>SDBU01003953.1_pt1 | contig 18520 bp, 14 predicted proteins | sample 2277071 | NCBI WGS metagenome assembly SDBU01 (sample SAMN10397929, study PRJNA504765) | marine sediment metagenome | isolation source: marine sediment core GS08_GC12, 126 cmbsf | place: Arctic Ocean: Gakkel Ridge, Loki's castle | collected 2008 | reverse complement strand
CGATCAAGTGATCGCGGGTTCGAATCCCGTCGTCCCCGCCATTTTCCAGGCGGTCACCTCTCTCCTGAGGTGGCCGCCTTCTTTTTGCCGCGGGTTCCCGCCGCCGCCGAAAAACGGCTTCGAACACTCCTAAAAGAAAACAGATAGTATCCGTACCGCCTGATGGTCCTTAAAAAATAGAAATCATGCTTTGCCCGGCGCATCAATTTTAAAATAATCATCAACGTCATCGTCGGCCATGAAGGAAAATAACGGTAAACACGCCACTTCAGGATCCATGATGCGAGGAATCGCGGTAAAATCGGAACGATGCTCACAAAAGCCATCAGATGCCTTATCTGGGCCTCGACAGCGGGATATTCGGAAAACCGAAAAAGACCCCGCGGTTGTTCCGCCCCTTCCAACTGCTCCATCTTCTCCGGGCGGATAGCGCCGCTCTGAAAAGCTTCCCGGGTCATCTCCGTTCCCGGATAATAACGCAACCAATAATTCTCGCAATAATCGGGGGTGTGCTCATGATAAAACCGCGCCAGCGACGCGACTTCGTCGACCCCCTGATCGGAAAATCCAAACATCGCGTCACACACGACGTATATCCCCTGCCTCTTCAGGAGGTCGATCGCCCCACCGATCTCTTCATCCGAAGAAGCGGGCCGTTGAAGGGCGCGGCGGCGGTCCTGCCCCAGCCTCTGCAACCCCAGTTGGACCTTAAAGCACCCCGCCCTTCTCAGTCGGCCGACCTGGGCCGGCGTGATTCCCGACGGAAAAAGGTAACAGGAAAACGGCAGCCCCACCCTCCTTGGATACTCTTCCAGAAAGATCTCCAGCCAGGACGCGCGAGCATTGATGACGTCATCCGTGAAATGCACAAAGGCGGGCCGATAGCGCCCACTCGCCGCTTCCAGCTCGGTCAACACGTTGTCGACGCTGCGAATCCGAAAGAAAGAGACCCCGTCTCCATACAACCTGCGCCAGACACTGTGACAGCAATAGGCGCATCGAAACGGACATCCGCGTGACGCCGCGATAAGATACCCGTCGCGGAAAACAGGGGCGACGCGATAGAAAAGATCTTTATCCGCAAAAGGCAGTGTGTCGAGATCTGCCCACAGGGGACCGGCGGCATTCGAAAAAATCCGTCCGTCCTGCTTGGTCCAGATATTCGCGAGAGACAATGTCGGCCCGCCATCGCGCAGGGCACGCGCCAACCCCACGAGCGCCTCCTCGCCTTCTCCCACGCACACGTAATCCACGAACGGTTCGCGGATGACCCGCTCAGGAACAGATGTCGGATGGATACCTCCAAAAACAATGGGAGCCCCGAGGGCTTCTTTCAGGCCCCTGGCCATCTCCCGCGCCCACAGGTAATTGTCCGTCACGACCGAAAAACAAATCAAGAGAGGATTCATCCGGCGCGCCTGTTCGATCAGAGCTTTACGGACGGACAACGGACGCGCCAACAAGGGCCAGCGCATGAAGCCAGGTTCGTCAAAGAGGACCGGATCAAAGAGGAGACACGTCGAGAAACCGGCACGATGCAAGACCGCCGATAAATACTCGACGCCCAGATTCTCGTATCCGGAATACACAAAAATAACGCGTCTTTCCCGGACGCCCGCCCCCCGAACCCCTCTCGTCGGTACATACCTCATTTATTCGATTCCATAACCGCTTTTGAAGGAAGAAGATACGCCGTTCCTCCTTCATCCGTCAGCTCAAATACCGCCTGTTCACGAGCCAGGCGCCAAAGAAACGCCGACGCCGGATCTCTTCCTTTTTTAAGATAATCGTATGTCCATTGGTCGTACGGCGAGACCGAATGCCGTAACCGACTGATCAACGACAGATCGTAGTAGCGGCTCTCGACAATAAAATAATCGACGCCGGTCGTGCGAACAAAATCCTGAAGGGATCGAACCGAGTCTGTGTAGAGGGCCTCGACGAGACGAGCCCTTTGTTCCTGCAGTTTCCGGTGGTGGAGAAATAAAAAAAGCTGGTCACGAAATTCGTCGCAATAGAATACCTGCCTTTTCGCAAAAAAGGGGACGGAGGTCGCCAGGCGGCTACCCGGGTAGCCGGCCAACACCGCCCCCTTAGGCAACTGTTCAACATAATCATATACAGGCGCATATTGTCGAAAGCTACACACATCATTAAAAAAGGGGTGCGCTATCATAAAAAAACAGGCCATCGGCAGCAAAACAAAGGTGGGCCGCAGGCGTGCGCCGGCAGCCCGCAAGAGATGTGCGGTCGTGAAAAAAATCAATAAGAACGGAAGACTGAAAACCAATTGACGCGACGCCGAGGTGGCATGAAACGGAAAAATGGCCGCAAACGACAAGAACGAGGCGAACATGAGCACGCCGAGGGAACGGGGCAACCACCGCCCCCCCCTGCCCCCTCTTATCAGGATCCAAAGAGACAAAACGATCAAAGCCGCGGTCACCAAACGGTAAAGAGCGCTGTGCTCATTGAAGTTCAAGACAAAATCCAGAAAGAAATTAACGGGATACAACGCGCAAGACGGCAGGCTGACACGTTCGAAGAATTTATAAGCCTGGACGAAGTCTCTATTGACCATCAGGTAGAACGGGTCCAGGGGGCCCGGGAAAGGCAACAAACAGACACAGATAACCGCAGCCGTTAAAAGGATATAAAGCGCCCTTTCCCGCGTACTGGCAAACTCTTTCCTGTAAAAAACTATGGTCAGGACGGCCGCAGTCGCCAGGGAGAAACACAGGGCCGCATAAAAAAAGGAAGTCAGGAGAAGCAAGGGAGGAAGATACAGGAACCTGCGTCTCTCGAGCGCGAGGAGAAAGGCGAAGAAAAAAGGGGCCGCGAATGACCTACCGGAGCCTCCAAAAAAAGTATCCATCGACAAAAAATAGATGACAAACAGACCAGCCAGAATCAGGGCCTGATCCCTCGGGAAGAATTGACGCCCGAACGCATATACCAGGGCCGCCGAAAACAAGAACAGGACGGCCGAGAGCAGCTTCACGGCGACGGATAGAGGGACGACGGGCAGAATCCAGTGGTAGACCGCAAAAAAGGAAAAACCGCGCGTTGCCACCAGCGCCGAATCATTGAAGCGCTGCGCCAACACATCGGTCGCGAACAAGCCCTCGTCCGCGAAGCGATGCATGAAATACGTGTTGACGCTGTCGGGATACAGTGAAAAGCGCAGATCAAGGGTAAGGGAATCCGTCACGACGTTCGCGTAAAAAATGAGGCCGGCAAAGAACATAAAGGCCAGGCAGACGGACCCTGCGGCAGACAGACGACTCATAGCAATCTCAGATAGTCACGGATAGAGCAAAACTGAAAATTCTCTAACAGGTTATGGATCTTTAGCTTAACAGAATCGGCGTTACTAAACTGAACCGCATATTTCCATTTCGGGACGTCAATCGCCGGCTTCTTATCTAAAAACTCCCAAGGATGAAAATATATCATGGCGGGGCGGCCTTTCTCATTGAGCCCCCTGATCTGTTTTTTGATAAAGGCCAGAGGCAAAAATCTTAGAAATGAGCCCCCGGCAAAAGGAAGATCGCATCCGCAGAACCGAAACGTCGAAGGAGGAAATTCCATAAGCCCTTGGCTCGTAACATAAGGGAAGCTTTCTGTTTTGCGCCTCCCCCAGCCAAATGGATAAAGGCTCGAATCGTACTTTATGCCCAAAGATCCAAGGCCGTCGATGGCCCATGACATACTTCTTGTTATCGACCACGTGGGAGCCCGATACCCCCATATCTCTCCTCCGCTCTCCCCCTTCAACTTTTCCACAGACAGGCGCACGTCCTCTTTAAATTCGGCACACGTCATATCATAAACGGATCGGTGGCCATAGCCGTGGCTTGATATCTCATGCCCGCCCCGCACGATGGACCTCACGAGCCCAGGATACTTCTCAACGAGGTTTCCGACAACAAAAAACGTCGCCCTGACATTGAATTCTTGCAAAAGAGAAAAAATCGCGTCCACATTTTCCGGGAGATCCGTCCTCGTATTATCGGCATAACCATCCCGGTTGAACAGAACGGTCTGGTACCACTCTTCGACGTCAATGGTAAGGATATTAAACATGACTCGATGCGCCCATGGCCCCGGAGACGCCGTTTCCAAGTTTGCCGTGCGTTGACGACTTTGGTCTCTCGGGGGTCGTCTGACATTCCATGCGTCGCGCCGCAACGGCAACGTTGCCCTGCTTGAAAAGAATATCCAATTTTAAAAAACCAAGAAGGGAACAAAAAAAATCAAAAAGAGAAGATCTCTGTCTATTCACCGTCAACCGCATTCGGGCACTGTCCGCAGCGAGACTCACGTGCGCTGTCTTCACAACTCTGAAACCCGCCTTGTTCAACATCGTTTCAAGCGTGGCCGGGGTGAAAAAACTCTGATGGCCCGGATGGACACAAGAGCCCGCGTAGAGTCGCAACCTTCTCCTGATAAAAAACCTGATCCCTGGGAAAGACTCGTCGGGAACCTCGATATAGAAAACGCCCGTATCCTTCACGTACGACTTTAATCTCTCAATAAAAACCAGGGGGTCGCAGACATATTGCAAAACGTCGACGACAACGGCAAGATCAAAATATTTTCTGCGCTCCTTGTCGGGAAGCAGCGTCTGCAGCAACCTGCCTTCGATCCCCAAACGGGTATCACCCAGGCGCTTAAAAAACAGCGGCGACGGCTCCGTCCCCCAATACTCAAGCGCTTTTTCGTTTAAAAACGAAGCCAAAAATCCCAGCCCGCATCCAATCTCCAAAATCCTCGACTGACAAAAATCAATACCGGTCAGAATGGCGATCCTCTGCAATCTCCTGCGCTCGATCGCCTTCCTCAATCTCAAATATTCTTCTTCCAGTACACGATCGCTGCACCTGTTCTGGCACCCGGTGCATTTTTCTAGATAACCGTCCCTGACGGGCACCCTGAATATGAAGCCGCAATCACAACATCTCAAAATCTCAATGAGGGGGTCTTGTCGCAAACGTCGAAAGACATCTTGCCGGCAGAGCGGACAGCGGATATGCGTCATGCGTTCCTTTTTCATGGAGCCCCGCGGGCATGCCCGCGATCCCTTTCTTGCCGCCCTTCGGGCGACATCCTCGCAAAGACCCCGGCCATGGCCGGGGTCTGCGGCAAAGGATCAAACCCTCGTGCCGTAAATCCCACGGGCCCTCAAGGCCCGTATTTTCATGGATTCAGATAATACAGCAAAACTTCCCGCTCGTGGTCGTCACGAGGGACGCCTCGCGATCATCGCGAAGATCGTCCCTGGAGACATCAAACTGCTGCGCAAACTGTTCCAGTGTGGCATCGATTTTGGCTTTGGACGTCTCCTTTGGGCTGAATATAAAACGAATGCCGCCATCCGATCCTCTCATGAACTGATAGGACCAAATTTCTGGGTGCCCTTCAAAAAAATCGATCACATCGCTCTCGTAAATCTTTCTTCCTCCGCGTCCCGACAAATAACGGTCCCTCCTGCCGATAATCCGCAGCATTTTCCCCGAAAGCCCGCAGGCACACTTTTTCTCGATAACCTCGCCGATGTCCGACGTCCGATAGCGCACCAAAGGCATCATGGTATTATTGAAGTCCGTAAGGATGATTTCTCCGCCTGAATCGATCTCCAATAGATAATTATCCTCATCAATATGCATCGCGCCGCCGGAATAAGGACAACTCAGGGCCACATACCCCAGCTCCGTTGACGCATACAGGTTATCGACCCCGCCCCCGAACGCGTCGGACAACCGACGCCGCATCTTCTCCGTAAGGATGTTGCCCACGGTAATAACGTTCTCGACACCAAACAACGGCGATCCCGACACCTCGGCCTGTTTAACCAAGACATTGATCACGTCCGGCCGGCCCAGCAGGAGCCGCGGCTTGTTTCCAAAAATCCGCGGAAAAAAATACCCGGCCCGGTCTTCTGTAAAGACATCTCCACCATAATAAAGATTTCTGCGATTATGAAAAAGCCGATAAAGGATGTACTGCTGGAAAAAATCAAAGATCAGCTTCCGTATCTGCCCGGTCCGTGCCATCCCGAAGAAGTGATGAAAATAAGCATACTCCAGAGGATGGAGCGCCACGATCGCATCACCCAAACGCCAACCGCGCCCATAGAGAATCGACAGGAGCATCTGATATCTCTTCATCAGATAGCTCTTATCCAAATAGGTGACCACCTTCTGCCGGCTGCTGGTCCCCCCGCTCGCCAGGGTGACGAATATCTTTTTACGGCGGTTGCGCAGCCCTCCCCCCGCCGCCTCCGCCTTCGTCAAGCAGGGGATCTTCGCTGCGTCGGAATATCCGCGAATGGAGGAAGGCGTCAAACCCGCCAGTCTGTATTTTTTCTTGTAGAAGGGATTGTGGGACCAGACATAGGAGAACAGTTCTCGCAGCTTCCGGTCGCGCTCAGATGCCGAGGGGGCCGGCCTTGTGCCCGTGACGTTCCGGGTGAAGCCCGGGCTGAAAAATTCCCCCCAGCCGAAGATCGCGCGTTCCTGCCATCTCATTTTCCGAGGCCTCCCCTGAGGAAAGGACCGATGCGGCGCGATAGAAAAAGAGGCATCTTTGAAAACAAAAATCTGGGAAGCCGAAAGCGCGGCTCATCCGGATCCAGATCCAAGCATGCTTTCCTGTTATAGCGCCTGTAAAAATAGATGCTATCCCGCTCATCCCCGCCCCACTTTTTCTTATGATCATAGACGCCGGAGGGACGCCGCGTGCGCATAAAATCGTAGAAGGTGATGTTGTTCTGCGCCGCAAAGCGGATGCTCGCGTCAAAGAGCCGAATCTTGGGAAAAAAATTCTTGTACCGGGGAAGGCTGGCATTGATGTCGGCGTACATCCCCTTGGCGAAGATCAGCGTGGATAAAAATCCCACCACGCGTCTATCGATCACGGCCAGGAATACCTTGATCAGGCCCGCCTCAAAGAGACCCGTAAAATAGTCCTGCGGCAAGGGCGGGGACCCGAAACGGCGCATCTGAACAAGATAAATCCCGTAGGGCTCTTCCAGCTCCCGCACGCCGGCGCAGAGGCGCACGGCCACGCACCTGTCGGCCTTTCTCAAGTTTTTAATGATATTGCTGTCGTAATTTTCCCGGATGTGTTCATACGGCCGGGCCGTATCGAGGACAAACTTCGTGTATCGGGGCACGGCCATAAAACCGCGGGAGGCCGCCCCAGCGAACAAGAGGTGCCAACCGCGAATTTCAGCATAGTCCGCGCGGTGCCGCGCGGCCTCCTCGTCCAAGATCGAAACGAGCTGTTCCAGCACATCTTGCCGTTCCCCCTCGCTCAAGACGGTCTCGGCCCTAAAGAACAAAGCCGTCTCGTCCGAAAAAGGCATCGAGATGATCCGATTGCCGAAGAGCCGGGATCTGACCAGGGTGTAAGAGAATCCGCCGATCGCGAGACCGTCGCGTTCGATCGCAATGCGCCGAACGCAATAACCAAAAGGATGGTAGCAATAATCCTGCCATACCGGAGAAGAGCTGTACGTGCCCCCCTCTTGGACACCATCCATCGCGAAGGTCTCGACCGGCGCCAACCTTATCATAAGTTATCGTCGCCTCTAACTTAAATCAACAAGGGAAGATCCGAAAGGCCATCGGGCTGACCGCGATTCCTTTCTTTCCAGAACCCCTTATCCCGCGGAATACAGCCATATCGCCCTGAAAACTGAGGACAGGACTTTATCCGCTGCGGAATATCTGTCAGTGCCATGTCCTGGGAATCCTTAAAAATAGAGAACAGGTATTCGCAAGGGGCCAGCCGGCCGTCGGGCAAGACGAAGACCTTGTATCCCGTTCTCAAGGGACAGGTTATCATCGGTGTGCGGTTCAACACAAGGGTGTCGAGCGGCAGGAGGTCATCGATCAGCCTTAAATCCTCTTGATCCAGAAGGACGTCGTCTCGGCCGGCCCAGGCGCCCGCAGGTTGAGGAGGCAACAGGCGCACCCCGGCGCAGCCGGACGTCCGCGCCAATCTGAAGATTCCGGCCAGATCACCGTTGCGGATATTCTCTTTGGTGGCGTATGTCGAAATCATGCACCGCTGTCTGTATCGCGCACAGAACCCGATCGCCTCCTGCACGCGTTCAAAGCAGCCAGCGACCCCGCGGGACTGGTCGTGCCTGTCCGCCGTGCAACTGTCCAGACTGATATTGATGCAGTGGGTCCCGGCCGCACGCAAGGCCTTGACAAAAGACTCGGTCAAAAGCAGACCGTTCGTTTCAACAAATGTCAGCAACCCTGCCGAGGCGCACTTCTCGACCATCTCCGTCAGGCCCCGATACAACAACGGTTCGCCGCCGCTAAAGTGAACCCGGGGCACGCCCAGCTCGATAACCGCATCCAGCCTCCTCTCCAAGGCCTCGGGACACGTCGGGGCCTGCCGGTCGAAATACTTTCGGAATGAAAGAGAATAGCAACAGACGCAACGGCACTGGCACCGAAACGTCAGAGCCATGATGGCGACGCCGGGCACAGACCTTCTCTGGATCAGGCGCTTCGCCAGATAAGAGCCGTAACGCAGCAGGACCCGGTATTCAAAAAACGCCGCCAGGCGAAACATATTCAGAAAATGCCTGAGCCAACGCTTGAGGGCCCGGCCCGGCCCGTGCAACCTTTTCAGGACGGCGAACTTTCTTATGAAAAGAAAATGCGTCAGATACCCCATCCAGTCGCCGATCGACCAGTTTGGATATGGGAACTTTTTGCCGCCGACATATTTTGACCAGAGCAACCTGGAAACAACCAGGACGGTGCGCATATTCCAGGAAGGAAGAACCCGGTAGCGGCGATGCCGCAACAGGAAGCGCACGAGGGGGGCCGGCAGAAAAAAGGTCAAAAAGACGAGATTGCGCAACCGCCCTCTCTCCGGGGTGAAAGAGTGTCCGCCGTGCGCATACGGCCTGAACTGCTCAGACCGCTCGATCTCCCGGACACCCTCCTCATCGAGGGCGTGGTGCCGTCGGGCGATATCGATGACCGCCGTGCCCGGGTAATACCGCAACCAGTTGACGTCGTGAAAATCCGCCCTGTTCTCGGAACAGAACGAAACGATATCTTCCAATTCCCGCGTATCCTGTCCCGGCAGCCCAAAAATGAAATTCGTGAAGAGAAATATATTCGTCTTCCTGAAGTGCCTGAGGTTCTCGATGATCTTCTGCGTCGGACCTGCGCGGCCGATCACGCGGCGCAGGGACGCGCTGCAGGTCTGGACGCCGAAGTTCACGACGGAACATCCGGCCGCTGCCAGCAGATCGATGCGTTCTCCATCGATAAAAAAAGGGTGGACCGCGCAGTAAAACGGGAGCCCCACGCCGCGACGGTACTCTTTGAGGAAACGGACGAGCCAGTCGATGTCGGTCGCAAAGATGTCGTCGCAAAATGTCACGCGCTTAAATCGAAAGCGCTCCCTGGCCCAGCAGAGTTCTTCTATCACGTTCTCGACGCTCCGGCGCCTGAAATAGGGCCCCTTGCCCTCGTAAAGCTTGCGCAGGACGCTATGGACACAGTAGGCGCACCGGTTGTGACATCCCCGGCTCGTGATCATGGTATACGTCCGGTTCACGAAGCCAGGAAAGATATCATAGAATAGATTCTTGTCGGGAAAAGGAAGACTGTCCAAATCTTGGTTCAGGTCTCTTAAGGGATTGCGGAAAATAACGCCGCCGTCTTTCCCCCAGATGTTACGGACAGAGCTCGCAGACTCCCCTCGGGCAAGACAATCGGCCAGCTCCCCCAGGGCCTCCTCCCCCTCTCCGACACAAACATAATCAATGGCTTCTTCCCGAAGGACCTCTTCAGGCACGCAAGAGGGGTGGACCCCCCCGAAGACCACGGGGATATCCTCGATCTTCTTGATCTCTCCTGCCACGCGGCGGGCCCAGCCAAAATAGTCGGATTCAACGGAAAAACACACCATGTCCGGATCCATCTGGACCGCCGACCGGGCAAGCTTCCTCGGCGACCCCCGGTCCAAAAAAGGCAGATGCAGCCGAAAGGACCGAAAGAGCAGCGGATCATAGAGAAGCCCGACGTCATGCCCTCGATTTTTTAAAACAGAGGACAGATACTCGATGCCCAAGCTCTCCTGACCGGCGTGCACAAAAAGAATCCGCATAGACCCTAATCCGTTCTTTTTCGATCCATCCTCTCTCTTCGCCGCGAGATGTAACGACGGCACGTGTCTTGGATCTTCCTTTCATAGTACCGGGCCGAGATATCAGAAATATATTCGGGCGTCCTTTTTTTCGCCACCCCATCCTTGTAGGGATCCACCGGCGCAATCCAAAAACAGAAACCCTGAATATTATCGACGATGTTCTTAAGGGGTGTCATCAGATCGGATATCTTGTTTCCTTTGGCCTTATGATATGTCTTGAGGTGTCTTTCTTCAAAGACCCCTTCGCGGACGGCCGTCTTATCGACGTCTTCCAGGTCATACACCGGACTCAATAGCGTTATGCCATGTTCTTTATAAAACTGCTCCAGCGCCTCCTTGCCGCCTCTCGTCTGCGCCGGAAACATGGCCATCGTATGCGAAGCCCCGCTGGACGCAAAAGGAACGTCGTGGAGAAGATTATATACGATCAGCTGGGTATGCATGGCCAGCTTGCATGCGCCGCAGGCGAAAAAGGTCAGATACCTGTTTCCGGACCAATCCTTATAGATGTCTTTTTGGAGCCGGAGAAACAGGGCGGTGGAATTCAAAAATACATGCCTGAATTTCACATCCTTGAATCGCGCCTGCAGCTTGGCCGCGTTGATCTTCGAGCGCCGCACGTTCCATGTAAAATAATGTTTGAATGTTATGAGGTGGATCTCTTGAAACTGCCGGGCCAGCAGGCTCGCGGAAAGCGTCGAATCGCAGCCCCCCGAATAAAGCAGGCTCACCGCCCTATCGTTCGTATTATCTGCCATGACCGCCGCTCCTCTCTCTTGGCACTACAATGAACAAGACTGACAGCGGGCCTGAAGGCAGTCGGCAAGATGCCTGCGGGAATAACCCCGGAGTATCTGCGTCAAGGGCTGCCGGCGCACATTTCCCAATATTTCTTTGACACTGTAGCACTGTTTAACGTCTCCGTAGGCCGTGATATATACCGACAATTTTTTTTCGGCCGCACACTCCATGCGCCCTGTCAAGTAGTCGAATAAGGGGCTCTCGGAATAGACAAAGCCGCCGTCAACGAGATGCCTGAAAAAGTACTCTTTATGGCTGTCCGAGAGCAGGGACTTTCCTATGTTGCAGAGTTCCCCCGAATAGACAGGGAAAAGCGCTCGCACGCCCTTGGCGCCCATTTTTTTCGCAAGATCGACGATCTTCAAAAAATGGCCTTCTTGTATTGACTCATCCGTGACGTACGTCGAAACAACACAAGGGATACTGTGTTGGGCGCAATAACGGATCCCTTGCGCAGCAAGATCAAAACACCCCGGCCAACCCCTTCGCTCGTCGTGTCTACGGGCCTCAAAGTGATCCATGCTGACATTGATGTTCGAGAGACCGGCCTTTTCAAGCTGGAGGACTTTTTCTTCCGTTAACAGAATGCCGTTCGTATCAACGGAGGTGCTCAGGCCCCTCACGTAAGCATGATGGATGAGCTCCTCCAGATCTTTCCGCAATAAAGGTTCCCCGCCTGTAAATCCGATTTTTAAAAATCTCATCCGCCCTGCCTGGTCGATGACCTGCTTGATCTCTGCCGTTGATAATTCCGGAACATCGTCCTGCCGGACATCTGAAACGGCGCAGTGGACACAATGACACTGACAGGCATAGGTGACAGCTATCATCGCCGCCATGGGCATTTTTCTTTTTAAAAAATATCGCTGAATGAGATACCGAGCTATATGCCTGCAACCGTTCCACCTCATTCTCCTGACAAATATACTATAAAGAAGGGATAATCTTTTTGCTGCCTGGAGGTAATTTCGGCGGTGTTTCATATTCTTCCGATGACCCGGGAGGGACGAGACCTGGCCTGCTGTATCATATCCTGATCTGATGCCTGATAATCGCCTTGAGGCCTTTCCATAGTTGAACGACCTCCAAGAATGAGCGTATCTTCACTATCCGGCCTCCTATATAACGAGGCCTCAGATAGAAATCAAGCGTGAACTTTTCCATCAAGCGAGCCAACTCTTTTTTGCCAATCCCGCAAAGATCGACGATGGGTGCGCGCTCGGAATACAGCGTTATCCAATCGGCTCCCTGGACCGTTCGAACATCAATCTTGCCTTCCTGCACGGCAAGGTCGAAAAATTCCGAACCGACACTCGGGACGAGGACGGAAAACATCGCATAATCGGGATCGAGCTCTATGACGAACCGGCCCGTCTCACGGGCTGTCTCAAGGGTTTCTCCCGGGATCCCGATCAGAAAGGTGGCATTTAAACGAATGCCGTATTTTTTCGAGAGGGCGACTGTCCGCCGGACCTGATCAAGCGTTATGTCTTTTTTCATCAGATCAAGGATTTTTTGAGAGCCCGACTCAACACCCAAAAGTACGTTCTCGCAGCCGGCCTCCTTCATCGCGGGAAAAAGTTTCTCTGCATCCATATTGGCGCGAATATTGCAATTCCAGAATATCTTCAGCTTGCTTCGTCGTATGAGAGAACATATTTCAAGGACGTGGTCCTGATCAAACGTGAACGTGCAGTCTTCAAACTGAAACTCCCTCGCTCCATAGACATCATAGAGATACTTCAATTCCTCAAGCACATTCTGGGCGCTCCGCTTTCGAACACGCTTGAAATAATGAAAGTGCTTGCTGCAAAAAGAACAGCGATTGAGACAACCGCGCGATGTCAGGAGGGAAGCGGCCCTCGCGCCCGTTACGGCCCGCGTAATGGAAAGATGATATTTCTTCGGGTCGATCAAGTGATGAGCGGGCCACGGCAACCCGTCTAAATCTTCGATAAGACGGCGGTCGGGTGTTGACATGACTTTGTCTCCCGAGCGAAAGGCGATCCCGGGGATCGCCTGTACCCCACCGTGGGGCAAAGCATTAACCAGATCAAGAAAAGTCTCCTCACCTTCTCCTCGAACAACGAAATCAACAGCAGGATGCGACAAACAGACTCCCGTCAAATAGCTCGCGTGGATACCTCCTAAAACAATCTTTACAGACGGCAGATGCTTTTTTATCGATTCCGAAAAAGAATAAACCTGGACAAGGCCGGCCGTGTAGGTCGAAAACCCGATAACCTGAGGAACATAATCCTCCACATACTTCAGAAATGCCCTCATCTTCATCGGAGAGGCATAAAGATCCAAGATTCTGACTTCGTGGGAACTGTGCCGGATCAGATAACCGGCCAGATACATCAGATCCAAGGGGGGCATGCACCCTCTGACCTCGGCATGAAAGCGGTCGACGTCCTCGATGGGAGGAGAAATCAAAAGAATTTTCATGAATGCGCCATCTCGAAAGATTCACCTGACCCGACACCAAGCCTGAGGTCCGCTTCCTCTTTTATAAACATCGCATCCTCGGCAAAGGCGCAACTGATCGCGATAGAATTGCTTCTTTTTTTTCTTCTGGTAAATTTGCCGCAGAGACTCCTGCAGCAAGTTCCCAAAAACATGTTCTCTGAGAAAAAAACACGGTAGCACATTTCCGTACACATCAACAAACATATGGTCATCCACCAATAGGCAGCGCCGATCGCCCAACGAGGCGATGCGCATAAAAACATCATGATCGTTATTGTTCCAGATTTGAATTTTTTTCAGCCGGGCATAGCGCCGCGCGTGTTTCATGAGCTTTTTCTCTTCTTGGTATGTCGGCCTGCCGACAGCCGGCCTCTCCTGAAAGGCATGCAGATCCAGACGAATCAGCGAAAGGATCTCGAAGCCCTTCCTCTCGGCAAAATCAATCATGCGCTCTATCTGATTGCGAGAAATGATGATGGACTGCAGCCGTAATTCCGGCCCAGAGCCCCTATCGGGCCGCATCCTCATAAGCATGTCAATATTTCGCTCCAGTTCATCGGAAAAAATATGAAAGAAAGAACCCGGGGGCTGTGTGTCATCGACCGAAACGCTGACCATGCTCACCAGTTCCTTCTTTACGATCGACGCCAGCACATCTGTATCGATATGCAACAGGCTGGAAGAAATATTCAGGCGCGTGTGGGGCAAGAGGGCCTTCGTGAACGCAAGAATATCAAAGAGCCGGTCATGACAAAAAATCTCACCAAGCCCCACAAACGTCAAATAATCGATCTTCCCCCTTGTCGCCTTCCTGACTTCTTCTAAAACAACCCGGTATGTTTCAAGGGGCATCAACTCTTCTTTCAGGTGCAGGGGAAAACGAAAACAGGCGCCGCAACGATGCCTGCATGTCGTCGAAATTTCTATGCAGATATCGTTAGGCGGAAAACACGTCTTACGCAGCAGGAGCCTGGCAAACTTTCTGCCCTTTGCCCAGAGCGGCATCTCGGCGTACATATCTTTCTAAAGGAGCTTCTGCTCCTGATACCATCTGACCGTATTCCTGACAGATTCGTCTAAACCGAATTCCGGGACAAAACCAAGTTCCTCTTTAATCTTTTCATTGCGACAGACCCAGTTGCTGGATGCGGTCTTAACGGTAGAAAGACCCAGATCCATGCACAAGGGGTATAATTTCAAAAAGAGCAATCTTTCGAGTGCTTCCTTTGAGATGGCGAGCGTATAAACAAAACCAAGGGGTAGATAGAAGCTCCGCAACCGGACTCCCAGGGCCCGGGCGATGGCGCCGGCCCACTCTCTCAATGAAACAGGATCGTCCACGACGAAATAGATTTCGCCAAACCTCCCTTTTTGTTCGGCCAGAAACGTCACCTTCAACAAATGCTCGATGTAACACAGCGGGATGGAATTCAGGCCTCTGCCGAATGACGGAAAGATGCCTCGTTTGATGAACCGGAAGAGGATCAGCATAGGCATATTGCCCGGCCCGTACGTCGATCCCGGCCGGAGGATCTTTACCGGAAAACCTTCGCGCTTATACAAATCCAGCAGCCCCGCCTCCGCCTTCATCTTGCTGATGCCATACTCTGTGATGGACTGACAAGGACGGCTTTCGACAATGTTCTTCCCCAAACCGACGGCCGCGATGCTGCTAAAATACAAGAACTGGTCTATCTGTCCCCGGGCGGCCTCGGCCAGATTCATCGTCCCCTGAACGTTGACATCCAGACATGCCCGCAGAAACCCCCCGCGGGAATAAAAATTCTTGTGCGGCCGCACGTGCGCGGCGCAGTGATAAATCCGTCGAACGCCCTGAACAGCCTTCCTCAACGACGGCGGATCCAGAAGATCACCGGCCACGACCTCGACCGGGAGCGCGCTGAGCCCCCCGGGATCATGTCCCTTTTGTACAAGGCACCGGACCTGTTCACCCCGGGCCACGAGCCCGCGAACCAGATGTCCTCCAATAAAACCGGCCGCCCCGGTCACCAACGCGGTAGACTTCATAAGAGACTCAGAAAAACTTCACAGACTGCCGCACGCTATCCAGACACTCTTCCATGTCAAAATAGGAGTGGGTGCCATTGCGGCCGGCGAGACGCAGATTCTGGAAAAAGGCGAAGGCGTCACGAAGCTGGTCGAGCGTCTCTTCGGACCCACAGACATGTAGCGGATAGGCGTAGCGGACCCTTTCGACGCGCAAGCCCGAGACCGCGTCGTCGACGCTCAGCAAACCCGTCTTCAAAAAAGAATCCTTCACACGCGCGAACAAATCCCCTTCATCCATGCGCCAATAAGGATCATCGTAGTCACAGAAAATCTCGGCACACAAAAGCGTCCTGCCTTTTTCCGACACCAGGAACCCGGACCAACGCTTCGGTTCGTGCACCCGGGAAAAGATGATTTCTTTGTCGGGATAATAACACCAGTGCCAATCCGTTATCGCCCTTCTGCCGACGATGAGAACCACCAGCACCAGGCTGCGATATCGGATCGTCCCCGCCATCTCGGAAAAAAGACGCAGACAATCTTTGGGCATGCAGAGGCTGAGTTCCCGGAGGGGGATGGTCGAAAGAACTTTTTTGAAACGAATCCGTTGGATCCGCCCGTTGGCGGAATAATGCAAAGCGACCAGTTGACGGCCGCTGCGCTCGAAAGAAACGGGAGACGCCCGGCACACGATGGAGCACCTGCCGACCAGCCGGCGCTCCATCGCGTCAACCAGATGTCCTATGCCTCGGCGAGGATAGAGAAAGTGCCGCTCCGTGTCTTTGACCTCCCCGCGCACGGTCAGAAGATTTCCAATCATCCCCCAAAACTTGTTCTGCCCGATCCTCTTCTGCGCCCAGGCGCTCGATAAAACATGACAAGGCTGCCCCCAGACCTTTTGTGTGTAGTCATTGAAATAAATACCAAAGAGGTGATCCCCATAATGATACCGCACCCACTCTTCAAAATTCTCCAGCCGCCGTTCTCTCTTTTTCCGGAACGTCTCCAGAATAATTTTCAGGAGATCCTCCTTATTGATCTGGAAAAGCGAAAGCAGACCCGGCGGATAACTGAGGTACCTGCGCTGAAAATAGACCCTGGCCCTTCTCTTCTGGATCTGAAGCTCCGGGGCGTCCACGAGACGAAACAGATAGGCAAGATTTTCCTTCCGCTTGAAGTGCAGCCCGTGTCCTCCAACATCAAATTGAAAATTCTCCGCACGGAAGGTGCGGGCCAACCCTCCGATACCTGCTTCCTTCTCGATCAGGACAACCTTCTGCCGGTCCCCGGCCAACATGTCGGCGGCCACCAGACCACTCCAGCCGGCCCCCAGAATGAGAACATCCGTTTGATGCTCGTGCATAACACCTCGCGGCCAGACGCCTTTTCTTCTTCCGCGGTCTTCCTTTTGAATTATAGCAAAAAAATGAGAAGGGTAACCAACACAAAGCGCCCGGCAAAAAGTGAGATGTTGTCGCCTTGAACCGACGAGCGTGCCTTACAAAATGTAATGGGGTATAGGTATGGCAAAAGGTTTTTACAGGAGGGCCTCGGGAATAGCCGTGGGAAAGATCCAGCGACCAAAGGCGTCCGCAAGAACCGACCGCCGCACGGCCACGCTTCACATCAGTAGCTGCAATAGGTTCTCTTAAAGCTCTTGAACGAAGGACACTTTTCGCATATATTCGGATCGGAGGCCAGGACGGCCTGGCACGTCGCTCTGACGTACCCCCTGCTGATCTTGTTGCATTCCTTCACATCATAATCCGCGAGGGCGCGCAGGTAATAGATGAAATCCCGGTCTTTCTTATTCGAGGCCTCTCGCGTATCCAGGGACAGCATGGCCCGGCAGAGCGCCGGAGAGTTCTGTTTGCTCATCCGACCGCACGCCGAGGGATCTCGCTCCAGGAAGCCCTCCAAGAAAACGCGGGAATCCTCAACTGAGAGATCGTTGGCGCGCGTGGACCCCATGATAAAACTAGGGGACATCTTCCCCTCGAATGAAAACTGCGTCCAGAAACTATACATCTCATAATCGCCATTCGGCTGCCCGCTGAGCCAATTGAAGACATTGTACTGAGTTGCAAACGCGGAATCCACGACGCTACGGCACCAGATATACTCAAACAATCTCTTGTCTGTAGCGTTCACACTATCGGTGAACCTAGGCTCGTCGATGATGCGGCGCATGTCAAAATCTTCCATGCACTTCGCCGCGTCGGCAGCGGAGACTCCGGAGGACGGCGGAGCCTGCGCCCCCCTTTCTTTCTCGGACCGCGCCCAGGCAGAAAAGGTGCCCCCTGAAACCAACAACAAAACCACCAGGATACTGGCTATTGTTCTCATGACTTCTCCTTTCAGCCCATGAACACAAAAATCCACCCAACCGGGAACAAGACGATGCGCCTTGAGGGCGCGCAAGACAAAAGGCGCCACCACCCTTATTTTATCACACCCGTCTGCAAAAACAATACCCGCGGCTCCTGGTCCATCTAGGCCGTGCCCCTGGAGACCCTTTCGCTATCTGCAAAACCGCAGCGCCGTTACAAAACCCGCAGGAGAGAGATCAGCGTCCGGAGGACCTCCTCCACGCATTCGGCCTCCAGGTCCGCGGGGAAGGCGTAGTTGGGCTTGCGGACGTACAGGCGCTTCTTGTTGAAATCCAGGGCCTCGAAGCCCTGGTCAAAGACGGCGGTGATGGTCTGCCGGACCTCGGGCCGGCCCAGGAACGACGCGGCCTGCCGGGCGTTGTCGGAGCGGATAAAGAACCTCTTGTCGAACTCCGGGTCGTGGGCCGAGATGTCCTTGACGACCCCCAGCCTCTTTCCGAAGCGCGTGAACGCGTTCTCCGTCCCCACCTGCAGCGTGAAGGGCATGGCCTTGAAGAACTCGACGGTCAGGTACGGCGGCGTGTTCTTGCCGGCGGGGATGAGGGTCAGCGAAAACCTGACGCCCTCATAGTTGCCCCGCAGGGACTGAGAGAAGAATCCCCCGACCTGGCCGCGGATGCGGCGCGCCAGCTTCCTGAGCGCCTCCTTCTTCTTGC
>SDBU01003952.1_pt1 | contig 18523 bp, 23 predicted proteins | sample 2277071 | NCBI WGS metagenome assembly SDBU01 (sample SAMN10397929, study PRJNA504765) | marine sediment metagenome | isolation source: marine sediment core GS08_GC12, 126 cmbsf | place: Arctic Ocean: Gakkel Ridge, Loki's castle | collected 2008 | reverse complement strand
ATCCCCCTCTCTTCAGCGTAGCCTAGAACACTTTCTTCTAGTTCAGGCCCCCTCTTAAAAAAACCATCCTCAAACATTTGACGGGCTTCATCATCCCACCAGCTCACATAGTAATCACCTGTTTGTTTATCTTGAATACCTATGTGAAGGCGGTCTCGCTCTTCCCAAAGTTCTACCCTAACATCAGCCCGAGAGGGAGTCTTCTTTTTTTTAATCTGGCTCTTCGGAACATGGGGATACAGGGGTGGTTTCTTAGGCATTTGACCCCTCCTCGGCTTTATCGAGCTCTTTTAGAAACGGGCTATCACGCCTTTGGAGGTAATCAGTGAGGTCAGTAACGGCAGCGACCATCTGCTCTTGTGCTTCACCCTGGGCCTGTTCTGCAGTTTCAACCATGGCTTTTATCCAGGCGGCCGGCTCAGTGTTTTCGTCCTCGAGCTTCTCCGATATGACCTTGCAAGCATTCCCCGCTTCATCAGGACGCTCGGCACATATCTCGGCGATCCTTGCGGCAGCCACAGCTACATGGCACTCTTCACACTCCTCATAGAGCTCGTCATCGGTTTTCTCAGAGACAGGTTGAGTTTCTTTAGGCTCCCCCGCCGGCGATTCCGGAGACAGGAATTCTTCTAGCCCTTCAAGGCTGGTGTCATCGATGGGAAGAGTAATCGTGTCCTGGACCTTGTCTTTGGCTTCCTCGATAGCCATAGCGCAAGCCTCCTTGTTATCTTTATTTGCCAGGCATGTCTGGGCTGCCTGCTCGACAAATTGATGGTGCTTCTCTAAGCCGGCTCTATCTGTGAGAAGCAGAGCCTTCTTTAACTGGCCCGCCTTGAGTGCTTCTACAGTATCATCAATGCGCTTGGTTACACCACCTTTCATCAGTTACTCCTCGCGGCTTTTCAGTACTCGCTCATCAGCTATTCTTTGTGCTTTATCCGGCCCGAGGTGGGCGAAACGATTCTTGAACCACTCTCTAAACAATTGCTTATAGACCCTTTCACTATCAGCACCAACCTGCTCAAGCTGTTCTATGCTGCTGAGGTTTTCAAGCCTATGCCGTAAACTGCGACTTTGGGTGAGCGCCTCCTCAGCTATTGCTCTTTCCCAGGGAGGTGAACTTTGTATCTTCTCCTCTGTCAGGTCAACCCTCTCCAGGGTGTTTTGCTCTTCCAGGGCTTTGGCGATCCTGTCCAGTATTTCGTTGCTTGTTATGCCCTCTCTCTTGAATCTCAGAGCTTCATTAATTACGCCGGCGCTAGTTGAAAAGTGCCCAACGGCACAGGGGACACAGGCTGTAGCCACAGCTTCCTCGATGGAGGCAGTTTCTGGCTCTTGGGTGATAGTAGGAGTCACCTTTTGCTCCGGGGGGGCTTTATTTTCAGCTACAGGTGATGTCATGGTGGCTGCCAGCTCCTCGAGAGCCTTGACGTTGTCCCGGGGAGGAAACAAGACCCTCTCGACAGGAATACGACTCGCTAGATCTGCAATGACCGTAAGCCAACCCATAGATTTATTTTACCATTTTCCCTCGCTTAGTCAAGGCTCTGGGGGGCCTAGCGGGAGTTTGACCTTTGAGGCAGGGCTTCAAGACGTAGACAGACAGCTAAGGCCAGACTATGTAAATTCTGTCTTGTCTTGGTATTTTTACTGAAAAGCAGGGCATTTTTACCGAAAAAGCAGGGATTGAGACAAGACTGTCTTGCCAAATTGTCTTTTTTGTGTTTTACTAGCGTAAAAGACAAGACGTTGATAAAAGGGGCCTAGCTTGCTAGGCTCCTTTTGCTTTTAAGGAAGGAGGGAGACTATCAACTATATAAGACATGACTTGTGAGACAAAGACAAAGGAGGAGACATGGCAAGTACAACAGAGCTACTTGAGGCATTAAATACTAAGGCGGAGGCAGTTACTACGGCTGATTTAGCTAAGGACCTTCGGGCGTCAACGGAGGGAACTCTCAAGCAACTTGCCCGGGAAAAAGACAAGGGTAATGTGGAGGGCAGCAGTCAAGAGGGCTGGCTGATAACTGATGCTGGTAGAAAGGCATTGGAAAAGGGGGATATTCACCCGTCCATGATAGAGGAAGGCGTCACTCCCAGGCAGCAGTTTGAGGCTATCGGCCGGCGCATCGGCATAAAGGAAGACAGGATTGTCTTGGCCACCGATATGGTTTGGAGCGGGGATCACGAAAACCTTGTCTGGGTATGGAATGCACTCGGACGAGAAGGGGCTGACCTCGCTGATGACCTGAGGCGCGTCTGGGCGAACGCATGGCGTGCCAAACTTCATAAAGCCATTCCACCTGAGCTTGAAACTGAGCTTACCGGAGTTAGCAAGGTAGTGGGTGAAGAGGAAAGGAGTGACGCTCCAAGTAAGCTTGGAGACAGAGAGTTTATCATCATAGATGACGAGCCGGTAAGAGTCGGTGCGGGCCTGGGTGACTATAGTCTGCAAGACGCCAAAGACATCCTGTCCATAAGGGCATTAAGGGGCAGGGTTACCGGAGGCGGTCAGCCAAGAGTGGGTTCTGAGCTGGGCGCAGCGGAAAAAGTCTCAGATGTTCTTTCAGCTCTTGAGCCTTACATCAACAAGGGCACTGATATGGCCGCAGTTAAGGAGGCCCTTGCTGATAAATTGGAGTTACAGAAGCAGGATATCTTAAGCAGGATACCTCAGGCAGGGCCGCCCGCCGAGCCTAAATCTTTTATCGAGCAGGTCACCGGATTCATTACTACCGTTAGCAGCCTGAAAGAGGCTGGTCCGATGCTAAGGTCTATACTAGGTATCCAGGAGCCATCTGGTAACTCATCTACAGGATTGCCAGTGCAGATAACCGGTCCCAACGGCCAACCTATTGTTATGGACTTAGGCAAGATCATTGATTGGACAAAATTTCAAAATGAGGAAAGGAGATCTGACGAGCGCCACGGTGCTCTGATGGGGCTAGCTCAAACAGTGAGGGAAAACGTGAGCGATGGGGTTTCTGCGTTGCGAGCCGCTGCCGAAGATAATAAGGGGACCTCTAAGAGTACGTCGGCTGAATCACAAGCACAGCCGCCCCAGAGCTTTGAATGCGGTGACTGCCACACGAAGTTTACCGCACCTGCAGAATGGGCGGGGCAGCCTATTGCATGCCCGGACTGTAAGCGGGAATACTCCAAGGAGGAGCTGATGGCATGACTGCCTTTAGTGCTAGAGCTGCCCGACATTTTTTAATAATAAAGGCCGCCAAGGGATTCAAAAAGGAGATAGAACAGGCCGGGCTGGATAATCTCAAAATCCTGGCTGATGCTGGTCAGAGTATAATAGGCACTTACCTCAAGGGGTGTTCCCCCCAGGAGAAGGCAAGGCTCAGGCGGGACCTCAACATGCTTCAGCAGATGGGTGGGACGCCTGATATGGTATTAAACGAGTTGACTAGACAAATGTCCGAAATAGCGCCTATAATGGAGGGCAGGGAAGGTTACAAGGAGAGTGAGATACAACACGTCACGGATTTTTTGAAGGAGAGCTAATTCGTATCCCGAGCTGATAAAAAGGGGGCCTAGCTTGCTAGGCTCCTTTTGCTTTTGAGGAAGGAAAGTTAAATGGCTGTAGTGTTAGAGGTTACCATGGAGCCAGCTGGAGCTGGAAGAGAGGTAGTATGGGCGTCTTCACTGATATTATCATAAGCGCACCGGGCCAGGCGGAAGCTGGCGTCAGTGTTTTGGTCGAGGTACGTGCCACTAATATTGTTGGCTTCCCCGTGGAGATACAGTTAGCTGTTAAAGCAAATGACACATTTCTCCCACTTCCAGACAGCCAATTCGTACTGGTGGGAGAAACTGTTATCCACACATCATTTATAATGCCAAATGCCGGTGTTCTCATTACTGGCTATAGTTTTATCTTCGATGACATTTTTGAGGAGTGGGTTCCCGATGACTGGGCTGCAATCCAAGTGGGTATTAAAATCTTTGAACTAAACCAGCTCCTGGCAGATTACGCGGTATGCTGGAATGGCCGGGCCAACGGTTATGAATTTGTGACCACGGTAACACTTGGACGTGTTAAGCCTGGGCCTGCAACGTGGGACTTGCGGAAACTGATTTGGGGGAAAGTTTTAAGCATGGAATTACTTCCTGCCGATGTTGTATTGAACGACAATTGGCTAAGAGTGAGCTATGCTCCCCTGGCGACTTATATCGTAAACCCGGCCACAGGAGAAATTGTTTACCCACATGTTATTGACCCAGTAGAACCGGAGCCGGAGCCGGAACCGGAACCAGCTCCGGGACCGACACCGACATATTATTCTTTAGAAACATTAGTGGAATTCGGACAAGGTTATGTGACCAGGTCACCCCATCAGAACGCTTATGAAGCTGGAACAGCGGTCACTCTAACCGCTCACCCTGCGGCCGGCTGGGAATTTACTCAGTGGGGAGGAGATATTTCAGGCACTGGTGAAACCAGGGTTATTACAATGGATAGCGATAAATATGTAACACTCATCTTCGCGCCCGTATCAGTACCAGCGGCAGAGCCGGAGTTCAGGGGCTTCGCTGTGCAAGAATATACAAGAGGATAGGAGGGACCAACAATGACTTTGAGAGCTTACACTATCGAGGAAGTGGTCGGGGAGGTTGGAGTAGCCGCCATACCTGGGGAAAAGCTGACGGTTCTGGTCGGGGACACGGTTAGGGTGCGCTTCAGTGTCGATTACATGGGTCCTGCCATTGATGGTGCCGTCTGGACGGCTATAGGCAGGCAAAACGCATGGTTCAATGAAGATTTTGCCAGCCGAACGCCGGTTCATTTTGATGCCTCTTTTGACTTCGTGACTTATGACATCACCGCAGACGTCGTTATAGGCGACCGCCCGGGATCTGATTATGACATGTATGCCAAGATAATGGAGGTCCCCGGACCGGATATCTTTACGCCTATTCTCCTCAATATCATCGATGTGCTGGGCGCTGTCGAGTTCCGGAACTTCGCCATTGATAGCTACGAGAAAATATAAACTGGTGCCAGGAGGACTTCCATGAATATTACCGGTATAGAAGTTATCAGGCGGAATCCTGGCGTAGCTATCGGGGTTGTCACCGGGGAGAAGGTTGGAGTAGCCGCCTCGCCTGGGGAAAAGCTTACGGTGATAGCCGGGGACACGGTCAGGGTGAGCCTCAGTGTCGATTACATGGGTTTGGCCATAGACGGCAGTGTCTGGGTGGCTATAGGCAGGCAAAATTTAGGCTTTGCCGAGGATTTCGTCCCCGTGGCACCGGTCGAGGTCCACTTTAACCAGTCTTTTGACTGGGTCACTTATCCGATCGTGGTAGATATCCCTATTTGGGACCGCCCTGGGGTTAACTACGACATGTACGCCAAGATAATGGGGGTTCCTGGCCCCGATATCTTTACTGATATCCTCCTGAACATTATCGATGTGCTGGGGATTGAAATCCCCGGTGAGTATGAATTGGTGCAGCACACTATTTACCCGTGGTCCTACATCTATGAGGGCGATGCCGAGGTCTGCACCTTTGAGTTTAAGCTCACTCCGGAGCAGATCCCGGGAACTGAGTGGCTTGGCCAGAGAATTGTTGCCGCCTTTGTCTCCGAGCTAGAAAAGCAGGGCTCTAGGCTGCTTGAGGTAAAGGTCTCCAGGGATATTAGCCCACCGCTCTGGACAAACTACCTGGTTGAAATAACAGCATCCGTTTCCAAGGGAGGCATAGGGTCTATCGGCTTCGCCTGGGCAGCAGTTATCATCTTGGTGCTGTCGATACTCTTCATCGTTGGCATCTTATTTACCATTAAGGCCATTGATGAGCTTATCTACAAACGAAAAGGGCTTGATGAGGAAACTAAAAAGACATTCTCCCGGGAGACACTGGTGGCAATGATCCTCGACCTCGAGCCTGAAACACCGCCTGAAACTTTGGAGGCGAAGTCAGACCAGGAGCTACGAGACCTGCTAAACCAGATACTGGCAGAGAAGGCGCCACCGGTATCATGGTGGCCACTGGCTATAATCGGTGGATTAGGTGTTGTAGGGGTTGGAGCGGCATTTGCGTTGACTGGCAGGAGGAAATGACGTTGCCAACCACCGAGGAATGGGACAAAGCTTTTTTACGTGCTTTGCCGGTGGTCTCCACGGGCATTGGCGTTATTTCTGCTATCATGGGAATTATGACACTTGGCTCCAGGTCCCTGGCCCGGAGGGTGTCTTACGAAGATAGCCAGTACTTGGTTTCAGTCCGCTACCCTGGTCAGTGGCGCGATATTCGTGAGTTTGTTACTCCCTACGCCCCCGAGGTGCAACAAATTTACCAGGAGGTGGGACCTGATGCCTGGGGTTTGTACGACTGGGTATCTCGAAATATAAGCTATCGCTTGGATACCGGGGAGTTCTTTCAGTTCCCCCGGGAGACTATTGCCAGGGAGCAAGGCGACTGCGAGGATACCTCTCTACTTTTTGTTTCCCTTGCCCAAAATTTCGACCGTGATGTCTGGGTAGTTTTGGGGAGCTACCAGGGCTTTGGTCATGCCTGGGGAGTTAAGAGCGGCATTATCTATGAGACCACCTTCACATTTGCCCGACCGGTCCTTGACCCCGAGAATTATGTACCCTTTATGCTATTCAACGACCAGGAGGTTATCGAGCTCTGGCCTGGTTCCCTGGATGATATCTTCAGGACCAAGCGAGATGAAGCCGCTAAGTTAAACTTGATGGCTGGGGCAATTGGATGAGAAGTTTTGATTGGGATAAGGCAATACTAGGTAAGCTAACGGCTACTGATTTTGCTGAGGCAGCTGCAGCGGGGGTTTCAGCCATATTAACACTTATATTACTCTACTATTTAGCTGGAGGTGGTTGATGCTATCAAGGGTGAAGGCAGCTATAAAGGCGTTCCAGGAAAGGCGCTTTGTCATTATCTTCTCGGAAAATGAGGGGGAGGCCGACCTGGCCATTCCTGCTCAGGAGATAACTGCCGAGGCAATATTGTTTGCTGCCAGGGTAGCTTCGGGACTATTGTGTCTGGCTTTACCCAGGCATAGGCTTAAAGAACTGGACATAGACTCCCTGCCTTCCAGATACCGGGCAACTGACACCCCCTTCTATAGCCCGGTTGATGCTAAAGAAGTAGAGCAGTCAGGTATTTCACCCAAGGATAGGGCATTCACCATAAAAAAGATAATCGATCCCGACACTAAACCGTCTGGTTTAGCCCGCCCCGGGCATGTCCCATTACTTGGCGCCCATCCTGATGGATTGATCGGCCGTAACGGTCATACGGAAGCCGTGACTGAGTTATGCCGGCTAGCCGGCTTATACCCTGGTGGTATCCTGTGCGAGCTGGTGAGTGATAGTGGGGAAATGATGAATGCTAAGGAGCTGAAGGCTCTGGCCAATAGATTTAAGATTCCTATTATCACCGTGGGAGCCCTGGCAAAATTTGCCAGGGCTCTCTTAAAAAAAGAAGTCGCATGACTTGACAAAAGGGGAAAAACAGCATAGCATTTAATCGTAGCCTCGTGAGCTAGCCGATGAAAGTATCGGTTCACGAGGCTTGGTTTTTTCATCGGCAGCTCCAAGGTTGGTAAAGGGGCCTAGCAACCTGAACCCGGAAAGTTTAGGTAGGTTCGCTAGGCCCCTTTCTTTTTGGGTCAGGTTGCTGGACCGCCCCTAAGGTCGAGGTTTTTATTCTAGCTAAGGAGGAAGAAGCTATGGCACAGGAATTTGCATTTGCCGCACCAGGAACCGAAGAAATGACTAAGGTCGCAACCGGACTAGTCGGCGCCGGAATGACCGGAGTAGTTGAGGGTGTTATCGTCAAGATGGCCCCCCAGCTGGGTGCTGCCGCACCTATGTTGTCCTGGGGCACTCTGCTGGGTACGCCGCTGATAGGGGTTGCCGGTGCCCTCTTTGCAAAGGGCATGATTGGTGACCTGCTCCAGGGAGTGGCTGCCGGCGGTACTGCTATCCTCGGTTACTCGCTGCCAGCGATGTTGGCTCCGGATCTGTTCGGCCAAAAGGGCAAAGGGCTGACTGCAGAGCAGCGAGCTGCTCTAGCTGCTGGTCGCGAGGTTAAGCTGCTGCCAGCGGGGCTAGGTGATGCCGCTCAGAGGGCGCAGAACGCAATCAAGTCCGTCGTGGAGTTCTAGTAGCCCCAAAAAAGAATAAGTCGAAAACCATTTGCTACTCTCAAATGGAACGGAGGTAAGTTCAAATGGAGCATTACGAATTGCGTCGATTAGGTGATTACACCCATACCGGTGTCCAGGCAGCCAATACCTGGACAAGGCCCACCCCAAGAAGTATCCTTGGTGAACTCGAGAGAGACGAGCGAGCCGAGGTAGTCTATGCTGAGGTAGTTCAATCTCCAGTGGCTGGTGGGGCTGAGGAACCCCTGAGGAAAATCATTCCCGTGCTTGATGGTGAGAAGTTTGGTTCATACGTCTCACTATCCGGTATCCTCTCGTCAGTAATGGTGCCACCCAAGAGGTCAATCTGGGGGGGTAATCTGTACAGCTTCGGCACCCCCATGTCAAATAACCCGCTGCTCTCCACCACCCTCAAATACTCCACAGATATCACCATTGAGTGCCTGGCAGGGGCTACTCAAATTACTGGCGACTACCGCATCAGGCTGTGGGGCTACGTCTACAAAGTAGATGAGCTACCAAAGGTCTTTGGCACCATGCTATTCCCCGCCTCACTAGTCGATAGAGCCAGGGGCAGGACATTGACCTTGAGCAAGGCTGCCATACCGGTAAACGGTGATAGCTGGAAGACCCTGCCTGGTGGTAAGGACCAGTCCATCCCCAAGATAAACCCGTTCATCCGCTTTGCCTATAACCTGTTGGCGACCGATGGCAAGAGCGGCGACTACCAGTTCCGGTATGAGACTGGCAACGTTTCGGACAGCGAGGAGAACCTGTATTTCGAGTTCTCTGACCTCAACGCATTGCTGATCGTGGGTCTTGGTATCAGGGCCGATGCACCTGGTCACCTAGAAAAGACAGCACTGAAGATTGCCGGTGACTATCACCCCAAGGGGCTAATCCCAACTGATTATGCTGATAACCCCCTGCACTTTGGTCTCACCTATCCGTTTATCTTCAACACGCTGCCTGAAAATCCATTTTTCTATTCTATCCCCAAGCTGGAGAGGCCATACCTCATCTGGAACGAGATTGGCATGGTCGTTGTCAGAGATGACGGAACGGCAGTTGCTATCAATGACCTGATCGCCTGCATCACCGGGACCAGGATAGAATTGAAGGGGTGAAATTTGGAATCCGAAGGCGTCACGGACCGGTAGAAGGCCGGCATAGTAAAAATACTAACGCATAAGGAGAAAAAAGGATGAAACAAGGTATCCGCGAGCAGAGCTCCGTTCCAAAATACCCCGTAGGCAAGAGGATTCCTATAGGTGACTGGGTATTCCATTACTGCAAGGCTAAAACAGCCTTACTTCAGCACTTGGGAGGGGCAAACCAGGATGTGTTTCACGAGCAGAATACCGCCGTAGTTGCCTCTGCGGGTGACATCGATTTGACCATTGTCGATGGCTCCGCAACCCTAGACGAGTACAAGGGTGGGTATATTACCGTCTGGACCACCACAGTGCAGATATTGCTCAGGATCAAGGGCAATGATGCCAGTGACGGTGTCAATACCGTCCTTCACCTGACAGACCCGCTGCTTTCTGATGTTTCACTGGCCACCTATACCAATATGCATTCCAACCTCTACAGGAATGTAGGTCGGGGGGGGGCAGGAATTGCTTACCGCTCTTTTGTCTGCATACCCTTAATCGATGTCACCATTAACTATTATTTCTGGGGTCTAACCTGGGGGCCTGCTATTGCAACTGCACACACCGGAAGTGGACAAGGCTCTGGCGTTAGGGAACGCAATGTCTACTTTCAGGATGATGGTTCAATAGATATTCCTTCCAGAGTGTCTGGCAACACAGACGCCCAGCCCGCCGGGTTCTTGCTTCCCGACACAACCAATGGGGATGATATATTCTTCATGCTCCAGCTGGCACCGTAAGGAGGCTTAGATGGCAAAGACAAAGTTTGAGAAAGAGCTTGAGAAAGAGTCTCAGGGTCAGCTTGTCCGCAGGTGCGATGGTAAAGGTCTGGACCACACCGGTGATAAAGATGCTCTAATCGCCAGGCTGGTAGCTTTTGAAGAAGCAAAGGCCACTGAGCCAGAGACAGAGACACAGCCTGCACTTGAGAGCTAGTTAAGCCCGCAGGGGTAAAAGAGAATACTACTACCGGAGCCTTGCCGGTGGTGAAGCAGAATAATATTGCCCATCACGGCAGGTCCGGATGGGCAATATTGTTTTTGGAGCTAAGATGAGCAACGAAGGAGGAGCGGCAGCAGTCTTTGGCCTCGGGCTGGTTGGCTTGGTTGGTCTGGCGGTACTAATTGTCGCTGGGACCAGGGAAGCTGAGGAGGTGCCACCAGAGGTAGAAGAGGTGGAGGAAGTGGAAGAGGTGGAGGAAATTATTGATGCCGAGTTCCGGTCAGGCTCTGTCTGGTGGGAAGGATTAGAAAACTGGAAGAAAGTATATACCAGCTACATAAATGAGTGGCCCGCCGGCACCGATATTACCTTTGTCTGGGAAATAAAGAACATAGGCAATGTGGGCGCTTACTTCCAGGCCTACCTTTTCGAGCCGGGGAGCTGGATGTATCTTGACCCGGGAGAGAAGCTTCAGGTTTTTGAAGAGGTCCAGACGCTGGCTGTGCCCGTTACACCAGGGTACCAATTTGCTCGCATTACCATTCTAGCGAGGGACGTCAGCGGTGAGAGGATGGGAGCAGTATGGACTTCTGATGAATTTGAGATTGTCTACAGTTAATTAAGGAGGTCGTTATGACTATCACGGAAGCAACTATCACGCGGGCCCTGTATTATCCGGAGCAGCTGCCAGATGGAGCGCTACCTGATATTACAGCTACCAGTGAAGCCTCGCCAGCTATGCTTGACCTCAGACAGTTCTCCCCACTACTGGTTAGGCTATCAGAGGTCGCCGCTGACCAGAATGATAATGTTGAGATGCGCTTCAGGGTGGATGATAAGACCCTTAATGCTCTGGCCGGCTCAATGTTTGACCTGCTGCCAAACAACTTTTCGCTCTTGGCCAAAAGCAGGCTTTACTATAACCTCTATAACTCGTCGGCCGGCAACCTAACCGATGTCAAGACCTTCTTCTCCCTCTGGGTCATCAAGCCTACAATAGCCCATAATCTCCGCTACGGAATAACGCTTACCCAGGAGGAGCAGAAGCTCAACAAAGACCTGGGGATCTCCGACACTGTCGAGAAGGGATTACTCCCCTTACCTTTAGCCCAGCAAATAGCCAGAGAGTACCAGGTTATCCAGGAAGAGACCCACGGCTTTCAGGTTACCGTCCCCACAGCTGGAGTCGATGTCGAGACACTTCACCCATTACCTGGTCAATTTCTAATCCTGACTAAAATATCAGCCGACCCGGGTACTAATTCCACCGATGTTATCAAGGTAGCTGTTGATAGGGATTATGTCTCTGACTACGTGGAGTTCCCAACCTGGGCGCTGGGGGCAACTGCGGGTGTAGCCTTGGGGAAGGAAATTAGCTGCTTTATTCCAGCTCTCCATGAGCTCAGGATTAAGCTCAAGGCAACGGTCAGTCGAACCATAAATGTCAGGTTTACAGTGCAAAAGGTGGCTATGACCAACATCTTCCGGGCTCGATGGGGGCTGGCCAGTAAGGGTGAGCTGCCCGGAGATGTCTACGATAAGGTATTGGCGGGGGTGCTCTAATGACTCAGGAACGACAGCGAGGTATCAGCCCAGGATTAGTAGTTGCTGGCGTGGGGGGCACCGCACTAGCACTGGCTGTTGCGGCCTTAGTGGCGGCCAGGCCGGCACGGGCGGCTCCTACCGATGAAAAGCTGGATTACTTAATCGAGGTCCTGACAACTCTGGTCCCAGTGTTGGCGGAAGTATCTGAGCGCCAGGCTACCCTCATTGGATTGTTCGAGCAGTGGCTTGCTGCCCAGGGGATAGCACCGGTCGAGGGTGCGGTGGATGTTACCGTTAAAACGCCATGGGTGGCCAAAGAGCCGGAGCAGATATTCAACTCACCTATCAGGTCGGCAGGCACCTTCTACACAGATAGGATGGTTAACTATACCAAAGGCAAACGGATCCTTTTCAAGGCCGAATCATCGCTAAACCAGGCGGTCATCCTCCAGGTCACCGGCAATATTGTTGATGATAAAGACCGATCCATTGACGTCAATGGTGCCTTGCCCCTGGCTGCCAATGGTAACCTGAGTGTGGGGCTTGCCTGGGACGACTGGCACCCCTTCGTCGGCATCAAAATAACAGGGGCGCTAGCGCCAACGGCCGGCATCCTCACTATTTCGGCGGTTGTCCAGGAGTAGGATAAAAATCCGTTGAAGAGCTAGCTAGAATGTTTGTAAAGACAGAACCAACTGGAATCTGTGAACGTAAGGGCTTAGTCCAGATACGCTTCTGTATGCATCTTGAGCCAGGCGACTATGGATATAACGTCCTGTTCATCCCCGTACACAGCGAATAGTGGATACTACGGAGTATCCTGGATGGTGGAAAGATAAATGGCTTTAGGCGATATTATTACGGCACCAATCGCTAATCTTCGCATCGATGGGGGTGGGGCTAATGATGGCCGCTTCCCCGACATAGAGTATATTGCCGAGAACACCATGGCTTTGGCCTGGTATATCGGCGGTGTAGGAGCCACGCGTAATTACCTGAGAACAGTTGATATCAGTAACGCTGGAGCTATCACCCTTCTTAGCCTACAAGCAATGCGGACCCTGCCGGCAGCCGCAACCTATGGTGTTCCGCTGATATTCCCTATTACGGGTGACGGTTTCGGGGTGATCAGCCACCAGGTGGCAGCCCCTATTGGATACAGCCGTATCGACCTCGCTCAGATTTCCGATGATGGGCTGACCCTTAACTACCTGAACGGCCCAACAGGATATCAACTCTTTAATAATATATTGCCAGCAAGCGGGATGGGGCAGCGCGTAGTGCCATTGGCCAGTCCGGGGAACTTTGCTTCCTTTTTCACCCATGGAGACGATTCGGGACGCATTCAAACATTCAACGTTAGTGGTTTGACTATCACCAATCTAGCTCCTGTTCCTTTTATATTTCAGGTTATCCCGACGGATTGTTTCGATATTCATGCTACCCACATCTCAGGTAATGTTTATGCCGTTGTCTATCGGACACTGGCTGGGCTGGGAACTCTGAAAACTATCAGTATCTCAGCCGATGGCCTGACCTTTGCCGTATTACAAACCCTTGTTTTTGAAGCTACGGGGCAAGGTCAGCAACCCCATATTTTACTTCATACGGGTAACGTCTACGTGATAGCACATCGCGGACCTGGTGGGACTGGATGGATAACCACCGTCAGGATATCCGATGACGGCCTGACCCTCACCTTGATAGATGCCCTTGATACTGGAGTTGCAGGCTTTGTTAATAATGCTTTTCTTCGTATATCGGATCAGCCAATGTTTGTTCTCTTTAGCATAGGTGTCGTCACAACGGTTGAAGTTTCTGCCGATGGGACTACTACCCTGGCAGTGCACGCTACCAATGCCTGGGGAGGTGGGGGTTCACCTGTTGATTTTAGACGGGCAGCCCGTCTCCCTGATACGAATATATATGCCATGGTTGAGACGCGAGGTGTTGGCGATGAAGGCTGGCTATCTACGTTCGAGATTGCTAGTGTTAGTATCCCTACCGTAACCACCGACTTGGCCACATCAGTTGAATCAGCTGCAGCTACGTCAAACGGGACGCTGGACGATGACGCCGGAGAAGCCTGTGATTGTGGCTTTGAGTGGGGGGAGACTGATGCCTACGGCAATACTACTCCTACCCAGAGCAAGGTAACCGGGGAAACATTCTCCCAGGTCATAAGTGGGCTGGATCCGGGTCAAACGTACCACTTCAGGGCCTTTGCCACCAGTTGGGACAGGACAAGCTATGGAGCTGATAGGACGTTTACCACCCTGGCGGCGGCCCCTACCGTAACCACAGACCCGGCATCGGCCTTATCGGCAATAGCAGCCACCATAAACGGCACGCTGGACGAAGATGGATCTTTAGCCTGTGTTTGTGGCTTTGAGTGGGGTCTGGACACCGGCTACGGCACCACCACTCCAACCGAGAGCAAGACAACCGGTGAGACCTTCTCTCAGGTCATAGGTGGATTGTCTCCTGGCACCACCTATCACTTCAGGGCCATTGCCACCAACGCGCTCGGGACAAGCAACGGTGCCGACAGGAGTTTTGCCACCGCGCAGGTAATAAGCAAGGCCTACGCATTAGCAAGGAGAGAATTATGACAAGTAGAGGACACGCTCTCTCGAGAAATGAGTTGATCAGGGCGCTCACCGCCTACTCGGGTATTACTACTGCTGACGGCGCCGGCGACGGCACTACTCTGGTAGATAGCAACCTTATTGACAATGCCGTTATCTCGCCTAGTGGCATCCCTGAAAAAACTATCCTCATTTTCAGTGGTGATGCCAGGGGTGAGGATAAAGGGTCGTCATCCTTTAATAACGGCACCGGGGCTATCACCCTCCAGGGAACCGGCTTCAGTGCCCAGATAGTGGCTGGGACTATCTATCGAATACTTAACATCTCCAGCATCGAGATTGACGTGGCCAACATCCAGGAAGACCTGGGTGACATGGCTGACGCGGCAGCCACAGGTCCAGTTACTGCCACTGATACTCTCTTCGGCTATGTCAAACAGATCATCAATGAAATACTGGGCACTGATGGAGCCTGGGGTAATCTAAACAATGAGGCTATCAATAGCCTTGACCTTGCCATCCAATACATAGCAGCCGTGGGGGGGTTCAATGGAGCTAACGTTTTCAATCCTTCTGTAGGTGGTGTAGCCAGAACTAACATGGATGCCGTGTTTGCTGCCTTAGATGTTCTTATCCAGACCGTCGATGACAATGTTGACTGGATTAAGGAGGCTGCCGGCAACGACAATTGGGGCTTCGGTGCTCTGCGTAACCATATTCTCACTAATAGAGCACTGATTGAGACGGCAGCTACCATAGTTGACCTTATCTTGGCAGCATTAGGGCATGATACCTGGGGGCTTGGGGCCATACACAATGACATCACCAATATAGTTGACCAACCACCTGTAGCCAAGAGCCTTCATGACATCCTACACAAGAATGACAGCTTTACATTTGACAATACCACAGATGCCTTTGAAGCCATATCAGATAAGTTGGGAGCTTTCCTGGGCACTGGTGGGGCTAATCAAGACGAATCCGTCATAGCAAGCCTTGACCTAGCTCACACGGATTTGGATACTATAATAGCGGCATTAGCTGCGCTGGCATTGGAAGCTAGCCTAGGCACCCACGATACAGATATCAAGGCGCTCCTCGCCACCATCGCTGGCTACATTGACACCGAGATAGCCGCACTCATGGCCGATGTCGGGGATGCTTCCGCCGCAACCCTCGGGTCTATCCTTGGAATCCTGGGGGACCCGGCCCAGAGCTTCTTAACCATGATTGGCTATGAGGGGGCGACATCCTTAGCCGATAAGCTAACCGCTGCCAGGGCTGGGTACCTCGATGAGTTAAACACCATTAAAGGTGCTTCCGGTGTCTTCCATGAACAAGCAGATACCGCAGTCAACATCAACGCCATAAATGCCTCGGAGACCAACGTGTTCGACCTGAGTACCGCCAGCACCCGATACATTATCAGGAGCCTGAGGCTCAAATGTGCTGACCCGGGAGCCAACACGGTAACAGTCAGACTCTATGAGCTGGTGAATGATGGCCTTACTGAAGTTGACAGCTTTGATATAGACACTGATAACTTCGGGACTTACCACTCCCTGATGGATATGTTCGGAATGCCCCAGCTAGCTGGGGATAACCTTAAGGTTACGGTTCGAGCCTCGGCTGGGGGGCCATATGTGGTGACCGGGCAATATTCACACGCAAAAACAAATGTGTGATAAAGGAGGTTCCGGATGGAAGATATAATCAATCGAGTCAGTGACCTGCTCAATAGAGTTAGAGACTACAATCGCATAATTCAAGCCGATAATTTTGAAGCAGCTACTGTTGAGGACATAAAGGGCAACGCCAAAGCTCTCTGCGACGAAGTAAAATCCGATATCGATGCTATCAAGAGCCTAATTAACCAGTGGGAGTAGAAGATGAGTAATTGGCTTAAAATCCTTAAAGACTATGTTGCAAACGTGAAGACCCAGACTGACAAGATTGCCGGCAAGATGCTCTTTTCAATGGACTTCTGGAGCGACCTGCAGGAAGAAGTTGTGGTTACCGGTGCTCAGACAACGCCGTCACTGCCCTCGGTAGTAATCGCTGACCTGCCTGCTAGTGCTACCATAGTCCGAGCAACTGCCATATTCAAGTTCAGGATGGTGGAGAACACCTTTGCCGGGCCGAATAAACTGGATGCCGCGGCAGCTTTACCCATCCAGGTCAAGGAAACTGCTGCCGGGTCTTTTACGACTGCAATTGACTTTGTAGATGATGCTTTTACCCTAGGTGACACAACCAGAGAAGGCGGTGATGTCATTATTGGTGATAACGACATAGCCGGTGAAGTTGATGCCAATGACACCTACGACTTCCAGTGGCTCAATGCCAAAGCTGACCAGAATAATATCCTGTTCAACGATGTTCAGGTTGGGCTTAGAATATTGTATTCGGTCTGAGGAGATTTTTAGCGGATGCCGGAGTTACAAGCAAAAGCAATGATTGAGCTAATAGAACTACGACAACCAAATGCCAAAACCTTCAGACTTGGCCCCGGTAAAAGGCAGCTTCATGTCTCTGTTGGTGCTGTTCACTACAGGGATAATCAAGGCAAATGGCAGGACGTAGACAGGGGTTATTCCGAGCCTGATACGGCACCGTTCAATTGGAAATACAACAAACTGCCCTTTGGTTTCCGCTTGTCTGACGACTCTACCCGTAGAATTTACCCTGATAGAAACGACCAAAGCTACTGGCTGGAGTTCGGGAAAATACTGCCCGACATGGGAGTGGTAGAAAAAGTTAAGGAAGAGGTTTGGAAATGGAATCACGACACCTACGACTCTCAGATTTCAGTAGACGGGGCAAGGGTAAAGCTGGGCATCACTCTGAAAAGCCCCGCTGCTCCCACTTCTTTTACCATTCCCTTTAGTTTTACCGGGTTAGACCGTGAGGGCCTTGTCTTTAAGCACAATGGCGAATACGCTGGCGAAATCAGGAAGCCTGAAGCTATTGATGCCGAGAAGACTAGAAGAGATGTAGATATAACCTTTGAGGCAGGGGAAATAGTAATCAGCCTTGATGCCACCGGACTCGTCTACCCAATTCAGATTGACCCGACATGGCAGGTGGGAGCGGGTAGCGATGATGCCTGTCGGAGATATGTGCCAAGCTATTTTCATTTAGCTGATATCAACTGGGCTGGTGCAAATACTGCTGACCTCTATCAAATGGGTTGCGGCATGAGATTCCAGAATATTACAATTCCTCAGGGAGCTACGATAGAGAATGGGTCAAAGCTGACCTTTCATTGTTTTCAATCATTCAGCGGCGTGACTTGCAATAGTAGAATTAGTGCCGAAGCTGTAGATGATGCGGTTACCTTTGCTGATAATGTTGCTGCTTTCGATGCTCGTTGGGCAGCACGTACTACAGCTAGAGTTGATTGGGAGGTACCGCCGTGGGTGGTAGACAATAACTATGACTCTCCCGAAATAAAAACTGTTATACAAGAAAATGTAGACAGAGGCGGTTGGGCTTCGGGTCAAGCCATGGTCCTCTTCTGGGACGACTTTGAGGATAGGACTGCTCATATAGGGGATAGGATAAGATATGCCGAGTCTTGGAATACAGATTCGTCTAATGCTCCCAAGCTGGTGGTTACCTATACAGTCACGGAACCGGGCGACAACACTGCTCACATGGCAGCCAAGATGCTGGACGGAGGGATGATATAAAGATGCAAAATCTTAACCCGCCTCCAAAGTTTTTAATATACGCAGTCTTTCGGGCAATCCGATATCCCAGAATCCCGATTTCATACTGTTATTGCTCCAGTTGCAAGGTCCGCTTCCCAGCTTCAGCCAAGGAGTGCCCGAAGTGTCATAATAAGGTGGGAGAGTCACCGGAGGATAGGCAGGAGTCACCGGCGCCCTGGTGGGCAGCCATCGTATGCATTACTATCGGAATAGGCTCCTGGGTTGCCAGCGCCATGTTGAATATACCGGGCCTCGATGAGGCAGCCCGGGCTTTGGTTTATATTCCTCTAGGTTCCCTCTTCGGTATGTCCTTGAAGCGGGATTAAGCCCTCTGTGATTACACTCCTGGCAAGCGTGTCGTCTGCGATGTTTGACGCCTTTTATTATCACCGGGAGTATATTTCAGCATCAACTGGATAACCCGCC
>SDBU01003951.1_pt1 | contig 18528 bp, 14 predicted proteins | sample 2277071 | NCBI WGS metagenome assembly SDBU01 (sample SAMN10397929, study PRJNA504765) | marine sediment metagenome | isolation source: marine sediment core GS08_GC12, 126 cmbsf | place: Arctic Ocean: Gakkel Ridge, Loki's castle | collected 2008 | reverse complement strand
GAAAATGATTATCTCATCGGTGCCGCTAATAATTTCTATCCCGTATTATTAAGACAGGAACCTCAATTTGTCATACCTATAAGTGCTAATCAGACGGATTTCGAATATATGTTTAACCCAGACCTTCTTAAAAATAGAAAACTGAATTTTGATGAGATGAGTATTTTATGGGGTAGTAATACAATCCTCTTTAAGATGTGGAACTCTACAAGTACAGATATCGTTGATGTAAGAATTAACGCCACTAACGGAGTTTTCATGAACTCATTGATGAGCTCTGACTGGAGTTTTAGGTATTATGAGCTAAAGAACATGACTTATATTGATTGGGCTGTAGATATCGGAGATTATTTCTATTTTAAGGAATTTGGTGGTGGAGGAGAACGCGAAATTAGAGTTACAGTTTTAGGATTTGGATACCATTTTGATAATCTCAGTTTCTATTTTGAGGAATTTCTAAAAATGCCTCTACCTGTGGATCAACCAGAGTTACAATTCTTTTCAGTAGTAATGGGTATTGTACATCATTGGGATCCTGAAACGGAAACGTGGGTTCCTGAGTATGATTCAAATCCCACTGGACCTTTACCAGGGCCACCACCTCCAATGTTCCGACCTATCGCCGCAGCAAACAAATATTGGGCTATAGCTCCACCCATGCTCAATGAAGGTCCACCGATCCTATTACCAAATGGTACTACAGGATTCGATCCTGAATTTCAGAATTTATTCGATCTAATGGGTAATATGTTTGATGATATCTCATACGGACTTGATTGGGCAGTTCTTAAAAATACAACTATAAATAAGAGAATGCAATACAATTTTAGTGCAACTACAGGAGTGACAACATATATTGGTGGGTGGACGTACAATTACAATGAATACTATGGACATTATAGTTGGGATTATTTCTCTGATTATCTTGAGACGAGTGTTGATCTTTTTCCAACATTAAATACTATAGATTTACAGAGCTTATGGATATTAGACATTTTGATTACTGCTGAGATTAGTGTATCCGCTCCTGGTGCAAAATTTATTTATGCCTTAAATGCTATAAATCCTGTTAATGTACCATTGCCGATGGGAGATGAATTGTGTTATCTTGACTTAAAGATTACTGATCACTCTCTTCTAACTGCGAATATTACATTCGATGTCACAATACCTTCATATATCGACCTGAGTACAAAATATCTCTACTTTTACGCTTGGAATATGGGGAATAGTCTCGGTTGGAGTGGAGCACCTCAAGAGTTTTATGATTCAATTTCGTATGACTACACAGCTAATTCGTTAACGTTTGAAATTCCAATGGAAGGACCAATAATGCTTTTAGTAGGTATTTCTTATGGAACTGAACCACCAGTGACGGAACCGGGAGACTTCACATTAACATCTGATGCAGGAAACCCAGATGAGGATGGTAATTTTGTTCTTTCTTGGACAGAATCTGCTGGTGCTGAAAGTTATTCAGTATACGTATCACCTACGTATATATCTGGTGAGAGCCAATTATTAGTACCCTTAGTCTCAAATATTACTGGTTTAACATATCCGATAACGGGTTTACCTAATGGTACATATTATTTTGTAGTAGTTGCTCATAATAGTGCAGGAAATACTTTATCAAACAACCTTGAGGTTACTGTTGGAACGGGTGAAGAGATCCCTGGTTATAATCTTCTAATATTATTGGTAGCTTTTGTATCTGTATCTGCTATAATTATCAAAAAGCGACGCAAGTTATAAATCAACTATTTAATTTTTATTTTTTTTTCTTTTTCTTTTTTCAATTCTCATTAAAGAAACCATAGAAAATGCAAAAGATTCCGATGAGATAGAATATGGAAGTACATGATTCTCAAAATAACCTTCCCTCAGAAGTTATATCAATTATTGATGATATCTTCACTTGTTTAGTATTATGAATTTAAATTTTGCACTTTAACAGTTTTTAATGTTAATCTTGAGTATTTTATTCACAGTAATTAGGAAGAATTGAAGTACATCCAGATAAATGTAATTCCTGGAAAAGAGGATATTTCACATCAAAATAAACTTGAATTTAAATCAATTCTTAAGAAAGGACTAATCTAATATAGCCAATTCTAACTTTAAAAATATAATTATTTAGTATTTCTGTTAAGAATTCAGTTAAAAAGTTCTAAATTTTAAAGAATCAAGCTTAAAATTAAGTTTAATAATAACTTTATGTTACCAATTACTTTGTAGTGCAGTTGCACTTTGCGATACAAAGCTTTATATATTATTATTCATATTATTTTATTAGGTCTTAAGAAGGCCTACTGAATAAGAGAAGGAAAATCAAATTCATAATTTATTCTCTTAGTTCAATTTAGGATGTCAAATTCAAATAATATCAATTAGTTTAATTAAGGTAAAAAAAAAGAAGTGATGAAAAAAATGGAAAAGAAAAAAATTTTGGTCTATTCAATAATGATGTCGGTTGTCTTGATTGCTGTCGTTTATTTAGTGATAAACTTAACAATCGGAGGTAGTAATGGAAGCGGAAATTACTCCTCAATGATGCCAATCGGTACCTTTTTTGTATTATTCATCCTGCCTGGGATAATTGCTCAACAGAAGAAAAAAAAAGAGCAAAAAGGAATTGAGCAACAACATTATACGGAGGATCTATAAAACATGGATAAATATATGAAAGCGATAGCTGCTATTGCTTTAGGTGTCGTAGTTACGATGATTATATATGCTATTTGGTTAGTTTCAGGAATCGGAGGAGAAAGCGCTAGTTCCAGTGTTTCTATTGCGGTTTTAGTCCCCTCTTTTTCAGCGGTACTTATATCATTAATGACTGCTGCCAAAAGTAAAAAAGAAGAAGAAATTAGATGTCGTCAAATGGTAGAGTAAAGGAAATGCAATTTAACAAAAATTATGAATAGATTATAAGTTCAATATAAAGAAAAAGGCGTGGAGAGAAATTAAATGATGATTTTTATTACGGAAAAAAAAGGAAGATTTTTCAGTTTCTTTACCCCTGCGATGATAATCGCAGTCGGAGCGGTGTTATTGAACTTTCTAAGTTTTTTTATATCATTTATTATATTTTTAATAGGGAGTGCGTTTTTATCCGATTTTTAAAAAAATATCCATTACCTAAGGAGAAGATACAGTAAAATGACAGAAAATATTGATCTAAAAGATCTTGAGAAAAAAGTATGGAAATCCACCTTCCAAGATGGTTTATGGGATATTTATTTCGGATTATTATTTCTTGGAATGGGAATTTATACAATTCCCCAACTTTTTGGGTTTGATAATACATTTGGGCTCATTTTGATTTTATTGATCTGGAACTTTTCTTCCTTTGGTTTATTTTTTATTGGTAAAAAAAAGATAACAATCGCTAGAGTTGGTTTTGTCAAATTTGGTAAAAAGAGGATTATCAAGAAAATTAAACTAGCAATTTTTTTGTCATTTATGGTGGTTCTAAATGTTATATTTTTATTTCTACCATTTACCGGTTTAAACTTAAGACTTAATGCATTTACAACCATGTTACTTATCGGAACTATTTTTATTATACTTCCAATATCTATAGTGGCTTATTATTTGCAATTTGAAAGATTATATCTAATAGGAATCATGGGTGGATTAGGATTATCCATCACAGGATTACTTCGTCCTTTGATTGGTTCTCCTCTTAATACAATTATAACATTTTCGTCAATAGGAGGAATAATAACTATTTGGGGGATTGTTATTCTCGTTCGGTTTTTAAAACAATATCCTATTCCGGAAAAAGATCAAATTTAGGAGGATTCTATGGTTAAAGAGGTAGAAAATAAACATCAAGATATTCCCAAACTTCCTACTATAGATAAGTTAATACATGAACCAGCTCGTTTAAAGATTATAGCTAATCTCTACGTAGTTAAGGAGGTTGATTTTATTTTCTTAAAGAACCAGACTGGAATGACTTGGGGCAATCTCTCATCACATCTTAGTAAACTCGAGGATGCAGGTTATGTCAATGTTAAAAAAGAGTTAGCTGGCAAGAAGATAAAGACAAGAATTAAACTTACAGAGGAAGGTCGTAAAGCATTTCGCGAATATAGACAAAAAATGGATAATTTTCTAAAAGGATTTCTGACATAGAATTCCTTATTCTTTTAATTGAATCTCATTATATTATAGCTCTACATTGAATGGATATTTAAAAATATAAATCATTTCTCAGAGAAGCAGAATTTATTCTTATGGAACTTAAGCATTATTTGTAATAATTACATCAACATTATTATGATTGAATGCTAAATATAATAATGCAAATATTAGATTTTTTTTGAGTTTTCAAACTATATGTCAAGGATATAATCAATTTGACGAAACTCTAAATCTTGACCGTGGTATCTACGAGCTTCTATAAATCCACAAGAAATATACATTTTTTGAGCAGGAATAAAGAATGGGTGCTCCCCAGTCGTGACTTTTGCTGTTTTTAAACCTAATTCTTTAAAAATACTAATAATTTTTAAGACTTGAGCCTTCCCGAAACCTTTTCCTCTATATTCGGGTAAAATGCAATTGTGACCAACAATCCCTAACTCAGGTCGTTGACGAAGATCATAAGACCCAAAACCAATAATAATTTCATTATATATTGTAATAAAACCAGAAGCACCAATAGTTTTAGGAAACTGAATAACTTCTTTATCGTACTGTTTCCAATCTTGTTGCCATTTCTCTGCTAAAGCTAGCTTTTCTCTTAATAAACCTTTATAGCTTCTATTAAGGAGAGAAAAAATTAAGCCTTCTTTGTATGCTGTAAGTTTTCTGAACTTTAACACTATAGTATGTTTAATTAATTTACTATTAGATTCTATTGAGAAATAAAATTGACTAGAACTTCTTTTCCCGCATTACGAGCTTTTGTTAACAGATCGGTGTTATTTCGCACCATGCCCCGTCGACCAAAACCAGGAGCAAGTAAAGTTTCTACCAAATTTATGCTCAAATATTCTAAAGCATCTTCAAGCATCCCTACAGTATGTCGGGCATATCTTTCATGTCCACCGCCAAATGGGATCACAATAATAACACTTTTACCTTTAAATTCTCTATGTTTTGGGTGATACCATCTGTCTAAAAAGGCTTTGAATTGAGAAGTTGGACCCCACCAATAGATTGGAGTACCAAGAACCCACGCATCGCTTTCTATCATCTTATCCAGTAGAGCTGGCATATCATCTTCATGCATACAAAGACCTGTTTTACGGCAACTATTACACGCTTGACATGGATTTATATCCAATTTATTTAGTATAACTTTTTCAATTGCTGCACCAGCTTCTTTCGCACCAGCTAATACTTCATCTACTAACGTTTCGGTGTTCCCACCAATTCGAGGAGAACCAACTACACCAAGAATTTTCATAATAATACTATGATAAATTTCTTAAAATAGTTTATCGTTTAATTGACTAATAATATAATTCTAACATAAAAATAAAAGACCAAGAAAAAACCTAAAGAAATCTAGTTTTAAAAGATACAATCCAAATAGGTAATACTAGGGAGAGATTTTTTACAATTTTTCAAAAGCCGTATGACTGTTGTAATTTGTTAAATTCCTCTTCTTGAGCTGATTCTTCTTTAGTCTTCTGGAAACTATCTTCTTTTTCCCATTGCAATCCTTTCAACTTAGCATCAACTAATAAGCCAAGTTTAGTTATAGAATAACTTTTAGCAGGAGAATATTCTTTGAAAAATCCGTCATTTTTCAACTTAGTAAAAAGAGCCCATCCTTTGCCTTGAGTACATCTATTTAAATAATTGAGTATTTTTTTATGGACTACTCCATCTAGGTCTTCCGTTCTTTTATTAAACACGATATCCTTATCACTACGTATAAAAATTAAGAAATTGTAAAATGGATCATTTTGCATTTTTTTCTGTAATTCTCCCACAATATAATTTCTTTCTTCCTTCTCCAACTCCATGGTATCCAATTCTTCTATCGCCTGTTTCGCAAATTCAAGGCAATTACGAAGTCTTTCATCATAATCTTCGCTTCCCTCTTCGGGAGTTAAAGTTTCTGTTAATTCGATGATTTCTACTTTCTTTCTTTTCTTACCCCAAATCTCTACTTTTAAGAAATCTATTTTTTCCTGATAATTTTCATAGAAAAAATTTTCAAATTTGTCGAGAAAAAAGATATACGTTTTTACGGCTTTGTGGTCTTTTACTAACTCCTTATCTAGCAAACCTCGAATTTCAGGGAATTTTCGATTAATAACCCCCAAAAATACAGGTATTTTTTTAGTTGATCTCTTGAAATAGCTAATTAATTCAATATTCTTAACATTCTCATTAAGTATAGCTTCAAGAGATTTTTCCATGAGTAATTCTATAATAATAATTCTGTTTTAAATTTTTAAGTTAAAAATAGAGTTTTTCTACCATTTTTTAAAATTAGTTAAATAGAAAAAAAAGAAGGTTTCATCAGTGAAATAATATCCCAGCATGAATTTTTTTAGGCAGATTTGAAAAATGAGGAGGAAAATTATAAGTAATCAAAAATTAAAGCATTTCCTTTTTTCCCAATCACTTTAATTAATCCCATCTTTCTCAAACAATAGCTCATTTTCCTTGCCAATCTTAAAGGCTTATTTAGAGATTGCGCCAATTCAAAATTTGTAAATGGAACATCCAAACTTTTAGGTATAAAATCCAAAAAATCGTATGGATTGTTAAATTCCTTTTTTCCCAATACTCCTATTAATTTTTTGTCGCAAATGCTCCAACCCCTCCGTCTCCAGCTTCCCTTCCCATCATTTTTACGAATTTCTTCAGTTTGTACTAAGAAAATTTCAATTGTTAAATTCGGATTTGAAATCAAATCAGGTATTCTAATTAATTCCTCAAATATATCGATATAAGAACGGTGCAAAGGAGATAATCTCCTCCGAAGGATTTTATTTGATTGAATATCAATGTTTATAATCCATTTATCTTGACTTATCGGATGCACTAAACACATTTTATTATGTTGAATAAGATTTGTAATCTTTTTTTTTATTGCTGAAAAATTTTTTGTCTGAATTTCAATTAGAAGGTCATCACGGACTATATCGATTAAATAATTTTCAAATGGTTCTTCGAGTTTATCTCCTGGTTTTTTGTACCATATTTTTAATGCGGCATGCAGTGAACTCTCTTGTAAAGTCCCAATATGATTACTTTGAAGTTTTTTTACTTCGGTCATTTATCTCCCAAAAAATAAGAAATTATGTAAAAGACTTACATATTTAATTATAAAAGAAGATAATACATAGAGATTATGAAACTAATCCTTATTTAAGAGGGTTATATTTCATTGTTGAATCTTTCCCTCGTTCGGCATAATAAAAATTAGATTTTACGGGAGAAAGGTTTTTTTTTAGAAATTCTATAACTTTTAATCCTTTAGAAAACTCATCGCAAATAAAAATGTCGACACTAATGTATCCATGTTCAGGCCATGTATGAATCGCCACATGACTTGTTTTCAAAATAGCAATAGCACTGTATCCGAATGGTTGGTAATTATGATGAAATATGTCAAGTATAGTTAGATCTGCTGAAATAAGAGAATCTATAAATATTTTCTGAATTTTTTCATTCTCCAATAGTATTTTTTGCTTAATAAAATGTAATTCCCCTATAAAGTGATATCCAACAGGAAGGAATTGAGATTTCTCTTTAAATTTTACCTCAGAAGTGTATATTGGTAGCGAGGTAAAATTAAAATCATATTTACTCGGATTTATTACTGATTGTAAATAGTAAAGATGGCTAAATTTTCCGATAATGCTTGCACCCTTGTAGTGATTGAAATCAGGTATCATTTCGTTAATGATAAATCCATGATCTAAAACAGACAATTGCACTTTCTGCATTTCGTCTGGAGGTTTATTTCCAAAGCTGAGAAGACATTTCTTGCCAATTACGGGATATTTTTTGCCGTTGATGTGGATATTTGATTTTAAAACCTGTTTTGCTCTTTTTAAAAATAATCTTAATCCTTCAATAGTATAGGGAGGATCCATTATAACAACATCATATTTATTCGTGATATCTTGTGGGCATTTTTCTCTTAAATCATGATTTTTAACACTGAAATTTTCTAAGGAAAATTCTTCTGCTGAGTCTGAAAGGAAATTTAAAACTCTATTATCTATATCCACAACGGTGATTTCCCTTGCTAATTTAGTTAATCCTACGGCCAGTGAGATATTATCATCATCCCCTAAGAATATAATTTTCCGTCCCTCGATGTCCCCTTTCTTTAATAAATATAATACCTTTTTTAATACTGTAGGGGTATCTGCATGAGATTGATCAAGAGAAAATTCTGGAGATGGACGTCTCTCAAGAGAGGCTTTAATCTTATTTAAGTAAGAAAATTCTTCTGGCAACTCTTTTAGTGAAGCGTTAAAGTTTTCAGGAAGAGGATCATAATCAAAAACCAAATTTAGATTTGTTCTAACCCATTCCCTTCCCTTCTCCCCAAGAAAATTTCTCCTCTCAATAATCCCAGATTTTACTAATTCACCTCTTACAGCAGCAAGAGTAGGAATGGCTATTCCTGTTTTTTGAGATACTATTTTGTTTTTTAGGGAGGGAAAGCGATACATTGTCAATAAAATTAATCGGACACCTTCGATACCCTCAGCTAACTGAGCTCTTTCAGCTACTAATGTGAGTATTTCCTCTACATCTTCAACCATTATCTCATTGTTTGAACAATTATAATTTCAATTCTTTGATTTATAGTTTCTTTACTTTTTTCTTTTTTATTAAATTTTAACACAATAATCCTCAAATATAATTTATTTTTCAATAATATGGATTTGTCAGACAAGGAAAAATTTTAATAAATCGAGCTTTAAATCTAGATTAACAATGTTCACCATAAAACCTGAAAGTAAGAAATTTATCGTGTATAGTGATAATCGAAATACAGGTTTAAAGAAAAATCAAATCCACAGGAAACTACTAAAAATTATCCAAAAGGAACAGAAAGATTTTATTTTACATATAGGAGACATAGTTTTATGGAGTTTGGCTTGGAAATCCTATTTTAGAGATTTAGAGTATTCAAATATTACAGTTCCATTCTTTTATACAAGAGGAAATCATGATAACAAACTTTTATTTAGAAAATTTTTCAAATTAAAGCATTCTTATTATTCATTTAATTATGGAATTACTCATCTGATAATACTTGATGATAATAGTGGAATTCTTGATAAAAAGCAATATGAATGGTTATTGGATGATTTAAAAAGTCATAGTGATTATAAATGGAAAATTATCTTTGCTCATAAACCTCTTTATAGTGGGGCTAACCATGGTCTAAGGAAACATTTAATTGAACAATTAGAACCATTGTTTAAGCAATTTAATGTAAAGTTATTCATCAGTTCACATTATCATAATTATGAACGCTTGAGTGAAAACGGAATAATTTATATAGTATCTGCTGGAGGAGGTGCTCCATTAACAAGATTAAAGAATTTTATACCTCAATTAATAAAACATGAAACGAAATACCATTATTTAGTGATTTCCATTGAGTTAACAAACATAAGTATTATAGTAAATGATATTGATGAAAAAGAAATTGACAGATTTAAAATAGAAATAATTTGAAAATATAAATAATCCTATGGATATTTATGTATTTACTGGGAAAATCCTGAGATTATGAAAATGCATCTTAACAGGTCAGGTATGGCGACATCTAAGATTTTATGAGATTTACTTTGTATCTTGTAAATATTTAAATATTGATTGTTTAAAAGTTTTTGATTCCCCTATTTAAGAATCAATTCATAAAAATATATTTACTTGTAAGGCTTATTATACTTCTATAATTCAATTTTCATTTTCATTAATTTAAAGGATAATTATTAATTCAGAGAGGTTTTAAATGGTAAATGACGAATTTTTTGATTTATTTGAAGGAAACTTTACAGATTTATTGTCACATGATGAAAAGTACACATTTTTAGCAGGTGCGGGTATTTCTATGGATGCTCCAACAAAAATACCATCCGCAAGAGAAATTGTAAGAACAATGTTGGAACTGTGTGCGCCCATGGAAGAAATTGATAACCTTCTTTCTTTAAAAATGTTACGTTATGAGATGATGATTGAAAAAATTAAAAATACAGTCGACAAAGACTTGCATTTTTTAGATTATTTAGAATTAATAGATGAGCCAAATTATATTCATTATTTCTTAGCAAATGTGATTGTAAATAGAAAGGATTATGTGGTCACTACAAATTTTGATTACATGATAGAGAAAGGCATTCAAAGAATTCTTGAATCTGATAAACATAAATTCATTATACCAGTCATTACAAGGGAGAATTTTGTTTCTAATTTTAGACCATTAGATATTTTTAAGGAAGGAGGATATCCTTTATACAAAATACATGGCTCTAAAAGGAATTTAATAACAGGAGAAAATACGGGTAATTCCCTTGTAACAACTATGAGCGCTTTAGGTAAGGATAGAGGTATAGGGGAGACTTTCTCATTAGAATCATATAAGAAACAAGCGATATATAATTTAATGAAAAACCGAACGTTAATCGTTATGGGTTATTCCGGTTCTGATGATTTTGACATTGGACCTACATTGCAAGGGTTACCTTATCTTTCTAGATTAATATGGGTTGAACATGTACAAGATAATACAAAGGAGATTTATAAAGTTAAAAAAAATCCGGAAAACATAGAATTAGAGCCATTGTCTCAATCAGAAAGAATTTTAATTAATATAGCTTCCCGGGCAGAAATTGAAGTTTTTCTCGTCAAAATGAAAACAATTGATTTTGTAAAGGAAGAACTTTGGAAAGAACTTTTACTTAATGTCCCTCTTCCAGAAATAAGTGAAATTGACACTCCTATCATTCCGGGATTTAAAGAGTGGACAAGGGAAGAATTTAAAAATGCAGAAACATCTGAAGTAAAAAAATACATGCTCTCCTGCAGTATTTACGGAGATTTAAATCATGATGATGCCATATATTCTAATGCAGAAAAAGGTTTAAAATTAGCTGAATCATCTGAGGATAGATCTTCACAATCATACTTCCAAAACCATCTGGGTTTGATAAAACTTAAAAAGGGAAAATTTATAGAAGCTTTGGATTATTTTGAAAAATCTCTTGTAATTGCAGAGCAAATTAACAATCCATTGAAGAAAGCAATTTCTCTATCGAATATTGGGCAAATATACATGAGACAAAATGAACGTAAGTTAGAATTCAAACCAGAAAAGGCGATTGAAAATTATACTAAAGCATTAAGGCTTTTTGAGTCGCAACAAGATCAATGGGGTAAGATAGTCTGCCTCAATAATTTAGCAGAGGCAAGTTTATGGGAAGGAGAGCAGCAACAAGCTCTTAAATATCTAATGGAAGCTTTGTTTCTTGTCCAACAATTAGGAAATTTAGAATTTAAGGCAACAATCACCAATAATATTGGTGGGATAATTAGTACATGGGATAACCTAGATGATTCCTTGAAACAAGTCAATGATTCATTAAATATACGACAAGAAATAGGTGATTTAAGAGGAGTAGCTGATTGCTATCATAATTTAGGAGATATTTTTTTTCATCAAAATGAATATAATAAAGCATTTGAATCATTTAATGAAGAATTAGAAATAAGGAAGAAATTAAAAGAAACAAGGCCAAGGGCGTTAGCTCTCACATCCATCGGATGGGTTTATTACAGACTTGATGAAATTGATACGGCTTTAGAAAAACATCAAGAAGCTTTGAATCTTAATCAAGATAAGGAGAATGTATTGTTACAAGCAATGAATTTATCAGCAATAGGTTTTCTATCTTATTTAAAAGGTGATATCAATAGTGCAATCATTAAATATAGTGATGCTAATACTTTATTCACAAACCTTGGAATAGAGCGGAAAGTGGAAGAAACTAGAGCATGTTCATATGGTTTAATTGCAAAAGGCAGCCAAGTAAAAGAACGCTCCAAGCTTGAATCATTATTATCCTCAATTGTCCAAGAAGGAAAGAATATAGAAGAGAGAAGGAAAATCTTATTATCAGAGAAGAAGAAACCTGAAAATCTTAAGGATCCATCAAAAAATGCTCTGTTTCTGTTTGAAGAAGGAATTCTTCTTGCTTTAGAAGGAAAAACGAAAAATGCCAGAGTAGTTCTCGAAGAGAGTTATTATGCCGGAAATAGATTAAATAAAGAATTAGAATTATTCCCACTCTTTAACCAAGTCTTTGAGCAAGGCATAATGATAAAACCATTAGATATAGAAAAATCAAATTTCAACATTATTTATAGAGATGATAATGATATCTCTCCAGAAGCCATTGAATGGCTTCCCAGTATGGATGGTAGGCAAAGGCATAGAGAAGCAAAGGAATACTTTGATAAGGGATATGAAGAATCTGAAAATGAGAAATATGAATCATCCATCCAAAATTTTGAAAGGGCTTTAGAAATTTATGAAGAATTGGGTGATGATGACACTGTGGATACAATCAATGAATATCTTTTTTCTTTGAAATTATCCTTAGACGCAAAAAATTTATCACCAGAAGAAATAGCAAAAAAACTTACAGAACAAATGACATCAATGACAGTAAAGGGACAACAACAATTTAAAGAAGGGGATAAGAAAGGAGCCATGAGTACGATTAAAAGTTCGATAAGATTGATGAGAACATTAGGACAAGATGAAGATGCTGATGTTTTACAAGAAATGATTAATTCAATGGGAGGTGGGGATAGCCCAGATAAAGAAAAAAGCAATTCAGAGTTATTAGATTCAGAAAAGGGTGATTTTGTTGCTGCAGCTCAGACTTTAATTGATGAAGAGGAATCAGGAGACCCTGAAATGAATTTGATTCACGAGCATTCAGAAGATTATTATGAAATGATTAGTAAACTTAAACCTGCTATCTTTATCGCAGGAAAAATGAGAGATATTCAGGGAAAAGTGGATGGTATTCTTGTGTTAGCTGACCTTCACATGAGTGGAAATGAGCAAGAGGTTGCGATGAAGAGATATGAACAAGCGTTAAACAGTTCCATAATTTTAGGAGATTCTGAGCGCCAAAGTAAGAGTCTAAAAGGAATTGGTGAAATTTTCTTCTTACAGCAGGATTACGAGTCAGCATTAGATAAGTTTGAAATAGCATTACGAATTTATGATGAAAAAAAATTTATTGAAGAAAAAGTTCCACTACTCAATAGAATCGGGCAAATTTACCTATCTAGAGGAGACCTAGATGTTGCATCTGAAAGATTTGATGAGGTTATTAAAATTCAAGAAATTCCAGAAAATCTAATTTTTATGGTAGATTCAACAGCCAGGAAAGGGGAAATATATGCTATTCAAGGTAAAAAAGATGATGCCCTAAATTCCTACCTTCAAGCTCTCGTGATGTATGAAGATATTGAAGGAAGCGAGGCATCAAGATTAGCACTTTTATTGAAAATGGCACCACTCGAGTTTTCAATTGGGGATGTTTCATCCGCTATTAGCGATTACGAGCAGGCGGCGGATTTAATGCGAAGCATGGGGAATATTACTGATATACCAACAGTCTCAAAAAATATCGAGTTGTTGAAGGCAAGATCATTGAATAGAGCAGCTCAATTTGAAGATGGAATGAAACTTGCAATTAAATATCGTGATCAAGGTTCACTTAAAGAAGCTTTAAAAATATTCGAATCACTAATTGCTAATTTGGAAACTGATGATAATCCAAATGATAAACTCTATGGCACATTACTACAACTCGCGGCAGAAATTCATCATGGACTAGGTGATTTAGAATCTTCAATGGATTATTTCAGAAAATCACTTGAATGTTATCAAAAAGTTGGTGATGGTGAAAAGAGCTCTAATATTGAGAAATTGTTATTGGGGTTGAAAGAAAAAACAAGGGATCCAAAATACAAAATAAAATCTCTTTTGAATGATGCTTCCAATCTTCAAAAAGAAGGAAAATTACCTGAAGCTTTATTAAAGTTTAAATCCCTACTTGAGATTTATGAAAAAGTGCAGGATTTGAACGGAAAAGCAAATTGTTTACAAAATATTGCAAATATCCATTATAATAACAGCGAATTTGATGATGCTTTAAAAAATTATATTGCATCTGTACAAATTATGGAAAATCTTAATCTTCTTGAGAGTATATACGATCCGCAGATACAAATTGCCATAATTTATGCCCAAAAGCAAGATTATAAACAAGCTATTGAATATCATCAGAAAAATTTACTAATTGCCCAAAAATTCAATAATAAACAAAGAATCGCTCTTAGTTTTCATTATTTAGGAATTGTATTTCAGAACCAAGGGAATTACAATAAAGCCTTGGAAAATCTTAATAAAGGACTCCCGTTGTATGAAGAATCAAAGAGAGAAGATAACATGGCATTATTACTAGAAAATATGGGAATATGCTTCCGAGAATTAGGTAGTCTTCATGATGCTTTAAATGCTTTTGAAAAAGCAAGGAATTTATTTAGAAAATTAGGAAATACAAACAAAGTTTCATCATTGTTAAATGATATGGCAAATATAAATTCAAACTTAGGGAATATCGAAAAATGTTTGAGTTTATACAATGAGGGCTTAAAAATTACAGAAGAAATTAATGATTTACCCAACAAATCGTTAATATTATTTAATATGGGTACAATTTACTTATCTCAAGAAGACTTTAAGAAAGCTTCAGAAATATTTAATAAAGCAATGGAAATAACTAAAAAAACCGATATACCGCGATATAAAGCACATATTTTCATGGGTTTGGGAGATATAGATAAAAAAAAGGGAAATTTGAATAAATCTCTCAAGAAATTTAGTGAAAGTCTTAAAATTTTTGAAAAAGTAGGTGATTCTGACGGTGTATTTTTAGCACTAGAAAATATTGGAGAAATTTATTTAAAAATGGGTCAATTTGAATCAGCTGAAAAAAACTATGCAAAAGCTGAAAACATTGCTAATGAGCTTAATGGAATAAAATATAAAGCTAAAAACTTGATGAATTATGGAGAATTATTTAGGTATAAAAAAGAATTTAATGAAGCACTGAAGAAATATGAGAGTGCCATAAAAACTTTTGAAGATATAGAAATGCCTGAAGATCTAGCATACTGTTATGAAAAAAGGGGAGAGGTGTTCTTAAAACTAAAAAAGAAGGCGGAATATCTCGAATCTGTAGTTAAAGCACACGAAATATACGTGATAATACATCTTGAGAAGAAAGCTCTAAAAATACGAGAAAAGCTCAAAAAAGTGGATAAAAAATTCTATAAACAACAATTCCCAAATTATTAATAACAATGATGGTAGTCAAACTTCAAATTTAGATCAGAAATGTTCACCATAAAACCTGAACGTAAGCAATTTATTGTGTATAGTGATAATCGAAATACAGGTTTTAAGAAAAATCAAATCCACAGGAAATTACTAAAACTAATCAAAAAAAAACAGAAGGATTTAATTTTACATGTAGGAGATATTGTTTTTTGGTGCAATCAGCATAAAATTGGACAGCAATAGCTGAAACTTTAAAGGATGCAGTTGATAATTTTAAAGATGACTGTATCAAACAAGTTGATCTACCTAAGTTATCGGAAATAACTCACAAAATTGTTTCTTTAGAAGAAATGGGATTTAAAAAATTATCAAAATTAAAAATATAAAGAATTCGATAGAAAATGGATGAAATAAAAGTTCAAGGAGCAAGAATTCATAATCTAAAAAATATTGATGTTTCAATTTCAAAAAAGAAGATCACACTTATTACGGGCGTATCTGGCTCTGGAAAATCGAGTTTAGCTTTCGATATCATATTTGATGAAGGGATGAACAGGTATCTGCAAGCTATTGGTTTTCCTCATAAGTTAGAGGACGAGAAACCCTTCGACTTAATTGAAGGATTAAGTCCAACTATAGCCATCGAGCAAAGGACCACGAGAGTTTTCAATCCTAGATCTACAGTAGGGACCAAAACAAGAATTTATGGATTGCTGAGAATGCTATATGCAATTGAAGGGATCCTACTATGTCCAATATGTAAAATTCCAGTTGATCATAACTTAGAATGTGGTGATTGTGGAATGGTTCGCGAAAGGTTTGAAATTAAGCATTTCTCTTTCAATGAACCCTCGGGAATGTGTCTAGAATGTAAGGGGCGGGGTTATACAATGCATTTAACCGAAGAATTAATTGTAAAGGATTATAATAGAGATTTAATAGAAATAACTAAAGCAGGATCAGCTGTTTTTGCTGATCAAATTCGATTTGTAGAGCAATTACCAAAATTTTATGATTTTGATATTAAAACACCGTATAAAGACCTACCAGATGATATCAAGCAATTATTTTTATATGGGAGTGGTAAAAAATTGCCTTTTGAGTGGGATTCTAAAACATTTACTGGTATATTAGAAAGAGTATTTGAAGGTGTTATTCCACACATAGAACGAGCTCTCTCTGAGAGTAAAAGCGCTTATCGAAGAGAGAAAAGTAAGAATTTTATGAAGATCGACAAATGTGAAGAGTGTAATGGTTATAGGTTGAACGAGGAAAGTAGAGATGTGAAAATTGCAGATAAACATATAGGAAGATTGGGTATCATGTCAATAAACGATTTGAAATTATTTTTAGGCAGATTAACTGGAAAAGAAATTAGTATGTCACAAGGAAAAAACGTTATAGAAAAAATAATGTCAAAGTTACAGAACATTCTTGATGTGGGTTTAGCATATCTTCACATAAACCGAGGGATGCCAACTCTGAGTGGTGGAGAACTACAAAGACTTGCTCTTATGACCCACCTTGATGCGGGTATTGATTCATTGATTTATGTATTAGATGAACCTAGCATGAGCTTGCATGAATCTGAGAAAGAAGCACTAATTAATTTAATTCTAAAATTAAAAGAGTTAGGTAACACCGTAATTGTAGTTGAACATGATAAAAGATTTATAGCAGTGGCAGATGAAATTATAGATATTGGTCCACTCGCAGGTCTTAATGGTGGAAAGATAGTATTCCAAGGTACAATTGATGAAATAAAAAAGGTAAAAGAATCTTATACTGGTCAATTTTTAGCCGGGAAGATAAAATTGCCCTTAAAAACAATGTCAGACCGAAGAACTGTAGACAAACAAACAAAATTTTTGAAAATTAAAAATGTTTCAACAAATAACCTCAAAAATATAACTGTTGAAATCCCATTAGGAATGATGGTTGGAATATGTGGTGTATCGGGAAGCGGAAAAAGCTCATTAATTCAAGATACATTAGTTCCATTACTCAAACCATTTTTTACGAGAGAAGCAACCAAGAATAAAAAGAAGTCAAATGATGTGGAAGAGGAAGAAAATAGTGAAGCAAGTTTACTCGAGAGATCTGGTACTTTGGTTGGGTGGGAAAATATTGATGAAGTTATCATCGTTAACCAAAGACCAATAGGAAGAACTCGGAGATCAATGCCAGTCTCTTATATTGGTATTTGGGATAAGATAAGAAATTTATTTGCTAAAGAACCAGAAGCAAAAAAGAGAAAATTCACTGCAGGGCATTTTTCCTTTAATTCTGAGAAAGGTAGATGCCCTTTATGTAAAGGAGTTGGAGTAGAAGACATTCAAGTATCTTTTCTAAGCGCTATCACACTTCCCTGTAAAGAATGTAAAGGATTAAGGTATAAATCTGAGATTTTAGATGTAAAATTTAGGGGTAAATCGATTGCGGAGGTATTAAACATAACTGTATCAGAAGCATTGAAACTTTTTAAGTCTCAAGCAAATATAACAAAAATTCTTACTATACTTGAAGAAATAGGAATGGGTTATATAACTTTAGGACAATCAGCACCTAGCTTAAGCGGAGGAGAAGCACAGCGTATTAAGTTGGCTAAAGAATTAGGGCGAGCCAGAAAGTCAAAATCGTTGTATATCTTAGACGAACCAACAGTTGGATTGTCATTTCATGATGTCGTAAAACTAATTGATCTTCTTGAAAATTTAGTTAAAGACGGAAATTCTGTAGTTATAATTGAGCACGATCCTGATATTTTAGCTTATACCGATTATCTAATCGAACTAGGTCCAGAAGGTGGTCCCAAAGGAGGGGAGGTGATCGCTAAGGGATCCCCTGAAGAAATAAAGTTAATAAAAACTTCATTAACCGGTCCTTATTTATCTTAGAACGAAGTATGCAAATCCTATCCATGAAGGAAATATAATTCAAAAAAAGAAAAATAATTTATTTGTTTGCTTTTCCAGTCTTTTCTACTGTCTTTAAAAAATCGAGGATCTCTTTTGTGGTTCTATCGGGATCTTCAATAGCAGTCATATGGCCTAATCCGTCCATAACAATATGCCTAACATCCGGAATTTCTTTTGCCATTAATTCAGACGGTTTGAGAAACACGATATCATGTTCACCGAGAAGAACCAAAACAGGAC
>SDBU01003950.1_pt1 | contig 18530 bp, 5 predicted proteins | sample 2277071 | NCBI WGS metagenome assembly SDBU01 (sample SAMN10397929, study PRJNA504765) | marine sediment metagenome | isolation source: marine sediment core GS08_GC12, 126 cmbsf | place: Arctic Ocean: Gakkel Ridge, Loki's castle | collected 2008 | reverse complement strand
ATCCACCCCACCGACCGCGGCTGCCTGGTCGAAGACCCGTTCAGTCAGGCCACGGGCTTCGGCCGTCACTACAACTCGCGGGGCGCGTTCTATCCACATAATTTCAACATGCAGTTCCAGGCGCTTTACAACAAGGAGAGCGGAACCGGCATCTATGTGGCGACACAGGACTCGACGCCGAACTGGATGAACATCCAGATCGTCAACACGCCGTCGGAGATCACGTGGCGGCCCGGTCACTTCCCGCCCAACATCACCTTCTCCGAAGAGGACTATGCGCTGCCTTACGACTGCGTGGCCGGGCCTTTCCGCGGCGACTGGTTCGACGCGTGCACGATCTACCGCGAGTGGGCGGTGAAGCAGTCCTGGTGTCGCAAGGGGCCGCTCTCGAAGCGCGCCGACGTGCCCAAGTGGTACAAGGAAGCCCCGCTGATCTTCTACACGAGCCTTCACGACTCGGCCGAGGGCACGCATTCGGTGGATGAGAACCTCACGCTCGCTGCCGAGCACTTCCGGGAAATCCTGAAATGGGCCGGGGTGAAACTGCCGATCAATTTCTACAGCTGGCACGATTACGACCCGGGTCTGACCATATCCAATGTGCCCTTCAACAGCCGCCGGATAGTCAACGCGCCCGGGAGGTGGACTAACCTGCCGAGCACGTCTTCGCCCTACGGCAACTACCCCAAGGCCCCGGCCTTGCCCAAGCTCTCGGCCGAGTGCAAGCGCCTGCGCGAACAGGGGGGCATGGTGTGCCCGTACGTCGGCCTCGAGCTTTTCGATCAGGGGCCGACCGAGAACGCGCCGTACGCGGCCGAGGCCAAACCCCACATCACGCGCGACCTCTACGGCGCCATCCGTACGTGGGCCGGCCTGCGGCAGTGGCAGCCCTGTGCCTGGACTCCGTGGTGGCGAGAGCGACTGAAGGAGACCTGCGTGCTCATGCTGCAGCGCGAGAACGTGGGCGGCTTCTACCTGGACGTGATGCAGGGCAGTGCTCTGCCCTGCTACTGGACGCCCCACGGCCACTCCGCTGCGGGCGGAGACTCGATGACCACGGGCATGCACGGGCTGTGCGAGGTCATTTACGATGCCATCAAGGCCCAGGATCCCGAGGCGATCACGACCGGAGAGAACACCTCCGAGAACATGATCGACGTGACCGACGGCATCCTGACCAACACACTGGCGCCAGAGAACACGGTGCCTATATTCGCCGCGGTGTACCAGGACTACATTCCGCGATACGGGCTCGAGATGTCGGCCAGCCTCGACGACGCTTTCTTCATGCAGAGCGCGTCGCTGTTCCTCGAAGGGGCGCAGGTCGGGCGGTTCCGCCTGAGACCGAGAAGCTCAAGTCTCTCGCTGCACAAGCCCGAGCAGAAGGAGCTGTTTGACTTTCTCGGTCTCCTGGTGGGCTACTATAAGCAGGACACGGCGAAGAAGTTCCTGACGTACGGACGCCTCATGAGGCCCGTCGAGTTCCGCGAGCCGGCGCCCATGCCCATGCTCTCGTTCAATCTGCGCGGTTACGTCTACAACAACGGCGTGGTCGAGCTGCCGGCCCTGATGACGGGCGCGTTCCGGTCCGAGGACGGCGAGCTGGGCATCTTCGTGGTCAACGCCGGCGGCAAGGACCTGGCCTTCCAGGCCGAAGTGGACCTGGCCCGGTACGGCATGCCGCAAGGTGCGGTTGTGGACGTGGATACCATCGCTCCGGACGGGGCCTCCCGAAACGTGCTCAGCAAAGCGAAGGGCATCGTCCCGCTGAACGGGTCGCTGCCGGCTCACAATGTGACCATGTTCCGGCTAAAATTAGTGCCTCGCTGACGAGTGTTTCTTGGCTAGCAAGACAGGAGGATCCAAGATGTCCCGCCTTAGGTTGATGCTCGCGATCGTAGTTGCCTGCATGATGTCAAACGCGGCGTGGGCAGCGGGACCCGAGGGCCTGCTGGCCGAGTGGAACTTCGACGAAGGTAAAGGGGAAGTTGCGCGCGACTCCAGCGGCAACGGGCGCGACGCAAAGCTCTTTGGCGCCACCTGGGTTAAACAGGGTGGCGGCTTCGCTCTCAGCCTGGATGGCGTGGACGATTACGTCGAGTTCGCCGGAGATCCGCCTCTCGGCCTGAGCGGCCCGGTCAGTGTCGAGGCCTGGATCAAGCCGATGCGGGAAGCTGAGGGCATGTCAGTTATGCTTGGAGCGGATCTGCACAGCTATCTTCTGACCTTATATGCCAAGAATTACTGCTACTGGTACATCGGCGCAGGCGGGAATAACGCTGGCACGAAGGTGAAGCTGTACGAATGGAATCACATCGCCGCGACGTTCGACGGCGAACGGATGAGCCTGTGGCTCAACGGGCGGCAGGCAGCCGGCCGGGAGTCCAAAGTCAAGACCTACGCGCTTGTTGGACTGCTTCGCATGGGAACAAAAGGCAGACCCGACCTCCCCAAATTCAAGGGGTTGCTGGACAACGTGCGCGTATACAACCGTGCTTTGTCCAAGGACGAGGTGCTCGCCCACCTCACAAAGGAAGCGGCCGCACACGGGCTGAAGGTTCAGATGAAGAGCCGCGAGGCATCGGAGGCCTCAACGGACTTCTTCAAGAGCCATCCGGGCGCCATCGCCGCGAAGGAAACCAAAGATAGTATCCTGTTCGCCAACCAGCAAGTTGGATTGGAGTTCGGGCGATCCACAGGCGGCTTTGAGCTCACCCGATTCTACGGCGTAGCGGAGGATCAGGACTTCCTGACGAAGGGCAACCTCGTCGGCTCGCGCGACCTGTTTGAGGTCGTCATGACCCTTGATCCGAAACACATCGGCAGAGACGACAGGTTGAAGGAGAAAGGGTCGCTCTTCGGCATCATGGATGAGATGGCAGGAGATGCGTTCTCCATCGGCTCGCAAAGTGCGAAGTCGGTCTCGTGGCGACAGGAAGGGACCGACACAGAATCCAAACTGCACCTGGAATGGAAAGGGATTAACGTTCGGGAAAACAAGGAAGCCCTGGACGTGGAGGTCACAGTCACCTTGCGCGCCGGGGACCCGTTGTCGTACTGGCGGATCAACGTGCGCAACCGAAGCAAGAGGTACGGCATCGAGCGGGTGCGTTTCCCGATCTTGTCACTGGCCCCGATCGGCAAAGCAGAAGACAACATGTTTGTCTTCCCCTGCGCCCGCGGCGGCCTGGTGGAGAACGTCTTCAATGCGCCGACAGGCTTTGGCCTCCACTACGATAGCCGGGGAGCTTTCTATCCACACAGCTTCAACATGCAGTTCCAGGCGCTTTACAACAGGGAGAGCGGCAAAGGGATCTACCTGGGAACGCGCGATTCAACCCCGAATCTGATGAATATTCAGATTATCAATACGCCTTCCGAGATTGCGTGGCGCCCGGGTCACTTTCCGCCCAACATCACCTTCGCTGAAGAAGACTACTCACAGCCGTACGACTGCGTTGCAGGCCCCTTTCGCGGTGACTGGTTTGATGCCTGTCAGATCTATCGCGACTGGGCCCTCAAGCAGTCATGGTGTCGCAAAGGACCGCTGCTGACCCGCTCCGATGTCCCCAAGTGGTACAAGGAAGCGCCGCTGATGTTCTATACCATGACTTGTGATTCGGCCGATGGCACGTATTCGGTGGATGAGAACCTGCGCCTTGCGGCGGATCAGTTCAGCGAATGGCTGAAGTGGGCCGGTGTTAAGCTACCGCTCAATCTCTACGCGTGGCACGACTACGACCCGGGCCTGACCATCTCCAATGTGCCCTTCAACAGCCGCCGGATGCACAACCATCCCGGGAGATGGACCGGGTTCCCGACCACGTACGAGCCCAGCGGAAACTACCCGAAGAGTCCCGCCATGTCAGGTCTCTCGGCCGAGTGCAAGCGCCTGCGCAAAGAAGGAGGCATGGTGTGCCCGTACATAGCCCTTGAGATCTTCGATCAGGGGCCGACCGAGAATGCGCCATACGCGGTCGAGGCCAAACCCCACATCACCCGGGACCTGTATGGCGCACTCCGTACATGGGCGGGCCTGCGGCAGTGGCAGCCCTGTGCCTGGACGCAATGGTGGAGAGGCCGATTGAAAGAGACCTGCGTGCTGATGCTGCAGCGCGAGAACGTGGGCGGCTTCTACCTGGACGTGATGCAAGGCTGTGCGCTGCCCTGCTACTGGACGCCGCACGGCCACTCGGCAGCAGGTGCAGACTCAATGACGACCGGCATGCACGGGCTGTGCGAGATCGTTTACGACGCCGTCAAGGCCCAGGATCCCGAGGCGATCACCACCGGAGAGAACGCATCGGAGAACATGATCGATGTGATCGACGGCGTCCTTACCAACACTCTCGCGGCTGAGAACACCGCGCCAATATTTGCCGCGGTCTACCAGGACTATATCCCAAGGTACGGACTCGAACTCTCCGTTGGTCAGGGGGATCGCTTCTACCTTGAGTGCGCGTCTCTGTTCGTCGAGGGATCGCAGATCGGACGACTTCAACTGCGGCCGAGACCTGGGAACCTCTCGTTCCAGAAGCCCGAGCACAAAGAGATGATTGACTTCCTGGGACGAGTGGTGGGCTATTACAAGCAGGAAGCGGCCAAGCAATTCCTGGCGTACGGCCGGCTCATGCGGCCGCTGGAATTCAGTGCTCCATCACCCATGCCCATGCTTTCATATACGACTCCTTATGCTAAAACCAAAGTGCAGTTCCCTGCGCTGATGAGCGGCGTCTTCCGATCCCATGACGGCGAATTGGGCATCTTCGTCGTCAACGCCGGCGGCGAGGATCTGGAGTTTCAGGCCGACCTGGATCCGGCTCGTCACGGAATGGCGGCAGACACCATCGTGGATGTGTACACCATCGCCCCGGACGGCGCCTCCAAGAATGTGCTCAGTTGGGCCAATGGCGTCGTTCAGCTCAAAGGCTCACTGCCGGCTCACGGTTTGACCATGTTTCTGGTCACAACTGCGGTTCGTTGACAACCACCTCCTGAAAGCAAGAAAGGACGAATCGAGATGGCAAGATTCAAGTTGCTGTTCGCAATCATGTGCCTCTGTGCGATGTCAAGCGCCGCGTGGGCGGCGAAGCCTGCTGGTTTGCTGGCCGAGTGGAACTTCGACGAAGGTAAGGGGGACGTTGCTCTCGATTCTAGCGGCAATGGACGCCACGCAAAGCTCCATGATGGCGCAAGCTGGGTCAAACAGGGAGGCGGGTTCGCCATCAGCCTGGATGGCGTGGACGATTACATCGAATTCGCCGGAGATCCGCCTCTCGGCCTGACCGGCCCGGTCACCATTGAGGCATGGATCAAGCCCATGCGCAAAGCCGAGGGCCGCCTGGCATGTCTCTTGGGGAGAGACCTCCACAGTTTTCTGATCGGCTTCTACGCCACGGATCAGTGCCAGTGGTACATCGGTGCAGGGGGAAATAACGTTGGCATGAAGGTGAAGCTGTACGAATGGAATCACATCGCCGCGACGTTTGACGGCACGCGAATGACCCTTTGGCTCAATGGGCGGCATCCGGTCAGCAGGGAATCCAAGATCAAGAACTATACGAAGCGCGAAAGTTTTCTCATGGCCACGAAGGGGCGTCCTGATCTCCCCCACTTCAAAGGGATGCTGGACAACGTGCGCGTGTACAACCGCGCCCTGTCAGAGGAGGAGGTCGTTGCCCACGTGACGAAAGAAGCCGCCGCATATGAGACGAAGATTCCGTCAAAAGATGCCGCTGTCTTCCATTACACCTTTGACAAGGATACCGGTGACACCGTGAAGGATATGAGCGGGTATCGCAATGACGGGAAGATCGTCAAGGCCGAGCACCTTGAGGAATTCGATGGCCGTCGCGGCGTGTTGCGGTTCGACGGTACAGAGTCGATTCTCACCGTGCCCAAAGCCAACTCGCTGAGTTTGGAAGGGGATGTGAGTTTTGAGATGTGGATAAGGCAAAACGGGCCGGTAACGAATGCCTCGGGTACCCTCTTCGGCGCCCGCAGCAGGATGGGCTTCTATTATTTTGGCTATATGTCCCTGACGCTATACTACGATAACTACAACGCGGAACTCAAGGTCCATGAGGTTATACCTCTTCCAGTGGACCGCAACATCCTCAGTGACAAGTGGTCGCATATTGCCGTCGTCGTCGAGTATCCCCGCTGCAAGTTCTATCACAATGGCAAGCTGGTTCGCGACGCGTACATGCCGCTTCCCAACAGTGTGAAGGGCCACGCCGACCTGACCATCGGAAAGGCTATACCGATGGACCTGGACGAGTTCCGCTACTACCGGCGTGCCCTGACCGCAGCCGAGGTCGCGGCGCATGCGGCCGGCAAGGAAATAGGTTCGGATCAGGATATCGAACTGGCCGTTGAGACGCACTGGTACGAGGAGACCGTTACGTTGCGTTTGAATTCCAAGGGCTTGGATCTTAGCGGACACACTGCGGAGATGACCTTGCTGGGGAAGGATGACAAAGAAGTCGTAGCGCCCCGGAAGGCCGCTGTCGTAGAAGCCTTTGAGAGGTCAGGGCGCTATGTGGCAAGCGTGAAATTCCCGCTCTCTGGTCTGGAGGGCAAGTCCCTGACAGGAGTCGCCCGCGTTCTCCGGCCCGACGGGAAGCAGGCAAAGGTTGTTCGCCGGCAGGCGTCTCTGACGAAGCCGGAATGGGTCCACACCAAGGCGGGATATTCCGAAAAGGTGTTGCCGCCGTGGACTCCGGTGGAAGCGGAACGCAAGCCTGACGGTACAGTAGAGGTGAGCGTGTGGGGGCGACGTCACGTGTTCGGCGACGCACCGTTCCCGCAACGTATCGAGACAGAAGGCCGTAAGATTCTGGCCGCGCCAGTGGCCCTGACAGGCCGGGCTGACGGCCAGGCCATCGCGTGGAAGAACGGTCAGGTGGAACTGCTGAAGCACACCGACAAAGCCGTGACCTTGCAACACCGATGCGAGAGCGAGCCGTTGGCACTATCCGTGGATACGCTAATCGAGTTCGACGGCTACATGATTTTCGATTGCAAATTGACGGCCCGTCGTGACGTGGAAGTGGAAGAACTGCTGTTGGACATTCCGCTGCGCTCGGAATTCGCCGCCCTGTGCTACGCGGACGACGTCTTCCCCCCGACCACAGCCGAAAGCGGCCTGACAAACTACATTGCCATGGATCACAGCGGCACAGTGCGAGGCGACCAGGCCTTCCAGTTCACCAGCGTCGCGTGGCTGGGCGACGGCACGCGAGGTCTCTGCTGGCAGGCAGAGAGCGATCAGTACTGGCACACCGCTGACAAGCAGAAGGCGATCGAGGTGCTGCCGCGGGAGAAGAGGACCACGTTCCGCGCGCGCTTTATAGATGTACCGACACCGCTCAAGCAGGGGGCCGTGCTGCGCTACAAGTTCGCGCTGCAGGCCACGCCCATGAAAGCAAAGCTGCGCAACGCGTGGGACCTGCGGATGGTGCGCTTGGAGCCTTACGGCAGGGAACTCAGCCTGCCCGACATGATGACCGACGGCAAGCCCGCTCTGGATATTATGGCTGAATCCGGGATGGGTTGCGGCGCGTACATGGTGTGCGACATGTGGTCCTATCCCATGCCCGTGCAGGAAAAGTTCTCCGAGCTGCTCCTCCGATTCAACAAGGAGGTGCACGCCCGCGGCATGCAGGCGGTCGGCTACCAGATGCACCCGCGTTTTCCTACGGGCGTGCCGGAGTTTGATATTCACGGACTTCACATGGCCAATCGTCCGTTGAGGTCGTACAGTATGGGCGGCGCTCCTTCGGGAACCCCGCGTCCCGGCCCCATCAATATCGATTACGGCACCAATTCACAGGGGGTTCTTTCTGACTGTCCCAAGAGCATGGCCCTTCAGGACGCCTCGATGCACAGTTTTGCCAAGCGCCTGGACATCTATGGCGATGACGGCGTTTACCTGGATGGGAGGATTGGCGCCCGAGCTTGCAAGAACATGCTTCACGGCTGTGGATACCGCGCAGAGGACGGCTCGATTCGTGCGACTTTTCCGGTGTTTGCCGCTCGCGAGTTAATGAGGCGGATCTATACAGTGGTCAAGACGAGAAAGCCGGACGGTGTGGTGGATGCTCATAGTTCATATAGATTCAACCTGCCTGCATTGGCCTATGCCGACGTGCTCTGGAGCGGGGAGCAGTGGTGGCACCTGAAGAAGACCAGTGGGCCGAAAGACGGATATGTTTCAGCGATCTTTCCCCTGGACATGTGCCGTGTTGAGTTCACGGGGTCGCAGATCGGTATAGCGGGCAATGCCCTGCTGGCCCGCAGCGGGCGTGGCACCAAAGTCTTAGCGACCACTCTTCTGCACGACGTGCCGTACAGGCCATCAAGCTCTGGATCCAAGAGCTGGCCGACTTCGCTCTTCCCGAACTTGTGGAAGATGCGTGAACAATTCGGCGCGAAAGAAGCGAAGAAGCTGTTCTACTGGAAGAACGCCGACTATGTTCAGGTTCAACCGAAAAAGTGCTACGCCACTCTGTTCAAACACCCCAAGAACGGCGTGCTGGCCTTCATCTCGAACTTGCGGCGCGAGGAGCAGACCGTGACCGTTCGGTTCAGCTTGGACAAGCTGGGCCTGCGCGGCAAGAAGCTCGACGTGTTCAACGCACTGACCGAGGAACCCGTCGCCATGAGCCGCGGAGTGATTCGATTCCGCGGGGAGGAGCACCATGCCCCGCATGGCACGCTCTCCGTATCTCTTGGCTCAGAGGAATGGATCTACATCTGGCTGCGGCCGAAGGGCTCCAGGTGAACGCCCCGCGTAGCGATATTGCACACATCCGCAGCCATCAGGGTCTGAACAGCTTTTTGTCAGAGAGGCTCGCGCAACAGGCCCATTGGCTGTGCGAATAGCGCCTCTTGGAGGCGAGAAAGGAGATCTCAAGGTGTCAAGATTGAAGCTGGCGTTCGCAATTATGTGCATCTGTGTAATCTCAAGCGCCGCGTGGGCGGCGAAGCCTGCTGGTTTGCTGGCCGAGTGGAATTTCGACGAGGGCAAAGGAGACGTTGCTCACGATGCCAGCGGCCGTGGACACGACGCAGCAATTCATGGCGCCACCTGGGTCAAACAAGGTGGCGGCTTCGCCCTCAGCCTGGATGGTCATGACGACTACGTTGACTGCGGTGAGAGCGCAGGCATAGGCATCGGCGGCCCGCTCACAGTTGAAGCCTGGGTCAAGCCGGCGCGCCAAACGGTCAGTAACGCAATACTCTTCGGAGAAGGGTTCAGGAGCTATCTACTCACGTACTACAATATGGACGTGTGCTGGTTCGTCGGCCATGGCGGCGGTACAACATCAAATTGGCTGGGCACAAAGCTGAACCTGGACGAATGGAGTCACGTGGCTGCAACGTTCGACGGCAAGCGACTCAGCCTGTGGATCAATGGGTGGCAGGCAGGAGACCGTGAGTCTGTGATCCAGAGCTATGCACCTGGCGGGCACTTCATGATAGGCACCAAGGGCCGCCCCGACCTCCCCAAGTTCAAGGGAACCGTGGACAAGGTGCGAGTGTACAACCGCAGCCTGTCGGCTGAAGAGATAGTGGCACACTTCAAGGGAGAAGCGCCCGGATACGGGTTCGATCCCGCCTGGTTCAAGCGGCTGAAGGCAACCCCTTACTACTACCTTGACCGCGGAGAAGTTCTGGTCGAGGCCGACTACAAAGGCCTGCAACCTTTGGTCGGCAAGGGACGGCTCGAAGTCACGCTGTCCAGCAAGGAAAGACCCAACGAGATCATCGACCGGCAGCTGATAGAGGAAGTGCGCGCCAACGTCGGCGTCGAGGAGGTGACACTGCCCTGCAGCGAGCTCAAGGACGGCGACTATATCATCCGCGTGGGCCTGCAAGATGGCCATGGCGCCTACCCGATTGAGGAGTTCACCTTCTCATACCCGGCGAAGCCGTCACCAGTTTCATCTCCGGCAGAAGGAGTAGCAGGCCCACTGCCGCCAAAGCGTGAACCCACTCCATTCAAGCTCGAAATGGGGAAGGGAGGCGGATTTACCATCACGATCAAGAAGGGGAGTTACCCCTTCGAATCCAGAATATCCTGGCCTAACGGCGACTTCAACCGCCTCTCAGCAAGCGACAAACCCTTCACCCAGGGCGAGAAATCCTGGAGAGCCAACATTCGAGGAGCCGGCAAGAGCAAGTACGAGGTAGAAGCCGGGGGCGACTTCTATACCATCCGAAGAGAGCTAGAAATCTTTCCCACGCATGTTTACGTGAAGGACAAATACACCAATATCACAGACAAAGATCTGGGGCTTTTGATCTATAACGAAACACCGGTCAAGCCGGGACAGGTCACCAGGTCGTTCCTTTCCGGCCGCGACAAACGTGGGCGTCAGGACGAGTCACGTACTCCCAACCACAGTCCGTCCGTCTTCCTGACCGACGCCAATACCGGGATCGGCATGGTCCCTATAGACGATGTGTTCGTCGTCCAGGCCCTGCCCTATATAGAGTGGGAGAATGCCGCGGGCGTGGGGACCGAGAAATTCGCCCTCGCGCCAGGGAAGTCGTACACATTGGAATGGGCGGTCTATCCGACCGGTTCGGGCGACTACTACGATTTCATCAATAACTTCCGCAAGGTCGAGGGCCGGATCGGCACCATCAAGGAAGCAGCGGGCTTTATCACTTATGGTCCGGATAACCGCCGCCAAGTGCCGACCAGGGACTTCGTCGAGAAGCGTGGGCTGAATATCGGCATCATAAGCGGCCTCGCCGCAACGGCGGATGATCGTCTGATATCAATCCAGGGCATAGAGTTCATGGATTTCCCCAAGGAGAGGAAACTCATCAGAGGGCAGATGGCTGCTATTCACAAGAGACTCCCCGGATTCAAGGCGGTCATCCACATAGCTCACAGCATCTACACAACCAACAACCCCGATAGGTTCGCTGATTCCAAGGTGGTCAATCGCAACGGAGAGCAGGTCCGTTGGGGGTATGGTTATGGCTATATAGGTAAAGAACGGCAGGACGAAGGATGGAGGGGGTGGATATTCTACCCAACCCCGGGCAACAGCTTCCACGATGCAATGATGAAGAGCGTGGATGTGCTGATGGACGAGATGGGTTGTGACGGGGCATTCATGGATGGGTTCTTTTCAGGTTACGTCAGCCGCTGGACCTATGACCGCTGGGATGGCCATTCCGCGGAGATCGATCGTAAGAGCAAGACGATTAAGCGCAAGGTAGGGTCGGTCCTGCTGCTCTCACAACCGTCAATGATTGAGTTCAGTCGCAAGATACGGAATAAGGGCGGCATAGTGATCGGGAACAACACCGTGTTTACGCGGAGCATCGCCAACGAGAAGTACATCCTCTTCGACAACGAATGTGCTTCCGGACCGCAGTTGCACCTTGCGCCCACCATCACGGCGCTCCGCGGTTCGTCAGCGGGCGCGCTCACGGAGAAGAGCATCTATCTCGACATGCTGGACAAGCTGAGTTGGGGTGAGTGTTTCCTATATTACAACGAACGAATTCCTCTCTCCTGCACTTCATTGGCAGCCAAGGAATTCCCGATAACGTTTGAAGAGATACGCTCCGGGCTGATAAAAGGAAAAGAGCGCATCATTACCATGAACTCCGGCGTGTACGGTTGGGATGGAATCAGCGACCTCCATGCAGTCTTCAAGTTCGACGACCGGGGCGCTCCGGCTCCGCATGACTTCGTCACGACCGTTGACAAGTCCGGTGTGCGTACTGAGCTCGAATTCAGCAAGAACGAATCCGCAGTCATCGAGCCCATTCCGGTCAGTCTCGAGGCCGCCAAGCCTTTGAATGTACGGGTCTTGCACTACGACGGTGCCGCTTTGAAGATCCTTGTCAATGGGCAGGGTGAAGCTGTCCTGGAGATGTTTGTCGGCACTTTCTATCCTGACGTCAGAGACGGCGTGTTCACGAATGGCGGAGTTAGCCCGCTCGATGTCGGTGTAGGCACTCCTTATACTGTTACTGTCAACGGCACGAGCACGACAATCATTGACAAAGACGGCACATTGTCCGTCCCACTAAACCTGGACGGCCAGGTTGAGGTCGTCATCGAGCCGGCTGAATAGAGGAGAGTAGTGGGTGCGTTGCGGACTGCCGTCCCTCCGCCAAGCGACGCAATGAGCTATCCAGAGGAGGCTACGGAAATAGGAGGAAGGACCCAAGATGTCAAGATCTAGACTGCTGCTCGCAATCGTTTGCCTCTGTCTGACGGCGAAGGCGGCGTTGGCAACGCGGCCCGCGGGTCTCGTGGCGGAGTGGAAATTCGACGAGGGCAGGGGGAACATCGCCCGCGACACCAGCGGCAACCGCCGCCACGCGAGCATCCATGGCGCGACCTGGGTCAAACAGGGGGAAGGCTTTGCCGTGAGCTTGGACGGCGTGGATGACTACGTCCTGTTTGGCGGGGCCCCGCCGCTTGGCCTCGCCGGCCCGGTCAGCATTGAGGCCTGGGTCAAGCCGATGCGCAAAGCGGGCGATACCATAACTATTCTGCTTGGGCAGGACCTCTCCAGCTACCTGATGTGCCTCTACTCCACGGATCTGTGCTTATGGTATATCGGCCGCGGGGCGAACAGCGTAAATGCTCAGGTCGACCTGCACGAATGGAACCACATAGTCGCGACGTTCGACGGCAAGCGGATGGTCGTATGGCTCAACGGGCTGGAGGCAGCCGGCCGGGAGTCCGACTTCGAGAGCTACGAGAAACGCGACGCCTTCACCATGGGCACGAGCAACCCTGACCTGCCCCACTTCAAGGGGCTGCTGGACAACGTGCGCGTATACAAGCGCGCCTTGACGGAGGAGGATGTGGCCGCCCATTTCAGGGAAGAAGCGGCTGCAGATTCAGTCAAGATCTCGGCGAAGGGGGGTGGGGCATCAAAGGAGGGGTCGACCCGTTTCTTCAAGACTCACCCAAACGAGATTGATGTGGAGGAACGGGAGGCCAGTATCCTGTTTGCGAACCGGCAAGTGGGACTTGAGTTCCGGAAATCCGGGGCGGGGTTTGAACTCACCCGGCTCTACGGCATTGCGGAGGACCAGGACTTCCTCACCGCGGCCAGAGCCGAAGAGTTCCGCGACATCTTCGGCATGCGAATGACCCTCGATCCCAAGCTTGTGGGTACGGATAAGCGGGGAACGAAGGCGCAAGGACTCATTGCGGACGGTGCCATGGAACGGATGGCGGGGGATGCCTTCATGGTCACGCCGCAATCCGGGAAGGGCATCTCCTGGCGATGCGAGAAAGGAGACGGGCAGTCGGTGCTGCACCTGGAATGGAAGGGCCTGGACGTTCGCGAGAACCAGGGCGTCATGGATGTGACGGTCAAGGTGACCTTGCGCGCCGGGGATGCGCTCTCGTACTGGCGGATCGACGTACGCAATCGGAGTCGAAAGTATGGGATCGAGCGAGTGCGCTTTCCGAACCTGCGCCTGGCGCCGATCGGCGAAGCGAAAGAGAACGTTTTTGCCTATCCAAAGTGGCGCGGCGGCTTACGAGAAGATCCCTTCAATGGGCCCGCTGGTCTCGGCGAAGGCTATCACACTAAGGGGGCCTACTATCCTTACGATGTCAACATGCAGTTCTATGCTTTGTACAACCGGGAAAGCAACAAAGGCATTTATCTGGGGACCTTCGACCCGACGCCGAACATGATGCACTTCCGGATCGCCAATAGCCCATCGGAGATCGCGTGGAGCGCCGGGCACTTCCCGCCCAACATCACCTTCTCCGACGAAGACTATGCCTTGCCGTACGACTGCGTGGTCGGTCCCTTCCAGGGAAACTGGTACGACGCCTGCCAGATTTATCGCACCTGGGCCGTCAAGCAGACGTGGTGCCGCAAGGGGCCGCTCGCGATGCGCGACGACATCCCAACGTGGTACAAGGAGACGCCGTTGGTCTTCTACACTCAAATGGCCGATTCCGCGCAGGGCACGCATTCGCAAGACGAGAATCTTGCGATAGCCGCCGATCACTTCCGGGAATGGCTTAAATGGGCCGGCGTAAGACTGCCGATCCACTGGTATGCCTGGCACAAGTTCGATCCGGAACTTACCACGCAGAACATCCCTTTCGGTAGTCGGCGACAGATCAATCGCCCCGGCACGCGGTGGACCGGACTGCCGACCACGCACGGGACGTTCGGCAACTACCCGAAGGTGCCCGCACTCGACAACTTCTCGAACGTGTGCAAAGGCCTCCGGGAAGCGGGCGGTATGGTCTGTCCGTACGTGTGCCTGGCCATTTACGACCCGGGGGCGGACGAGAACGCGCCTTACGCTGCCGAGGCCAGGCCGCATATATCCCGGGACCTCTACGGGAGTCTGCTCCTGTACAGGAACCTGGGATGGTTGCCCTGCGTGCACACGGAGTGGTGGCGGAATCGGCTGAAGGAAACCTGCGTGCTGCTCCTGGAGCGCGAGAATGTGGGCGGATTCTACCTGGACGTCATGCACGGGATGGCGAACGCGCCGTGCTACTGGACGCCGCACGGGCATTCGGCCGCGGGTGGCAGCGCGATGACCGAGGGCATGCACGGGCTCGCGAAGCGTATCCGCGATGCGGTCAAGGCCCGGGATGCCGAGGTGATCACCACCGGGGAGAATGCCGCCGAGAATATGATCGATGTGACGGATTGTCTGTTCTATCAGCGGTCCCTCCGGCCCGAGAACAAGGCGCCGCTCTTTGCCGCGGTCTACCAGGACTACGCTTCTCGGTACGGGGGCGGGGAACTTTCCGTCGACCCGGGCTTTGAAGGAAGGTACAAGCACGCCTGGGCGCCTGATGCCTTTTTCATTGAATGCGCGTCGCTGTTCGTCGAGGGCGCGCAGGTCGGGCGGCTTCGCGTGAGGCCGAGGGACATGAGTCTCTCCTTTCAGAAGCCGGGGCACAAGGGGATGATCGATTTCCTTGGCCGCATGGTGGGTTACTACAAGCAGGAAACGGCAAAGAAGTTCCTTGTGTACGGGCAACTCATGCGTCCGATGGAGTTCGCCGTCCCCTCGCCCATGCCGATGTTGCAGTACACTTCGTACGAAGTAACCGCCAAAGCGGGTGGAGAATTCCCGGCGCTGATGAGCGGCGTATTCGGTTCCGAGGACGGAGAACTGGGCATCTTCATAGTGAACGCCGGCACCAGGGACCTGGAGTTCCAAGCCGAGTTGGATCCGGCCCGTCACGGAATGGCGGCGGATACTATTGTGGACGTGGATACCTTCGCCCCGGACGGGACGTCTCGGCAGGTGCTCAGCAAAGCGAAGGGCATCGTCCCGTTGAAAGGTTCGTTGCCCGGTCACCATATGACCATGTTCCGGCTTAAGCCGACCGGTCGCCAGTGAGCCAGTGGCCGTGACCGCCGACAGCAAGGTCCAGGCGTCACGCCGTTCGGGGGAGTGCATCTACGTCTGACTACGGCCGAAGGCCGCGAAAGGAGAACGACGACATGTTGGAGATCGAACTGCAGACCGTCCACAGCGGCTACGATCGGAAGACCTGCTGGGTTCACGCACGGGCGGGGGCGATTCCCTGCGATCCGCCTATCGGCGTCATCACCGCCCACCAGCTCCGCCTCACAGGGATGGATGTCTTTTACGAGATCAACGATTTGCGCTCCGACGACGGCGGTGAAACCTGGAGCGGCTTCACGCCCCACAAAGAAGCCTTCGGGCGGCAGCCGCTCCCCGATGACCGCGAAGAGGGCGTCAGCGACTTTACCCCGCTCTGGCACGAGGCCTCGGGCAAGCTCCTGGGTACCGGTCACACGGTCGTCTACAAGGACGACACTCTTCTCGCCTCAAATGATCGGCCCCGCTCGACGTCATATAGTTACTACGATCCCGAAGCGCGGAAGTGGTCGATCTGGAAGAAGCTGGAAATGCCGGAGGGATTCCTCAATGCAGGGGCCGGGAGCACGCAGCGCCATGACCTGCCCAACGGTGAAATCCTCCTCCCTATCTACTACGTCAAGCCGGAAGGCGGCTCGGATAAGCCCTATTTTGCACACGCTTACTCGACCGTCCTCCGCTGCTCTTTCGACGGGGAGACCCTCAAGTATATCGAACACGGCACTGAACTGACCCACCCCGACACGCGCTCCGGCTTCTGCGAACCCTCGATCGCCTATGCCGCCGGGCGCTACTTTCTTACCTTGCGCAACTATGTCGCCGCGCACGTCGCGGTCGGCGATGACGGACTCCACTACGGAGAGTCCATCCCCTGGCTCTTCGACGACGGGTCCGAGCTCGGCAATTATGACACTCAGCAGCACTGGCTCGTCCACGGCGATGACCTTTATCTCGTCTACAACCGTCGCGGCGCAGACAATGACCACGTTTACAACCACCGCGCGCCGCTCTTCATCGCACAGGTCGATACAGAGAACCTCCGCGTCATCCGCGATACCGAGAAGATACTCGTCCCCAATCGCGGCGCCCGCGTGGGCAACTTCGGCGTGACAAAGATCAGCGAGAGCGAGTCCTGGGTGGTCGTATCGGAATGGATGCAAACCACGGCCCCGGACCATCATGACTGCACGGTGTGCGAGCGGTACGGCAGCGACAACAGTGTCTTCCTGGCGAAGATACGGTCCGGCAAATGAAATAGGCCGCCTCTTGAAGGCAAGAAGGGAGAACTGGACATGTCAAGGTCAAAGCTGCTGCCCACAATCATGTGCGTCTGTGTGATGTCGGCGGCTGCGTGGGCGGCGGGACCCGCGTTCCCCGGACCGCAACCCGGCGCCGCGAGGGCGGAAGCGGAAGGGAACCGGCTCCTGCTCGAGAACGATCTGCTGGCAGTGCGCTGGGATTTGACCGACGGCCTGCGTCTTGTCGAAGCGAAGGACAAGTTAAGCGGGGAGGTCTGGGCAATCGGGCCAAGCGAGTGCCTGCAGATCGTCTTGTATGAACCGCCGTCGCCGAAGCCGCGCACCCTCAAGGGGTCGGAGATGGAGTTGGTCGGGCAACCGATCCTGCGCGATGCCGCGGTCACTCACGTCTCGGGACGCCGGTCGGACCGGTACGCCGGGAAGGAACTCGTGGTGCGCCTGGCCGCCCGGGACAGGAGCGTGACGGCGGAATGGCGGGCAAGTTTGCGGGACGGGGCGAACTACGTGCGCCAGACCGTGGTGTTGCAGGCCGGCACGGACTGGGTGGAACTGAATGAAATCATCTTGCTGGACGTCCCGGCCAAAGAGGCGGTCGTGCTCGGCAGCGTGGATGGTTCACCGGCCGTCGCGGGCCGCTGGTTCATGGGCTTGGAGCACCCCATGTCCAAAAGCGAGGTGGTGGCGGGCTCCGGCGGAACGGGCGGCGCGGCACGCCGGGTCCGGTGCAGCTATTCTTTTGCGCCGCCGCTGGCGCCTGGGCGCCAGCAGGAGTACAGCGCGGTTCTGGGGCTGGTTCCGAAGGGCCAACTGCGCCGGGCATTTCTCTACTATCTCGAGCGCGAGCGTGCCCATCCTTACCGGCCGTTCCTGCTCCACAGTATCGGCGAAGACATAGCTGTCATGTATGTGGAGCGCAAGGGAAAACCGGAGGAGATTCAGAAGTTCCGTCTGGAACAGAACAAGTGGTGGCAGGGCATCATCGAGGATTTCGGGCGGGAGTTGGTGTCAGCCCGCGGCGTTGTCATAGATTGTTTCGCGCACGATTACCTCTGGGATGACACAGGTCGTCCTTGGTTGTTCGACCAGGAACGTTACCCAAATGGGTTCGCCGAAGCGCGACGGCTGGCCGACAAGTACGGTGCCACGTTGGGAATATGGTATTCCCCCGATGCTGTCGCCGGCACATCGGGGCGTGTGCCCGCAGGCCTGAGCCAGAAGTTCGAGGGGTATCAGGTGGGGCCTCCCCGGCAGCGCGGCACGATGGGACTGTCCTTGGCGGGCCCGCGGTATTTCGCGCGATTCCGCGCGTCCTGTGTCAATATGCTTAAGCGCCACAATGTCACGTATTTCAAGTTCGATGGCATCGCCCTCGGGCACCACGGCGGCAAGCCGGCCGGCGCCGGACCCTGGCGAAGCGATTTCGAAGCGCTGCTCGATATCTACTCGGAGTTGAGAGCGCTAAATCCGGCGGTGTTCATCAATTCGAGCACGGGTGCCTGGCCCTCGCCTTTCCTGCTGCTCTGGGCCGACTCGATCTGGCATCAGGGCGCGGATGTCGGCCTCTACGGGCCGGAGTTCAAGGGCTGGAGCAAAGGCCCACCGCGCCAGAGGTGGATCACCTACAGGGACAGCGCAACGTTTCACAACGGGCTGAAGCGAGGTCCTCTCTATCCGCTGAACTCGTACATGGTCCACGGTCTTGAGTTCAACCTCTGCAGCTTGGGAGGGGTGTATGAACGGGTGCGCGGGCTCGACACCAAAGACATCCTCGATGAGATTCGAACCTATTTCGGCAGCGGAACGGATCTCCAGGAAATGTACACGCATCCCAGCATCATGAAACCGGAGACATGGGATGCGCTGGCGGAAGCCGCGAAATGGTCG
>SDBU01003949.1_pt1 | contig 18533 bp, 15 predicted proteins | sample 2277071 | NCBI WGS metagenome assembly SDBU01 (sample SAMN10397929, study PRJNA504765) | marine sediment metagenome | isolation source: marine sediment core GS08_GC12, 126 cmbsf | place: Arctic Ocean: Gakkel Ridge, Loki's castle | collected 2008 | reverse complement strand
CTCCCCTTGTCCGCAGCCACAGGGGCAGGAAGTTGATGGCGGGGTGCATCCCGTAGGCGGCGGTCTGATACTGGATGTTGATGATGTCGGCCTTCCACGCTTCCGCTTCCGCACGGACCTTCTGCCAGCATCCCCATCCCCAGCCGGGCATGATGGGGCGGACTGAAAGCCTGCCGTCGGGGAGCTGGCTGGCCTGAGTTGAGGTGACCACCTGGACCGCCGCACCCAGGTCCATCAGGGCGAGCCCCAGTTCTTGGGTGAAGTCGCCCACCCCACCTTGCAGGGGGAGGAATTCGGCGGAGACCAGGCAGACGCGGAGGTTGGTCATCGGCGACTTCTCGCAGGCCGGAGTGGAGCACCCGACGGTAGGTGGCGAGTCGCTGGGCGCACAAGGGGCGCTCGTGTCCTATCGGACGCTTGTGCTCCGTCAGTCATCGGTGGCTCCTCGCAGGCCGGAGCGGATCACCTGGCGATAGGCGGCCAGTCGCTGGGCGCGCAAGGGGCGCTTGTGCCCTATCAGCCATTTGAAGCCCTCTCGCGCACACTGGTAGGCGTAAGTCGCCAGGAGGAATCGCCGCAACGACTCGGCCTTGAACCGACCATGATGCTTGCGAAAGAAACGCACTTTGCTGGCCTGGAAACGAATATGGCGCTGGGGAACAACCTGCCCGCTGCTCTTACCCTCGTGATGGATCACCTTGGCGCAAGGGAAATACACCACCTTCCAGCCCAGACCCTTGATCCGATAGCACCAATCCATCTCCTCAGAGTACATGAAAAAACCTTCGTCCAGTGGGCCGGCCTCCTGATAGGCCTCCCGGCGCACCATCATGCAGGCGCCCACCACCCAGTCAGCTTCTGCCTCCTCCTGGTCGGGGAGATCGAGCATGTAGTAGCGAGACAAAACGCTGTTTCGTGGAAACCACTCTTGCAGGGCGGTGCTTTCCAGGAAGGCTGTCGCCAGGGTGGGAAATCGCCGGCGGGAGGACTGCACCGTTCCGTCGGGATTCAACAGCTGAGGGCCGAGAACGCCCACCTCCGGGTGAGTTTCCATGTGCCGGGTCATCAGGGGCAAGCCATCACCCTGGATCTCGGCGTCGGGGTTCAGCAGGAGAAGGTAGGGGGCGGTGCTCCATGCCAGGGCTTGGTTGTTCCCCTTGGAGAAGCCCAGATTGGAAGGGTTCTCCAGGAGGATGGCCCGGGGAAATCGCTCTCGTACCATCTCCGCGCTGCCGTCCTGGGAGGCGTTGTCCACCACGATGATCTCGTGCGCCATACCTGCGGCGCTGCGCTGGATGGACTCCAGGCACCGCTCAAGCAGGTCTCTCACGTTCCAGTTGACGATGATGATGGATGTGAGAGGGGATGTCACTTCTTTCTTTCTGGGGTGGAGTCGGCCAGCTCGATCAAGGCCTGGCGATAGGGGTTATCGGGTAGGGCCTTGAGGTTGTTTCTGGCTCGTAATGAGAACTCCCGCGCCTTGGCCAGGGAAGCCTCGATGGCTCCGGAGCGGGTGATGGCGCCGATGATGTCGAGGATGATCCCCTCGGATGCATCTCCTTGGTCCAGGACGCGAGTCAGGCGCTGGTCTTGCGGGTTCTGTTCCTGGAAGTTCAGGGCGGGCAGGGTCAAGAGCCCGCCGCGCAGGTCGCTCCCCACCGGCTTGCCCAAGCGACGCTCGTCGCCGGTGAAGTCCAGGACGTCATCGGTGATCTGGAAAGCCATGCCCAGGTTGTAGCCATAATCCCGCAGGGATGCGATATCCTCCTCAGGAAGCTGTCCCAACACGGCGCCCGCTTCGGCCGAGGCCGCGAAGAGGGAGGCAGTTTTGGCGTAGATGCTCTGGTAATAGCCGTCCAGGGTCTGCCCCTGCCCATCTCCGTTGGCCTGGAGGATCTGGCGGATCTCGCCGCTGCAGATGGTCATCACGGCGTCCGAGAAGATGCGCATGACGCGGAGGTTGTCGGTCTCGGCGGCCAGGAAGGCGGCCTGAGCGAACAGGTAGTCGCCCACCAGGATGGTGGACGACTCATCCCAGGTCTGGTTAAGCGTGGGTTTGCCCCTTCGCACCAAAGAGTTGTCCAGCATGTCGTCGTGCACCAGGGTGGCGGTGTGGAGCATCTCCACAGCCGCCGCTAAGCAACAGACGGATCGCGGGTCGAAGCGGTGGAACTTGGCGGCCAGTATGATGATGGCGGGACGCAGGCGCTTTCCCCCCCCCAATAGCAGGTAGCTGAGCGCTTGGGACAGTGGTTGGAAAGACACCTGGGTGGTTTCTAGGAGCTTGTCCTCCACTTCCTGGAGTTCGGGCGCGATGGTTCTCAGTGTCTTCTCTACTGTCCTAGGCAAAAGGTTCCTCTCCCTTGGGCAGATCGAAGAGCGCCTGCGCGTTCTGGGTGGTGATCTGCTCGACTTCTCCGCTTTTTCTGCCGTGAAGTTGGGCAAGTCGCTCCGCCACTTGGACCACGAGCGCGGGCTCGTTGCGCTGACCCCGATGGGATTGGGGGGGCAGGTAGGGGCAGTCGGTCTCCACCAGGAGGGAGCACAGCGGCAGCCGTGAAACCAACCGGCGCAGATCGTCGGCGTTGGGATAGGTGATAGGCCCCGCGATCGAAAGGTAGAAGCCCCAGCCTATCACCTTCTGAGCCATCTGGAGATCCCCCGAGAAGCAGTGCAGGACGCCCGCGGGTTTCTCGGACTCGGTCGGCCCAGCCTGGACCCAACGCCTTAGTATCTCCATGACTTGGAGGTGAGCCTCCCGATCGTGCACAATGATGGGCTTTCCCAGTTCCGTCGCCAACTCCAACTGTCTCTCAAACATGTTTCGTTGCATCGCTCTGGGCGACCGATCTCGATAGAAGTCCAGCCCGATCTCTCCGATGGCCACCACTCGCGGGTGCCGAGCCAGGTGACGAAGCTCATCCAGCGCCTGCTTGCCCACACGGGCATCGTGGGGATGGATGCCCACCGCTGCGTAGAGCCCCCTGTAGCGGTCGGCCAGAGCCACGGCGCGACGGCTGGAGGGGATGTCTGTCCCCACGGTGATTACGCTCTCCACGCCCGCATCTTCGGCGCGGGCGAGAACCGCCTCCAGATCATCTCGGTATTCGTCTGCGTCAAGATGGGCGTGGGTGTCGACTAGCAATATCCCTAGACCCCAGCCAGCTCCCTGCCTGCTGACAGGAGGGGAGCCACCTTCTCTTCCGCATTCGTCTCGGTATAGACTCGGAGGATGGGTTCGGTGCCCGAGAATCGAATTAGAACCCAACTCCCGTCTTCCAGGAAATATTTGAAGCCGTCGCTTCTGCTGATGTCGATGATCGACATTCCCGCCAGGCGCTTCGCTTGGCTGCTCTCAATGTGCCTAATGATAGCGGAACGTTGATCCGCGGGAAAGCGGAGATCGATCCGGTCGTAATATGAGGGGCCGGTCTTCTCGAATAGATACTTCACCAGCTCGCTGGGGGCCTTGCCGGTGTCGATCATCATGTCCATTATGAACAGGCCCGCCAAGATGCCGTCTCGCTCCGGGACATGGCCGCGGAAGGCAAACCCGCCGCTCTCCTCGCCTCCTATAAGGGCGTCCACCTCCAACATCTTGGGCCCCACGTACTTGAATCCCACGGCGGTCTCATAAATGGGCACGCCGTAAAGGTCGCCCAGCTTGTTGACCATCGATGAGGATGTGACGGTTTTGACGGCGGGGCCGCGAAGGCCGCGAACCTCCAGCAGGTACAGGAGCAGGAGGCCATAGACCTCAAGCTGGTTGACGAAATTCCCTTTCTCGTCCACGATGCCGATCCGGTCGGCGTCGCCGTCGTTGGCGATGCCCAGCTGAGCTTCCTGGCCCAATACGGCGGTCATGAGAGGCTTCAGGTTTTCGCCGATGGGCTCTGGCCCGTGCATATCCGGAAAGGCTGGGTTGGGATGGCCGCGGATCTCGGCGATACGCGTCTTCGCCCCTTCCATCAGATGAGGGAAATAGCCTCCGCCAGCGCCGTGCATAGCATCGCAGACTACATGGAGCCCTGAGTCGCGGATGCGATCCAGGTCGACCAGCTTGCGGATCTGTTCGACGTAGTCGGGAACGGGGTTGAAGTCCTCTATCAGGTTCTCTTTGCGCGCTTCGTCCAGGGGCTTGCGAGCGACGGGGAGCCTCTTCTCCCGGATTTCATGGATGTGGCTTTCCACCGCATCGGTCATGTCGGGAGAAGCCGCGCCTCCGTATTCAGCCCGGAACTTGTAGCCGTTGTAGATGCCGGGGTTGTGGCTGGCGGTGATGATGATTCCCGCCTTGGCCTCATGCCGGATTATGGAGTAGGAGACGATGGGGGTAGGCGCAGGACGGTCGCACATGTGAACGCGGATGCCGTTCCCCGTCAACACCTCCGCCACGGCGGCGGCGAAGCCCCGCGATTGGAACCGCGTATCATAGCCTATGACGACGGGGCCTTCACCGTGATCCAGCTCTTTCAGGTACTGAGCCGTGCCCTGGGCGCAGATGCGCACGTTGTCGAAGGTGTAATCCTCGGCGATCACCGCTCGCCAACCGTCGGTGCCGAACTTAATCGTGCCGGCCATGGTCAGCTCCTTTCGCTACTTGCGCTGGCTTCTAGACCCTCTCCCGCCAGTAATCCAGCAGATCCCGCAGGGTTTGCTCGAAGGGGATCTTCGGCTCCCATCCGGTCTGGGCCTTGAACTTGTCTGAGTTGGACCACAGGATGCGCACGTCGGAAGGGCGCATCCGTGTGGGATCGGTCCGGACCTCGATGGAAATGCTGCTCATGGAGAGCAACAGGTCCAGCATGGACTGGACGGTGCGGGTAACGCCGCTGCCCACGTTGTAGACTTCGCCTGGGACCCCTTTCTCCAGGGCCAGCCAGTAGGCGCGGACGAAGTCTCGAACGTCGGTCCAGTCGCGCTTGCACGATAGGTCTCCCACGTTTATGATGGGCTCGCGCATCCCTTTCTCGATCTCGGCGATCTGCTTGGCGAAGCTGGAGGTGGAAAAGACCTCGCCTCGCCTGGGGCCCTCGTGATTGAATCCGCGGGTGATCACGGTCTTGAAGCCGTAGCTCCGGTGGTATTGCAGCGCCAGCAGTTCCTGGGTCACCTTGCTCACCGCGTAGGGGCTCAGGGGACGAAGGGGGTTGCTCTCGGTGATGGGAACTTCGTCCGGGAGAACGAGGCCGTACTCCTCGCTCGAGCCAGCTATATGGATCAGCGGGTCGCCCCCCTCCTCCCTCACCGCTTCCAGGAGGTTGAGCTGGCCGATGACGTTGGTGGTGAAAGTCTGGGCGGGCGCGTTCCAGGAAGCGGGAACGTAGCTCTGGGCTGCCAGGTGGAAGATGCGGTCCGGTCGCACGATTCGAATCAGGTGGCGCATGGAGGACGCGTCGGTGAGGTCGCCCCGGATCAGGTTGACCTTATCGGACTCGGCAAGCTCCCGAAGGGAGTCATGGTCGATCAGGTTCGCTTCCAGGCCCCGCCGATTCAAGCGCCCTTTGGCCTCCAGGTCTTCCAGGTTCTCCATCCTGCTGCGCCACCTGCAGATCCCGTAGACTTCCACCCGTTCCTGGAAGAGCAGATACTCGGCCAGATGGCTTCCCGCCATCCCTGTTATCCCTGTAATTAAGACTCTCACTGGCATGCCTTTCTGTTACTCGAGGTCAACATTCTCCTCCCGCATGGGAAACGACCTGACGCCAATAGTCCAGTACATCGCGCAGGCTGTCACGAAGGGGGATCTCGGCCTTCCACCCCGTCTTCTGGCGAACCTTGGTGCAGTCGCTCAACACTATGGGGACCTCGACGGGCCGGAAGCGGGATAGGTCGGTCTCCACTCGGAGGGATGTGGTGCTCAGCTCCAGCAGGACTTCCAGGATGTGGGAGATGGCATAGGCTCGCTCGGAGCCCAAGTTGTAGACCTCGCCCGGCTCCCCCGCGGTGATGGTCAGATAGTAGCCCTGGACGATGTCGCGGGCGTCGCTGAGGTCCCTCTTGGCCTCCAGGTTTCCCACGCGGATCACCGGCTCGCGAAGGCCACGCTCGGCCTCGGCGATCTGTCGGGCGAAGGCACTGGCCACGAAAGTGTCCCTCTGGCGGGGGCCGATGTGGTTGAAGGGCCGGACCCGGATGACTTGCAGCCCGTGGCTGGCGAAGTACTGGAAGCCCAAGAGATCCTGGGCCACCTTGCTCACGGCGTAGGGATTGAGGGGGCGCAATGGGGTGGCCTCGGAAAGGGGCATCTCGTGGGGCGCCACCAGCCCGTACTCATCGGCCGAACCCACCACCAGCACACGAGGGTTCTGCCGCAGGTCGATGATGGTTTGCAGGAGGTTGAGCTGCCCGCGGACGTTGTTCTCGAAGGTCTTCCATGGGTCTTCCCAGGAAGCGGGAACGAACGCCTGGGCGGCCAGATGGAACAGGAAATCGGGTCGGGCCTCGTCCAGGCTCTTTCTCACCGAGGCCTGGTCCAGCAGGTCTCCCTCCAAGAGGTGAAGACTGTCGCGAAAGGGGGCGATGTGGGCGTCCGTATCCAGTTGGGGATGCAGGATGCCGTGGATCTCCCATTCCGAACGACTTAGCAGGTGCTCGGCCAGGTGGCTTCCGGCGAAACCGGCGATGCCGGTGATCAGCGCTCTCGGCTTCACTCGTCCTCCTGGGCTCTTTCCTCCGGCCGACTCATTTCGCCTAGAGGCCCGCCTGGGATTTCAGGCTTTCCGCCTTGTTGGTGTTCTCCCATGGGGCGTCGATGTCGGTCCGACCGAAGTGGCCATAGCAGGCGGTGGGCTTGTAGATAGGTCTGCGCAGGTTCAGGTCGCGGATGATGGCGCCCGGTCGCAAATCGAAATTTCCCCGGATCAGCTCGACCATCTCTTCGTCTGGAATCCTTCCGGCGCCTGAGGTCTCCACGTTGATGGACACGGGCTGTGCCACGCCGATGGCGTAGGCCAGCTGGAGCTCGACCCGGTCGGCCAGTCCCGCTGCCACGATGTTCTTGGCCACCCAGCGGGCCGCGTAGGCGCCGGACCGATCCACCTTGGTGGGGTCCTTGCCACTGAAGCAGCCGCCTCCGTGACCTCCCATTCCGCCGTAGCTGTCCACTATGATTTTGCGGCCGGTCATGCCCGCGTCGCCCATGGGTCCGCCTGTCACGAATCGGCCGGTGGCGTTGACCAGATATCGGGTCTTCTCATCCACCAATTCTTCGGGAAGCGTGGTCTTGATGACGGTTTCGATGATCTCGGCTTCCAGCTGCTCGTGGCTCACGTTGGGGTTATGCTGCGCGGCGATGACCACGTTATCGATGCGAGCCGGCTTGCCAAGGCTATATTCCACCGTCACCTGGGATTTCCCGTCGGGCCGGAGGTAGCCCAGGATGCCTTCTTTGCGGACGCGCGCGAGCTGCCGGGCCAGCTTGTGAGCTAGCGAGATGGGAAGCGGCATGAGTTCGGGCGTCTCGGTGCAGGCGAAGCCGATCATCATCCCCTGATCTCCCGCCCCCAGGGCCTCGACCTCCTGGTCGGTCATCTCCCCTTTCCTGGCTTCCAGGGCCTTGTTGACCCCCATGGCGATGTCCGGAGATTGTTCCTTGATGGAGGTGATGACGGCGCAGGTTTCGTTGTCGAAGCCGTACTTGGCGCGGGTGTAGCCGATGTCGCGGACGGTGTCGCGCACTATGGTGGGGATATCGACATAGCAGGTGGTGGTGATCTCGCCCATGACCATCACCAGGCCGGTGGTGGCGGCAGTCTCGCAGGCCACCCTCCCTCTGGGATCCTCGGCCATGATGGCGTCCAAGATGGCATCGGATACCTGGTCGCACAGTTTATCGGGATGCCCCTCGGCCACCGACTCCGATGTGAAGAAGAACTTGGGCGAGGTCATGAAGCTATTGGTCACCATTGTTCCGCTACTCCTTTTGGAAGGTTTTTCAATTTGACATCTTCTGGATTATCCGGGTCTTACTAGAAGTTCTCCACGGCGATGAGCACCCCGATCATGCAGATATATAACGCGACCGCCGCCAGGATGAGCAACAGGATCAGCGCCCCTCCTCCTATCCCGATCGCCGACATTATGCGAGTGCGCTTGGGGTCCCGCGCGCGCTTGGCGGAGAGGAGCCCTATCGCCCCCAGGATGATGGCAAGGGGAGGAAGACAGCAGAACCCGTAGTTGCCGGTGGCGCAGGAGAAGAGCAGCACCCCACTGACGATCAGCGCCGCCAGTGAGACCATGTCGTAGGTGTTGCCCACGAACTCGCCCTGATCCCCCATCCTGCCTGGGGCCGGCGCTTCGGCCTCCGGTGGCTTAACTTCTCTTGAGACCTTCTTCGGCCGAGGCTCTTTCTTCATCCCTGCCTCCTGGTTAAGTGCCCTCCTCCCAGGAACTCAGATAGGCTTCTTGTTCCGCAGTCAGAGTATCGATCTCCACGCCCATGGCCTTGAGCTTCAGGCGAGCGATTCCCTGGTCCAGTTCCCGTGGAATCACATGGACGCTGCGCTCCAGGTCCTTGGCGTTCTGGACCATGAACTCGGCGCCCAGGGCCTGGTTGGCGAAGCTCATGTCCATGACGCTGGCCGGATGGCCCTCGGCTCCTGACAGATTGACCAGCCGGCCCTCCCCCAGAAGGTACAGGCTTCGCCCATCCTCCAGTCGGTAACGATCGACCAGAGGCCGCACCCGGCGCACCTCTTCGGACATTTGCTTGAGCGCCGGGATATCGAGCTCCACGTTGAAGTGACCCGAGTTGGCTAGCAGGGCGCCGTCTTTCATGACCTCGAAGTGCGGGCCGGTTAGGACGTTCTTGTCGCCGGTTGAGGTCACAAAGATGTCTCCCGCGGCAGCGGCCTCCATCATGGGCATGACCCGGAAGCCGTCCATGACCGCCTCCAGGGCGCGCAGTGGGTCGACCTCGGTGACGATGACGTGGGCACCCATTCCTCGCGCCCGGGTTGCGATCCCTCGACTGCACCAGCCGTAGCCCCCCACCACGAATGCCTTGCCCGCCAGCAGGACGTTGGTCAGGCGTATGATGCCGTCCAGGGTGCTCTGGCCGGTGCCGTAGCGGTTATCGAAGAGGTGCTTGGTCATGGCATCGTTCACCGCCAGGATGGGGAAAAGAAGCACGCCGTCCTTGGCCATGGCCCTGAGCCGAATGACGCCGGTGGTGGTCTCTTCGGTGCCCGCCAGCACATCGTTGGCCAGGTCTCTCCTCTCCTTGTGGATGGTGGACACCAGGTCTGCTCCGTCGTCCATGGTGATGTTGGGGCCCCGATCCAGGATGGCGTGGATGTGGTTGTAGTAGGTCTGGTCGTCCTCGCCGTTGATGGCGAAAACGGGGATGCCGTAGTCCTCCACCAGGGAGGCGGCGACGTCATCCTGGGTGCTGAGGGGATTGCTGGCGCAGAAGGCCGCATCCGCCCCGCCGGCCTTCAGGGTGATGGCCAGGTTGGCGGTCTCGGTGGTGATGTGCAGACAGGCGCCGATGCGGACGCCGTCGAGAGGCTTCTCCCGCTGGAAGCGCTCGCGAATGAGGCGCAGCACGGGCATCTCCAACTCGGCCCACTCTATGCGGGCCTTTCCCTGCGGGGCCAGCGATGCGTCCTTGATGTCGCAAGGGACTTTGGTCATCTATCGCCTCGTTTCATTCTGGATTTGAACCCTCCTATCTCAGAAGAGGGTGCACCTTCGGAAGAGTTGGTAGCGAGCTTCGATATCTTCCCAGGTCAGATCACGAAGCCGACCCAGGCTGAAGTCCTCTACGGCGTGTGAAGCCAGCACGCTACCGTGGACCATGGCCCTGCGGAGGGCGGCAGCGCTGGCATCGTCCTCCTTGGCCAAGTAGCCCATGAAGCCGCCGGCGAAAGTGTCGCCTGCCCCCGTGGGGTCCTTGAGCTCTTCCAATGGATAGGCGGGGGCGAAGAAGAAATCGATGGGTTGGTCGCCCCGGTAGAAAAGAGTGGCCCCGTATTCGCCCCGCTTGATCACCACCGCCCGCGGGCCCAGATCCAGGATGGCTCCCGCGGCTCGGACCAGGTTGTAGGTGTCGGCGAGCTGCCGGGCTTCCTCCTCGTTGATGATGATGATGTCCACCGCGGATATCACCCGCGTTAAGGCTTCCCGCTCGGACTCGATCCAGTAGTTCATGGTATCCATGGCGGTCAGCCGGGGAGCGCGCATCTGTTGCAGCACCTCGAGCTGCAGTTGGGGATGGATGTTGGCCAGGAAAACGTAGGTGGAATCCCGGAAAGCCTCGGGGATCTGGGGGTGGAAGTCGGCGAAGACATTCAGCTGTGTGTCCAGGGTATCGCGGGTGTTCAGGTTGTAATCGTATCGGCTCTTCCAGCGGAAGGTCTTGCCGGGAAGAACCTGAAGGCCTGCCAGATCCACGTTTCGGTCCTGCAAGAAGCCCAGGTAGTGAATGGGAAAATCCTCTCCCACGACGCCGACCAGGTTGACCCGGTCGTAGAAGCTAGCGGCAGCGGAGAAATAGACCGCCGCACCTCCCAGGGCATCTTCGACTTCGCCGAAGGGCGTCTGCACGGAGTCCAGGGCCACCGAACCCACCACCAAGATGCTCATGGGTGTTCCCCTACCCGGCCTCGGCTCTCGGTGACCGCCTCCTTCAAGCCCTCTTGGAAGGGCGCGCGGACGATGCCGCTCTCGGTGACGATGCCGGTCACGTATTCGTGTGGGGTGATGTCGAAGGCTGGATTGGCTACGGCCACCCCCTCCGGCGCGATCCGTAGGCCATCCACGCAGGTGACCTCCTCTGCCCCTCGCTCCTCAATGGGGATGTCATCGCCGGTGGGCAGCTCGAGATCGATGGTAGAGGTAGGGGCTACCACATAGAAGGGAATCCCGTGGGCGCGTGCCAGGACCGCTAGGTTGTAGGTGCCGATCTTGTTGGCCACATCGCCGTTGGCGGCGATCCGGTCGGCGCCCACCAGGACGATGTCCACCTGGCCTCGGCGCATGAAGTGGCCGGAGGCGTTGTCGGCGATGAGGGTCATGGGGATGCCCTCCTGCATCAGCTCCCACGCGGTCAGGCGAGCGCCCTGCAGGCGTGGGCGGGTCTCGTCCACCATCACGTGGATGCGCTTGCCCTGTTCGTGGGTGGCTCGAACGACGCCCAGGGCGGTGCCGAAGTCCACCGTGGCGAGAGCGCCAGCGTTGCAGTGGGTCAGGATGCGGTCGCCGTCTTTGATCAGCTCGGCGCCGTAGGCCCCCATGCGTCGGTTGGTCTCCACGTCTTCGTCCGCGATTCGCTGGGCCTCGGCAGTCAGCAGGTTGCGCATCTTCCCCACGTCGGCGATCTGGGCGCCTCGCGCCTGCCGGAGCATGCGATCCACCGCCCAGGCCAGATTCACGGCGGTGGGCCGAGTGGCGAGGAGAGCTTCGGCGGCCTCCTCCAGGTCAGTCAGGAGGTCGTCGGCTCGGGAGGCGGAGCTCTGCTGGCCAGCCAGCGCCATGCCGAAGGCGGCTGCAGCCCCGATGGCGGGGGCGCCCCGGAGAGCCATGTTTCTGATGGCTTCGGCGACCTCTCGATAGTCGGCGGTCTCGATCAGGACAAGCTCGAACGGGAGCTTGCGCTGATCGATCATCCGGGCTTTGCCTCGGTCCCACTGAATGGTGCGCATACATTGATCTCCTGTGCGCCGACTGGTGGCGACGGCCGACCATCATAGAAAACCCTCTCACGGGGGAGGGTTACGCGCTCTCTCTACCTGAATCGGTGGGAAGCATGAACGAGGTGGAGGCTCCAGTCCCTGCTCGCTCGCGGCTTCCGCCTGGGGTCGCCGGGGGGTTGTGGGGCTGGGTCTCCACCTCCTGAGAGCGCTTCCTATTTCGGAACCGAGATACTAGCACAGGCAAAAGCCTTTGTCAAACCTGCTCGGTGGGGTTTTTCCCCTCGGTGAATTGGGAAGCTTGTTGCGCCCTCACATGTTCAGTATGTGCTCGGCGTAGGCGAACAGAGCTGGCGTGCCGCCGGTGTGGAGGAATATCACTGTGGCGTCGGCAGGGATCTTCCCCTCGCGCGCCCAATCTATCAATCCCGCCATGGCCTTGCTGGTGTACACCGGATCGAGGAAGATGCCTTCGGTTGTGGCCACCAGCTTAAGGGCATCCACGCAGGCGGGAGTGAGGATGCCGTAGCTCTCCCCCACCTGCTCGTCGGTGTTAACGATCTCCTCCGGGCCGAGGTGTACGTCGATCCCCAGAAGCTCCGCCGTGCGATTGGCGATCCTGGCGATATCGGTGGGCCGATCCTCCTCCCAGCGGGCGGGCGAGAAGCCGATCACCCTGGTGGAATCGCCCGCCGCCTTCACCCCCAGAGCCAGGCCCGACTGGGTAGCTCCTGCCGCTGCCAGGACCAGGTGATCGGCCCGCAGGCCGATCACCTCCAGTTGCTGCCTGAGTTCCAGGTATTCATCCACGTATGAGGCCGCCGCCAAGTGAGCGTCTTTATCAAAGAGGTCGAGGATGTAAGGCTTGCGACCCTGCGCGGACAGCTCGCTCGCCTTGGCCTTCATGCCCTCCATGATGGGTGCGGGATCCTTTCCTATATCTCCCTCGATGATCTCGACCTGTACTCCCATCAGTTGGTCGAGCAACAGGTTTCCCTGCCTGCCCGGGCCTATGAAGCCCTTGGACAAGACGAGGTAGGCATCCAGCCCCAGTTTGCGAGCCGCTGCGGCGGTCTGGCGACACCAGTTAGACTGGGTTCCTGCGCCGACGATGACGCTGTCCGCGCCTTGCGCCTGGACGTGGGCCATTAGATATTCCAGATGGCGGACCTTATTGCCCCCAAAGGCCAGACCGGTCTGGTCATCTCGTTTCATCCAGATGGAGGGGCCTCCCAGGGCCCGGGAGAGGCGAAGGCAGGGTTCTAGAGGGGTGGGCAGAAAGGCCAAGGGTACCCGAGGAAGGCGACTCAGTTTGTCTCTCAGTTCTTGTGATGAATAGGTGGCCACGATTGCTCCTTTCATTAGCAGAGGTTATTCGACCCAGCCGGCCCGTTCGAGAGGCCAGTAGACGAGCTGTACCTGGCCCCACCCCTTCCTTCAGGCTGCCTGGAGGAAACGGGCTAGTCGAAGTAGGGGGCGGAGCTCTGCGCTTCTCTGGGCGGGATCCTGTGTTTCGTCGATCTCATCCATCTAGATGTCCGCATGCGCTCCTAGTCAAGCCTTGCTGAAGTCCGATGATAGGGCATTGTATCTGGCTCTCGGCGGGAGGGCAACCGGCGCGCGGATCGGACGTGGAGGCATGCTCTACGGGAGGGATCGGTTTTGCGATAGAATGGGATGATTGGCGACGAGGGAGGGGATGGAAGAGTCGATGGAGGAACGGCAGGTCATCTCCGCATCCCGGCGGACGGATATCCCGATGCATTTCAGCCGCTGGCTGGGGGAGGTCATCCGTCGGGGAGAGGTGGACGTGCCCCTGCCCTACGCTCGGGGGGTGCGTCACGTGTCGCTTCTGCCCGAGAGGGTTCACAGCGTGGTGCTCTGGTCCAAGGATTACAGCGCCCTTCTGGATGATGAGGGAGGGACTCGCACGGCCCTGAAGCGCTACGATCAGTTGTTCTGCCACCTGACCATCACCGGCCTGGGGGGCACTGCGCTGGAGCCCCGAGTTCCTCCCTGGAAGCGGGTGGTAGAGCAGATCCCGCGCCTGGTGGACTGGGCGGCGTGTCCCGAGCGGGTGAGCGTGCGCTTCGATCCCATCCTCCATTGGGTCGAGAGAGGTCGGATTCGGAGCAACCTGCCACTGGCAGAGGGGATCTTCCAGGCTTGCGCCAGCTATGACGGGCTTGATGTGAAGATTTCCTTCGCCGCCCTCTATGGGAAAGTGCTGAGACGAAAGGAGTGGGAGTGGTACGATCCCAGCATGGAGGAGCGCCGGGCCATCGCGGAGCGGCTGCTGGCGCTGGCGCGGTCGTTGGGGATCACTTTGCACGCTTGCAGCGATCCCACCCTGGCCGAGTTGGGGGTGCCGTCCGCCCGATGCATCGATGGCGGCCTTCTGACGCGGTTTCATCCGCTGGGGCTTGCAGCTTCCACGGAAAAGGATCGGGGGCAGCGAAAGGATTGCGGCTGCACCCGAAGCGTGGACATCGGGGCTTACACCATGCGCTGCCCCAGCGGGTGCCGCTATTGCTACGCCAACCCTATCATTGCCTCGCACGGCTTCTCGGGGTGAGGCGGGATGGCTTGGACCAGTATCCGGCATTGCGAGAGAACCTGTTCTGGTATGGTATAATGTAGCTATAAGGAAAGACATCTGCCGCAACCGGCATGCGGTCTGCCAACTGGAGTTGGCCCTATGGCACTGATCTCAGCGATACAAATAAGCAATTTCCGCTCACTACGAGATCTCAGGTTGGAGGACCTGGCATCTTCCAATGCCATTGCTGGCCCAAACAACTCAGGCAAGTCAAACATCCTTCGAGCGTTGAATCTGTTCTTCAATGATGAAATCGAGCCTGGTAGGCTTCTCGATTTGTCGGAAGACCACTATCGTCCGTGGGGAAAAAAGAAGAAAACCATTTCGATCAGCGTCAGGTTTGACTTGAGCCACGGCTTTGCGTATGGAAAAAAATATAAAAATGCGGAGGAGCTTCTTGGGTATGAGCCATATATCAAGCGGACTTGGTCATACGAAAGTCGTCGTACGATAGCGCCCCAATTTTTCATATGCAATGAGGAAGGGCTCGATTCCCGATCGTTGACAGACTCTGAGACCAGTATAGTTGGAAGCTTTCTCAGCCTCTTCAAGTTCCGCTATATTCCCAACTATGTTCACCCCTCAACTCTCATCTCTGAGGAGCAAAGCGAACTACAGCGAAATCTCTTGTGCAGATTGCGTAGTGTTTGGAAGAGAAAATCAAAGACCGGTAGCGGGATCGAGGAGATTTTCACCACGCTCACCGAGCTATCTGGCAACATAACTCGTCCAATTAGTCAGGCATTGACAGAAGCCAGCGATGAAATTGAAAGCGTTGAACTTGAGACATCAAAGGGATTCGACGAAGTGACTTTTACATTCGGATACTCCATGAGAATCGCTGGAGGCGATAAACTGCCTGCCACTGTTCAGGGCTCTGGCGTACAGGCTCACCTCGCGTACCAAATGATTCACTTTCTGGACACTAGTTTCTATCTGCATTTCGGGAACAGGCAAACCGTCATGTGGGGCGTTGAGGAGCCCGAATCATTCCTGCATACGCAACTTGAGTACTATCTTGCTCGCTTTCTGTTGGAGAGAGCCACAAGTGAAAAAGACCGGTTCCAGGTGCTCTGTACTACTCACAGTGACATATTCATGAGATTGGCAAACAGAGGAGTTCTAGTTGAGCTTACCAATGGCGAATCCACCTGTGAGGAGATGGAGCCGCGCGACCTAGTGAAACAGGCTCCATCGCTCGGTATTTCCCGTTTTGTGCATGCGCTTCTTTATGATTGTGAGCCTCTGGTGCTAGTAGAAGGCAAATTCGATAAACAAGCCCTCGAAAAGGCTTATTCTTTTGCGGGCCACGTCCCACCTAAGATTCACTGCTTAGAAACCCTTGACGAAAGCAACTCCACCGGGGGTACGGCTGACACCCTGAATTATCTAAAGCAGAACCGAGCTGCTGTAATCTCTCGTCCCTTTGATTCACCGATAATCGTGGTTCTCGACTGGGAGACTAAACTAAATCTTGTAGACAAGTACGAGAGGGTGTTGCAAGGACATAAATCCTCACAGGTGATGACATGTGATGTAGTGTTGTCCAATCCCGAGCTAGATGACTCCTTTGCGGGTATCGAGAAGTTCTACAGTACTCGCGTCATTGAACACGCTGGAGACCAAGGGTGGCTGGAGTTGGCCCGGCCCGTCAAAGCCTCGAGTCTCTTTAGTGTTCAGCCGAGATCTCTCAAAGATGGTAAGGCCAAAGTGGCTGATTATCTACGTACTGAGGGAAAGCGATCGGATTTCGTCTTTCTATCCAAACTTGCGGATCAGATTGACACGGCAATTAGAGATGCGATCTCACGGCCTTGAGAGGAAACACGGGAGTCTTGCCAGCTTGGTCCCGTGAGCTAAGCCCTACCTCGGCCGGCTCTCCTCCTGCTGTCCGCTCCTCTTGCCGGTCATGGACTCGATTTCCACCTTGATGATCGCTGCCGCATGGACCATTTTCACATCGTACTCATAGGGGCCAGTTGAATAGTGGTCCATGAGCACGTCCAGGGCGGCGACCTTCTGGTCGTAGTCCTGGACCAGACTGGCCCGCCCGAAACCGATGACGCTGCGATAGCTGATGCCCCACTTGCAGGGAATTCCCGACTGTGCGATCTCGACGTCTGCCTCCACCTCGAAGCAGATTCTGTCGTTCCGCTTCAGCATTTCCACCTTCTGTCCTTCAGGGCTGCTGTGAATGTAGATACAGCCATCCTTGTAGCCGAAATTCACAGGGACGATGTAGGGCAAGCCGTCTGTGCAGAAGGCGATCCTGCACACATCCGCCCTATGGAGCACGGATTCGATTTCAGCTCGGTCGGTGATTTCCTGCTCTTTCTTCCTCAAGGTTTCCTCCTGTAGATATGCGAGAATGCGGGGGTGATCCCGCTCCTATTGGCACGATGTGGTGCTATAGATCCTTGATGACCGTGGTTAGGTGAGACCCAGTTACATCCTGGAATTGGAAGGCCACGGTGCCGGAGGGGAGGGCAGACCTGGAGACCGCCACCAGGTGATAAGGCTGGTGGAAGCTGCTGAGCCAACTAAGAAGCGTCAGGGCGGGGGATCGCTCCTGTACGGCCACGCGCGCCCTCTCGCCATCCCAGGCTATGGCCCGGATGCGAATCTGGTGGCCGGACGGAATCCGGGGTTCGGAGAAGGTGCCTAGGATAATCTCCTCCTCCCAATCGATCTGGGGCGGTTCTTCTTCCTCTCCGAAAAGCGGGAGGATCCGCTCGATCAGGCTGCCCAGATCGAAAGCTTCCTCCTCTCCAGTTTCGAGCAGTTCGTCCCACTCCTCCTGCGAGGTAAGGACCACGTAAGCGGGACCCTCCACGCTGAAGCCCGTGTCTCCGCTGATCACGTTGGTGAAGGTGACGGGCTCCCCCAACGGAAGCACCCAGAAGGGCGAATCGTCCCACTGGGTCCACCCCGTCAAGTAGGCGGTGACGGTGATCTCCGTGGTCACCTCCCAGGTGGGGCTGAACGGCACGGTGAAGCTGGAGGCGAAGGTGCCGGTCAGATTGGTGGTGGAGGTGTTGACCGAAAATGGCTCGATCTGGGGAGGCTCCAGGGAGATGGTAATGGTTCGAGAGGGCTCCCAATTGCTACCCAGCACACTCACCAGCGTGCCCATCGTCCCGGTCATGGGGTCCAGGGATATGAGAGGCGCCAGCGTCGAGGTGGGCGTTGCGGTGGCGGTAAGGGTTGGCGTAGGCGTGTGAGTGGAGGTGCCGGTGGGCGTGGGAGTCCGGGTGGGGGTGCTTGTGCTCGTCGGGGTGCTGGTGGCGGTGGGTGTGGATGTGGATGTTGGCGTCGACGTCTTGGTCGGGACCGGGGTGGAGGTGGGCGGTGGAGGTGGTGGAGGAGGCGCGATCTCCCACCACAACTGGATCAGCGCCCCGCCGGTGTGTTCGTAATATTCCAGCCGGATCTGGTGGTCTCCCTCCGCCAAGGATGCGTCGGCGGTGAAAGTGCGCGCCCCGCCGTCGGCCCACTGGTCGATCACCAGCCTGTCGTCCACCCACAGGCGAGCGCCGTCGTCCACGCGGACGAAGAAGCGGTAGGTCCTGGCCTGGAATCGCAATTGCTGGGTCCATCGGACCGAGCAATCGTCGGAAGGAAAGCCCGCCTGCGGCGGACCGGCTCCCCAGTTGAAGTTGATGTTCTGGTCGTAGCGGGTGAGAGTGGGGCTTCCGGTCAGGTCGCGATTGGAGAAATAGTCTCCCTTCCAGCCGACGCGGCTTTCCACCGGCTCCCACCATAGACGGGCCACCGCTTCGCCGGTATCCTCGTAGTAGTCCATGCGCAGCTTGTGTCGTCCTTCGTCGATGTGGAGCCGCGCCTCGTAGGTGGTGGCCGAGGTGTTGTGCCACTGGTCGATGAGGAGCTGATCGTCCACCCAGAGACGCACGCCATCGTCCACGCGGGCTAGGAAGCGGTACTCGTCGGCCACGAAGGACCATTCCCTGGTCCATCGGACCGAGAAGCGATCCGTCGGCAGGCCAGGGGCGGGGGAGCCGGCTCCCCAGTCGAAATCGACGGCGTAGTCGTCCCGGACGAGGGCCGGATCGCCCGCCAGGTTTGGGTTGTCATAATATTCGCCTCGCCAGTTCACGACGGAGGGCGTGGGGCTGCCGATGCTCACGACGTAGATGGCCGTGGCCAGCCGCTCGTAGGTGGCGTTGTAGGCGGTGATGACGATTTGGGCAGCTTGAAGCCAGGCACCGTCGCCGGGCAGGTCCAGGCTGAGGGCGAAGTTCCCTGCTGAATCAGCTTGGACGGTTTTCATGTAGGTGTTGGGG
>SDBU01003948.1_pt1 | contig 18534 bp, 16 predicted proteins | sample 2277071 | NCBI WGS metagenome assembly SDBU01 (sample SAMN10397929, study PRJNA504765) | marine sediment metagenome | isolation source: marine sediment core GS08_GC12, 126 cmbsf | place: Arctic Ocean: Gakkel Ridge, Loki's castle | collected 2008 | reverse complement strand
TATATAGGGTTGTCCCCATTGGCCCATTTCTACCCGGGCATCTTTAATAGCGCTACCCGATAGAAGAGTCTCCTTTTTCAGCAGATAAGGCCTTTTTTTCGAATCATAGAGTATTTGGTCATCTTCGGGAATATCTCCTTGTAGAGCCCTATCAACATCTCCCTTCTCATCCACCAGCTTAAATTCCAGAAGGGCAGTCCTTCCTATGAGGTCCAGCAGTCTTTGTGGATTCCTTAGGCCCCCAATGGACTGAATACGAATTCTTGTTTCGCCTTCTCTATAAATAAGTATATTTTCTGCATTTGGTTCTCCGCAAGCCTTAAGACGGTTTTTGATTGAGTTGATATTTTGGGTAATCGCCTCCTTTGCGGATATCCGAGCGGGGAGTTCAGTACGATCTAGGTCTAGCTGTAGGACCCACATTATTCCGTCGTACAGGGAGGCCAATTTCCTATATTTGTCAAATAAGGACTTTTGGGCTTGGGTGACTTTAGGTCTTTTCATGCCTTCCTGATCAAATATCACTTCCCACATTGCCCTAGTGGCTGAATCGTACTCACCCGTAAGGAAATAAAGTTCAGCAAGCCATTCGTGTATGTCCACCCTATCTGGATTAATTTTCAGTGCTTTTTGATACTGCCCTATAGCTTCCTCATATTGACCTTTTTCGAAATAAGACATGCCTAACTTGCAGTGCTTTTCTACCTGAACCTTCCCATATTCTTCGACTTCATCTGCCAACTTGGGATCGTCCAGTAAAAGCTCGGTTAGAGCCAGGGCTGCAGACAGACGAACCTCACGATCCTTGTGGTTTAGCAGCTTTCTGAGTCTAGGTATAACTGTCTTGTCTCCCCGTCGGGCTAGGACTACGGCTGCTTGCATATATTGAGCTAAGTTCCCCCAGTAAATAGCCGAAGACATATCCTCCAAGGTTTTCTGCAAAATAGGTATCCCTGATTCATCCCCCATCTTTACCAGGGCTGCGGCTGACTCTGTAGTCGTATACAGATATACGCTGTCAAGAACCTTTTTTAGGATGGGGACGCCGGATTTATCTCCAAGACTTGCTAGGGCTATAGCTGCATCTATTTGGACTAAATCGCTTCTGGATCTAAGGTGCTTTTTTAGGATGGGGACGCCGGATTTATCTCCAAGACTTGCTAGGGCTATAGCTGCATCTACGTTAGCCATGAGCGTGAGGTTAGTGGTCATGAACGAGAACTCAGTAAGGCCTTGCTTTAAGATGGGTATGGCTGACGCATCTCCTAGTTTGGCTAGAGCCAGAGCTGCGCCCAAACGACGCTCAAAAGATGCCCATGATCTGTCGTTGAGGGTTTCTTTTAAGAAAGGGACACCTGAGTAATCTCCCAGTTTGGCTAGTGCTACTATTGCATCTCCCTTGCTAGGGTAGTAAATATAACTCGTAAGAGAATCCATAGATAGGGATTGGGAGGCATCTCTAAGGATAGGTATTATCGCTTCTTTGTATTGAGACATAGCCCTTTCGTAGTCACCTTTTTGGGCATAGACATATCCAAGTATATATTTACTTTCTTTATCCTTCGGGTTCAATTCCACGGCCTTTTCTGCTAGCTCGATTGCTTTCCGAAGATGAGTCCTGTTACTGGCATAAAACCATGCAGCTCTCTTCATATTTTCTGCTTTGTCCGTAGGGTACTTGAAGAAGTCATAACCTCTTGGAGACACGTATACTTTGTATCCTTGGGAGGTTTTAAACACAAGGCAGGTTCGGAAAGTCCTTTCTCCTTGCTGTTCTTTTCTTACAACAACCAACTTGAGATCTGGATCAATCTCACTTTCCTCCTCTCTGATTACTTCTTTCATGTAGTTAAAATAATCCAGATTCCAGTTCTTAACCTCCTCATGAGTGAGGAAGGGTCCTGCTGATTTACAGGCAAGCATGGCAAGTTTTTTTAGATCTGCGCTTTGTCCTGCTTTAATATATTCTTTAACTACATTGAGTGCAGAGATTTCAGGAGCCGCGACAACGAAAATTATGGAATCTATATCTTTTGTTTGGACGTTGAGCTTTCCGTAGTCAGTTTTTACATTTAGGACTTTTTCTGCGAAATTGCCTTCCAGGGTAGCCCCATCTTTGAGTTTAATTAGTTCGGTAATGATAGAGATGAAGTTTTCAACAGGAATATCCATCTCTCCATATTTGGTTTTTATCTTGATTTTTTCCTGTTGGATTTCTCCTTTGACGATGCTTTGGTCTTTCAGTTTGATTTCGGCAGGGATTCCTCTGCTAACTTCCTCAGGAGGCTGCTTTTGAGTTTCTATGAGGTATTCTATGTAGCTCGCCGCATCATCGGCCACCATCCAGACGTTAGAGAGCTCTAGGGGTAAGTCCATCATCATTTCCTGCGGTATCATGTTTACCTGCTCCCTAGCGTTGGTATCAAAAACTTTAGAAATCCCGACTTCGATCATTGAAGGAACAAGGCTCCACTTTTGTACTTTACCAAGAACTTCTCCTGTCTTTGGCGACTTATAGGTGGTGTGAATGTAGAGCGTTGTGGCCCCTACGGTAGCTCTTGCTGCTCTAGAGATGGTGGTTATTTGCTCGATCATCAGCTCTCTGTCTAAGTTCGCAAAGGCAATCCGACGCATTTTTTCTGACTGTGCTATGATGCCTAGTTCTAAATCTGTAATCCCAGTAGGGATGTAGGTGCCGGTTCCGTCTTTTAAATAGGTCTCATAGCTTAGCTTTTGATATGAGCCTTTTGAGGCGACGATTGCTCTTTTTATCTTTTCTATTTGATTGATAGCTTGGAGGGCTGAAGCAAGAGAGAGTGGATTGTCCTCGAGCTTGTCTCTGAGTGCTCTAAACCTTTCTCTAATGCTGCGTTGTATCTTGTAGGTTCCCGAGGCAATTTCCAAGTTCCTTCTGGTGAAATCGGTGGACTTATGAGGTATCCTCAGGGGACCCGGTTCGTACTGAGCGTAGAGGTAGTCCTTAATAGTGTTTCTATAAGCATCATAATTGAAAAATAGGCGGGTAGAGCTTCGACTGTAGGCCTTATCCAGCATCGTTTCTATACTGGAGCAGTAGCTAGGTCCATCAATAGTGAGCTGAAGGTTCTCACCTACTTGTTTCAAAGTGCTAATGCTCATTATGCCGCTGACCATTTGTAGATTGGTCTCAGAGCTATCGAATAGCTGCTGAGCATTTTCAGCAAGTCTTCCTGCATTAGCCAATGAACCTATTGTATTTATAGTTTCTTCTATGATGACAAGAGGGGTGCGGAATATATCTTTCAGGCTCAGATCACGGTCGATATTTTGAGCATCGGCAAAAGCGGTGGCAGTAGTATCAGCGTCATATTCGATTTTTTCTATTACTGTCCACTGTAAATCCTTAAGAGCATCGGCTAGGAGGTTGTTGTGCTCATTAAGCTGTGTTGGCCAAGAAGGTTGGATGAAGGCCAATTGGAATCCCAGCAATAGCATCGCCAGAAACAGGCATTTCTTTCTCAAGGAAATCCTCCTGTGACTGAAAGGTCGTTAGGGTTATTTTAGCCCAACTTCCACACTGAAGAGTCAGAATTGGCGTTTTTTTGAATAGTGGGTTAACTGAAACCCTTTATTTGGGAAAATTCTTTTTTCGTTCTCTGAAAAACACCAAAATAGTGACTAATATGTATGTAGTCCTAAGGCCTTAACAAAAAGTTATATGTATTATAATAGTGACTATATATATGAGAAAAACAATCAGAAAAGTCAAAGACAAAGTATACGAAAACCACCTTTTAGTTGAGTCAGTAATGACTCCTAAGGGACCTCGCCAGAGGACCAACTGTTCTCTGGGTCACCTTAAACCCAGACCCAGAAAAGAATGGCTTCTCCTGGCTCAAAAAGTAGAGACTACCCTCAAAGCTCAGTTGACCTTTAAGAAGGAGGAGCCTGAAGTAGAGGAGATCCTCGAGAAAGCCAAAGCCTTTGAAGCTCAAGAGAAGAGAGCCCTAAAAGAGAAGGGTGATGATGTGGTTAGCATCCATAGTGACAAGGTCCAAATGGAAAAGATAAGACAAGCAGGTCCGGTCCATGCAGGATACCAGTTCTGGAAAAAACTCAAAATGGATGAGGTTCTTAAACGAGCAGGCTTTTCTGAAAAAGAGACGCCTGCTAACTCTTCTTATAGTAATAAACCGACTCATCTCACCCTCATCAGAGCACAAAATGCCCAACTGGATCAATTCTATCGCTTTATCTGATATCCTTTCAGTTGGCTTGGCATCCTTGAACGATGATGCTCTTTACCGAAACCTGGATGAACTTCATCCAAAAAGAGGTATGATCGAGACCCTCCTGGCTGAGAAGGAGAAGAACTTATTCAGTCTTGACGATACCATCTATCTATATGATTTAACCTCTACCTATTTTGAAGGAATGTGCCTTTCTAATCCCCAGGCAAAGCGCAGTTATTCAAGAGATGAAAGATTCGACTGCAAACAAGTCCTCGTAGGATTAGTCATTGATCGAGATGGCTTTCCTAAAGCCCATGAGATCTTCTCGGGGGAACGAAAAGACTCTACCGCCCTGGACGAGATGCTCGATATACTCGAGAAAAGGGTTGGTAAAAGAAAAGGAGCAACAGTAGTTGTGGATAGGGGTATGGCCTTTGAGGATAATATCTGCCAGATCAGGGAGAAAGGATATCATTATATCGTAGCCATCCGCTAAGCCGAGAGGAATCAATATCTGGATGAGTTTAAAAAAGGAGGATTTCATGAACTCTTAAGAAATACCTCCTGGCTGACAGCCAAGAATACCCTAAAAACTCATCAGGTAGCAATAGTAATCCTACTCACCGCTAGTGGTGAAATCTTAAAGATTCGCAAAGGAGTTAATGCAGAACCAGAGCATCTTGAAATCTATAAGAATCTTAGCATTCCTTCTCAAGTTATGAAACCGATAAAAACATGGAACTCTTCAAATATAGTGACTGAACGAACTCGTAAACTACCATAAACACCACATTTCTTTCTGGAAATGTGGAAGTGAGGTTAGACTTGTTAGCAGAGCGAGACAGAAAAATGCTGCCATCAGCAATCTGCTTCTACTTAGCATTAAGTCTATCTCCTTCCTTCTTTGCTTTCAAAGTCATCATAGCAAAGAAGATGCTCTTGTCAATTATTCAAGTTCCTTCTCTCTAAAAGAGAACTTCTCAAGTTACTACCATTTCTAAAGGTAGTTTCTAGGGCCTTCTAGGACCACTTGAAAAGTGCACTGCAGAAGTTGAGTCTTACAAACCCTTCACCAGAACTACTTTCTTGACAGAGCCCATTTCCCATCTACAATTAAGCATAATTTTACTATTTTAGAGGTATTGGACTGCTCGTCTCGAAAAGGAGACCGTAAATGGCTAGTAATAGCATGGATGTGATAGTAGAGAAGCGGCTTAAGTGGCACAAAACTGAGACGATTCTGCTTTGGCTCATTATTGCCATAGCAGCCATACTCATACCAACTGGAATAGGCACATACTTATATGTTGGTAGCCTCGCCATTACTCAATATATTAGTGCGATTACCACTGGAAATATAGCTGCCTCTCAAGTGAGAATGCTGTGTGACTTCGCCAGAGGTCTGGGGATTGTATTTACTCTGGTTGGGGTTGTCACTATTGCTCTTGCCCGGAATAGGCTCTCCCTGGGAAAGGTTGCATGCCGGATGGCGATGATCATTCAACGCATCACCAAGAAAGAATAGGTGTAACCGGATTGAGATAGAAACTATCGCTTCCTACTCTCCAAATTTGACAAAATTACCAATATTCGCAAATTTCCTGTCATAATCATTTCCTCATCCTTTTAGGATACTACCCTAAAATTAAATTAGTTATTTAATATTGACCCGGCCCTAAACGGAGAAATCCCGGATGGAGCAAGATATTCTCGTCCTGACTCCTGCTCAAGTCTTCAAGGCCTCCAGTCTTTATTCGTTTGCCTTAGGCAGGAATTTGTCATAGTAATTTATGTTTATTCTCTGGAAAGATACCCTAAGTATTTTGCCCAACAGATTGACGTTCAGGAACCGCCAAGGATTGGTGTGAACGGAGTACGACACCCATGCTGCTTTGACATCCGCTAGGAAATGTTATACGCAGCCTGCGTTGAATGTGCTCCTTGGTTTAAATACCTATCCAGTTTCTGTATAAGTCAGTGTCGATACAAAAGCATATTGCGCAATCAGCATAAGAAGTGCGACCCCGAGTCACCCTCAGATACATGCTTTGAATGAAGCCATGATTATTGGGATTATGGATTGAAGCAATGCGAGCTTGATCTTCAATGATACAGGGAATCTTTTTCCTAAGAATAAACTTGGCAGTTACCTCTCGCGTCGCTATCCATATTGTTTTTAGCAGAACCCTCGATTACCCTGTGCTCATTTCCTGTCTATTTCTACCACTTTCCCTTTCCGGTTCAACCTGTACGTTATGTTGGCCCATTGTATCCTCCGAATAAATATAGTTTTCACCAAACAATACGTACCTATCCACTCCGCCAAGGGGGATATCAGAAACCAGCGAAGGACACTCTGACCATCTCGGTGGGTCAATTTCATGGAAGTCTGAGCAAGCATCACAGCTAGGGAGAAGCCTACACATATGAACCCTAGAGCTCTCAGAGTATCGTAAAAGAAGCCAGCTACTACCAGTGGTACGGACATCATCATAATGAGCGAACTCGGGACATATACGGCTAGCACGATCAGCCAGAGGAAAGGGAAATAGAACTTCAGGAGAAGAATTTGTCGCGTGAACCACTCAGTCACTTTGTGTACCGAAGACATAGAGTCACTGGACACAATCAGACATCGGGGATCATATACCTTCTTTTCTTTTCTGCCGTGTAAAACGCGAGACAGCGTCAAATCATCCGAGACTGTCTGATCCCATTCCTGTGCTACTTTTAACTGCTTAAACGCTTGGGACCGAATTGCCATTGCACCGCCCCAGACTAGCTTGTTGGAGTTGTCCGACATGAACGTAGCTAAATAGGCTATCATCATTGAATGTAACGTGTTCGCTAGGGTCTGGCAAGAAGGAGTAAGCCACATAAATCCGGTGGCGACCGAAACTTTCTTCATTTTCAGAGAGCTCACCAGCGTAGACAACCATTTGGGGAATGGACGGATGTCTGAGTCACAGAATGCGAATACCTCGCTCTCGGAATCCTGTGCAATTCCTTTTAGAAGGTTGTAGTTTTTCTGTCCGCAAGACACTGTTGAACCAGAGACTATATGTTGACAATGAGGATACCGAGACACTACTTCCTCAATTAACTGATTTGCAGGATCTTCTTCACTTTCAGTTATAAAGGTAATGGTAAAATTCTCATATTCTTGGCGGGCTACTGCTTCCAAATTCTCTTTGAGTTTTGGAGATACTCCCTTACAAGGCACAAACACATTAACACGAGGGAGAGGTTCAATCGAGTCTTTTTTGTAGCGTTTCTCAAACAATACGTAGATGTAGAAAAGATTACGCAGATTGGGAATAATATGCGCCAGTGCCAGGGTAAAGGTTACCCCTAGGAAAAATAAGACTAAAAGTAAGTTCATGGTATCCTATCACTTCTTTAGCCCCCCTGATAGCACCCTATAGAAATAAATTGAGGTAAAGTTAATTAATGCGGTTTGTGCGCGCTAAGAGGACTTTTTATGAGCTGATTTTATTCTATGCCGATGTTATGTTTTGGCTTTTTGCCGAGAACAAAAAAGATATGTTTTACTGGGTCCCACTTGTAGAGTCGGATTAACTTCTTATGTTTTACTTCTAAACCAAGTTCTTCAAAAACCGATATCCACTCAGATTCTTGTCTAAAATTAAAAGGAGTTCTTACTCTGTAGTAAAGGTTAAGGAAGAAGTCCATCATTAGGGCAATTAAGCATTCCAACCAATTTGTATAAATATCCTCGAATATTATGATTGATCCCTGTTGGTGTAAGACCCGCTTTGTTTCCTGGAGCAAATCTAATGCGTTATTTGAATGGTGTAGAACAAAAACTAGAAGCACTGTATTAAATGTATTTTCTTTAAAAGGAAGATTTTTTCCTTCATAAAGAACCAGAGGTAGAGATGTTTGGTTATAATCAATAATATCTGCACAAGTTATTTTAACTCCATAATCTTTCTCTATTTGTTTAGCGATGTAACCAGGACCACTCCCTAAATCCAGTACATTCCCTCCAGGTTTGATAAAGCCTTTGCATAATTGGCTTATTTTTTGAGCTCGCAAACCCTCTTGTTTTTTTATGAATGCCTTTATTGCTTTCGTATACAAATTGGTGAGTTTGAAACTCATGGGTATTTTATTGGACTGTTTCCTGATTTGTTCAAAAAAGTAATTGTGGATATAAATATTACTGATGAGTACAAATAATAGAAGGGTAGAATCCAGGACAGTCAATACTATTTGAAGCGCATCGTAAGGTATGGGAGTAAGAATAAAAAAAGCAATTAAAGGAACAAGGATAGAAGACATTAAGACTAGACGACTGAACAAAGGAATACCACCAGCGGGAGTAAACTTTCTTTCTTCTGATTCTCGAGCATGATATGTATCCCATTGCCACAAATTTTCAGCGGAAGTGATCTGAGTTACTCTTTTACGAAGATCCTGAGAAATATAGTGTCCAATTCTCATAATCATAAGATCGTTCTCAAGATAGAGAAATGCCAAGGCAGAAGTAAAAATGGGTGTGGCGAGAAGAAGATAAGGAAGTGCTTTTTTAATTTCAGAAAATTCGGTATGAGGGATGCTAATTACAGCACCTAGAATTGTAGCTAGCAAAACAACAAGAAGATAAATTATGTTCCGTTGATTTGCGCTTTTTGTTCTTTGTTCTGCGCGAAGTGCTTTATATTCTTCTAAATGAGCTTGAAATTCTAATTGTTTCAAATGTAAGTTTTGTAATCCTTTATCGTGAGTGGACAAGATTCTATCCTCGCTACCACTTATCCAAAAATTCTCATATGAGATACACACTCAACCCGTCAATCCCCGTATCCCTATCAAAACATGTACCGATGGATTTGGAACGGGCTTGACATTCAAGGAGTTGGCAAACAAGTGGGATATCAGTACAAAGTTTTTGGGTGAACTCATAGCTGACCATTGCAGTAGGCTTGATAACTAGCTTAGTCTCTTACAGTGGTCGCAAAGAGGTAAGCCCCCAGTACCGGACACTCTATTGTGGGACTCGATATTGTTTCCCTCAGTACACTTGTTATTGTTGTGGTGAACTCTTGTGCCAGGTTTCTTGGAGTGGAATGGGTTGACTTTCATTATGTATCACCTCCGTAAAGAACTATTTGCTTTTATTATATACCAAAATATAGATTTGTTAAGGGTATAATTCCGATATTAGATACACATTTAATCTTGAACTGAAACTCAGTTCGTCATAAGAGAGATTGGCCGTAGTCATTGGGGGTCTCTTAAGTAGGGTCACTGGGAGTTAAACAGGATCTAGGATTCTGTTCCTCAGGATGCCTCTTCGTAGCCTACATAATACGAAACTATTCGAGATCATCATAAAGGGTGCTGTCACCAATCTACTGAACCGTTCGGCCGTGGTCTACACAGAGAAAGAGGCCCGCATTTAACATCCTTCAGCCAAATAGAGCTAGTGGGGGTGACCTGCTCCCGAGGCTATTATTCCGTTGACTCTGACTTGACAAGCGCTGAGATTTGGCTTAGGTTAGCTTCAAAAAATGCTATCGGGAAGTTTCTGAATAAGTCGTTAACAAGTCCAGATTGGTTTGATGACTGTTCTGCCTGAACCAAGCACAATTCTATAGTTAATCTGGCGGATATCGACATTCTAAATGGAGTCTGGACAGTTACACAAAGAGAGATTATGAGAAGCGTAATCAAATAATGAAGATAGGAGTTATTTCCGATACCCACATTCCAGTAACCGCCTCTGCCATTCCGGGAAAGGTTATAGAGTATTTCTCGGGGACAGATTTAATTGTACATGCTGGGGATTTCATAGACTTGGCTGCATTAGAAGAATTGAAGAGAATTAGTTCCGTGGAAGCAGTTCACGGCAATATGGATCCGCCGGAAGTGAAACAGAATCTTCCGAGAAAGAAGACAATACAAGTTGGCAGCTTCAAGATTGGCTTGATACACGGTTCAGGATCTCCCTCCGGACTAATGGAGCGGATTGCAAAAGAATTTGGTGGAGAAAGGCTCGATGCAATCGTCTTTGGACACTCTCACTCTCCCTGTAAACAGATAGTAGACAATGTGTTCTTCTTTAATCCCGGGAGCCCCACCGATGGCTTTGATTCTGTCAATACTTTCGGATTGATTGAGATTGCTGACAGAATAACGGCGAGAATAATTGAGCTTTAGGTCAAAAGTGTTCGACCAGCATAGGGTGGCCCAGATAAACTCGGGGACATGCTGCAAAAGCGAGATCATCCACGCCAACCCCCCCAACCAGATTGACAAGCGCTGAGATTTGGGTTAGTCTCTAGCTGGAAAATGTAGAAGTGGAGAGTTTTTGAGTAAGTAGCAGTGCTTGATGTGGATTGTTGAAAAAAAGGGAATCACAGAAAGGAAAAGAGAGAAAGCATGAATGTCCTTTTGACTGGTCGTCCCGGAATAGGAAAAACCACTCTCATAAAGAGGCTCATAAAGGCAACTTCTCTTTCAAAAGGAGGATTCTATACTGAGGAACTAAGAGAGCAAGGACAAAGAATCGGTTTTTCACTGACAACTCTTGATGGGAAAGAATCGCTACTGGCTCATATAAAGATAAAGAGTCAATACCGAGTGGGCAGGTATGGCGTAGATATTCACACCTTCGAAGCAATTGGTGTAGAGAGCATAAGAAAAGCAGTATCTGCCAACGAAATAATCATTATTGATGAAATCGGAAGGATGGAATTATTCTCTAGGAAATTCAGGGAGACAGTTCTCCAAGCATTAAAGACCGGTCGAGTGGTAGCAACAATAAAGAAGGGTAGAGGCGGCTTCATAGACGAAATAAAAAGCCGTATGGATGCCAGAGTGATCGAGGTAAATCTGAAAAACAGAGAAACCTTGTTGAGTAGCCTTGCACAGACAGTCATAGATCTAGTAGATCGACCGCATCAAGAGGCAACCCTAGGTAATCGACCATAATCGTCAGAGAATACAAGCTGTATCAGGCAATGCCCTGAGTATGGAGAAGCTCGTGGAGCCTCTAGCCGGACTCTTACCAACCAAAAGTCTTCGATAATCTGTTCCTCTACCATCCTTATCCAAATCCCAAATTGACAAGTGCTCGGATTTGGCCTAGCTTAGGATGTATTCGGATAATGAAACCTTGTGCATTTAAGTTGATAGCTAGTGAGAGCTCTCAGATGAACAGTCCAATGATCCCAATAGAAGTGAAGTCTTGGCTGGATGGCTTAATCGGAAAGTACCACATCATTTCAGTCCACAGAGAACACAGTGCAGGAACGGGTGTTTGGAAAATAGGTACTTCTTTAGGAAGTTACTTTCTCAAACTACACAAAGAAGAGAAAAAATGGCACCCAGAAGTATACGCCTACAACAATTGGAGCTCGTCCTACAAACCCTATCTTCCGGAACTAGTCGGCGTATTTCAAGAAAACAACATCCAGGGAGTTCTCGTAACTGCAATTGATGGTGTTCCCTTAAGAGATATAGATTTACCCGAAAGTAAAATCCTCAACGTTTACTCTTGTGCTGGCAAACTAGCACGAAACTTACACTCTAGTGAGAGGGGAGCCTGGTTTGGAATTCCCGACTCAAAAGGCAGGCCATTGAGTGAACATTATGGCGAACCGGTAGAATACATGAGAGCTGACTTTAACAGATGGTTCAGCAAGGCACTTACACTGGATTCCCTCTCAAAGAGAGAACTAAAACTGGCACATTGGGCTCTAGACAATGTAAGCGTTTTCTCTCAAGAGCCACCTATTCCCATCAATGAGGACTACACCCCTGGAAATTGGCTAGTGAACCAACAAGGAGAATTCGTGGGTGTGGTCGATTTTGAATGTATGTACTGGGGTATAGAGGTAGATTCATTTGCGATTCTCTGGGAGCGTTACTTTCCACGCTCTCCCGAAGCTGAGAGGGCATTCTTTGAAGGGTATGGCATGAATCCATCGTCGGAGAGACCTCTGCAGGTCAAACACGTCTGCATAAAGATTGGAATAGCTGATGTAGTGTGGGGTATCGAGAAGAACAAGAAGAAGAATGTTGAACTCGGCCGTAGGATCCTAGAAGCTGTCCAGATTCAGGAGGAAGTTAGAATCTATCGATTTAACAACCAAGATTAAATACGCATTTAATCTTGAACTCAAACTGAGTTCGCCACAAGAGAGATTGGCCGTAGCCATTGGGCGTGTCTTAAGTAGGACCACTGAGAGTCAAACAGGATCTAAGAGTCTATTCCTCACGATGCCTCCCCTCATTGGAGGAGTTTCGCAACTATTTCCTGGGCGACGACATCAGCCATATCACCCAAGAATATTTCTCAATTATGGTCTAGGCCTGCCATTTGCCAATGGGTCCACTCTTAGGAACAGCAGAGTCTGCACCTGCAATGTGCCCGTTCAGCACACTATTCGCTATAATGCATAGACCTAGGGGGAGCAGGGCCGCCGCACGATAAGATCATCTATTAAACCTCACACGCACTATACAATGAACTTTCAAAACTCGGAGAGTAAAATTACTCTCGTGTTATACTGGGAAATAAATCTCAGTACTTGTTGACCTGCCCCCGTAGAATCGGTCCAATTATTATGTTAGACTAAGGATTGAAAAAAAGGGGGATCTAAATGATGAGAAAAAGCTACACGCCAGAGAGAATCATCAATAAGCTCAGGGAAGTAGAGGTTCTCCTCAGTCAGGGGTCAAGGATAGATGAAGCTACTAAGAGAATAGAGGTAAGCGAACAAACCTATTGCCGCTGGCGAAAAGAATAATGCAGGAGCTCAAAGGTTGTCTTGAACAGAAAAGTAAGAAAGACCAGGTTCAAAGTCCACCTACTTGTCTTTTAATCATAGCTTCGAGCGTTTTAGGGGTAACAGAAATGCGGGACGGCGAGGTGCCGTCTGATAAGACTTGCGGGTATGGTTTTGCCCCGCTATAGTTTGGTAGAAATTCATAGTCCAAGATGGAAGCGCAGGATGAGATACGAATGCCGGCTACATCCCTGGATTTGATAGATCAGATTCTTTGTTTTTCAAGCTCTCCGAGATCTCGAATCCGAGCAAGCGAGTTCTTCACATCGTCACGCGATATTTTGGCTCTTAAATCGTTTAATTTGTCAATATGACAGTATCTTAATTGCTTTCCGCTTCCACAATAACACCGCCAGTGTTTCTTTACCTTCTTTGCAGTAAGATAGTCCAGGAATTTCAGTATGACTGATTTATCCTTTGTTTTGAGCTCTTCGCTGTAAAACTCGATAATGCCTTCTACACCATGCCCTCTTTCCTCAAAACTTGATTTACTCCCATTTAAGTCATAGTTAGTTTGCCAAAGAAAGAAACTCTTAACGGAACCTTCTATGAAGTCAATTATTGTTGAGCCTCGTGGGTAGTATTTGTACCTTTCATCTGGAAGGAAGAGACATGCTGTTTCGTCTCCTGGATTAAAATGACGGTTGGCAATCTTGGCCAATCGGCCACCAATTTCTTTGACGATGGGCACACTTTTAGGATAATTATGAGGAATCTGTATCTCTATTGAGTAACGATCAAGTTCTCTCCCATCTGACGCTTCAAGAATTAGGCCCCCTCGGATATAAACGATGTCATTCTTTACCAGTACCCGCAGAGTAGGGTATTTCCTATCTATAGAACGTTGAAACTTTTGGAGAGTTTCCGGATTTGCGACATGCCAAGGCCTCATGCAATATCACACCATGGTCTAGGGCGGTCAGGATTCTTCAAGATAGTTGCCCGAGTAGCCACAACCCTTTCTTCCTCACTCATAGACTCGACTTTCCCGAAAATAGCCTCCCAACCCTGGTTTTCAATAAAATCCAGAGTTCTTTCTGCTAATGAAGATAGAATACTTCTGATAGAATCGTCCAATAGTTCAGAAAGGTCGTTTCCTGCTGGATTTGCGGGGTCTTCAATTCTTATATCATCAATGTTGTCTTTCAACTGCTCCCAAAACTTTTTTAGACAAACATCTAAACCCTTGCTGTCGTCTAATCCCTTGAGGGATTCAATAACCAGAAGTTCAAGAGCAAAGGTTTTAAGTTCCTTCAATTCGTTCCGTTCTTTCCAGACCTTAATCAGCTTTATAGTGCTTACCAGCCTACTTCCCTTGATGTGATCAATATGCTTCTGCAGGTTTGTCTTCAGCCTTTTCTTTTCGCCAGAAGATTGATATAAAAAGACATCTTGTTTCCCTTCATCGGTAAATCGCCCGGGTACCACATCAATGTGGAAATATGCTCTAGCTCCCTGCGAACTACTGCTCTCTAGACGGAGCGCGGATCTTTTGGGCACAACATAATACTCGGACTCTAGTGATTCTCTGACATTATTAAAAATTTCTTCTAATGTCTCTCCCGCCGATTCATCATCATGGTTGAAGTAGCAGACGACATCTAAATCGTAGCTGTCTCGGATCATGGTGCCTTTTTTGTAGGACCCTGCGTACTGAATGGTGATGCTAGTTTCTTTAAAAGAATCCCGCAGAAGCTTCTCTACTTTTTCCCTTTCGGAACGCAATGCTTCAATTTCGGTGCTGTCATCGGAAAGCGACTGTTGTTCTAATATTGTTTTCAGATATTCTTGCGTAGTCATATTAGTTAACCTCCATGATAAAGTTATATCCCTCTACTACCTTGTCATAAACAAGAAGAGAAGGACTGACATCTTTCATCAGTTCCCTGCCACATACCACTGCAATTGAAACTGGTATAGCAGGGAAAAGATGAATTTTCTTTGCATTTTTGCACGACCTTTCAATTTGGCGCAGAAGTTTTTGATATATGGTCCTAAATGCGGCAAGTGTACTCTCTAAACTTACGGTATTTCTATTCGGGTCAACCTCTTCAGGCATAATCTCGTATATAATAAACTCATCGGTTATATAAGCTGGAAGCTGTGCTCGCGCAATCTTACCACTTATGGAAAGAATTAATGCAATCTTAGAGTCATCGGTTCCTTTTTGCAGCATAGTAGATCCAAATCGAACTGTCTCGCCTTCTTTTCTCCATACCCATCCTTCATTGCCATCACGATGCTTCTGATAGATGTCAGCAGCCACCTTATCACCCAAACGATGCCCAAGGTAGATTAAAAATGGGATGCGCGCCAACGCCAAAATGGACAAGTGCTCAATTTTATCTCTCTCGATAGCAGGAAAAATCTGCCTTTCAATCACATCGTTTATTTTTTGTATGCCAGAATTCCAGTAGAGTTTTTCCTTCTTTTCAGATAGACCGGTGAGGTCAATTTTGATATTGTTCTCTGCCGCGAAGTATCTGGGGTAACGCCCATTAGATTCCCAAACAGCCTTTCTTATCTCTTCTCCTGAAATGGAGACAACATCTCCTCTTATATCGCCAACCATGCAGATGACAGCTGTTCCGCGGTCTGGTCCCAGACTAGTCACGTGCCGAATGCGCTCCTCGTGAACCCTCTTATATCTCAGTAAAATTTCTTTAGGAAACTGTGGCAATAACTTTTTCCTGTCAACGATCTTGGAGTGATGCTCGGAGCAAAGCAATATTAGATTCTCTACTTTATTTCGCTCTTTAATTGGGAGAGAGTCTTCACCACGGGGACTGCGCGGGTTTTTCTTTCGTCCAACAATATGTGCAACGTCCGCTATACTTACAGGAAAACCTGTAGATTCGTCTTCTAAGAGGTATTTATTACAGCCATCGAACTCACATCTTCCACCTGCCCTAACCCAAAGTTTGAGAACTTCTGTATTATCTGCTCTGATTTGCGGTGCTTGAGTCAGTGAGTCCGAGTTCTCGCTTTTTGATTTCATAATTTTAGCCATACTCCTTTGTTATAAGCCTGAGATTGATGTTCAGTGTTAAGTTCAATTAAATCAAAGATAAGAAAGTCCTCTCACATATTGACGCACTTCTTGTTTCCCCAAGTAATCCTTATCTCCTGCTCGTTCTATTATCATCCTCGAGGTTAAACAAAGATTATTTGGCACAACTCTGGCAAATTCTTCTCTTACTGCTTTTTCATCCGATGCTAATCCGTAATTATTAACAATGGCAACAGCAAGACATGAGGCCTCCCCCTCATGAATTTGTGTACCAGATACACCCTCCTCTAAGTATTTCTGAAAAAGTCCGATCTCTTTGGTATCGGACATTGACTCTTTAATAATCGTTCCTTTCTCAATGTATTCAGAAAGGTCAATAGGCCCTTCCATGCAGTATTCTGCTTCTCTTAAAACGGCAATCGTTATGGCAATTTCACCTGATGCCCAGCTAAGGAATGAGCTCAGAAGTCGGAGATTAGCGAAATGAATTATGATCATTGCATCAGGAGTGACAATCTCCCCGTCAAATAGGCCCATGCTTAACCTTCTTAATCTTTTTCGCTATATTCATAGCTTTATAAAGGGGAATTTCTAAAAGGTCCGCAAATTTCGCTGTTGTAACTTTCCCTTGCACATAGGCCAATATGCAAAGGTAAATGTACCTTCGTGGTAGTTTACTCTGTTTTTGTTCCGATTCCGGTTGACCCATTTCCTCTCTTACGGCATTTATCCATGTTTCTTCCAGTAATCGATCCCCTATCTCTCGTTTTATCAGCCTAAGACCACCGAGTCTGTATACCATTGCTTGAAAACTTACACCGAAATAATCTGCCAGGTATATAACATCCCCTGCTGTCGGTTCTCGTTCTTTTACTCTCAGTTCAAACATTTCTCTTATTGCATCCCTAGGCATGAGAAAATCGGCAGAGAATCTGTCTGCAAAACGCTCCTCAATTGTATTTGTTTTCGACTCCTCGGTTACGCATCCCATCTTCTCTCTATCAAAAAGATAATGGGCATACTCATGAGCTAGTGAGAATAATTGTCTGCCTGAGGGGTGAGAGCCATTTATGAGAATACATCCTCCGACATCCTCACCGAATGCAAACATTCCTGAAATTGAATCCGGTAGTCCAAGATAGAAAACCTGTATCTCTCTTTTTTCTTCTAATATGTCGCGTAAGTTTTTCAAAGGGGCTTTTCCCAGCTCTAAATTGGCCCTTTCTTTCTCCGCACATATAGCCGCCCAAGGGTACGACCTTTTTATCGGTCGATAACCGGCATCTTTCACCAGTGAAACATCTTTGTCATCCACCAGGTTTTCAAGGGATTTTAGGTTATTACAGAGTTTCTCGAAATGATTTACTACTTTTTGAGTTTCGGGTTTACCCCTAATGGTCCGAAAAAGTACTTTAAATGGATCTGATGAGAGACTGTGCTGTGCTAAGAAATACTGTAAGGGGCGCTGGTAAAAATCGCTAAATCTGTACAGCTCCTCTATGGATAGGTGCCTTTTCCCATTTTCGATGTTCGAATACCTTGGCCTGCCTATTTGAAATATCTTGGCTATCTCGTCCTGTGTATGTCCCACCGATTTTCGAGCCACCCTTAATCGCTCTCCAATCAACGCATCAGGTCTTTTTTGCGCCATCTTCCCTGCCTCCTTCTTGTCTCGCTTTTGATACATTATTGTTTGTCAAGTTAAATTATATCATATTTTGCAATAAAGTCAAGTGCCTTTTTTCAGCCGTTCAGCCGGCATAGCTATATATCTATACGTCGATACCCTCGCCATTACTCAATATATTAGTGCGATTACCGCTGGAAATATAGCTGTCTCTCAAGTGAAAATGCTGTGTGACTTCGCCAGAGGTCTGGGGATTGTATTTACTCTGGTTGGGGTTGTCACTGTTGCTCTTGCCTGGAATAAGCTCCCCTTGGGGAAGGGTGCCTGCCGGATGGCCAAGGTTATTCAAAGTAGAACAGAGGAAGAATAAATGTAACCGGATTGAGATAGGAACTATCGGTTCCTACTTTCCAAATTTGACAAAATAACCAATATTCGCAAATTTCCTATCATAATCATTTTCTCACCCTTTTAGGATACTACCCTAAAATTAAATAGTTATTTAATTCAAACTCTTCAGCAAGCGGCTCATGGTGAATTTAGCGGACACATTAAATGCGTATTTAATCTTGGGTATACCTCAGATTCGGGGTACATCGCTTAATTCTCCCGTACTTCTGCAGATTTTGTTTTATCAAAGTGAAGTGGAACTCCGTTGGCAAAAGACCTTCCACAAAAGAAGCTGTCTCTGGTTCTATGTACATGGGCTTCTACTGGTCCTGTTGACACATCACTTGCTGACGATCCGGAAGCTATTACTGCATTGACCGTGTCAAATCATTTAGCGACCTAACCCAATTCGAGATGGTTGAATCATATAATTTCTAACCGAACGTGGTCTTTGTTTTTTTAAGGGATTAGCATCTA
>SDBU01003947.1_pt1 | contig 18545 bp, 22 predicted proteins | sample 2277071 | NCBI WGS metagenome assembly SDBU01 (sample SAMN10397929, study PRJNA504765) | marine sediment metagenome | isolation source: marine sediment core GS08_GC12, 126 cmbsf | place: Arctic Ocean: Gakkel Ridge, Loki's castle | collected 2008 | reverse complement strand
ATCAGCCACCACTAACTCAATCTCCATCTCCACCCCTGCTCCCGACCATTTCCTTTCAAGCTCAAGATTTATATGAAAAAGACCATTTTCACTATGGTCCAATAAAATCAAACTCTTCGGCCCGAATCTACAAATCTGTCGTGCCAGCTCTCCTCCGATCGAGCCTCCTCCTCCGGTCACCATCACTCTCTTGCCCTTTAAATATCCGGAAATCTCCTCCAAATATAAATCTACCGGTTCCCTTCCCAATAAATCTTCAATCCTTACCTCCCTGATCCGGGAAACACTGACCTTCCCATCCACCAACTCATACAATCCGGGCAAGGTCTTTATCTTCACTTTCTTATTTTTTATACTATCTATAATTCTCTTAATTTGTTTACCGCTTGCCGTAGGAATAGCAATAATAACTGTGCTGGCCAGCTCTTTTTCCAAAATATCATTTATCTCTTTAACACTCCCAAATACCGCTCTATTATGAATTCTCTTTCCCACCTTCTCCTTATCATCATCCACAAAACCCACTAATTCGCCCAAATCAGACCTTCTAATTATCTCCCGGGAAATAACTTCTCCTGCATCTCCTGCACCCACAATTAATATTCGTTCTTGCCCTCTGTTTAAAACACCCTTCCTCTCGCAATATAACCTCCAGACTAATCGGCTTCCTCCCACCAAAGCCAGACTGAAAAACCAGGTCAAAGCCACAACTGTGCGCGGGAAAGTAATACCTTTCACCCAATTTAAACCCAAAACCGTAACAAATATTCCCCCGGTAACAACTTCCGCTATCAGAAAAAGATCGCCAATACTTAAATATCTCCAGATTCTTCTATATAATTTAAAAACTACAGCAAATAACAGAAATAATCCGCTAAGATAGACAATTGATTCCCGATAAACATAGAAATAGGTTCCCCAACCTTCCCCAAATCTTAATATCAGAGAAAGAATCAACGAAACATTTATAAAAACTATATCCAAAACAACCCAGGAAAAACTTCTAAAAAATCTCTTCATAGATTCCCTTCCACACTTAAAGGTAATTGCGAGTCCCGATTTATCAGGGCGAGACAATCTTATCTGAAAACGAAAAACGAATAACGGAAAACCTGTATTTATACTAACGACTATTTCAGTCTATCCCTTTTTCTCAGTTTCCCATTTAATTACTTTCCTTCTAAAATATCATGTTTTCCAATTCGAAGGAAAAGATATCCCTTAAAAGTAATTTGGAATAAAAATCGGTAATTTTTGTTAATACTTCCCTCCAGAACATTCTGATATTTTTTAACTTTTTTCACTCTTAGGGAAGGGTGAGATAAGTTTCCAACCAAAAGCTTTATTTTCTCATCAGTTTTATTCTGAATAGTAGCCGAAAGTTTTTTATAGTCTTTCTTAAAATGTGAAGTATAAATCAATTGCATCTATTTATTTATGAAGGTCATTAATTAAATGTGTTACATTATTATGTATCTTGACCTTGCCTTTCTTAACATCATCTATAGCCTCTTTTAGCATCTCTTCACCTTTCGCTGACAAATTTACCGAGACTTTATCTACCAATATTTTAGGAATAATAACTATTTTATCATCTTCTTTGACAATTTCTAAATAATCACCTTTTTTGATACCCAGTTCTTTGCGAATTCCACTGGGAATGGTAATTTGCGCTTTTTCTCTAACTTGAATTAAAGACATTAGCCTTATCTCCTCCAATCATAAATAATCCTATAGTAAGAATTTCCTACTTTCTTCCTCAATATAATATAGCAAATATTAATAGAAGTGTCAAACTTTCATTCTCTTGCGCTTGCGACTTGTAACTTGCAACCTTCTTTATCTTTTCTTCACTCGATACTATATACTGTTTTTGCATTTTTAATCAACTAACATTTCTTTTATTATAGATTTTACTTGATTAATAGTTTTTTGTTCTATTTCTCCCAGCTTCTTGATTAATCTTTTCCTATCTACGGTACGGAGTTGGTCTAAAACAATCCACGCTTCTTTCTCAACAAATTTAAGAGGGATACGAGTAGGGTAGAAACGTGATTGAGTAGTCAGGGGAGCGATTATAACTGTGGAAATATTCTTATTCATTTCATCAGGAGAAATAATTACGCAGGGACGGGCTTTTTTTATTTCGTGTCCTATGGTAGGATCAAGAGAAATAAGATAAACTTCGTATTGCCTTATTACCATTCCCAATCTGCCATATCTAAATCAACTCCATCATTAATAATTAGTCTATCATCTTTATTATCCTTCATTTTTTTAAAATATTTCTCCCAACATTTTCTGGATTGTTTCTTAACGGGTTTAATAATAATATTTTCACCTTTTATTTCCAAAAAAACATCCTTCTCTATATGGCATTGCTCTAATATTGCCTTTGGTATCCTGATGCCCTTTGAATTACCTATGGGAATTATAGTAGCTTTCATATCTAACCACCTTCTTAAAAGCTTTCATAGTAATTATAATGTAATTACATTTTAATGTCAATAAAACTTCCTTTAAAACAAAAAAATCGCGAATATTATTCCCCGCGCTATAACTATCCACCAACCCACATCTTCTGTCTTTCATCTTAACTTGCAATTCGCATCTTGCAATTTCTTTTGTATTTTTCCCACACTTATTCCCTGCACCTATACGCTAAACGCTATACGCTAGTATGCAACTTGCAACTTCTTATCTCTTCAAAACGTTTCCGTAGAAGTAAAACGCATAATTACAGTTTTTATAATAATTTTAATATCCAACCACAAACTCATATGCTCAACATAATATTTATCACACTTTACTTTTGCCGCTAAATCTTCTCCCCCCGTTTTCATTATCTGGGCATAACCGGCAATACCCGGCTTCAGTTTATGAACCCCTGCCTCTGTCCTCATCTTAATCAAATCATACTGTGTATAATGAGGAGGCCTGGGTCCGACCAAACTCATCTCTCCTCTTACCACATTAAATAAATTAGGCAATTCATCTATAGTGAATCGCCTAATCATTCTCCCTGCTCTGGTAACATATGCGCTCTCTTCTCCTAAGTCCTCTTTTGCCCCATCCGGTGTCCCCACACTCATACTCCTAAATTTATAAACCATAAAAGTTTTATTATCTTTCCCTACCCTCTTTTGCTTAAAAAAAGCAGGCCCTGGAGAATCTAACTTTATAAAAACCCCAACTACTACAAATAAAGGAGTTAAAATCATTAGCAATATTATAGAAAAAAATAAATCAAATATTCTTTTTATCATCTTCAAACATCTTTTTATCTTTTAATATAGTATTTTCAAAATTCCATTTCGGATTATATTTGAAAAATTTCTTAGCTTTTTCAATAGAATAAACATTATCTTTAGTTAACTTATAATAAATTGAAAGCAATCTTTCTTTTCTCCTTGAAAATACCAAACTAAGCAATTTTATCCCAAAACAAACTATACATTTTGGGATTTTTATAGTCATACGACTCCCCCTCCCCAGCTTTCGAAAATAATTTGATAAATCATTAAAACTATAAACTTTATCATCTGCTATATTAAAAACTTCTCCAAAGGGAACTTTGCCTTCAATACACGCCTCCACCACGTCAATCACATTCTCTCTCGAACACAACGATATCCTCTGCTCTCCATCTCCTACTCTATAAAAAAACTTATCTCTCCTTATCAATACCCTTATCTTCACATTTCTTAAAAAAGATTCACCATAGACAGGAGTAAGCCTTAAAATAACAATTGGTAATTTATATTCTTTATTCAATTTCAATAAAAATTTTTCAGCAGCTAATTTGCTCTTTCCATAAAAAGTAATCGGCTGACATTCATCACCCTCAGATATAACCTTATCTCTCTCTTCCCCACCATATACTTCTATGGTGCTAAAAAATATCGCTCCCCTAACACCAGAATTACTTTTATTCCCAATAACAGAATTAAAAATATTTTTAGTGCCCTCAAAATTAATCCTCATAAAATTATCAAAAGAAAGGTCTGGTGAATTTTTATGCACCAATGCCGCACAATGGATTAAATAATCAAAATGTAAATCTGAAAAAAACTGCTGTACTTTATCTTTATCAGTAATATCTAACTTTATATACTTAAACTGCCTGCGCACGCTATTTCCTTCTTTTTCTTTGGGTTCTGTCCTATCAACTCCAATAACAAAATAACTCTTATCAATAAATCTTCTGCACAGTTCAGAACCAATAATCCCATTAACCCCGGTTATAATTATTTTCTTCATTTAAACATTGCTCCAATTTTCAAGCATTTTCTCCTACTTTTTCAATTTTATATATCTCTTACTGCTGAGGAAACTCCTGGTCCAAAACTTGCAACCCTCTCAATATTATCCCAATTCTCTTTAAGCCACTTGATGGTTTTTTTAAGTCCTTTCTCAAAATCAGAATCAGGATTAAAACCGAGCATTTTTTTTGCTTTGCTATTGGAAGCTAAAATACGAGGTTTAGTATCCCACTTTCTTCTTAACAAAAATTTAACACCATTATTATTTCCTACCAATTTATTAACAGTATCTGCCAAATATTTAATTTTTATTTCTCTCCCAGCTGCTAAATTAAATGCCTCTCCTATTGCCTCCTCATAGTAACCTAATCTCAATAATCCATCAACTATGTCATCTACATAAGTAAAATCACGCGTCTCTTCTCCAGTACCGGTAATAGTTAAACTCTCTCCCTTTATAGCCCAATAGATAAAGTTTGGAATTACATTTCTATACTGTCCAGGCACTTCGCCAGGCCCGTAAGAATTAAAGAATCGAGCTTTGGTAAAAGGTAATTCATATTGCTTTAAAAAATAATTTCCATATAATTCTCCCAGCATTTTAGTAACCTGATAAGGGCTGCTTAAATACATTGTTGTCAATTCTTCCTTATAAGGCATTGGAGCATCACTCGGGTAAATCGAACAACCAGAAGAAGCATAAACAAAACGTTCTAATTTATTATATAGCACTGAATATTCCATTAATTTCAAAGTACCCAATCCGTTTGTTTTTAAATCATTTTCTGGATAATCGACCGAATTTTGATTTGCAAAAAAAGCTGCTAAATGAAAAACTATATCAGGTTTCTCATTAAATACTCTCTTTAAATCTATATCATTAGTTACTTCTCCTTTAACAAATAACATATTGTTGCTCTGTGGAAGATTCCAAGTATATCCTGAACTTAAATTATCCAATATTATCACAAAAGCATTTAAATTCAATAAATTCCTTACTAATCTACTTCCAATTGCACCCGCCCCGCCAGTTATGATAATTTTCTTGTTTTTATAGTGCTCTAAATATTTTTTCATGAATTCAAATTCCTCCTCAATATTTAAATTTTTAAATATTAATTCTATTCTAATTTCAATTTGCAAAAATAATTTGTGTTATATTATTGTTTACCTATCTTTGCCCTCACAGGTTCTTAAAAATAACTTCTCGTATTTCTCTATACATACTTTTCTCGAAAAATGCTCTACTACATATTTTCTTCCATTCATCCCGAACTCATCTCTTAATTTAGGATTATTGTATAATTTTAAAATTGCTTTAGAAAAACCATCTGCATCATCAGCTTCAACACAATAGCCACATTCAGCGTCTCTAATAATCTTTGGCGCATCACCTTTTAAATTCATACTGGCTACTACAGGACGACCACTAGCTATAATGTTTAAAAGTTTAGCTGGGACTACAGGTGTTTTTACGCTTTTATCTAAAGTAACCAAACAAATATCAGATGCGTATAAAATAGATGGATATATTTCTTTAGGTTGAGGAGGTAAAAACTTAATATTATTAAGCTGCATATCTTTTCTTTTCTTCATTAACTCCTCTTTTTTAACTCCATCTCCTACTAATAAAAATAGTATATCTTTATATGATTTTAGCAGTTCCGCACAACTTATAACAATATCTAAACCTTGGGCAAATCCCATTACACCCGCAAATGATACCACAAATTTACTGTTTAGATTATTTTTTCTCCTAAAATTATTTTCTTTGTTTTTAATAGGCTTTATCAAATCAGTATCAACCCAATTATATAACGTGACAATTTTTTCTGGATTAATATTTTTATATATAATATTTTCTTTATTCCCTTCGGAATGTACAGTAATATAGCGGGCTTTCTTGTATATAAATTTTTCCATCACTTCAGATATTTTAATCAAAACTTTGTTTTTTAATAAACCCAAATCAATTACACTTTGAGGAAATATATCCTGAACATTAAAAATAAATGGAGTTTTTTTCATTTTACCTAATAGGTAAGCTGAAATTCCCAAAGGTAATGGAGGGGAATAGGCTAAAATAATATCCTGTTTCCCAGAAACAATTCCCCCTATTACAAGTAAACCGGACAGAATAAATTGACTTAAACCCCTTACCAAAGGAATATGACGAAAAAAAGAAAAACTATTTAATCTTATTACATTTATCTCGCCCATATTTTCACGATAAAATAATTTGCCTGTATATTTTTTATCTATTTTATTAATATAATCTTTTGGAAATCTTGTTATTACAGTAACTTTAAATCCTTTTTCCACTAAACTTTCTGCCAACTCATACAAAAGATGGGAAGCAGATCTTATTTCAGGTGTAAAAGCCTCTGTTAAAATTAATATATTCATTACATTTTTCTTTCTATAATTACTTTATATTTTTAATATACTTTGATCTATGTTGAGAGGTGCCCTGGTTCTAATCAATTCCATAATACCAAAAGTAGCCAGAGCAGTAAAAACATATTCCTCAAAATCTACTGGTATAGGTTTATCATTTTTTACTGCAGAGAAGAACATTTCGAATTCGTTATAATATCCCCTATAAATTTCAAGCTTTTTTATACCTTTTTTCTTACTATTACACGTAAATATTCTTCTTTATTATCTAGTCGTTCGCGTAAATCTTTTAAAGAGGATTCCCCTTTATCTATACATATTCCGTTAATCTCAGGAAATTCTTTTTTTAAAATTCGTACTGTCGTATCAAGGTTATTTTCATTTATTAAATGACACTGTACAACTTCATGATTATCATTTTTTAGTGTTCCAATGATATGGGCAAGGTCGTGATGGAAACTTGGATAATAACCTGTATTGAAATCAAAATATATTAAGCAAATCTTTGTCATAGGTCATCCTCAATTATATTGATAACACCGAAAAACTTAAAGTCGCTTATCATGTATTCGGACATGTTTGTTCCAAATAAGTAAAAATGATTTTAGTGTTGATTGACAAGTGGCGGCAAGAAATTCGACAATTAATTTAAGCATATATAAGAGTGCGCTAGGTTTCTTCCAGTTCTGAAGAATATAATTTTTTAATCTTATTGGATTAACTATTTTGTTACAGACATCTTTTACAAATTTATAAAAATTTTCGTCGTCAAGCTTGGTAAAATTTAAACCTTCCAATACTTCAACGTTTTCCTTGCTTATCAAACTTCTATCTGACAATTCGTCAAATAACTTACTACCAGGTAAGGGGACAAACTCTCCGAATCCAATCCAGTGAGGCCTAATATTCTTCATGAAATTTCTCGTTTTATTTAAGTCTTCCATATCTTCTCCTGGAAGTCCAACTATAATATTCGCGTGAATCTGAATGCCAGCCTCATGAAGCAATTCAGCTGCCCTGTAATTTTGGGCAACAGTCGTTTTCTTATTTATTATATCTAAAGTTTTTTGCGACCCTGATTCAAAACCAACATCTACCCTTATACATCCCGCCTCCTTCATCAATTTTAGCAAATTTTTATCCATTGAATTTGCCCTTAATTGAGCATTCCAATAAATCTCTTTATGAATATTTTTTTCAATTATCTTTCGACATATATTTACAGCTCTATCTTTATCCACATCAAATATATCGTCAGCGAAATACAATCCCTCAATTTTGTAGTCTTTAATTAGTGTTTCTATTTCTTCGACGACTAGCTCAACAGATTGGAATCTGACACCCCTTCCGAGCGCAACACTTCCAGCACAAAAAGTACAATTATAAGGACATCCCCTAGATGTAAAAATCGTTGTAGCTCTTGAATATATTCCATGCATAACATGCGGATTTCCCTTGCAATAATACTTCATATCCACAAGATGCCTCGATGGAAAACAGAAATCATTTATATTATCATGTGGTTTTCTGTTTTGATTATTAATAATATTATCTCCATCTCTATATGTGATCCCAACAATATCCTCCAACTTATCGCCATTTGCTATTTCAAGCATTGACAACTCACCTTCACCTTTACAAGCGATATTAATTTCACTGCAACTTCGTAAAGTATCTTCAGGCAGTGCAGAAACATGGGGCCCACCTACGACTATTACTGTTTCATCCCCCATTTTCCTGATAATTCTAACGACATTGCATCTAACATCAAAAAATGTCGGTGTTGTCACTGTAATACCAACTATATCTGGCTTGAATTTTCTTATTTCGCCTTCTGTTATATTATCAACAACCAATTGATTGGAATGATTTTTTGTCATTAAAGAATTCCTATCTATAACTTTTACTTTTATTCCATTTTTCTCCAACATATTAGCAATGTAGCATAGACCAAGCGGTGGAAAAAATGACATACCAACATTGTTCTTCAGTGACCTGCTTCGTACACGTTGAAACGAAAAAAGAATTGGGTTTATTAGACATACTTTCATGTTTACCTCTCAATATTTTGGAATATAATATTCATTATTTTTTCTATTTGAGCCTCTAAAGTATATTGTTTAACAGTTTCTAATCCGTTTTCAATTAATTTTGCTCTAAGTTGAACGTCTTTAATTAGACGGACAATAGCATTAGCAATTTGTTGTGAATTCCTTGGTATTATGAGCAACCCATTTTTGCCATCCTTTATTACATCAGGGATACCTCCAACATTTGTGGATATTATTGGCACTCCTCTTGCCATTGCTTCGAAAAAAGTCTGCGGAAACCCCTCACTCAAGGAAGATGATATAAAGATATCTGAATTAGTGTAAAGATTCATAAGTTCATTCTCAAACGGAATATATCCTGCAAACGCAACCTGTCCAGAGAGATTAAGTTCTTCTACCATATTCCGCAATTGCTGTTCCTGTCTTCCGATTCCCACAATCGTAAGTCGAATTGGAATATTTCCTTTAGCAATGACTAAAGGAAGAGCTTCTATTAAATAATTGATACCTTTCACTGATGTTAACCTGCCAACAGTTAGAAGACGAATTTCTTCACGTTGATGTTTTTGTAGAACAGCAGTTCGCGATAGTATATGAGCATCCGAGACTAAAGAAATATGTATTTTGTAAATACTCTTATTACTATTTCTATTTCTATATTTATAGAATGCTCCCCCGCCCACAACGAAAGTGGGATAACGTCTAATCATTGCTTTATTTAACCATAGATGAATTTTACCAAAGATTTTAGCGAGAACCCTTTTCATGCCAGAGTAACCAAGAAACATGAATGATTTTTCTATATCAGCACGGATCCAAAAGAAGATATTTCTTGATGAGTACTTTATTAAACCATACAATAGCGTACTTTGGATGTGTTGCTCATCGATAAATACCACATCAGATTTTTCAACTGCTCTTTTGACTTTGCTTAGTGTGGTAAAAAGAGAAAAAGGTAATCTCCAATACATGTCAAACAAATTTTTGTGGAAAGGTAATGGGCGAACTTCTATACCGCTTAAATCTATAAGAAATTCTCCCTTTTCCTTTTGAGTATGTCGTATGTGAGCAAGCAGAACAATTTCTTTGAAATGCTTCTTAAAAGCTAATAAGAAATTTATGAAATTCGAGTTAGTTGAATATTTTTCTCCGTCATACCAGAACGGCTGAAAAGTAATTAGAATTAGTCTCATATAATTGATCCTCCAAGTGCCATGTTAACGATCAATAATAGATTAACTTGCAATTTCGTCATGCTTTTCCTCTCCATTTGCCTGTTACTAAAACCTCTTTCCCATCCATTTCGCCCATTAATTAACCTCCGTACATAAGTTTTCACGTCCACTGCCATATATTTCATAAGTCCCCATAAGTGCCCAAAAAATACAAGAGGTATAGGTTACGGTAAAATTATTCTGAAATAATGAAGAGACTATAAACAGAATAAAAATGCCGTACATCGCACCTACAATCGGAGCATCTCGATATCCCTTCCTATACAAATAGAAATCTCTTTTAAGCTTTTTATATATTAACCAGAGCAATAACATAAAAAGAGAAAAGGTAACTATGCCAGAAATGCCAAGTATCGAAAGATACTGATTATGAGCTGCAAATGGCCATTCAAAAGCAATGCCTGATAAGGGATTTTTACTGATTATTCCGAATGTACTTACTTGTGCTTCGATTCTGCCTAATGTGCTACCATCTATAACTTGTGTTTTATTATTCAGATAGTTGCCTATATGCCCAATAGTGCTCATTAATCGGGTAAAACTTGAATTTTGATAGAAAACACCGGGACGTAGAATCATCACTGTCAACAAAATGACTGTCATCCATACAAAAAAACAACAAAATACTTTTTCCTTAGTTCTTTTATACAGATAAAATACAAAGAGAACAATTAAGGCAATTAAACTATTCCTTGAATGATAAACAAGCCCAGAAGCGTAAAGAATGATTGTAAGTATTATAAGTGCATTTCTTTGAAAGATATATTTTACCTTATTAACAGTTTCATGAAAAAAAATAACAAGCGTTAAAAATAAAATAGGATAATAATCATATATTCCATATAGATAGACCACTTTATTGTTAATTATAAAAAAAACTGATGAAGTAAAAATGATTTTTTCATGGAGCTGATAGTTGAAATAAAAAGAAACACAAAATTGCAATAGAAGTGAGAAAATGAGTATAATTTTTACAACATTAAATTTTATATGCTTTGAAAAGTTTAGCAAATAAAAGTAAGCAATAAAAGGCGTTATTACTTGGCCTAAAAGTAATATCCTGATCATTTTTATTTCTTTCAGTTGACCAAATAGCATTACAAGGAAGCAAACATAACAATATACAATTATCAACTTTCCAAAATAGCCCACCCTTAATTTTTGCTTATTAATCAATCTCAAACCAAGTAAAATAGCTAAAGCTGGCAAAAGTAAAATGCCTATATTTATAGTAAAACCGTCGCGCGTTTTCATAAAATAATTAGCGAATCCAATACCATCGGAACTAATATTAACAAAAATAGGGACTGAGATTAGAAACAAATATATATAAAAAATCCCTCCGAGAAAAAAAGTCGGTAAATATTTATTTCTGATTTTTACCTCAAACACCGATTTTTTTATAGCTATAATGGATGCATTACACATAATGATCACTTTTTGCCAATCCTCCACTCCCCTTCCTTATACTGAAAAGCAGACGATCAGCTTTGTATGGGATCAGAAGTACTATTGTTCTTAAAGAAGGGGGAAGAAGTGATAATAATATACCTACATAACTTTTTGTCTTTCTGCATATATTGGATGTAGTTTTTAATGCTTTGACGTAATATTCCCTGCTTTGCTGCTGATCAAATTCCAGTAAATTGCGTGCTATACCCAAATAAACAAAAACCTTAGGTTCTATTATCTCATCATATCTTACCGAGCACATATTCACCTGCTTTTCTAATTTTTTCTTATCCCATTTATCATCAGAATCTAAAAAGGCAATATATTCACCCCGTGAATGCCTTATTCCGTAATTTCTTGATTCTGCAATTATACTATTGTTTCTGAATTTTAAATATTTTATCCTATCATCTTTATACGATGTAATGATTTTTTTGTATTATTCCCAAACTAATTATCTATGATTATTAGTTTAAAATTTTTATATGTTTGATTTAATATAAATTTTATAGTTTTACTTAATAATTATTTTCTATTATAAGTGGTTGTAATAACACTTACTAAAGAATTTATCTTATTCACATTATTTTCTATGCAGTCAAATATTTCATTAATTCCAATTTCTAAATCAGTTTTTGGCATAAATCAAAGTGATTATAATTTTGTATTATTAACTAGAAGTATGATAAGGATGCGAAATCTTCTTTTTATTTGAGAAAAAATAATTCTTTATAAGTCTAAATATATTAAATAGTGAGGGTGGTGTGCATTTTTTAAAGAAATATCTAAATTTAAGCATAGTGATCCTTTTTTGAATAGCTGGATAATCATTTACAAATGATGATAATATTCTTATTTCCTCGTAAAAAGCAATATCAAACATTTTTTTCGTATAGTTATCAGAATGTAAACGATAAATAGCTATTCTTTTTTTAACCGCTTTCACTATATATTTTTCCGCTATTAAGATAAATAAATAATAATCAGGTGCATATTTAAAATAAGATGAAAAGCCTCCAACTTCTTCATAGGCTTTTTTGTTCACAATTACCGTTAAAAATGGAATAAAATCACCCTTAAATAATAAATCTTTGAAAATATGTCCTTCAAATAACTTCCTATCATAACTTTGGTAAATAAAATATTTTTTAGTTTTTCCATTCATCTCAAGAATATATGTTTTACCATAAATTAATCCAATATTATCATATTTATAACGACTAATTATTTTTACTTGTTCAGATAATTTATTAGGAAGCCATATATCATCAACATCTAAAAAAGCAATCCATTTACCAGTTGTTTTTTTAATAGCTTTTTTTCGTGCTTCACCAAGGCTAGTATGGATAGGAGCATAATAATATTTAAATCGAGAATCTGTATAACTTTTAAAAATCGAAGCACTTTTATCAGTCGATTGATTATCCCAAAAAATTAATTCCCAATTTTTATATGTTTGTTTTATAATACTTTCAAGAGCTTCTTTTAAATATTGTTCCCCATTATAGCAGTTCATTATAATTGATACTTTTAACATTGCCATAATATCCTCTGCTTTAGCATTTTTTGTAAGTCTTTCTCTTCCCGATTATAATAAATGGTTTACTGTATTGATATAATGTTTCAATCCTTCTTGAAGACTTAAAGGTTTCCAATCAAGTATATCAATTGCTTTTTGGATGCTACCGTAAGAAACATTGGGTTCGCCTGGACGTATTTTCCGTGCTCCGAACCCCAAAAGTTCAGGATTTGAGTCAAGAATATGGACTATCATTAATAATAAATCTTTAAGTCGTGTTGCCTTTCCACTGCAAACGTTAAAAATATCAAATATAGAATTTCTGGAAAAATCGCTTAATAAAGTTTCATAGCCTCTCACTAGATCTTCTACATAAATAAAATCTCTTTTTTGCAAGCAGGAAGATAATTCAACACGCTGATTCTTTTTAAGTTGATTAATTAAATAAGGTAATAACTTTTTAGGTGAATCTAATGATCCAAATGGAATATAAACTCTAGCAACTCTGGTTGTTAAACCATAATAATCAGATAACTGTTTCGCTGCTAATGTTTCCATTAATTTTGATAAGCCATAAGGCGTGGTTGGAAAACAGCTATCAGTTTCTTTGTTTGTAACATCACTATCAGAATATTCTGCATTTGTACTTGTTATGATTATACCCTCACAGTCATTCTCTTTCAATGAAGGATAAATAGTATATAATGGATAAACATTAATATTCATTCCCTTTTTCAAATCATAATTAAATGAACCATAATTTTCCGAATAACCAGCATGATTTATCCAAATATTGGGTTTTGTCGCATCTATAAAAGCTTTAATCCTGTTTGAATCGGTAAGATTTAGTTTTTCAAATGTTATTCCCTCTTTTTTTAAAATATTTAATCTTGTTGATTGTATTCCATTATAATCAAAAATATTTTTTGTCAATGTTCCAATTACTTTAAAGTTTTCATTTTTATTAAAATATTTTGCTAAATGGAATCCTATAAAACTGCTGATTCCTGTAATTAATATTTTTTTCACATTTTACCCCAATTATAATTTATTTTGTCCAATTCTAAGCGAATTATTTCTTTAGGGTCATGTTCTATATCTGCCAAATTTAACAATAGATTTAAATCTTTTCCTAAGCCTTTAAATCCAAACCAAAGATTAGGAGAAATTGTTAAACGTTTGTAATTATTAATTGATAATTTGATTTCAAAAAAACTACCTTTGGACTTGCTGCTTTCCCGGTCATCGTAAATAACAAATTTTATTTCCCCTATCGGTACAATTAAATTTAAAGTCATCTTTGTATGTTTTTTCCATGCCTTTACAGCATTATATTTGACTGTTGAAAAATAAGCTTCCCCAAAATTCTTAAAACCCGAATCACTCTTTTTCATACAATGAAAAATGTCACCTTTGGGCTGATAAATTTTCCTCAAGGGAGTTAATTTTACACCATCAATGTTTATTGTGTCCATATTATTCCTTTTGATTTTGCTATCTGTTCATATTCATCAATTTGGGACAAGGTCAAATCCAGCATATTTTTATTAATCTTATAGTAACTATAATACCACTCACCTGTGAATCTAATTAATTGTTCAAAATCAAGAGTTGAAAACCATTTAAGAAAAAAGAGAGCTTTATCACAATTTAATTTTAACAATTTTGCTTCGGAAAATTTGTTTTGATTAGAACTACTGCATTCTTTAAAACTATTTTTTAAATTCCAAAATTTCCCTAAATTAAAAACCAAATCCTTAACTGTATGATTAAGTGTAGTGTCAGGACCAAAATTAAAATTTTCTCCATTTAACTCATCACTTTTGAATAGTTTCCAACCTATTGTTAAATAACCACTTAACGGTTCTAATGCATGCTGCCAAGGTCTTGTAGAGTTAGGGTTTCTAATTTCTACAGATTCATCATTACTCCAAGCCCGCATACAATCAGGAACTATTCTATCTTGAGCCCAATCTCCACCCCCAATAACATTTCCAGCCCTTACAGAGGCAATTCTGATATTACCGTTATGTTTAAAAAAAGAATGATAATATGATTTAATCACCAATTCCGCAGCACCTTTTGAACCACTATAAATATCTTTTCCGCCTAATCTGTCATTTTCTCTATAACCCCATATCCACTCTACATTATCATAACATTTGTCACTTGTTACAATTATTCCTATACATCTGTTTTTACTTAACCTTAATGCCTCTAAAATATTTGCAGTTCCCATAATATTTGTTGAAATTGTTTCTATAGGATCTGAATAGGATTTTGCTACGATAGCCTGAGCGGCAAGATGAAATACAAAATCGGGTTTAACATCATTAATTATTTGTAAAACAGAATTTAGGTCTCTATCATCATTTTCGAAATGAACTATTTTCTTATTTAAATCAAGTTCTTCAAACATTGACGGTTTTGTGGGTACATCTTTTGATAAGCCATACACTTTTGCACCTAATTTAAGCAGCCAAGCAGTCAACCAACTTCCCTTAAATCCCGTGTTTCCAGTAATCAACACCTTTTTTCCCTTGTAAATCCCATTAAACATCTAATTATTCCTCCAATACATCCAGGGAGCCTTATTGTTTTTTACCAGATCATCAAGATAATTTTTCTCTCTGATATTATCCATACATTGCCAAAATCCATCATGTTTAAAAGATTTTAATTGTCTACCCTTAGCAAGTTTTTGAAGGGGACCAAATTCAAAATCACATTCTTCATCTTCCGTTAAATATTCCATTATTTTCTTATTAAATACAAAAAATCCACCGTTAATATATCCAGCATTCATTTGTGGTTTTTCTTTAAATTCCACAACCGTATCATTTTCTAAATACATTTCACCAAATCTTGAGGGAGGATGAACGGCAGTTACAGTGCCAATACACTTATGTTTATTATGAAAATCTACTAGCTCTTTAATATTTACATTGCTAACACCATCTCCGTAGGTTAAATGAAAATTATTTGATTTAACGAATTTTTCAATTCTTTTTATCCTACCACCTTTTAATGTATCTAAACCTGTATCAACAAATGTTATCTCCCAATTTTTGTCATCTGAATAATTAAAAAATTTTAGTATATGAGTTGGATCCATTTTCATTGAAAAATCAGAACCAGTAATTCTATAGTTATAAAAATACTCTTTAATCTGTTTACCTTTGTAACCTAAAGATAGTATAAACCGTTTAAAACCATAATAACTATAAATTTTCATGATATGCCACAAAATAGGCATACCTCCAATTTCAACCATAGGTTTTGGTTTTTTAACTGTTTCCTCACTTAAACGGGTGCCTTTACCGCCACAAAGTATAACAACATCCATATTACTCATAAAATAACCTCCTGATTAATTTATTTTCCCTCCATCACTGTAACCGCAAAAATTTTCGTACACTTTCCCTTGTTACGGGTTCAAAATACATACTTCTAATCTCTTTCCCAATTCTTTTCAGAATATCTCTCTCTTCCTCTGAAATATTGAGAAAATGATTTATTGCATCGGATAACTCTTCGGGAATATAGCATATCCTCCATATATCTTTATTAACATTTTCAGGGATCGGATTTTGAGTAAAACCGGATTGACTCCCAATTATAACAACAGGTATTCCTAATGCTAAAGATTCCAAACAAGTGCTCGAAGCATTGCCAAGCATTACAGTTGTCTTAGTTAGGCAATCTTTAAAATCACCATCAATAAATTCAAAATTATTCGGTAAATTGTCATATTTGGATTTTAGTTTATTTGTCCCCAAAGCAGGATGCGATTTTATCTGAAATTCAATATCATCATATTTCCCCATTTTTACAGCATTAATAACCAACTCCAAAATTTCAATACTTTCTTTCATAGCAATTGGCAACGCTACTAATACAATCTTTTTACTATCTATTTTGTGTATTTCTTTCAAATCCCAAATGCCTTTAAAACGAAATGCCGGAGCGGTAATTACATTTAATTTGCTATAGAATATTTTTATCTGTTTTTTCAAACCATTACCAACAACTGCTATTGCATCCGGTATGATACCATTTTCATTTTCATATTTAGTAGGCTGCATATAAAAATTATAATCCGTAGAAATAATACCTCCCTGATATCCAATGCTATAGGTTTCCGGGTAAAAATCTTTTATTCCCTTATTAAAACCGTGATCGATAGGTTGATTTTCAAACCAATCAACAACCAATCTCAGCTTTACTTTATTCTCTTTTAATCTTCTAAAAAACCGATAATTTAGGATGGATAAAGCGCTTGTAAAGATATGATATCTAAAATCTGACTGAAGTACTGGACCGATATTAAAGTCCTTAAATTTAAATTTATTGAAATTAATTCTTCTAATTTTAAAAGGACTAACTAACGCGAAAAAATAATCGTTTAATTTTAGATAATCTTCTTTAAATAAAAAATTTTCACTTGATTTTTCAGCAATTTTTATAATCTTTTTAAAACCGGTCTTTACTAATATTAAAGGCACAAAATATATTCTTTTTTTCTCATCATCAGTCAGATACTCCAGCAATCCATTATAGTATCTATCGCTATATTTACCGTTTTTAAACATACTGGAAAGAAAAAATGTATCAATTAATGTAATCTGATGATCTATTGGAATACTTTTTTTTCTTCTTTTATCTCTTGACATCCACATTAAAATAAAACGATAAATATTTACCAGAAAATTATAAAATGGTCTCATTTTATTTTTTATGTTTTCCATAAGAGATTGATTTGATATTACTTTAATACTTATTTTGTTTCTTTTTAAATAATCAATTAACACTTTTTTAAGTTCACCATTAGGAACAATTATTTTTTCAATCACGCTATTTTCCTTCAATAACTGCTTTATTAATACCAAATAACAAATATTAAGATATATATTGCTCCAATAGGGATTTCTACTCGTAGTGCTGTTTACAAGCCAGTATATACTTTTATCAGTAGAATTCAGCAATTCTTCGGTTAAAGCATTAAAATCTCTTTTGATATTGTTACTAATATTATTTAATATTTTTATATTTTTTAATGACAGATTAGATATGTCTAATATTTCCATAAGGTTATTGTTAGCCTCTATCTTCCGTGTATTTAAATCAAAGCTTATCTTTCTCCATCAATCGTCTGATCTCCTCCAAATCTTCCGGTGTACCAGCACTGATCTTAGTTGGTGTGGGTGTGAGCCTTTATGTTAGACCAATCGCATTTCTGAAAGCTTCTTACCTTAGACCCAACTTGGGTAATCCTTCCCGAAGACTTATGTCCCAGAATGATAGGATATTTTGCTGAACCGTCTTTATAATACCCTAAAGTGCCATCCAGGATCTCGAAATCTGTTACACAAATCGCTTCATAGGCAACTTTAATAAGCACATCCTCTGGCTCAATTCGAGGTATCGTAATTTCATTATATCGAAGCAACGCCGGGACCATAAATTACAACTACCGTACATACCTGATCATACAGCATTTTAAATTCCTTTCTTAACAATTCCGCGAACGTGTGAGCTTAAGTTGTGTTCTTGTAAAAAAAACTGAAATGCCCGATGTGTAACTTCACCGCGTTTGTTAATCAGATATGAGACAAAACGAGGCACTTTT
>SDBU01003946.1_pt1 | contig 18546 bp, 21 predicted proteins | sample 2277071 | NCBI WGS metagenome assembly SDBU01 (sample SAMN10397929, study PRJNA504765) | marine sediment metagenome | isolation source: marine sediment core GS08_GC12, 126 cmbsf | place: Arctic Ocean: Gakkel Ridge, Loki's castle | collected 2008 | reverse complement strand
GGGAAAGTCTGTGCCGGGAGATAGGTAGAGAGGATTTTATCCCATTCAATATGACATACAGGGCTTCTCCCGAGCAGGCGGAAGACAGTAAATGGGAGGAAATCTTTACCTACCTCAAGCAACTTTTCCTTACCAAGACCAGAGACGAGTGGTTTGAGCTTATGAACCACAAAAACATCCCTATCGGTAAGGTCCATTCACTGGATGAGGTTTTCGCTGACCCTCAGGTGCTTCATCGTGAGATGGTGATAGAGGTGGAGGACCCGGCTGTGGGCAAGATTAAACAGGTGGGCATTGCCATCAAACTGTCAGATACACCGGGCAAGGTTAGAAGCCTGCCACCCGCAACCGGTGAACACACGAAGGAAATACTGGTGGGTCTGGGGTATAGTGAACAGAGGATTAGTGAGTTGGACCAGGAGGGAATAGTAGGCTAGTTACTTAATGTGCAGGAGGTGAATTCTATTATGGCAAAGGCTTTTATTTTAATTGAGACCGTGGTGGGCAGAACCAAGGAAGTTGATGCTGGTCTTAAACGTCTGGAAGGAGTGAAATCGGTTGACACCGTAACTGGTCCCTATGATGTTATTGTTATCATAGAAGCCGGGACCTTGAACGAAATTGGTGACATAGTCACTGATAAAATTCACCCCATTGCTGGCATCTCCAGAACGGTGACCTGCCTGGCAATATAGTCGCTTCAAACTCGGCTGTCTTTTGCGCCCTTAAGAAAAGTAGACCAGAGGACTGGCAAGCATGGATTTCAAATTTACTGAAGAACAAGAAGCATTTAGACAGGAAGTTCGTGACTTTCTGGAAGAAGAGTTGAGACAGGGGTCATTCGAGCCAAGCTGCGATGCCTGGATACAGGGTTACTCCCCGGAGTTCACCAGGAAGGTAGCCGCGAAAGGCTGGATTGGCTTGACCTGGCCCAAGGAGTACGGTGGGCAGGGGCGCAGCAATATCGACCGGCTCATTCTTACTGAAGAGATGTTGCGCTATGGAGCTCCGTCTGCTTGTCATTGGTTCGGCGACCGCCAGATAGGCCGTTCTATTATTACCTATGGTACTGAGGAGCAAAAGAGAGATTTGCTACCCAGGATTCTGCGGGGTGAAGCCTATGTCGGGTTGGGGATGAGTGAACCGGAGGCTGGTTCCGACCTGGCATCCCTTCAGACCAGGGCTGTTGAGGACGGCGATGATTACATAATTGACGGGCAGAAAATGTGGACCAGTTGTGCCGGGTTCATGAATTACATCTATCTGGTAGCCAGGACGGACCCCGATGCTCCAAAGCACCGGGGCATCAGCGAATTCGTTTTTGACGCCAACTTGCCGGGAATTACTATCAGGCCGACGATAGATATTACCGGTAGCGAAGCCTGGGGGGAGGTGTTCTACGATGGCGTGCGGGTTCCCAAGACCTGCTTGATAGGGGAGAAGAACCGGGGCTTCTACCAGATTCTTAACCAGCTTGATTACGAGAGAGCCGGGCTGGAACGGCTTATGGGTAATTACCCCCTCTTCGATGGCATTGTTCAATTTACCAAAGAGACCAAGCGGAATGGGGCACCCCTTTCTGAGGACACATTAATTCGCCATAAGCTGGCACAACTTGAAATTGAATTTGAGGTCGGGCGTTTGCTTACCTACAGGGTGGTCTTGGTTATGGATGAGGGTCGTGCCCCCAACGTGGAAGCGGCTATGGCCAAGGCTTATTGTACTACCTTTGAACAGCGCCTGGCGAGCGTGGCAACAGAGATTTTAGGGCTTTATGGGCAATTGCTGGCCGAATCCATGTGGGCACCCATTCTGGGTATGGCACCTCACTCGTACTTGGGTTCCAAGGGTTACAGCCTCCAGGCAGGCACCACGGAAGTCTTGAAAAATATCGTGGCTACCAGAGGACTGGAATTACCCAGTGAATAGTAATAGGGAGAAGGCAATGAATAGTATTACGGTACCTCAACTGGCATGGCACGAAACGAAGAAACTGGAATTACCTCTACCGGATGGCTGGCAGTTGGAGATGTGTAATATGGCTGGTTACGACCGTCCGGCTATGAAGCCTGAAGAAATCAAAGCTGCCATAGGTAGTCCAATCGGCACGGTACCTATCAGAGAGCTGGCCAGGGGGAAGAAAGAGGTTGTTATTATATTTGATGATATGTCCCGTGTTACCAGGGCGGCTGGGATAGTGCCGTCTGTTCTTGAGGAACTGGCGGAAGCTGGTATTGCGGATAATAATATCCGTTTTATTTGTGCCCTGGGCTGTCACGGAGCACTGGACAGGATAGATTTTGCCAAGAAGCTGGGTGAGGAAACTTTAGCCAGATTTCCTGTTTTCAACCATAACGCCTTCGGCAACTGCACCTATGTTGGCAAAACTGCTACTTATGGAACCGAGGTTTATGTCAATGAAGAGGTAATGAAGTGCGACCTTAAGATTGCCATTGGCTCCGTGGTTCCTCATCCCATGAACGGCTTTGGTGGTGCCGGCAAGATTATCCTGCCCGGGGTAGCTTCTTTTGAGACTGTGGAGCAGAACCACCGCTCATTCAATGAAAGCATGAGAGAACATCGGGAAAAGCCGATTGCCGGCATGGGAATCTTTGACGATAACCCTCTGCGTTTTGATATTGAAGAAGCAGCTACTCTGGCTGGCCTGGACGTGATGATAAACTCCATCGTCAATTTGTGGGGTGAGACAGTGGCAGTGTTTGCTGGTGCTCTGAAACCGTCCTATGCGGCTGCGGTCAAGGAAGCCAAGACTCACTACCTGACACCCAGGGTAGAGGGCAAAAATGTCGTTATCTCTAATGGTTTTGCCAAGGGTAATGAGGCATTTGTCGGATTGGGCATTGCCTATCGTACGGTGAGCCGCGATGGTGGCGATGTTATCATCATCGCCAATAACCCGGAAGGCCAGGTTACTCACTATCTGCTGGGCCCTTTCGGTACTACAAGTTGGGGCGTACTGGGGCGGCCAGCAAGAATACCTGAGTTTGTTAATCACTTAATTGTCTATACAGAATATCCCGATTTGGCTAGCAGGGGCTGGTTTGGGGAATCGGATAAGCTTCTGTTTTTACATAAATGGGACGAAGTTCTTCAGGTCCTTGAGAAATCTCACGGGGCGGATACCAAGGTCGCTGTATATCCTAATTCCGAAATTCAGTATTCTGTCTGATTTGGTAATGAATAACAGAGACGATAATTATAGCGAATTCTTAGCAAGTAATGATACACTTCGAGTGTACCAGGAGGGTAGGCTGGTCTTTGCCTCAAGCAAGGAACGCTTACTGCCCCTGGTTGAGTACATCGGCAAATTTGACCCTTATGAAAAGGATGTTGTCGCCTTTGACCGAATTGTCGGTAATGCTGCCGCTTTACTGCTGAAAAAGATATTCTGTAAGGAAGTCTATAGCGCCCTGGGCAGTGAGCTTGCCGCCAGGACACTGAGTAGCTTTGGTATCAGCTACCACTTTGCTGAAACTGTGCCCTGTATTCAAAACAACACCGGGGACGATATGTGCCCGATGGAGAAGTTGTCCCTGAACAAAAACCCGGAGGAATTTTACCAGGCGCTCAGGGAGCGTATCCGTCAGGTTTCCTGAGTCGGGGAGGTAATAATGGCTCTAAAAACAGCAGAGCAATACTACAGTAGCTTAAGACAACTGAATCCCACCGTCTATGTCCTTGGCGAAAAAGTGGAAAATGCAATTGACCATCCCTTGATAAAGGGTCAGGTAGCCGGGGTAGCCCAGACCTATGCTCTTGCTCAAGACCCGGAAGGGAAAGAGCTGCTGGTGGCTGAGTCCAGGTTGATTGGAGGGGAAGTTAGCCGCTTCCTCAGACTTCACGAGAGTGTGGATGACCTTCTGGTCAAGGTTAAGATGCTGAGGTTTTTGTCCCAGAGAATAGGTACCTGCTATATGCGGTGCACCGGGATGGATGCCAGTAATGCCATAGGGGTAGTAACCTACGAGGTTGATAAGAAATACGATACCAATTACCACGAAAGGTTCTTAAATTATCTCAAGTATGTTCAGCAGAATGACCTGGTTATCTGGAGTGGGTTGACAGATGTGAAGGGTGACAGGTCCCTGCGTCCCTCAGCACAGGCAGACCCGGACATGTATTTACATATAGTGGACAAGACGAAAGACGGCATCATAGTTCGGGGTGCCAAGTTGCACCAGAGTGGCTCATTATGTGCTCACGAAGGACTGATTATGCCCACCAGAGAGATGAGGGAGGGTGATAAGGACTATGCGGTTTGCTTTGCCACACCGGTGGACGCCGAGGGTATCATCCATGTCTACGGCAGGGGTACTCTGGAGGCGAGAGCACTGGAGGGGATTGACCTTGGTAATGTAGAGTTCAGTAAGTTTTGCCCGCTGGTTATTTTCGATAATGTCTTTGTGCCCTGGGAGAAGGTATTTCTGTGTGGTGAATACGAGTTTGCCGGTGAGCTGGTGAGGACTTTTGGGGACTACCATCGTCAGTCTCACGGTGGCTGCAAGAGTGGTGTTGGTGATATCCTGGTGGGCGCAGCGGCTGCTATCGCCGAGTATAACGGGATACCCAACATTTCACACATAAACGCCAAGCTAACCGAGATGATTAAGACATGTCAAACTATGTATGGTTGCTGCATAGCCTCCTCAGTGGAGGGTAAGAAGAGTGACTCAGGTATCTATCTTGTTGACAGTGTGCTGGCTAATACCTCCAAGCTGTATGAGGGAAAGGAATACCATGAGGTAATCCGGCTTCTGGTGGAGATTGCTGGTGGCCTGGTGGCTGACCTGCCTTCGGAGAAAGACCTGCATAACCCGGAGATCGGGCATTTCATTGAGAAATACCTGAAGGGTGTCGCCGATGTACCCACCGAAGACAGAATGCGCATGTTTAGGCTAATTGAGAAGCTTGCTTTCGAAACCAGAGATATTGTATCCAATATTCATGGTGGGGGGTCACCCGAAGCACACAGAATGAGCCTGCTCCGGGATACAGACCTGGAGCCAAAGAAAAAGCTGGCTAGGAAGCTGGCCGGCATCAAAGAGAAAGATTAGAGGGTAATGTAGATGGACTTTACTCTTTCTGAAGAGCAGGAGATGCTCAAGAAGACGGCTCGTGATTTCCTGACCGGGAAATGCCCCAAAGCGCTGGTTGGTGAAATGGAGACGGATGAGAAGGGGTACTCACCAGAGCTGTGGCGGGAGATGGCAGAGTTAGGCTGGATGGGGCTGGCATTCCCTGATAGCTATGGTGGCAGTGGAATGAGCTTTCTTGACCTGTCGGTGTTACTGGAGGAAATGGGTCGGGCTTGTTTGCCCGGTCCCTTCTTCTCGGCGGTAGTTCTGGGTGGTCTGACCATCCTGGATGCCGGCAACGAGGAGCAAAAACAGAAGTACCTGCCCGGGATAGCCAGTGGTGAAGCAATCTTTACTCTCGCCTTAACTGAAGCCAGTGCCCAGTATGATGCTGGCTCAATTGCAGTCAAGGCTACTGCCGATAAGGATGCCTATATTATTAACGGCACCAAGCTCTTCGTTCCCGACGCTCACATTGCTGATTATCTACTATGCGTGGCCCAGACCAGTGAACAACAGGAGACCGAGAGCGGGATTACTATCTTCATCGTGGATGGCAAGAGTCCGGGCCTGAGCTACAAGGTTCTGAAAACCATAGCCGGCGACAAGCTGTGCGAGGTGGTTCTTGACCAGGTGAGAGTACCTCGGGAGAATATCCTGGGTCAACTGAACCAGGGATGGAGCGTGGTGCAAAGAACAATAGAACGTGCTGCGGTGGCAAAATGCTGTGACCTGGTGGGTATTGTTCAGCGGGTGCTAGAGATGACAGTTGACTATGCCAGGGAGAGAAGGCAGTTTGACCGCCCGATTGGTAGCTTCCAGGTTATCCAGCACTACTGTGCTGACATGGCAACTGATGTTGATGGCACCAGGTTCAGCACCGGCCAGGCGACCTGGATGCTGAGCGAAGGGCTTCCTTGCACTAAGGAGGTGGCTATCGCCAAGGCGTGGGCAGGCGAGGCCTATGAACGTGTTGTCACCCTGGCTCACCAGATTCATGGCGCTATCGGTTGCACTGCTGACCACGATTTGCAGTTCTACACCAAACGGGGTAAGGCTGCTGAGTTGAGCTTCGGTGATGGTGACTTCTATCGGGAGATAGTGGCTCAGAAGATGGGGCTGTGAGTTCTAATCCATAGCCTCTAGCTTTGCCAGCACCTCATTGATGGTTTGCTCAGCAGTAGAAGCACCCCCGGTGATACCTATCTGAGGGTGTCCCTCAAGCCAGGATGGCTGAATCTCCTCTGCGGTTTCAACCAGATATGTTCTGGTTGCCGTAGAACATATCTCGGCAAGACGGTTGGTATTGGCGCTGGTGTGGTCACCGATAACAAGCATCACATCCACCCTATTAGCTAACTTAAGGGCTGCTGCCTGCCGTCTTCTGATGTCGTGACAGATAGTATCAATAATGCGTAGCTCAGAATCTTTAGTCAGAACAGAGTCGATGAGGTCTTTTGCGAATTCGGCGAAATGGGATGGAATCTGGGTCGTCTGGGCTAGAACACCCAAGCGGCGCGGCAAAGGCTTGAGTGTTGCTATGGACTTCTCATCCAGCGTGGCTACTCCCTTGCCATTGGCCCAGGCAAGAATACCCTTCACCTCAGGGTGGTTGACATCTCCGTAGATAACAACGAAAAAGCCAGACTTGGCTAAGCTGGCAGCGACAGCCTGTGCTCGGTGAACAAAGCGGCAAGTAGTATCGATGATATCAATCTGCCGGGCACGAATTTCCTTTTCCAACTGGGGGCTAATCCCATGGGCGCCAATAGCTACGGCATTACCTTGAATGTCGTCTATGTCTCTGGCTACTCTGACCCCAATGCCGGCAAGCCTCTGTAGCACCTGTTGATTATGTACCACTGCCCCCAGGGTCTCCACGCTGCCCCGCTCACGGGCGACCTTCTCCAGGATATCAATAGCTCGTTTGACACCAAAGCAAAACCCTATTCCAGTCGCTTTTTGAATCCTTAATGCCATCTACTTTCCTTGCCGAGCATAGATTCCCCGGTATTCCGGGGGGAGAAGCTCTGCTATATGCTCCATGATATAATTGATAAGCTCGGTCTTGGTCAATTTACTGGCAGCCGGTGGCAGATGGAAGGGATGCCCGATATTAACCGTTACCCTGGGGCGACTTAGTAATCCGAATCCGTGCTCAAGTTCCCCTGTCCCTGTGATGCCTACGGGGAGAATGGGGGCACCACTGCGCGAGGCGATTAGTGCCGGGCCGGGAAAGGCCTGCTGCAACTGGCCGCTGCGGCTTCTGGTTCCTTCAGGGAATACAACCAGCGTTAAACCTTGTGCCAAAATCTGCTCTGCCTGGCGGAACGCCTTCCTGTCCGGTTGCCCCCGGTGTACAGGGAAGGCACCGAGACCGCGAAAGAAGTTGCCGATGACCCTGAACCTGAATAACTGCTTCTTGGCCATATATCTTACTGGTCGGTCGAGGGCAATATTAAGCAGAGGAGGGTCAACCAGACTCAGATGATTGGTCATAACCAGTAAGGGTCCTTGAGCGGGAATATTCTCCCTACCCCTGACTTGCCAGCGAGTCAGGAGGCGAAGTAGCATTCGCACCAGTGGTCTGCAAACATAATAGTACCAGGGCACTCTTTCTACCTTTGTAGCAGATGGGAATTATTAAGTGTAAATTATACTCTATAGCTAGAGCTAAGACAAATTAGCTTGTTGCGAAATGGGTTGTCCATAGTTGACAGGCGTCAGTTGGTATGTATATAATAACGTCATGCCTGAGCAAAGAAGCAGCGAGTGGACGGTCGAGAGAATAGCCCGACTACTTTCACAGTCTTTGCCAGGGGAAGATCGTAGTCACCTTACTGTCAAACATGTTGAGGCTACAGATGTTTGGCACGTAGTCAATCAAAACATTGAACACTGGGAGGGTGTGCCTAAGGTAGAGCGAGTCAGTGACTTTGTTGAGGGTGGTCATTACGTTCTTCTTTTCCTGTTTAAGGATGAACAGCACACAGGTCACAGTGATAGTTGCTTTTACATATATCTCAACGTAGAAGCAGACCAGCCGAAGAAGGCTACCTTGAGAGCAATAAGGGAGAGATCAATCGGAATAGAGGTTGATGGGAAACTGGATGAAGAGTATCGCAAGGAACTCACAGGTAGAGTTGAATCCTTTATGTCCATATTTGTCATAATCTTGAATGCAATAATCAATTAAGATAAGAGAACAAGATTGCCTATTGTCCATTTGATACGCCTGTGAGATGGTATATAGTGATTAGCTTGACATTTTCTGCAGAACACTCTATACTATATATGTAGCCAGAATATGGACAAATGTCCTGTCTGCGGTCCAGAAGGAGGAGTTTAATGGAGTTCTTGGCTAATCCCATAAGGTTGCGGGTCATTACTGAGCTAGTGAAGAGTGGTGATTTGTCTGCTGGTGAGATTGCTCTAAGAGCTGATCTTGATGCCGAGATTGTGACTCTTCATCTTCACTTTATGGAGGAAAAGGGATTCGTAGAGCATCACTTTGGTGAGCCTTGCCCTGATGACCCGAGGTCAATCGAGCCATGTTTTCGGCTCACCCCGGTAGCCAAAGCACTAATAGGAGAGCTAGAACTCAAAGTAGCTTAGTCTTCAGTGCCCTGATGCTTTAGCTCGTATTGGTTCATCCAGCGCAACATCTTGGTCTATCAGGAAAAGCCAAAGCTATAGCTTGTGTAACAATTATTGGTATGAGGCTATGAACCCTTACCTTTCTACGACGCCTTACAGTAATATCATTTAGACGCCTGTGATTCTTCATTCTTCCAAATATCCTCTCCACAGCCGTTCTGCGATTGAAAATAGTCTGCCATTCTGCTGTTTCGTCGTCTACCCACTTCTCATGGTTCTTCGGTGCTTTAATGATGGGCTGAGCATGCCATTGCCACCTTATCACTTTACGTAGTCTGCTAAAATGGGGGGTAGTGTCTTGATTAACCCTGCCCTTTAGTCCATAATGTTTGGTGGAACATGAGACAGTTGACCATTGGCAAGATAAGAGGCCTGCAACAGATTGCCAATCCAGATGGCATTTTTGCCATATGTGCGATGGACCACCGTGCGTCTATGCGCAGAATGATTAACCGGGACAACCCGGAGAAGGTCAGCTTCAATGAAATGGTGGAGTGTAAGCTGGAGCTGTGCTCCAGCCTGGCTAAATCTGCCAGCGCCGTGCTGCTGGACCCGATATTTGGTGCGGCTCAATGTATTAGTGGCGGTGTTTTACCCAGTGATACCGGACTGCTGGTTAGTATAGAAGCCACTGGCTACGGCGGTGGAAAAGAACACCGTTTGACTGAATTACTGGGTGGTTGGAGTGTTGAGAAGATAAAGCGAATGGGTGCCTCAGCGGTCAAGATTCTGGTCTATTATCGCCCTGACTTAGAGGACTTGGCCAGCAAGCAATTAAATACGGTTGATATGATAGCCAAAGAGTGTATCAGATATGACCTGCCCTTCCTGGTGGAACCAATGAGTTACCCGATAGGCAATGAAATCGGTAATCCAGAGGAATTTGCTCGGCGTAAAGGAGAACTGGTGGTTAAAACTGCCCGGGACATGACTGCTTTGCCGATTGATGTGCTCAAGGCTGAGTTCCCGGCTGCCCAGCGTCCCTTAAAGGACAAATCCGAACTGATGGCGCTTTGCCGAAAGCTTGATGAGGCATCTCAAGTGCCGTGGGTCATCCTGAGTGCCGGCGTTCGTTTTGAACAGTTTTCACAACAGGTAGAAATTGCCTGCCAGGCTGGTGCCTCAGGCTTCCTGGGTGGTCGCGCTATCTGGCAGGAGGCGATGGATATCCAAGATGCACAAGAAAGGGTCAAGTACCTGTCAACCGTGGCAGCGGACAGGCTAAAAAGATTGACTGAAGTGGCAAGTAAATACGCTGTGCCCTGGTACCGGAAGTATGGGGTTACTGTCCAGGAGCTGGCTAGCATATCAGAGAGGTGGTATCAGGAATACTGAGATGGGACGGGCATTATGATTACTACTGTTACCCTTAATCCTAGCCTGGACAGGACTATTACTGTTGACGGACTGAAGGTCGGTGAGAGTAACCGATGGACTAGTTTGCATCACTATGCTGGGGGTAAAGGTATTGATGTGTCGCGTGCTATTCATGAGATGAATGGGCAGACTGTAGCCTATGGATTTATCGGTGGTCCTGATGGCAGAACCCTGGAAATACTGCTTGATGAGGAAGGAGTGCTCTTCAGCTTTACCCCTGTTGAGCAGTCAACGCGTACCAATTTTATCGTCAATGATGTCAGAACCCACCGGCAGACAATAATCAATGCCGCCGGACCTCATATTTCGAAAAAAGAACTGGATAGATTCCTTGAAAAATTGGGACGGATTTCCCCTCCGCCGGATTTGATGGTAGTCAGTGGTAGTGTGCCACCCGGCATCCCGGATGATATCTACCACACCATAATTGCGGAAACTAAACGCCGCAGGGTAAGGACTATTCTGGATTCTGCAGGTCAGTGGTTGGAGGAGGGAATAAAAGCCAACCCCCATCTTATCAAGCCTAACGTCCACGAGGCTGAGGAGCTACTTAAAACAGAGCTGCCTACTGAAGAGGCGATTATCAAGGCAGCCCGTGATTTGGTTGGGATGGGTGTCGAAGTAGCGGTCATCTCCAGAGGTAAGGACGGCATCATTGCTGCCAAAAAAGGGAGTCTGGTCAAGGCCGTCTCGCCCCAGGTAAAGGTGCGAAGTACTGTGGGGGCTGGTGACTGTACTGTAGCCGGGCTAGCCTTAAAGCTAGCTGATGGCGAGCCTTTGGTGGAGGCCTGCCGATTGGCAGTGGCGATGGGCACTGCTGCCGTGTTGACACCAGGCACTGAGCTATGCCATAGAGCCGATGTGGAAAGACTGTTGCCGCAGATTCAAGTCTGGGAGATATCGGCACCAGGGGCTGAAGCATCCTTTACTGTCAGCAATTAATGTTTGTTGCCTGGTGAATGAGAAAGGCTACAATTCAGCCCCAAGCTGCTATATTTGCTTGCGAAGACAGTCTTTCCTCCCTCGGTCACTATAAGCCAAAGCGTCGTGCTAGTCTACCTCTTCGCCATCTGTGCCTTCCCGGCTTTTCCTCTCCTGTCTCACTAGTATCCTCTGCTTTTACCAAACGGACATAAATGACATCAGCTATTTCTTGGTCTACCGCAAACTGCGTCTGGCGAACTTGAAAGACATAGGAAGGGAAACTCTGAATAAGGCTTATTGGTGCTCCGGGAAGGATGCCCATAGCCATCAGTTTTTGAAGCTGGTTCGATTCAGGCGAATAGACATAGGCTACCTTCCCTTCTTGCCCCTGAGTTAGCTGTGAAAGGGGAGAAACAAGCCTTTGCGCTTGCGTTTGCCCCTGCCGGCAGCACCTTCCCGTTGGTATTGGCTTGCCATGGGGGCATACCTTAGGGTGCCCTAACAGGCTACAGATGCTTTCATCCAGCCCTCGGCCAAGGAGATGCTCGAATTTACATGCTTTCTCGTGCATGAGCATATTTGTCGTGCCTAGAACATCGGCCAGTAGACGCTCAGCCAGTCGATGTCTCCTGACTACATTTCTGGCAAGGGGTCGTCCCTCGGTAGTTAATGTTATCCTGCCATCAGTTAGGGAAATATAGCCGGCCTTAAGTAATTGCTCCATAGGCCTCTTCGTCCGCCCCAGTTCGTCTAAAGAAATGGAGTTCTCCTTTTTCTCCTCGGTGAGAATCCACAGCATCTCCAGTATCTCTTCAGCTTTTTCCTCTAGTTCCATTCTCTCGTCTCCTCCAGGTCTTAAAGGCCTTTATTAGTCTCGGTTCTGCGGACGTATCGTAGCCGCAATTAGGACACTTTACCAAGTGGCAAGCTCCGGCCAGTGGGCACCCATTGCAGGCAACTTGTCCATCCTCTTCCCGAAATTGGTAGCCACAGAAAGGACATTTCATAATGATACCCCCAGAGCGGTAAGGATTAGATTAAGGATGAATCCCACGAAAAAGGCAAACGGGAAGATAAACAGGGCGATGGCTAGCGCCGTCTTTTTCCCCCGCTCCTTCCACATCACCGAGAACTGAGCAATGCAGGGGACGAACAGAGTGAGGGTAACCGCAGCCACCACCAGTGGTATGCCGACTAAGACCCCAGAGCTGTTGAGGTCGTATAACCCGGCAGCACCGAAATCACGTCTGAAGAAACCGTAGAGAAAGGGAACACTAGCTTCCGGCGGCAGCCCGATGAGCTTAACCAGGGGCTCAAGCCCACTGGTGACAAAGCTGAGTATTCCAGTGAATTCTCCCAGCCAGAGCAAGATGCTGGCCAGGATGAAAATAGGGAAAACCTCAGTGAAGTACCATTGCAGCCGGGTATAGGTTTTGACCAGCACGTTGGAGAGCTTGGGCAGCCTGAGTGGTGGCACCTCCATGTAGAAGTTGGCTCTCTCTCCGGGGATAATTTTAGCTGCCAGGTAGCCAACCAGCAAAAATACCAGGACTATCACCCCCACCCAAATGAGGAGCGCCAATACGTTACCTGACAAGATGGCAAAAATAACTCCCAGCTGTGCCGAGCAGGGAATGGCTAAAGCCAGCAGAAGGGTGGTGATAGTCCTCTCCCGTCTCGTCTCCTGGGTTCTGGTGACAATAGTGGCCATGGTGTCACAGCCGAACCCCAGCACCATGGGTATTACTGCCCGACCGTTGAGTCCGATTACCTTAAATATCCGGTCAATGAGCATCGCCAGTCTGGGGAGGTAACCGCTGTCTTCAATGATGGAAAAGACGATAAAGAAGGTGCCCACGATAGGAAGTATTATGGCAAAGGTATAGGTAAGCCCCAAGGTGATAATCCCATATTCGCCAACAAACAGGTCACGCAGTATTGGCCAGGGGATGATATTCTCGGTCACATTGGCGGCCCAGGGGTTAATCCACTCCCCGAATACAGTGAGCTCAATAAAGTCCACCAGGGTCTGGGCACCGAAGACTCCCACAAACTGATACAGACCGAAGTAGAGAACCACGAGGAGGATAGGGACCCCCGTTACCGGATTCATCATGGTACGGCTCAGCCTCTCGGCAAACCCCTGACTGGGTCTTTCCCTTGAGGTCACCGTAGTGTCCAGAATGCGCTTCGCCTCTTGCTGCCGCTTCAAGGCAATAACATAGCTGAGCGGCTGGCTGTAGCTGGCTCTAGCTTCGGACACGATTCTCTGGATCAGCTTGGAGTCTGCGCCTTCCTGCTCTCTGACTTGGCTCTCTATCTCGGCATCTCCCTGGAGAAGGAGCAGCCCGATAGTCCTTTGGGAGACGCCGTAATGCCCTTTAAGTAGATTTTCAATACTGATCAGAGCTGATTCCAGTACCTCGTCATACTCAAGCCGCACGGCTTTGGCTTGTGACATATTCCACCAGTATCCTTCGTAGAGCTCCCATGCCGCGCCCAGCAGTAGCCACTGTAGCAATTACTGGGATGCCCAGCTCTTTCTCAAGCCTGTTGACATTGACTTCTATCCCGGCAGCTTCAGTCTCATCCATCATGTTCAGCTCCAGGATGACGGGTAGGCCGGCTTCAATGAGTTGCAGGGTAAGGGGTAGCATCCTCTCCAGATTCTTGGTATCCACCACATGCAGGATTGCTTCAGGTTTCTCGGCCAACAGTATTGACCTGGCTACCCGTTCCTCCTCAGTGATAGGCCGCAGAGAATACATCCCCGGGGTGTCAACCACTTCGAATTCCTCGTCTTCAATCTTCGCTTTACCCTTTGATACGTTTACCGTGGTGCCCGGGTAGTTGGAAACAGTAACGTAGGCCCCGGTAAGATTATTGAAGACCACACTTTTGCCTACATTCGGGCTGCCGACAATGGTCACCTTTCTAAGCCCGTCGTCCTTTATCTGTAACCCCTCGTCATGGCAGCTATCATTCGGTCTGCCAAAGCTAAGAGTATTCAATATTTTTCGCCAGATAGTCATTTGCCTAACTTTCTTTAGTTACTGGTCCTCGCATAAACATAGAACTAACCTTGGTTACTGTCTGACCGGGTCTAACCCCCAGAGCACTAAGGCGATTAATCATGCCACGGCCGCCTTGAATTTCAATCACTGTGCCGCTCTGCTCGTCCTGCATTTGGGTTAGAGTCAACTTCTTTTCGTCTGGCGTGAATTTGTGTCTGCCCCCGCGTCCGAATCGGCGCATAAATCCATGCATAAATCGCATCCCTTTCTGCTCTTTTCAATTGAGTCACATCCCATTATTAGATACCAACGCTGCTCATTTGCAATAGCTTCATCAAAACAATTATCTCTTCTTCTGGCGACATTTGGAACAATAACCGGTCATACGAAGCTCGGTATCAACAATCTCACAATCTTTTACTTCAGTAACATTTCTCTTTATCAGGCGAGCTAATGGGTATTGGAATTCAACAACCCGACCACAGTCAAGACAGGCCAGGTGGTGGTGCTCAGTGTTTGGTTTTATCTCGTAGTGGTGGTGCTCCTCGTCAAAGTGAAGCTCCTCTATCAGGCCCAGTTTCTTGAATGCCTGCAGAGTCCGATAAACGGTGGACAGGCTGAGGCGAGGTTGTTTTTTCTGGGCTCGGCGGTAGACTTCCTCAGCATCCAGATGTCCTTGCCCGTGGCGGATGACTTCCAGGATTAAAGCCCGCTGATTAGTAATCCTCAATCCGGGTACGCTCAAAGCTCTACGGGTATTCTTTGTGCTCATTGCCCTTATCCTTATTTGCTAATGCTTCTTATTTGCAAATATTATAATACAACCGGTATATTTTTGCAACCCCTATTCCCTGTTATTAAACTGTTTTCGAGGCGGGTATGCTATAATTAACTGACAGTTTAGAAAGGAGAGTGTGTTGATGGTTGCTTCTCAATTTTTGCTTGAGCATAAGGTGGCGCTGGTAACCGGCGCTAGTCGGGGTATTGGAAAGGCGACGGCGATAGGCTTTGCCCAGGTTGGCGCTGATGTGGTAGTGACCAGCCGGAAGTTACCTGACTTAGAAGAGGTGGCTGGTGAAATAAGGGGTCTGGGCAGGAAGTCTCTGGCAATGGCGACTCACGTTGGCCGGATGGAGCAGATACAGCCTCTGGTTGATAGGGTGGTGGCGGAGTTCGGAAAGATTGACATACTGGTCAACAATGCCGGCACCAGTCCCGTTGCCGACCCCGCTCTGGACTTAGAAGAAAGGGCGTGGGATGTGGTTATGAATCTTAATCTGAAGGGACTGTTCTTCCTCAGTCAGGCTGTAGCCCGGATAATGAAGGAGCATGGTGGGGGTAGAATCATCAATGTTGCCTCAGTGGACGCCTTCAAACCTGAACTGAACGTCGCCGCATACAATATAAGCAAAGCTGGTGTTGTCATGGCGACCAATGTTATGGCACGGGAATGGGCTCAGTACAATATCAGGGTGAACTGCATTGCCCCGGGAGCGATACGTACCCGAATCTTTGATGCCCACTGGTTTGACGTTTCGGAAGAGGAAGCAGACGCACAGAGGGCACAGATGGCGAAGAGGATACCGGCGGGGCATATCGGCCAGCCCGATGAGATAGCGGGCGCTATGATTTATCTGGCATCCGATGCTTCCAGTTATGTAACGGGTCAAACCCTCATCGTGGATGGAGGGTCTCTGATAACCTGAGTATAGCAGTAGATGTGTGATAGTAGACTGAAAATTTAAGAAAGGAGAGTATATCATGGAACTATCTCAATTTTCACTTGAGGGGAAGGTGGCACTGATAACCGGCGGTAGCCGGGGTATGGGGGAGGCGACGGCGATAGCGTTTGCCAAAGCCGGTGCGGATGTGGCGGTAACCAGTCGGAAGTTGCCTGAGCTGGAGAGGGTGGCTGATGAGGTACGGAAGTTGGGCAGGAGGTCTTTAGCGGTGGCGACTCACCTGGGTAAGATGGACGAGTTACAGCCTCTGGTTGATAAGGTAGTGGCAGAGTTCGGCAAGATTGACATATTGATGAACAATGCCGGCACCAACTTTTTCATGCCAGCAATTGATATGACCGAAGCTGGATGGGATGTGGTCATCAATCTTGATTTGAAGGGGCTTTTCTTCCTCGGACAGGCTTGTGCGCGGGTGATGCGGGAGCACGGTGGGGGTAAGATTATCAATATTTCCTCGGTGAGTGGCTACAAGCCTCAGGTTCCCACCGGTCATTATTCCATTGCCAAGGCTGGTGTTATCATGGCGACCCAGGTGATGGCGCGGGAGTGGGCCGAATATAATATCAGGGTGAACTGCATCGCCCCGGGGGCAATAGAGACTCGTCTTTATGATTCTATTTTCTCTCTCCTGCCGGAGGAGGAAGCCAAGGCACAGAAGGAGGCCGCAGCGAAAAGGATACCGCTGGGTCGCGTAGGTGAGCCTAGGGAAATAGCGGATGCTGTGCTTTTCCTGGCGTCTGATGCCTCCAGCTATGTAACGGGGCAAACCTTCGCCGTGGACGGTGGTTCTCTGCTGCTTTAGGTGTCAAGACAGACGCCAAAATCTTTTACTCTTGGTATACAGGAGGGTGGGTAAAGCTAACTGGTGCTACCTGCAGTACGCCATATTACTTCGGTTTTGTCCCCTGGACCTTGATGCTGGCGACCGAAGTTGGGTTCTCATCCGTAGTCTCAATGTGAATAGCTCTCTCATCTATTATCTTAACGTCCTGAAAACCAGCCTCCCTTATCGCTTCCAGGTACTCGTCTTTCATTATCGCACCTGAAATGCAACCAACATATGCCTCGGGGGAGTTTCTTATGAAATCGGGAAGTTCTTGCAGTAAGACAATATCGGATACCATTAACCTGCCATCAGGTTGCAGTACCCGGAATGCTTCCTGGAAAACCCTCTTTTTATCGGACGAAAGATTAATGACACAGTTAGAAATAACGATATCAACGGAATTGTCAGCGGCAGGAATATTCTCAATCTCTCCCAGCCTGAACTCTACATTTCCGTAATCGCCTTTTTGAGCATTTTCTCTGGCTTTGTCAATCATCTCCGGTGTCATATCAATGCCAATGACCTTCCCACTCTCCCCGATTTTGTTGGCTGCCAGGAAACAATCAAATCCGGCACCCGAGCCGAGATCAAGTACAGTTTCGCCTTCTCTTAAAGACGCCAGAGCGATAGGATTCCCGCAGCCGAGCCCCAGATTGGCGCCTTCGGGAACAGATACCATTTCTTCATCCGTGTATCCTATCCGCTTGCTGATATCCTGTGCCAAGTCAACACCTCCACAGCAGGAACTCTCCGTAGCACAGCACGAACTCTCCGTAGCACAGCAAGAATTCTCCGGAGCGCAGCACGAACTCTGATTTCTAGCTATTTCAGCGTAACTTTCTCTTACCAGTTTCCTTACTTCTGCCTCTTTCATTTCAAGGTTCTCCTTCTCTGTTATTGCAGTATCCCCTGCATCATTGGTCCCAGCATACCCTTCACGGTATCGGCAAAGTCGTCAGCCTTGACCAGCGCAATGCAGCATACCTTCCCTTCGGCTTCACAACTTATTACCGCAAACTTGTCGCCGGCTCTAATGTCGGCTCGCTCTCTAACGTCTTTGGGCAGAACTACCTGTCCTCTCCCATCAATCGTTATGATGGCATCAACCCGGCAGCACTCCATACCCTTAGCTACCGAGTTTGTTTCACAGCAATCTATACCTTTCTGCTCACTTCTGGTGCTCATAACCCATCTCCTTCCCCAAAGCATTTCAGGTAAATCAGTAATCACTGATAATTCAGTATATTCCAACAAACATTGCTTTGTCAAGCCTTTTTGGGGAAACTTCGGCGAGGGAGGCAAAGGGTAATCTTGCGCAATCCGGGCTATCTCAATCTCATTTACAGGATGCGCTTGAGCCTGGGGTTGGGGGTAATGCCGGGAATTCGGCCTCTCTTGGCAATTGGCTTGCCTTCTATGTCGTGCAGGTCAGCGGTAGTGTCGATTGGCTTGGCCCCGCTGATGTAACTACCGACACCAAAGCCATCAACTGGCGCCCCGCTCTCAATAAACCTGGTGATACGTTCCGGGTTTATGCCACCACTGACGAAAATCTTTACGTGCCTGAAGCCAGCCAGGTCCAGTCTGGCCCTCACCTCTTTAACGAGGTCAGGAGTGACCCCACCCCTCTCGCCGGGAGTATCAAGTCGCACTGAATTAAGCCTCTCACCCATTGCCTGGGCTACCAGCAAACTTTCCTCAGCCTCATCCTTGAAGGTATCGACCAGAGAGACGCGGGGTATCTCAGGCGGCATGTGTTTATCAAAGGCGGTAGTTGCCGTGACCGTATCTCCCATTATTATTATCAGAGCATGAGGTATGGTACCGGACGGTTCGATGCCAGCCAACCTAGCCCCGATAATACTGGAGCAACCAGCACAGCCCCCGACAACAGCCGCGTAGTCCAATAT
>SDBU01003945.1_pt1 | contig 18547 bp, 35 predicted proteins | sample 2277071 | NCBI WGS metagenome assembly SDBU01 (sample SAMN10397929, study PRJNA504765) | marine sediment metagenome | isolation source: marine sediment core GS08_GC12, 126 cmbsf | place: Arctic Ocean: Gakkel Ridge, Loki's castle | collected 2008 | reverse complement strand
ATGAAGCATCTGGCGGAACTCACAGGCGAGTCCGTCGAACAGCTTGCAGCACGACAACTGCCCGTAGACGTAGCCAAAGCAGCACAAGCCATTGTCAGACCGCACGTCGACCGTGCATGGGCAAAGGCTATCGGCGAGATGATTGACACAGTGACGCAGTGGTTCAAGGACAACGTCACGATTCTGCACCCGGCGTTCTGGACACGCAACGGTGTGTCTGGCCAGACGATCAATGCGGTCAGTGGGGACATGGAGACATTTGGCGATCTGCTTAGCTACGGCAGATACGTCATTAGGTTTGGTAAAAATGCAGACAACATGACCGCACAGCAATTGAAAAACACCAAGTTTTCTGGAGCTATCGGAGCCAAGAAGTCAAGCGAAGATGTGACTTCGTTTAGAGGAGCAGGGCAAGGGGTTGTGCCAGGCAAGGTGTTTGATACCAGAGGAAACTACATCGAAGCTGCACAGCATGTTGCCGATAATAGAAATTGGCTTAATCCCGATATCATGGCGGAGGGAGGTAGGATCGCAACTGGTGCGGCAAAGGCTGGCGCCATCGCAAGGCGAGTCTATCGCCAAGCAATGCAGTTTGGAGGCAAGATCAATCAGCACGTCGAGTGGTTGAACCGAGTGCCGATGCTGCACTGGCTGATGGATGTAAAGGGCTTTACGCTGGAAGAGGCTGCCGCACGGGTGAAAGAGTTGCAGTTCGACTACTCAGAGTTGGCCCCATTTGAGAAGTCGGTGATGAAAAGGTTGATGCCTTTCTACTCGTTCAGTCGCAAGATCGCAGGCCTAACACTCTCGACCTTGACTCAACGCCCCGGCGGCGCACTCGCCAATCTCATTCGTCTATCCGCGAAGGGTCACGACCCCGGCACGCTCACTCCAGACTACATCGCCGGCACGGCTGCTGTTCCGCTGGCACCAGGTCCTACCGGAGCGGATCGCTTCCTGACTGGGTTTGGGTTTGCACACGAAGACCCGGCGTCTTTCCTGGGTGGTGGTGTGCGTGGTGGATTACTGGAAGGGCTGTCTCGCACTAACCCGATCTTCTTCAAGGGTGTCGGTGAATTCGCAACCGGCCAATCGTTCTTTCAGCGTGGCCCCACTGGAGGTCGGTCACTCACCGACCTTGACCCCGTGCTTGGACGTACCGCAGCAAACGTGTTGGGACGCGACAAAGCATTGCAGTTCCCGCAGGGATTGGAAGTGGCGTTCTCCAACTCGCCACTGTCACGATTTGGAACTGCTATCAGAACAGCGACGGACACTCGAAAGACCGCTGCTGACAAGGCTGCTAATCTGCTGACAGGATTCAAGATCACAACCGTCCCCGAGCGAACGAAAGATGCCATTCTCGGGGAAGCCATTGCCGACAGGATGCGTTCGCTTGGAGCCCGGTCGTTCACGCGAAACTACTTCCCGAGAACTCTTCTTGCAAAGATGCCGCCCGACCAGAGACAAGCAGCCATCGAATTCCAGGCCCTCAACAACCTACGGGCAAAGCGGCAACGCGATCGTGCTGCTGCCAAACGTGAAGCGGATCAGTTCTGAGTATTAAGTGTCATCGCGCGTTCCCTTTTGTAGTGAGACATCTGAACTCCACGATAACTTGCCGCGGTTGTCACTCAACCGATCCCGCCACTCAGCGATATGCGATGGATACTTAATGTCCTCGTCGATCCAGAGGAGGGGCGGCTTTGATTCACTCTTATTCTCCACGGGATACCTCTCTTTCTGTTTGCATCTTACACACGTCTCGACCTGTTGGCAATCCAAACTTCTGGAAAATAGCTCCAAGTCGTGTCGCCCTCTCAGTGTTACTGATAGATACTTCGTAATATCCAAGGGGATTCGATGGATTCCGCTTGACAGGGTTCGGACGGTTGCTAGAATCCCAATTGCACACCAACGAAACAATCCCCCCGGCCCGGACCTCTGGCTTACTGCCGATGGTGTGCAAACCGGGCTGGGGATTTTGGAGACAGACGGAAATCCCATGGCCTACGTACCGAAACTCCACAAAGTCCGTAAGTGCATCCGTAAAGCCTTCCAAAACCAACTCCGGCAAGAATCCATAGACGAGGATCGTCCCTCAATGGTACTCGGATACCGGCGTTGTTCTCACCAGGACAGCGAAGAATCCGGACTCGGCCTCAGTGTTCAGGGAGACCGGATTGCCGCCTACACTGCGTTACTGTTGGTCGACCATCCAGAGTTGCGCGACGGCGAACCGTCCGAAGACTACAGTGACCTTGTCGTATCGGCCTGGAAGCATCCATTTCGCAGCCGTCCACGGGCTTGCGCGATGCTGGTCAAGGCCCAACGGGGGGATCATATCGTTGTCGCCGAGATGACCAGAGCGTTTCGCAACGTCAAAGATTGCCTCGATACTATCGACTACCTGAAACATCGGGGTATCGTTCTCCATTTTGCCGACCTGAAAATAGACTTCTCGACGGCTCAGGGGCGATTCACTGCCATAATTCTAGCGGCAGTTGCCGAGTTGTCTTCACATCAGAAGTCCGAACGCGGAAAGGCAATCAACCGCGCTAAGCGAAAGCGTGGTGTACCCATTGGGTCACGTCCGCCTGTAGGATGGAGGTTCAAGGGCAAGGGCTTTCACCGTGTCTTGATCCCCGACCTCGAACATCGCAAGATCATGGACAAGATATTGGAGTGGCGAGAGCGGGATGGATTAGGGTGGAATTGTATATCGGATATGGTGGAGTCGCATCTCGCGGAACAGGAAGGCAGGGAGTCTTATCGCAGAACGAATGCCAACAGAAAGTGGGGTACGTATCGCTGCCGTATTGCTTACGTTGAAGCTGCCAAGATTCGCGACGGTGCTACCGTCCTAAGCCCGCCAGAGTAGAGTCTGCCCTGCCTATACTGGTGTCGCTCGACCCGTCTCGCCCTACTTTGGTGTCGGTGCCCCTGATGCTGCGGACAGGCGAGGGTGTGGCTGAACCAGAGTCTGTTTTTGCAACGAAGTTATACCGTCTCCCCGGTAACGCAGACTGACTCAGCTGTGTGAATGGAGCAGCCATTAGACGATTATGAAAGAGTCCGCAATTCCCGGTGCTTCGGTGATTGCCGTAAATGTCAGCAAGCCAGTCACACCTGTGTAGCCCGTAATGTCTGTCACCTGATTCTGTAGCACACCGCTTGTCCAAATGATGATGCGACCGTTGTAATGATCGTTTGTTGCTTCGGACAGGTCAGTCGTCATTTGGGTTGTGGAAAGCGTGCCCGCCTCTGCTGCACCCGTGACGATCGTGCCGGACGACGTTGCCAGCTTGGCTGCTGCCGCTGCCGTCAAGGCGTCCGTGATAACCTTGATCGCATCAAGCAGCAGGTCCAGCCGTCCGCCGTCCTGCCACTCGTTCAGAACCAGACCGATCGTATCGATAGTCGTATGACCGGCCAAGGGCTCGTCCCCAATCGCGTCGGCAATCGCCAGAGCGAACGTCGATGTTTTGAGAATCAGGTCTGCACCTGTAGCTGCCAGCGCGTACCCGGTCTTGGCAGTCACCGATCCCACCGATCCACTGAGACTGCCAGTAATGTCGGCAGTCAGACCAGCAGGCATAGTAACGGCACCCGTCAAGATTGTCGTGCCGGCAACCTCAACTGTGTCAATAGACAAGCCTTCTGCAATAAGAAGACCCTGACTACTAGCACCGCCACCGCCCACGATGTAGAAGCCAGCACCAGCACCGTGGCCAGTAGCCACAATACCGTCCCCACCACCACCAGCGCCTATAACTACGCCATCAGTAACAGACGAGTCGATATTCAGACCCGCTCCGCCACTGTTATCAATGTCAATCGCCCCACTAGCAGCCGACGATTGAATCGAGAGCTGTGTCAGGTAAAGCACCGCCCCCGTGCTGTCGAGCATGTCGTCGAGCTTCGCGGCGGAAGCGGCTGCCAGTCCGCCGAGCGTCCCAACCTCCCCGCTCAGGTTGCCGGTAATGTCGGCCAGAATGTCGTTTACAGTACCGACTACCCTTACTCCAGACCCGCCACTGGCGTCCACGTCTATCCCAAAGGTGATACCGCTTATGTTTACCGCTGTTGCACCACTAACAACCAAACCAGACGTCGTCCCACTCAGTTGCATGGCAGTGGTGGACGCCGTAACGTGGACTCCTACTCCAGAAGCTGCATCAACTGCTATGGCTTTACCACTCGTGGAATCAATATCTACAGCGACACCCGAACTGGAACCGCCGTTAATGTCCAAACCAACTCCAGTTGTGCCACCGCTGATTGAAACGCCGGCTGTTGTGCCCGTAACTGAGATACCAGTTGCCGCTCCGGTAATAACAACTGAGTTAAGGGTAACTGCCCCTGTAACGTCGAGCGTAGACCCGAGCGAAACGGCCCCGGTGAGCGTGGTTGCCCCGGTAACGGTAAGTGACGCATTGGTGCCCGCGATAAACACACCGCCGGCAGCACCAGGCACGGCGTCCGGCAGAGCTTTGGCGATCAGTCCGGTATGAGCACCCTTCGCTTCATCCAGTACGGCGTCGGCCACCTCCGCTGCGGTAATTGGCGCACTGATGAACCCAACGTACATCCGGTCGATCAGCAGACACGCATTGCCGGTTTCCTGGGTGTCTTGCTCAAACTTAATCAGCACGTCGCCCAAAACGTAAGCCCGGCCCTCCAGCGTGCCGCTGCCCGGTGCCCCGTTAGCGTGTGTCAGCAACACATCGTGAGTCTCGTCGGTCGATGCGTCCGTAAGGGCGATGTGCGACTCCCACGCGGCCAACTGGAAGTTGTACACACTAATGGTCGCACCGTTGGCCTTCGGCGCTCCAGGTTCATCGTAGTAACCCTCAAAGTGCAGGTCACCGGGTTCCGCAGTGGTGTCCGCCGGGGTGCAAAGGAAGATGAACTCTGCACCCGCCCCGTCATCATCGCCAGTCCAGTAATCACCGTTTGAGGCCGTCGTATTGTCAATACCCTGTTGCGAGCCAGCGATAACTGTAACGGGGCTAACCATATTGGCTCGCACGGCCAGCCCGCCGGAAATCGACGCCCCCTGGTCCTGGCGTAGCGGGAACGTGTCTCCAATGAGGCCGGTAGAACCGTCCCATTGCTTACTCCAATTGCTCCAATCTGTCGCTGCGTTCGGGTCCCAATCGGTAAGCTGAATCTCGATAACCAACGGGGCCATGTCGGTCGCCCCGCTCAACGTGATAAACACGCTATCGGCCCCAGTGGCGAACAGGTCGTTGTGGAAGTGCAATTCATAGGTGCCCGTCGTCATGTTGGCGGGCGTACCGATACGCACCTGATTGTCGGTTGTGGGCGCTTCGTAAGTCCCCTCGGTTGTCACGTTCTCGTCCACGGCAAGTGCCAAGCCAACCGCACCCGCGCGGACGTACCCGCCGACGATGCTGGATGCCTGATTGAGACTGCCCAGCCCGCCCCCTACCGCACTGGACGCATCCTGGATGAACACCGTAACGATTTGGCTCGTGGAGCCTTTGGCTATCTGTAGTTTCATCCTCTTGCCCCTCCGCTAGTACCGGGATGGATCATCGGCCCGAACCGCTTCTGCACGGCCCCGATCGTTATCCCCATTGATCCCAAATTCAAGAGTTCCGCTGCCTGCACCCGGAAGTCACCGCCGGCCGCATCGACGAACTTCGGATCGATCGACAGCGTGTTCGGGCCACGGTCGACGTTGGTGGGGGCTGGCGTGTTCGAGAAGTTATTCCAGTCCCACAGGTCGGTCAGTTCCTTCGCAGTCCATGTAGCCGACGCCGTGCAGTTGTCGATGATGTTGCGGAGGAAGTTGCTGTCGATGCCTGTGCCCACACCCGTGATCGCGGTCCCGCAGTTGTAGAATGTGTTGCCGATGACGTCCGTTCTGTCATCGCCGTTGCCGTGGACCAACCCGACGCCCGAGATGTCACGGAATAGGCAACCGATGAACGCACTGTCGTCGCGGGCATTCTGCACACCAGTGACGCTGTTGCGAAGGATACAGTCGATCATCCGTACTCGGTTACCCTGGGGCACAATCGCCGAATTGTTCGCGGCTGCCGCCTCGACGTTGTATAGCAATGGGTTTGAGCCACCGAGTTCGATCGCCGGTCCTGCCCCCGCGTTGGTGACTTTAATATTCGAGAGACGGCAACTCGCGTCGGACCTAAACAACGCGGACGCACGTGAACCAGAGATTATAAAGTTCCGCTTGTTCCAGTAGTCATTAGTCCAAAAGATGTCGCTGCCGATGTTGATTAAAGGCGAATCAGCCTGTGACGCCTCACTCGTGGTCGGGTTACTCAGGTCCGTTACGCCAACTAGGTTGATGTAGCCGTCTACAGCCGGGTCACCATTGCGAGCCGAGTTAATACTGTTACCACCGCTGGTGTAAGTGCCATTCTCCATGTAGCAGTTGTCGCCGTCGTTCGCGTCGTTGTTGCACCAGGTAGCAAACTCGGGATACGAAAACGCCTTGGCAACCTCTGTGCCGGTCTTGTCGCCGGCCCCCGCAACGGACATGAAGAAGTCAGCCATCAGACCACCTCCCCGCTCACCGCAGCCACGTCAAAGCCGGTCTGTTGCTTGATCGCGGCCGGGAGAACATCCTTCAGCCAGGCTGCCACGAATGCCGCCACCTTGTCGGGACGCATGGTCGTTGTCTCGCCACCGAGCGTCACCTCGCAATCGTCATCGGCCCGGCCGTTGTGCCGGTGGATGTTGCCTATACCAAAGTCGGTGTTGATCGGTACGCCCATGCTTCAGTTCCCCAGCGCTGCCGACGCGATAGCAACAGCAGTGCCCGATACGATGGCCACAACCAACGCACAAGTCGCCGTAGCAATCATCCAAAACAATTTGCCGCGACCGCTACGGGCCTCTTCTAGGCTCTTAACCCTTGCGTTGATGCCGTCGCGACCGCCGTTGCCCATCACCACCGGCCGGCAGTCTTTACACGCCGACGCGACCACCGCCAAGTGGGTGTCGATAGTGTTGAGCCGTTCGTAGATTTTCTCTTCGGACGCGGCGGTCATAAGTGTGGCTCCTTGTCTCGGTACGATTATGTCTTCAGCCGGACGGCATCAGTCGCCCTCCTCATCCTCGAATGGGATCTCCACCACGGCCTCGACGCTGTTGAGAATGCGGTCGATGATCTTCTCCATCGCGGTATCGTCACCGCTACCGCTGTCTTCACGCCGGCGAAGCTGGATGGGGATTTCCTCCGCCTCAATGAACGCATCCAGGATCACTTCGACCTTGATCGCGGCCCGTTCGATCGCTGTTGCGGTCGGACCGATCTTGGCGAGTTTAGCCGCCAGCACATCCTTGATCTTCACTCGGCCGCGCCGGTCGCGTCGTCCTGCCATCAGGTCACCTCCGTCTAAGCAGCTAGATCGCTCGTCAAAACGCAGCAAATATGGCGATCATGGATTTGATGAACCCCGCCAACTTCTCCCAGTCGACGTCCTGGAAGATGCCCTGCCAATCCACCCCGCCCGCATTGGCAGCGGCAGGCGAGATAATGCCGCACCGCACGGCCTGCGCGAGGCAGGCGTCGGCCATTTCATCGGTTTTATCATTGCTGCGCAAGTTCAGAAGAACCTGCCCTCGCTCCAAGCGGGTAATGGTGCCGTCTTTCACGGCCTGCCTCGCAGCAATCCTTGTCACCCGCCGGAAGCTGCGTCGTTCTTTCTTTCTCATCTCAAAACTCCTTGCCGGTTTGCCGGCTAACGTGGAAAATAGTGGGTAGTGGGTAGTTTATCGCCGCCCCCATCGCCGCCTGCGCCTATAGCGGCGATTGTCGTCATCTTTGGTGTCGCCCTCAATCTGCGGCACGATACCTTCGCTGGGCGGCGCGTCTTCCGGCAACGTGGCCCGTACCGAGAAGGCTCCATACTGTTCAATGCCAGCGTTGACCCGGCGACGCCCGGAGACGGTTGACGTATCGCCCCACTCGTGGACGCCGTCACCGCGGCCACCGTAGCGAGCGCCCCATGTCCCCTTGACGAGGTTCTTGTACATCTGGAGAACGGCGTGACCATCCTGCCCACGTTGCGTTGGCCGCCCGTGTTCGAGTTCCGAAAGCATTGCCTGACAGTCGAACACGTCGTAGACCTCCGCCGAGAACCTGTACTTGGCAGCCTCCACTCGCCAGTCGCCCGGCCAGCGCCCTTCACGCAAACCCTTCCAATCCAACGGGTCGATGTAGGGCACACCGTCGATCTCACGGGGCGGGATACCCTGGAGTTGGGCAATCAGCAACGCGGTTTCGAGATTCATCCCGCCGTCACTGCGACGATGGTGAACCTCGAACACGTCCAGGTCGCCGTCCCCGCGGATCGTGATCCCGTCGAACGCATACAGCCCCGCCATGGCGAACTTGACCCGTCGCTTGCCCTCCATCTCGCGCAGGATGGCCATGTCGTTTTCGTCCATGCCCGTGGTGCAGGAGCTCAAACCGTTCTGATCCGGCGTGTACCAGTGAAACTCGTCCAGGATCATCCCGTCGCTGGCGTCGATCTCACTCCAGGGCAGTACAAGCGGTGTGCCGTCAGTGCCATAGGTTGGCAGCGTGATAAACGGCCCTTCGCCGAACTTGGTTTCGCGCTTCAGGCAGCCGCCGTGTTTTCCTGGGGGGATGAGATTACTCACTGAACCTTCTCCTTCACGAGTTTGGCAAGCCCCTCAATCGAATCCGGCAACGGCACGCACAGCGCATCAGCGCCTCCGGAACCGATGAAACAGACGACCGGACCCGCTGCTGCTTTGTCCGCCAGCGGTTGCAGCCGGGCGGGGAGTTGGTTGCGGTCGAGTCGTCGGGCATCCACCCCCTGGGCATCCAGGTACTTCTCCCACCCCTTGTCCATCATCACCACCGCTTGTGCCGGGGTCCGGCCGCCAGGTAGTTTCGCGTCCGACTCGAACACTATCACTACTTCGGTGATTGACACTATTGGGGGGTCTGGCTCTGGAGGCGGGTCCGGACCGGGTATGGGCGGCGTAGGGTCCGGTCCCGGCCCGCCATCGACCGGTATGATGTAGCGGGTTTCCACGATGATTACCCCATCGGTAGCGATTAGGATAACCTCTACCTCCGGATGCCCCGGCCACGAGAACATCACACCCTGTTCCCCGGAACCCGTCTGAATCTTCGTCAGGTGCTCGGCAGCGGCCTTCGGAGTCGTGATCCACTTCAGAGTACCCTGGGAGCCTGTGGAGCGTAGAACGACCGCTGTGGACGCTGTAATGCGTGCTACAGGCTGGCCGACGACCTCACCGATGACTGGAATCGTGAGAAAAGACGGGGCCTGTGGGTGGTTATCGGGGGGCTGGGGCCCAGTCTGCCCGCTGGCAGTGGCCGTAGCCAGAACCGAACAGGATATTAAGAGCCCCCAGAGTTTCAGTGAATTGAGCATGATTTTCTCCCGTTTCCGGTATTATCCAGGATTTCTCGGTTGTGTCAAGGGGAATCCTAGCTCCACAACTCCAACGCCCCTTGGCATTCTTCCTGTTTTGGCAGCGGGTCATCGTTCTTCCACCACTCGAATAGTTCCTCCCATGAATCGAATCGAACAAAGCCCCACCACTCTTTGCCAAGTGCCTGTCTCCGCTCCCACAACCGCTTAAAAGCACGCTTCCACAGCTTCTCATAACCCGGCCAGCGGGCAAAGTCTCGGGCTCGGTCTCGGGGCCGGGCCATCGGGCAACCAATGCAACCCAATCGCTTGAATCCTTCGTCGTAGAGGCAGCAGTACGGCATCTTCTGATCGCGAATGAACTTCCACACATCGTCATCGTGCCACCGCAAAATGGGATTGACCATCTCTCCCTTCTTGCGAGTGTTCTGCGTGAACACCTGCCAGTTCTTCGCCCGACGTGGCGACTCGGCTGCACGGATGCCCAGAATCAACCGGGCACCAGCGGGCGACTTCGACTCCTTGAACTCTTCGCAACACCATCTATGTCGCCGAGTGGGGAACCCCTTTGTAAGCATCGCCGTGAAGAAGTTTCGCCTCGGCCGCACAAACTTCACGTCGGGATGTTCCCGCTTGATGAAGTAAACCAACTCCGGCGGGTCAATCGTTGTCACGTTGTAGTGCCACACGACGGGTACGCCCGCCATCTCGGCTATCCGCTTGATGACGCACGAGTCCTTGCCACCGCTGAAACAACCGTAGTACGGGCCATCCTCGGGCACGTAATGCCGTAGCGTCTCGATCGATGTTTCAATCAAGGTTTGGTGCCAACCGGGGAAGGTCTGTTGGTTTTTCATGCGATTTGTCGTTTGTGTCAAGGGGAATCCTGGGTTACTCGCCGATGCGGGGTACCTTGCAGGTGGTCGATGTTCGGGCGTTGGGTCATTGCTCTCGCCCGTAAATCAGTTTGTCATTCTCGCACAGCCATCGCTCAGGATGGATCAAGTGCGAGTGTGTCATCAACGCAAGAGCCCACCGGTAACCCAAACCCTCTTCACACAATTCTTTGCGCAAGGCTTCCCCGTTTGGGTGATTCACTATCGCGTCGTTCAACAGGTCGACCGCCTCGTCGGTCAGGCGCTGCATACGTGCCATCACCTTAACGAGTTGTCCGTCTGTCATTTTTTCCCTTTTCCGGAGGTGCGTGTTCTCCAGCCGTAGCGTCTTCACCAGTTGTGTCTCTGGCTCGGTCACGAGCTGCCCTTCTCTGCGTGCTTAGCGAATCGCCATAGCCCCAATCGGTGGTATTTCGCAAGGACTTGGATGTTGCGGTCAAATACCCGACCGGCCAGAGCTAGGGTTGAGTCCGCGTGTTCAGGAATTCGGTCCTGAAAGTATTCCTTTGCCAGCTTTGCCAAGTAACTGTCTTGAAGTGCCGCCATGCTGCTAGCTAACGACAATCCCCAGTCGCTTAGACACTTGAAGCCCGCCGGCACACCCTTGCATATCGGGGGCACAAACATCCCGGCCTTCGGTTTTGGTGTGGGAAACTTGGCGGCCAGTTCTTTGAGTTGTGTTATCAAGTCTTCCCCGCTGGGCATCGCGCTAGTGGCCGCGCTGGTAGCGGTAAAGCTGACGCCGGAAGCAAAGTCGATACCAGCGAACGGCACCTCCAGCTTACCGAATATCTCTGCGTCCAGCTTGTCTTGTACCTGCTTGGCAATCTTGGCGAATTCCGGGTCGTTCGCCAGTTCAGGGTGAAGCAACTTGCAATCCTCCAGGTCGTCCGGCGTGACGATCCACTTCTGTTCGATCTCGTGGTATTCGTGCCAGTTCATCTGCTATTCATTCCAACGTATGTCTGCCAGCTTGCAGTATCGCTCAATCGCTTTGTCTCGTTCGCGCTCCGCCTCCGCCAGCTTTTTCCGGAGGTGCGTGTTCTCCAGCCGGAGCGTCTTCAGCAATTGCTTCTCTGGCTCGGTCACGAACTGCCTTTCTTCCGCGTCAATTGTCGTGACGCATACTCAGATTGAATCACACGAATCACCGACCGCTCTAGTTTAGCACCGAGTCGTATTAGCTCGGCCTCGGCTTCCTTCTCTTCCTTCTCTTCCTCTTCGCCAAGCCGGTGTTTCAGTTCCGCCACTTCCGCCTCTAGCTCGTCGATACGATCCAGCAAGCACCCAGGACACAAGGCGGGATGTACTCCATAACCATGCTCGCTGCACATATCAGCCATCACCCGCCGCCTTTCATTCATTGGGTAGGTCTGACCCACAGAACGGGCAGACTTCTGGGGAGGCTTCTTCAGCGTGCGGGCAGTTTGGCTCTAAGGTTATCTCAAAGTCTTTGCTACAGCAATCGCACGAGAACTTTTCTGTTTGTCCTGCTTTCATCACAAACCACCTTTCTCTGCCACCGCAAGGATCGCCTCTACCTCGTGCATGTTGATGCAGATGTGGTCGCACATCTTAACCATCAATTCGGGCTCGCCATCAGCAAGCAGCAAAATCGTCAGTTTGCCCGCCCCGGCGGCCCAACCCAGTTCTAGCGATGCCGACCGTCCAAACGGCTGAACCGCTACTACGGCGTCACACCAGCGTAAGGCGTCCATATCAGACTTGAATCCGGCATTGGCAATCGGGTGTTTTAGATGCTCGCGGTATCGCGGTGGCGTCCACAGCTTCCACTCGGGGTCGATCTCTGACCAATGAAAACCATTGTCGCCGTCGCGGGGGTTGCGGAAATCGTAGACCTCGTGTCTCGCTTTGCGTAGGGCGTCAACAACACCGGGTTGATATTCGTTACGCCATGAGGTTGCTACATACACTTTCATTGAGAGTCTCCTTTTGTTTCTGCCGTCGTCAGGATCGCCTCGCAGATCGCAAGGGGGGCTTCTACACGAATATCAAGGAGCCACGCGAAGAAGTCTTCTACGTTTGGTCTTACTTGTGACGCTGCCTCCATTGCGTCGTCCATGCAGGTGGTGGGACTCCACTCCTTCATAGCCTCAGGGCAGTCATCGTCGGGGACGTAACACACCAGGTAGTAGTCTGCCGCCTTTCCGCTGCCAAAGGGTGCCCGGCAACGAGTCCCCAGATGCGCACCCTCAATCCCTACCGCCTTCGCAACAGCAAGATTGGTCGCTGCGTTCGCTTTGATCGGTTTAGTCGCCATCATCTGCCTTTCGTAGGTTTTCCCTGGCTACCGAAAATACTTGATAGCCCTCGTTCTCTACACGCAACACGAAGGTCAATAGTGGCCACGTTGGCAGAATCACGCCGTCAAGTATGTTCTTTTTAACGGATTCACCTGCGGGTTGTTTGATTGGTTCAGTCATCGCCTGAGTCTCCCTATCCTGAGGGCAATCAACGCCAGTAAAGATACAATTGCCATCCACGCAAAGAAATCAGTCATCGCTCTCCTCCTTACTGCTCGGGTACTTGTTCCACTATCCTACTCACCTTAATGACGACAGTTCCAAGGCGAAGAGGGCAAACTTTTGGAACCTCAATTTCAGTCAGGCCATAGTCACAACTGCAACCCACGAGCGGACAACGCCTGTCAGCTTGAAATGTCAGCAATCGGCAACTGCGATTTTCGTGAGCTTCATCCCCTTTACCTGGCACATAAATCTCAGCCCTGATTGTATCCTTCGTCATGTTTTCTTCTCCTCTGCCTTAGCGGCAATATCACAACACACTTTGCGTCCATCCCGCAGTATCCCAAACGCCCACCTATGCGGATTGTACGGACCAAACTCTTGACCCCACGCAGTCGGTGTGCCAATTAGCGGCACGGATGTAAATTCCTTACTATTAGACAAGCGATCAAATTCCACCTTGTCAAGTTTCTCAAATTCCTCATGGCGGTGTTCCCAGAGACTTTCTAAGCTAGTCATCGCTCTTCTCCTTCGCCTTCTCGGTGGCTTTGTGGTTTACCAACAAGCTGCCTATCAGATCGTTGATAGCCGTGAGGCACGTGACGTGTTGCGTGTGAGTTCGTTGTAGCTCCAGGTTATCCGCTTGCAGCCGCTCGATCTTTTTGGCTTGCTCCAAGTTTAATGCGACGTGTCCTCGGCAGACACTTTCCAGCCACTCGATCTTGTCGGCTTGCTGCTCGATCTTGCGAATCAAGTCCGTGCCGTGCTTGTCCCACAGCATCGCCCTACGGAAGTCGTAGTCCGCACAGGCTTTTTTGTCTTCGGCATCACTCGCATATCCGTCGAGGTCGCTCGCCTTGTCCCGTGCCTCGATTACCCAATCAGGTAGCTTGGCCATCGTTCTTCTCCTCTGCGGCTCTATCCGCCGCTGTTACGGCCACTGCCAACGCAGCCCACAAGTGCCCCTTGATTCCATGCAGAGGCCCGGGTGCTGTCTTCGTACCAACGGCTGCCTTGCGCCCACCAGACCCCCAGCGACGGCACAGGGCATCGCTTACTGCTGGATCGCCGACACTCGTAACGCCGCAGAGGTGGCGCTTCACATCGGGCCGACTGATCTCGATTGCGTTCGCCGCACAGTGACGGAAGATCCCGATCCACTTGATCGTTTCGATGCTCTCCCAGCCGAGGCTCTTACCGTAGCCGACGAAGTCCTCGATAGCGACTTGATCAGCAAGCGTCGCGAGTCGCACCGCCAATGCCCCGTTACGTTCTTCGTACTTGTCTCCGACCACATCCCCGTTTAGCACCACCACGGCGCTCTCGGTCGGCCCGGGGTCTATGCCGATTACTGTTTGCATCACTTCCTCCTTGTCTTGGGTTTCTTAACACGCATCAAGTGAACAAACCGCTTCGTGGCGACACAGACACTCTTGACCCACGCCTTGGTGGAGTCGCGTTCGAGTATCCTGCCGCAGTGGACGCACCTGTATTGGTTCATGGTAGCTCCTGCCCTTCTGGATAGTCCACGTTCAACTTTTTCAACTCAGACACGCATTTGGTAACACGTTCCCTGGCCTTACTCAATTGTTTTCGCAGATCCTCTACGGTCTCTCGTGACCACCGAATCCCGATTGAGGCTTCCTCTTTTGCGCGCCTGACAATCTTCGACTTGTCTGTTGAGAAGGTGTTGTCGTACATCATCTGGCCGTCGTGTGTGCAGTTTGGCCAGCCGGGTTCCTCGCATTGTCTCTCGACAATCTCTCCGCCGACGTAGGTGTAGACGGTGACGCTCACCTCGAATGTATCCGCCTCCCGCATTAGCCACTGTAGCTTGCCGGGGTCAGATTCCATCTCACGGACGTATCGGCTCAGTTTGTCATTTCCTGTCCGTCTCACAACGCTAGACAGCTTCAGGCCGCCTTCATCATTGATGACGATCAGGTCATGCACAAACGGCGATCCGATGCACATCCCCTCGTCTGTGACGTGGACGCTGTGATCGATTCGGTAGTGCTCTTTGACGGTTTTCCATCCCATTATGGTAGCTCCTGCCGCTGGGCCTTCAGACCCTCGAAATACTCCAGCGTCTCTGCCAGGTAGAAGGGCGGCTTCTTGATCCCCAGTTCTGACAGCACGTCTCTCAATGGCCGTTCCGGCTTATACCCCTTGCCTTGCAGCCATACAGCGACACCTTCTAGTAGGCGCGATGCCGAGTAGGATCGTTTTTCCTCGGCCTCCTCTGCCATGTAACTTTTCCACCAGTCTGCCCGGGCTCTCCCGCGAGTGCGGTGGTCGCGACGAATACCTACCGCTGCGACAATGTCCAGTACCTCGCCGGGATGTTGCGGGTGCAGTCGCCCGTACGGCCGGTGAATCCTGCGTACCGTCGTGCCGTCTTTCGATGTTTCGATCGCGTACCAGCCCACCGGTATCTCTTCTTTTTTCACAATGCCCGAAGGAAAGGCGAGGAAGCAAATATGGGCCGGGAATGACAACCACTTGCGGGTGTCGCGGGTGAAGTCTGACCTGGTTACCTTGACCTCGGCAAGCACAGTGAAGGGCCCTAGCCCGTATGTACGAACCATCAATGCCTCCTCGTCGCGTTCCGTGATCTCCAGCATTGTGCGGATGCGTTTGTGCAGATGTAGTTTCTTCGCTTCGGTCCAAGTCGGATACCAGTAGGAAGCAATATCGGCAACCCATCCGGCTCGCACCACAACCTCTGTCTCGACCGGCTTACAACCCATCCCATCAAGGCACGCGGCGGCTACGGCTGTTACGCGGTGTGTCAAGGCTGTCTTGTTTCGGTCTAAGGTCATTACGGTAGCTCCAGTCGTTGCTCTGCCCTTATGTCTTCCTGGGTCTTTGTCGACAGTCGCATCCACGCTCGCTCGTATAGGTCCCGCTGTTCCCGCAGCCGCTCCATCTCGGCCTCTAGTTTGTCCTTACCGTCTTGCTGATCGAGTAAAGCCTCCATAAGCCTGTCAATCTCTACTGCAAGAACACGCCTGTCTTCTATCGCCAGAGTAGCGTAGTCTCTCCGTGCTCGTGGGTGCATAGGTTGATCCGCAACCGCACGTCGCTTGGCGTCGAGAACTTCTTGACTAATCATTCCCATCACTCCGTTCCTTTCGATTCGGCGACTTTAACGAACCCCATCGCCTGGTTGCGCTTTGCGGTAGTTCTTCATCGCTTACTCAATTTTTCCAGCCACGCTTGGAACTTTTCCTCCGCCCGTTGCCGCGATGCTTTCGCCCTGCGACTCAGGTGATCACAGACAAGTCGGTAAACGCAGTGCATTCGGCAGGTGTAGCGGGATTCGTTCCCGCAAGGGGCTATGTGTTTCGTGTCGCTTCTCATCTGTCTCCCTCCGGTTCGTGAGCTCGGACGGCGGTGCGGTCGTATTTCCAAAAGCCAAGGTTCTTGGCGCGGCAACCGCCGCAGAGCTTGCCGGGTTGGTCGAAACAATAAGGGAAAAGGCCGCCACGCTTCCGCAGTAGGACGGGTATTATAACCATCGCAGGGCGCTTGCATTTCGTGCATCTTCCGTGCATCACTTTCCCTCCTCCTTGTGGGCTTCGTCGGCCCGGTCGCCGTCGTCGTAGAGCGCCTCGCACGTCGCCCGCAACTCGCATTCGTCGCATGGTATTTCGAGTTCACACACGTCAAGAGGCATGGCTTTCCTCCTCAGCTTTCCGCCAGCACTGCTCCGAGCAGACCACGGCACCGACGAACGGCACCTTCTCGCCGCAGACCTTGCAGTCCGATCGCCGGCCCATCTTGCGGTCCAGGTCGGCTTGCAGCCGCTCGATCTCGTCCAGGCATTCAATCAATTCACCCTGGCGGTCGACGTCATCACCATAATCAGCCGACGCCCGTAACTCTGCTATTCGTTCAGGTGTCACGTCGCACCGTCCTTTCCGGGCGGGGTTGCCGCCAAATCCAGCGGTATCTTGTCCGGCTCAAGGTACGTAACCAGCTTATTGTGTTTATAGGCATACAAGACTTCGCGACGGGTGCTATCCCCTACGTAGCCGTCTACATTCAAGACAAACACCCATTCTGCAAGGTCAATCTTGCGCAAGTGCAATTCGTCAAGTCGGGCGGCAACGTCGTCGCCGAGTGCTTCACCGCCATGATCCGCAGCGTGCTTGCAGACGCCAACTGTCAAGACAATGTAGCCGTCAAGCGTTAATTGCCAACCCGCCTCATGAAAAGCATCCATGAATCGCGTTGTTCCACAAAGGCAAACGATCTTTGGCATAGGTTCACTCACAAGTCACTTCCTTTCCGGGCTTACCGCCCGTGTCACATAGCATCGAAATTATCCACAAGCATGCGTAAGTCCATCCCGGTTCGCGCTAAGTGCGGCGAGTCGCCTGACTGTGCGCAGTCTGCATACGCTCTTGCAGCCGCTCGACATGCCCGAACATGTAGGCCATCACGCCCCTGTGGATCAAGGCGAAGAACAAAGTACGTCGCCATCGGATCAACCGCCTCTCCATTCGCCTTGGTTACAACGTATCGTTGATGCAGGCCATCAGGATTATCTCTCTTTTGGGGAATCGCACTCACAAGTCACTTCCTTTCCGGGCTTACCGCCCGCTGGTTATGGGTCGGGTGTCAAACCCGTTGATCTTCTGGCACGTCGGATTCATCCACTACCGAGAACCCGTAGTTGCATTTGTCTTGGAATATATCGGCTGCTGTCTGCTTGCGGTCGGCTTCTGTCTCATCCCCGTCCAGCGGATGAAACACCGTCACGTCCTCTCCAGCGATTCCGCGTTCAATGTCCACACGTAGGTACTTTTTCATGGTTACTTTCCGGGCTGGGTGTCAAGGGCTGCTATCCGCTCGCCGTCCCGTTCCAGCCACTTTTTCCACCGGTCTGGGACCACGCCATTCAAAGCATTTGTTACATCGTCAAGAGCGTCGATGTAACCACCGTCGTAGCCCTCCCAAGCCAGGCCGGGCGAATAGAGGCTGCCTCGATCGATGTTGGCTGCAACTTCGCTGTGAACGCACCCTCTGATGCGCGAGAGTAAACGCTTGATGCCTGTAGCCATTGGTCACCTCATCATCCTTCCTCACTCGGGGTGTCAAGGGCAGTCAATCTCCCAATTCAGGCGGGCAGGTCGGGACAGCAGACACCTCGATACCATCAAGCATCGCGTCCGCTTCGTCGGCGAACGAAACCAGTTCATCACACACTTTCCGTAAATTATCGGGGCTGGTAGAGAATCGGACTGTGCTAGGCACCCGTGTTTGCACCATTATGCCGCCGCCATCAACTGAAAACATGGGCTCGCATGTTATCAGGATTACCTCTACCGACGCTTGGGGTTTGCCGGTTGACATTACGAGTGACAGGTTGCGGTCAGTTCCCATTAGCTCTTGCATCATTCATTCCTTTGTTGGTTGGTCAGTTATCAGTAAATAGGGACTGCTGCCCAGGTAGGTCTTTTCGCTTCTGTGTCTTCGCGTAGAGCCCGTCGCGCAGCCGCTTGACGATCTGGTCGCAGTAGTCTTCGGCCAGTTCTATGAGGGTACAGTGGCGTTGGAGGCCGATTGCTGCCAGGCCGGTCGTACCGGCGCCGGCGAAGGGGTCGAGGACGCGGCAGGGGATAGGGTCCATAGCGATCGACTTGGCGATTACCTGCCGTTTGCTGCCGTCGCGCGGGTCGGTGCCTTCGGTCCAGCCGTAGCACCCGCAGCCCGGCTGCCAGCCGATGGTCCG
>SDBU01003944.1_pt1 | contig 18548 bp, 21 predicted proteins | sample 2277071 | NCBI WGS metagenome assembly SDBU01 (sample SAMN10397929, study PRJNA504765) | marine sediment metagenome | isolation source: marine sediment core GS08_GC12, 126 cmbsf | place: Arctic Ocean: Gakkel Ridge, Loki's castle | collected 2008 | reverse complement strand
GCATATGATATTCATTTTGAATTTCAGTATCCGAGAGTTTATTTTAGTGACCATAAGTTTGTTGATTTTGTAGCACGGTTAGAAAATATAGAAGATGATTGGAAAACAATTGCTTCAATAATAAAATGTAGTTTGGTTCTTCCACATGAAAATCGTTCTCAGCACAAACATTATAGTTGTTACTATGATGAAGAATGTATGGAGATAGTAGGGAATATATATCGTAAAGATATATTAGTTTTTAGTTATAACTTTAAGATGGAGGGTACATAAATGCGTCGAAAAACAAAAATAAAGAAAAAGAAAATGATGACGAAAATGAAACCATTAGGACGAAAGAAGCTAAGACAGGTACAAAGGGAAAAGATAGAAGCGATAGAAAAACTAAAACAAGTGTACAGAGAAAAAGTAAAAGCTAAGAAAAGTTAATTTGGTAATGTAACTGAATAAATAATAACCTTAAATCGGGAGAAAAATTATGGGTAAATCACCACAAGTAGGTAGGCTTTCCATTGAGGACGAAGCTGAACAGTTAGATTTCGGTTCTGCTATGAATAAACTTTTGGAAGGAGTTAAAGTAAGACGGCTAGGTTGGTTGGATGGGGGCGTATATCTAACTATGGAAAACGAACTGCTCATGATATATAAGACGGATGATTCAATGTTGCATCCGTTGATAGTATCTGTAGGAGATATTGCTGGACAGGATTGGGTAGTAATAGGAGATAACAAACCCGAATCTCATGGAAAAACAATTCACTAGTGGAGGATTAAGAATGATAAGACGAAAAGGAAATAGTCTGGTTCTGACATCAGATATATTTGACCAGTTGGAAGTAAAATATCATTTTCCTTTTGATGTATTGAAAAAGAATCCAGTCGGGTATATTTATCTTGATATCATATGGTTACTTTACATAGAGGAAAAAGCTTTAATACGAGTACCGTTTGCAAGGAATCGTCTATGGTTTAAGGCTATGGTATCTGATCCTGAGTTTGCGGTATTGTCTAAACTGTCACAAATATATGTAGTTAGCAAGAGGGATTAAAATGGAAATATTAGGAATAGAGAATTTGTTAATAGGTTTTTATTTTGGAATGTTTTTTGGAGGAGTGATTGTAAATGCTGTATGGTTTTGGAGAGTTAATAAAGCAGTAGATGATTTTGGCTTATAAAGGGATTAAAATGGAATATTTAATAGGGATTCTTATGGTCTTGATGGCGATAATTGGTGGAGTGTTTATTGGTTTGACAGATTGGTTTGATAAGTTGATGAAAGAAATTGGGGATGGTTTTATGAATAAGATTGAGGGCAAGGTATAAATGGAACTTAGCATTCTCGTCCCCGCAAGGAATGAAATTTTCCTTGCCAAGACTATAGAGAACATCCTTGAGAATATTCGAGGTGATACGGAGGTTATAGTTGTATGTGATGGTGCTTGGGCAGATCCATCTATTAATGACCATCCAAGAGTTAACCTTATTTATCATAGTGAGTCTATAGGTCAGAGGGCAGCAACAAATGAGGCGGCACGTCTTTCTCAGGCTAAGTTTATTATGAAAGCTGATGCCCATTGTGCTTTTGATGAAGGATTTGATTTAAAACTTATGGCTGACTGTGAATACGACTGGACAGTGGTTCCTCGGATGTATAATCTTCATGCTTTTAATTGGAGATGTCGAGTTTGTGGTGATGAAACGTATCAGGGACCGACGTTGACTAAATGTAAAAAATGCGGAAGAGAAACTTTGTTTGAAAGGGTAATGATTTGGAAACGTCGTGAAGGACGAAAATCGGATTATATGTGGTTCGATAAAAACCTTAGATTTTCTTATTTTGATAAGAATCATTTAAAGGAATACGATGTTGATAATGATATGGCTGCTTTTAAACATAAGTACAGTCATTCACGTAGAGATTGGGCGAAGGGTGATATTACGGATCAAATGTGTGCGATTGGTGCGTGTTGGATGATGCATCGTGAACGGTTTTGGGAATTAGGTGGTGTAGACGAAGGTCATGGTTCGTGGGGACAAATGGGTGTTGAAATAGCCTGCAAAAGTTGGTTATCTGGTGGTAGGCAGGTAGTGAATAAGAAGACCTGGTTCGCTCATATGTTTAGAACACAAGGTGGTGATTTTAAATTTCCTTATCCTTTAAGAGAGAGTGAAGTAGAAAAAGCCAGAGAATACTCACGGAAATTGTGGAAGGGAGATTCATGGCCAAAGGCAATACATCCGTTGTGGTGGATGATAGAAAAGTTCAGCCCTTTACCTGGATGGGAAGAAGAGTTAAAAACACTTAAAGAGAAAGGTCAGGGTCTTTGTACTTCGCATAATGTTTCTATCTCCTCTGGGTCTTCAACATGTGAACATTGTGGAGAACAATTTACTGAACACGGTAGTTGTCCTAATGAAGATGAATGTTGTTATTGTGGGGCTTTAGTTTGTGGATACGATGTTCATGACTGTTCTGGTGGTCCTACTCCAACAAAGGGTCTTATCTATTACACAGATAATCACCCAGAGGAAAAGCTTCTCTTAGCGTGCCAGAAACAGCTTACGAGATGTATGGACATTTACGGTTTTTCCATTATCTCAGTATCTCAAAAGCAGATTGATTTCGGTCGTAATATTGTAATGGACTTAGAGCGGTCGGTGCTGTCTATGTATAAGCAGATACTTAAGGGTTTAGAAGAAAGTGAGACGGATATTATTTTTATGATAGAACACGACCTGTTATATCATCCGAGCCATTTTGATTTCACACCATCTGATAAAAATGTCTACTACTATGACCGAAACGTATGGGCTGTAGACGCCGATACCGGCAAGGCTGTTTTCTATCACCGGAATGTGCCTTCGTTGCTGTGTGCCTATCGGGAATTATTGCTTGAGCACTACAGACGTAAAGTCGAGTTCGTTGAGGCAAATGGCTTTAAGAGCAGATACGGGTTTTCGCCTCCGAAGGGGCTGCCAAAGGAGCTAAGGAATGGTAAGTACAAGGTTTATTTTGCTGAACAACCGAGCATAGATATCCGACATTCAAAGGCCCTCACACGGAGACGTATGGATAAGTCTCAGTTTCGCTCAGAGAGAAGCTGTCGGGGCTGGACTGAGGCTGATGAAGTTCCAGGATGGGACGGTAAAACAAAAGGAAGATTTGATAACTTTTTACAAGAAGTAGGGAGGTAGTTATGAAAAAATTATTTATTGTATTGCTTTTTCTTTTAGCATTCAGCGTTTCAACCGTGTTTGCAGCATCTGATGTGACGTTTGGATGGGATCTTAACACGGAGCAGGATATTGCGGGTTATCGGCTTTATCAGTCTGCCAGTCCGGGGATAGTTCCCTCGCCAGGCCTTAAGGTCGGGCAGGACATACCCCATCCCACAAACACTTACATACTTGCTAATGTACAGGATGGAACTTGGTATTGGGTTGTAACAGCCTATGATACTGAAGGCAATGAGAGTGGGCCGAGCAACAAGGTTACAGATACGTTAGATACTGAAGCACCAGCACCGCCACAAAACTTTTTCATCAAGTTAATTATGAAGATTGTGATGTGGTTGAAGGGGCTTTTTGGATTCAGGGCTATGACATAGAGCTGGAGTCCGATTCAGACTCCGACTGGCCTCGGTGTTTCTTCGGAGTGATTAGGAATCTTAGGAAATAGAAAATGATTATTTGGGACGAATTTGAGATGAAAGATTAGGAGATAAAATGCCAATTAGAGCTTATTTTTGTTTTTGGTCATTGGAAGGAAATAGAATTGTAAACCCTGTAATGAACTTACTTGATCCTGATGTTGTAATCCCAGGAGTTCAATGGATATCATCTCATTATCTAAGAGCCGGAGTAGACGGCATACCTGTAAAACCGTTCTGTATGGTATTTGTAAAAGGTACTGACTTTTCTATTTTCAATGCACTTCCCGATGTAGATAGATTTCCTGTATTGAATTTAAGTACACCGATTGATGATACTCCGGCAATAAAACAGGCGGCGATAGACTTGTTCAAAAACAAGTATGAAGTGCCACTGGCAAGATTCGCTGATTGTGTGACATGGAAGGATGTTGCTCATGTTATTCTAAAGTATTTTAATGTTAGTTTTAAGACTTTTGGGAACCATATTCGTGATGAGGAATTTGCCTAATGGCGTTTACTGATAATTTTACAGACGATAATGGAGTAGAATTAGAGAATCATACCCCTTCTGGTGGCACTGCGTGGACGCTTGCAGCAGATGGGGAGTTTTTTCTTAAGATATTCTCTAATGCATTATCCAATGACTCGGGAGCTGGTACTGGTGGTAGTCTTTATCTTTGTGATGATCAAGGATCAGCTAATCATTATGTACAGATCACAGATATTGGAGTTTTTGAAAGCGCTAATGGCGTAGACGTATTTCGCCTTTGTGCAAGAGCAGTGGATTTACTAAATCATGTATGTTGGTATATTGGAGGAACTGGAGGTGGAGGGTCAAGATTAGCAAAAGTTATTAACAATGTTGTCACTGATTTGGTATATACTCAGGGAGCTGATAATGATGTCGTAAAGATTGAATGTGATGGAACGGATGTTAAGTTTTACTTGAATAGTGTCCAACAGGGAACAACGCAGACTATAGAAGAGCATGCAGCTGAAACATCAGCAGGATTATTTACAAGAAGCGATTCAGGAGATATTGCTTTAGTTGATGATTTTGAAGCTGGACCGATGGTGGTAGAATCACCCTCTATAAGCCCGTCAATCTCGCCATCACCATCTCCTACGCCTTCGGCTTCCATTAGTCCATCGGTTTCCCCGTCGGTCAGTCCTAGCCTATCTCCAAGTGTTAGTCCATCGGCTTCATTATCTCCGAGTATCAGTCCATCTATATCCCTCAGTCTATCCGCATCAATTTCGCCTTCGGTTTCTCCAAGTGCGAGTCCATCGGCATCTTTGTCACCGTCAGTTAGCCCATCAATTTCCCCATCTATTTCTCTAAGTATTTCACCTTCGATTTCTCCTTCTGCAAGTTTGAGTTTAAGTATAAGTCCGAGTGTTAGTTTAAGTATTAGTCCATCGGTTTCTCCAAGTGTTAGTCCTAGTGCGAGTTTGAGTCCTTCGATAAGTCTGTCTTTTTCTCCGAGTATTTCGCCGAGTGTATCTCTCTCGGTATCACCGAGTGCTTCTTTTAGTCTGAGTATTTCTCCATCGGTAAGTCCCAGTATTAGTTTATCTATTTCTCCGTCTATTTCACCATCGGCGTCTTTGAGTCCGTCCATCTCGCCTTCAATTTCTCCATCAGTAAGTCCGTCTATTAGTCCAAGTATAAGTCCAAGTGCTAGTTTATCTCCGAGTATTAGTTTGTCAATTAGTCCAAGTATAAGTTTGTCTTTGAGTCCTTCTGTAAGTCCAAGCGCATCTTTATCGCCTTCGATTTCTCCATCGATATCTCCATCTGTTAGTCCAAGTGCGTCTATTAGTCCTAGTATATCTCTGAGCTTGTCTCCATCGATATCATTATCTGTTAGTCCTAGTATTTCTCCATCGGTATCTCCGTCGGCAAGCGTCAGTTTGTCAATCAGTCCTTCTATTTCGCCTAGTTTGTCTCCCAGTATTTCTTTATCTGTGTCGCCGTCTGCGTCTACAAGTCCTAGTGTCAGTCCAAGTTTGAGTCCGAGTGTAAGTCCGTCGGCGAGTTTATCCCCAAGTATTTCTCCGTCACTATCACTTTCTATATCTCTTTCGGTGAGTCCAAGCATTTCACCGTCGGCATCTTTATCACCTTCTATTAGTCCTTCAGTTTCTCCTTCGATTTCGCCAAGTTTGCCTATTAGTGCCAGTTTAAGTCCGTCTATTTCTCCATCAATTTCACTGTCAATTTCTCTGTCTATTAGTCCTAGTGTGTCCCCTTCAGCATCACTTTCCGCTTCTATTAGTTTGAGTGTTTCTCCTTCGGCTAGTATTAGTCCTTCGATATCTCCAAGTATTTCTCCAAGTATTTCTCCTTCGGTGTCGCCATCTGCCTCTTTGAGTTTATCGATATCGCCGAGTTTAAGTCCAAGTATAAGTCCGAGTGCGAGTATTTCTCCATCAATTTCTCTTTCAGTGAGTCCATCGATATCCCCATCGGCTTCGATTTCTCTTAGTTTGTCGCCGTCAATTTCTCTGAGTATTTCATCTTCGGTCTCGCCTAGTGTGAGTCCAAGCGCAAGCTTATCACCATCAGTTTCTCCTAGCGTAAGTCCTTCGGTTTCTCCTTCCGCGAGTATTAGTTTATCAGTTTCTCCTTCTATTAGTCCTAGTGTTAGTTTAAGTATTAGTCCGAGTATTTCTCCGTCGGTGTCTCCATCGGCTTCTTTGTCACCATCTATAAGTCCGTCTATTTCTCCAAGTGTTTCATTGAGCGTGTCTTTATCGGTATCTCCATCGATTTCTCCTTCGGTGAGTCTGAGTATTTCTCCGTCAGCATCTTTATCACCTTCTATTTCTCCATCAATCAGTTTAAGTGTAAGTCCATCTATTTCCCCATCTGTGTCACCGTCGGCATCTTTGTCGCCTTCGATCAGCCCGTCTATTTCTCTGTCGATTAGTTTATCTATTTCCCCGTCGATTTCCCCATCGATATCTCCGTCGGCGTCTTTATCGCCATCAATTAGTCCGTCTATTTCGCCGTCAATTTCTTCATCGATTAGTTTATCTATTTCGCCTTCTATTAGTTTATCTGTTTCTCCATCAGTTTCTCCATCGGCGAGTTTGTCCCCAAGTATTTCTCCAAGTATTTCTCCGTCTATTAGTCCAAGTATAAGTCCTAGTTTATCGCCTTCAATTTCTCCATCAGTAAGTCCGTCGGCTAGTATTAGTCCTTCTATTAGTCCTAGTGTTAGCCCAAGTGCTTCTATATCTCCTTCGATTTCCCCTAGTTTATCGCCTTCGCCTTCACCTTCAGCGGAAATACCACTTGATACTTATATAGAAAGTTTAACATCTCAAAGAAGATTTTTAAGTTCGACACCTGAAAGAGAATTTGCAAGATTAACTCCTGAAAGGAGGGTAATGGAAAAATGAGCATGGAAATAGTTTATGACAATCATGACAATACTATTGACTTACTGTTAATGTCAGATGGAACACCTGCTACGTTAGGTGCCGTAACAAAAATAACCGCAACTTTTGGGGATGAATTAGTTCAGTCAGCCAATGCTGGTACTTCTACTATTAGATGGATTCAACCTTTATATGAAATAGGTGAAATAAGAATGACACTGGGTCATCTTACTTTAGCACCAAGGACATATAATGTACCGATTATTCTTTATAGTGCTTCATGGGCTTCCGGTATAGTTTGGGATAATATAACTGTTATAGTAATCAGAGAGGTTGAAGCAACCCCATAAAAAGTGGAAATGTCACTTTACTTTTAAAGTTATATATTGTATAATTATAAGAAAGAAAAGGTTGAAGGAGATAGAAAATAATGACATTGATTATAGAAGATGGTAGTCTTTCTACACCAAGTGCGAATACATATGCTACGGCGAATTACGTGACGACCTTTTGCGGTAATCTTGGCCTTAGCGAATGGGCGGAAGGGTATCGGGCAGTATGGGAGTCGGCGGTTCTCCGTGCAATGGCTTATATCGATGGCAGGAATTTTAGAGGCATAAAGGCCGATTATGATGAAAACGTTTTAAAATGGCCCCGAACTAATGCCTATGATGAAGATGGTTATGCTATTGATGATGATGAAATACCAGAAAATTTAAAGAGGGGATTGGCGAGAGCTTCATATGAAGAGTATAAAGATCCTGGTATACTACAAAGAAGTCTTACAAAAGACGACTTTACGACAAGTGAAACAATCGGTCCAATTTCTACAAGTTTTCAACAGGGGAAGGCTTCGACTATTTTTACCGCAATAGAGGCTTATCTGGAAGGACTTGTAGAAGGTGGAATTAAAGTGTATCGAACATAGGATAATTAATGGACTATTCAGCTTTACAGATTAAAGTATATAAAGCGATCGAGAAGAACGGAGTGCAGATGGTAGTACGTGTTATTGATCAGAGGGAATATAATCCTGTTACTGATAAACATCCGGAAATTGTCGATGATTATTCTGTTAAGATATTAATAGAAGATTATACTGCGCGAGACATTGACGGGAGTTTGATTCAAGTAGGAGATAGGAAACTACTTGTACCTGTTTTAGATTCTACGGCAGCAACTCTTCCTAGACTTGATGAGGAAGATAAAGTAGAAATCCGATATGGTGATAAAGTATGGAACCCTATTCGTATCGCACCTTTGATGCCCGCAGGCATTCCCGTGCTTTATACCATCCAAGTTAGAGGGTAATTCCGGGATCAACTTTTAATTTAGGAGAAGCAAAATGGCAAATCCAACATATCAAGCAGGTCCAAGGAATCAAAATGTTTCGCCTTTTAATCGAAATGAAGTAAAGGCTAAAGCACCAGTTAATTTACAGCATCCAGGTAACAGTACTGCTGCTATTTGGCGTACAATGAGTCCCTATGCTGTTTTTCCATCACATGTCAATCCTTATATTGGGCATGGAATAAGGACATAATTAATAATAAGGTTATATGTCATGGTTAAAAAGAAGAGAAAGTAATGCCCTATCGAAAATTTGTACAGAACATAAAGGGTAAAAAGAAGTATTGTTTGGAAAATAAGCGTACTGGTAAAGTGACGTGTTATGGTTCAGATAAGAAACGAGTAAAAGGTGCGCGAATCAGAGAATTTTTTACACACAAGAAAAAATAGGAGGTTTCAGTTATGTCAATTAAATCACAAATGGATGCGAAACGAATTGCGTTTTTGGAAAATCAAAATACTACACTACTTTCACAGGTAAAGTCTCTTACTGAAGAGTTGGCTGAGGTAAAGAAAGACAAAGGAGAGGTTGAGAAAGTAGATGCAAAATCGGCTAAGGTAGGTATGAAAACTAGAAAGCGTTCTGGATTTGATACAATTATGAGTGATGAAGCTAAGGACGAGTAGTTATGGCATCGATCAATCCTTTAAAAAGAATTGATAAAAATGCAAAGTCTTTTTCCAGAACATTAATGGAAGTTGCAGGGGTGATCGATGCAGATATAGAGACAGCGATAAGATTGAGTGTCCTGAATATTTTTAAGAATATTATAATGTTAAGTCCGGTGGATAAAGGGGCGTATCGAGCAAGCCACTCGATTACTAATTCTCAACCAGGAGATAGGGAAGCACTTAAAGAAGGTGAATTTCCTGGTGGTGGTGGAAATCAGGGGTTAGCTGGTGCTGCTTGGGATGACAGAGATGCGTGGACATGGCATATAGGAGAAGGTACGATATTTATTTTTAATAATCAGCCTTATGCACTGAAATTAGAAGTAGGACATAGTAAGCAGGCGGCTGGTGGTATATATGCTGCGGCTTTATCGAGCTATGAACAAGATCTTCAATTGATTCTTAGTGAAAGTAAAACGTTAAAGTAAAAATATGAAAAAGCATAATATAATTCAAAGGAAAAATCGAAAAACGGGTCAGTATGTGAAGATTGATAGAGGTAGAAAAAGAATTATTTCAAGTAGAAAAACTCCTTTTAAAGGGGTTCCAAAAAGGTGAGGGTGTATAGGTGACTCCAGAAGCAATTAGACTTGTTATAGTTTCACACATTTCTGCCTCGTGGGCAACACTGACGACGATTGCATATCCCAATAAGGATTTTGTTGCGCCGACGACAGGTGCTCCTTGGATTCGACCAGTAATTCGATTTGGGGAAACTTCCATTGGCGAGCTTGGCGCCACTGGCGTGGGATGGAGGTCAGGCGTGTTGATGTGTAGTATTTTTACGAAGGCGGACGATGGTTTGCGGAATTCGCTTGTTTTTGCTTCGCGATGGGAAAATCTTTTTCGGCGTCGGTGTTTAGGAGGCGTGATATTTGATGAACCTGCTAGCGCCCCACAAGGGATAGATGCTTCAGGTTGGAACCATGTGATGATAACCGTAAATTTTTTCACACTAATTGGGGAGTAAAATCATAATGGCCATTATGATCTTTTAAAAGAATTATTAATCTATACCGGGACGATGGGAGGATTTATCATGTCATGTTTGTCAGAAATAAAATTGTCTAGGACACAACGAGTTTTTGTAACTCCAGAACCTATTTGCGGAACGCTTACATATGCGATCGCTACTTCAGATTTTGTGTTGCCCGCAGGGAATGCTGTAATGAACCAGACGCCTACTTTCGTTGATTCTGAGGAATTAGCGAATACGCTTGACGTACTGGATCAATTCGTAAATGCAATGCCGCCAGGAGAGTTTACTCTGCCAATGTATATGCGTACAACCGGCGCAGGGCCTACAGTTTATGGTTATGGTACACCACAGGGGAGTATCCTTTTAGAATCTCTTCAAGGGGCAATGTTTTATAATACTCGAGGTACGATACACACAACTTTCCACAAGAATGCTACCATGAGTTTGATACATTATGAAACTAGCTCAACCGCTCCTCTTCCTCCGATGGGAGTTATCAGAGTAGGAACGCAGGATATATACTATGGTGAGTTATTGAAGGGTGTAAGCGGAGGAGTTAGAACTTTGGGCCGAAGTGTTGTTGGGACTACCAGTACTGGGATGTTCGCAAGTTTGGCGACAACTTACAGAGGCACTGCTTGGACTGCTAGTAGTGCGGGAGATACTTTTAATGTCGTATCTAAGTATTATAAACAGGATCAGAACTCGCCTTCATTTACTTTATGGATTGAAAATGATGGCTTTGTTCAGGGTCTGGTAGGTTGTACTGTCAGTGAAGCTACTCTTGGAGTGAACAATGAAGGAGCGTTAACATTGAATAGTACCGGTCAAGGCATGGAGATGGTTTGGGCAGGAGGAAGTACTTTGGTTAACAGTGCTTTTACTATTGGGGCAACACGTATCGAAGTTACTAATACTAAGCAGTTTTCGGTAGGTGCACCAATCTATAACGTAACGAAAAATGATTCAAGTGGTGCGTCAGCCGGTTACAGAATTACTGAATTAGGAAGTGCCGCTACACCTGGTCAGGTATTGGTATTAGCAGCTGGGTTGACAGCAGAAACATGGGATATTGGTGATGTTATTGCAGGATGGTTACCACCTAGTAATACAATAGGTACCCCAATAGAAAGTCGTCTTTCTAATATACAGATGGATGGTATTGATGTTAAGTTTAAAAGCGGTGATTTTACTTTTGGTGCACCAAAGGAATATCTTGTAGATGAAGTCGGTACTGATTTTCCGGAGGATTATTTGGAAAATATGCGTAGTATTACAAGTACACTAAACGTCTATTTTCGTGCGCATCATGTAGCACATTTCACCGATGGTTATGCAGGAGATAATGATGTTATAATACGTTTGACTTTTGGTGAGACTGAGGGTCAAATGTTTGAAGTTTATATGAAACGTTGTAGGCTTGAAGTCCCAACGATTACTTTTGCGGCACCTGCTGTAGAGTTAAATATTCCAATGAAGGCATTAGGTAGTCACTGTGTAGGAAGTCCTTGTTCTCCTTGGGAACAAGAAGGTGAGAATTCCTGCGATATGTGGATCCGTTAAAAAAGAGTTCGGTACGGCAGACCGAAAGGTAGGGGGGTAATTCCCGGGCCTCCCAGCCGTATCGATTTAACTCCGGGAAAACATTTTAAAGCCGGGAGGTACTTATGAAGTTAAGAACAAAGAAGTATGAAGAATGGATAACGGAGTCTGTCGGAGATGTTGAGGCAAAGTTTTTGGTTGCTCCAATGACACCAAAAGAAGATTTTGAACTTATCGAAAAATGTCGGAGAAAAGAGTGGGATAGGAATCAGCGTTTTGAATCGACAGACTTTTACCAGTTTAAGATTACTAAAATTAATCAGATAATTAGAGATTGGGAAGGTGTCGAGGATGAGAATGGTGCACCTCTTGAATGTACTCGTTATAACAAAGAGGTCGTATATTTATACAATGCAGATCTTATTGATCGAGTGATTGAAAAGGCTGACAAGTTAGGGCAACAAAGAGCAGAGTTAGAGGAGGAAATGGAAAAAAACTCCGGGGCTGGACGGAATGGTCCAGCCAAGAAGGAAAAATAAGTTGCGAAGATTGTCGAGAAACATTTGACGGAGATCCTCCCTGTGATACTGAATGTACAAAGCCAGATGAGTTAGAACCAGAAAACAGATTGGCTTGGAAGATATGGGCAATTTGTGATAGGCATGGGAGACCTCCTGGATATGGAGTTGTTACCTCAATAGAAATAAAAGCTGTTATTGATACGTGTCGTGCATATGATGCGTATCTTGAGGATTTTGAAAAGGTACTTTTGGTGGAAAATATTATTTATCCTAAAATGGTGGAAAAAATAAAAAGGGAAGCATCAGAAAGGGAAGCATCAGAGAAGTCTAAACGGAAAAATACTCGTTAGTTGAGGCAAGGTATGTCCTGGTTTGGCATGGTGAGGTGAGGCATGGTGTGGTTTGGTTTGGTCGGGTATGGCAAGGCATGGTGAGGCAAGGTAAGGTATTTTTAGTAAATAGCAGGAAAAGGAGAAGAGGTTTTGTCAGGAATTAAAGTTGACATAGATGTTAAAGAAGCTAAGATCGCTTCCGAGAATTTCAAGCGGTATATGCGAGCTATGGGCATTAGTACAGAAAAGGCTGAGGAAGAAGCTAAGAAGCTTGAAGGGCGTCTTAAGAAAAGACTTGGTGCAGATAAAGCAAAGGCTGCTCTTAATCAACTTACTGAATCCGCAAGGATGACTCGATTACAAATAGCAAAACTTCAAATTCAATCTCGAAATTTTGGTGGGGCACTTACTACTCTTAAAGGAAAAGCATCTGCATTAACAGCTGGTGTTCTTAGTTTAAAAACAGCTTTTATCGGACTCGGTGTAGGTTTAATTACAAGACAACTTATCGGACAATTTTCTACTTTTGAAAGTGCTTTGACAGATATGGCGAAGGTTACTGATCGGAGTCTTGCAGAAATTCGTAAGGAAGTAATGTCTCTTCCTCCGGCTCTTGGTACGGCTACTGAATTGATGCGTGGATATTATCAAGTCATTTCCGCCGGTGTTCAAGGTACTGATAAGCAATTAAAAACTCTTATTATTACTTCTAAAGCTGCTATTGCCGCTCATGTTTCTCAAGCCGAAGTTATTAAGGGTCTTACAGGAGTTGTAGATGCTTATGGGAAGAAAATAAAAGGTGTAGCAGAAGCAGCTGACATGTTATATACGATTGAGAAACTTGGAAAGACAAATGTCGCTGAATTGATCCCTGTTATTGGAAGTTTAGCAAGTATGTCAGCTGTATTGGGTATTTCTCAGGATGAGTTAGGAGCTTCTCTTGCACAAACTACAAAATTTATAGGTTCGACTGCAGAAGCAGCTACTCAAATGGAAGCCTTATTAACTGCTTTGGTAAGAGGTACTGAAAGATCAGCTAAAATGTTTGAGGAACACGGAGGAGCGTTAAAAGCCATTAAAAAGATCGGGTTTGTTAATGTTCTAAAGAAAATGACTGATGCTACTAGAGGAAATCAACAGGCTCTTCAGAAGTTGATAGGTGGGGAGAAAACTGCTCTTTTTGCAGTTTTAGCTTTAAGCAAAGAAGGATACGTACCGCTTCTTAGAAATATGGACGAAATGTCAAAGAAAGCTGGTGCTATGGATAGAGCATGGATTAACTATCTAGGAACTTATGATGCTGTAGCCCTTGCTTTTTCTTCCACAATCGGGAAAGTTATGATTGAATTTGGAGAGGATATCGCTCCAGTGGTCATGCAAGGAATGAGAGATATTGCTGATGAAATGAGTAAAGCATATGATGAGGGTAGAGTTGAAGATTGGGCAAATAAGATTGGGGAGATTGGTAGTACCGTATTAAGTACAACAACCGCAATGGTTAAGATTTATAATGCTCTTCCAGTAGCTGCTGTTAGTTCAGGATTAGTGATGGCTATTCTCTTTAAATCTTCAGCACAAATGGCTTTATTAGTTGGAGGAATGGTATACGTTGCTACTCATTTAGATGATTTGGAATGGAGTTTAAAGGAAATAAATAAAGTTGCAAAAAAAGATCCGTTTATATTAGGACCGGTTCAGATTCTTTTGGAGGCGATGAAAGAAGCAGGTATAGACTTAATAGATACTTATGAGAAAATAAGGCGTGCAAGAGAGAAAATTGACAGCAAAGTTCGTTTGCCTATTAAGCAAAGATATAAGATTATTATGGATGAATCAGATGTAGAATCAGCCGAAAAAACAGCATTTAAAATAAAAGAAATTGAAGAAAAGACAGCTGCGAAAATAAAGAAGATTCAAGCCAAATTACTTGACGCATACAATAAAGTTGCATTGGATAAATTTGAGTATGCGAAAGGTAAATTATCAGAAGAATTAGAAATCAATAAGAAAGTCGCTCAGTTGAAATATGAAACTACTAAAAAGTTATATACTAAAGAAGAGCAGGCATTAACAGTAGTAAAAGATCAGTTGTTGAAACTTGAAGCTGCGGCTCTTGCGGGTTCTCTTCAGGCTCAGCAAATACATGATGAGAAGTTAAATTCACTTACTGAAGGACGTACAAAAGCAGAACTTACCGCTCGTCGGGATATGTATGCCGACATGAAGGGATATGAGGCTGACTATTATGCCTTATCTGTAAAGCTTATTGACATGCAAGTCACAGCTTATGTGAAAGCAGGTGGGGATATTTTGCTTGCGGAAGAACATGCGGCGAAAGAGAAAGAGAAGATACGTAAAAAGTTAGCGGATGACGAACGGGCCCAAACAATTAAGCGAGTCCAAGAATGGATACAAGCACAGGAAGCAATGCGAGTGGGTTGGGAAGTAGAACCTTTGCCACCTTTGTTTGATACAGAAGAGACACAAAAAGTTACCATAGAACAAATTACCGCTCTACGAAACATGTATGAAGATATGAATCAATATGGTACCGAATACTATGATGAGTCTATGAAACTTATCGATTTACAAGCTAAAGCATATGCAGAAGCGAGTAAAGATTCTGTACTTGCGGAAAAATGGGCGACAAATGAAAAGAAGAAATTAAGTGAAGCACGTACAAAAATGGTACTTAGTGAAACAGCTGGTATGCTGGGTAACTACGCTTCTTTCTTTCAGTACATGGGACAGAAGAGTAAGAAGTGGTTTGAAATCTATAAGATGACCGCTATTGCCCAAGCCATGATTAAAACTTATCAAGGTGCTGTTGAAGCATTTACTGCGTTGGCTGGTATTCCTGTAGTTGGCCCTGCTTTAGGTACGGCTGCGGCTGCGGCTGCTGTTGCGGCAGGTATGGCTCAAGTAGCTATGATATCATCTCAAGAAGCACCATCTACTGCTATGGCTAAGGGTGGTTGGTTGAATGCACATCCGGGAGGGGGAAAGATCGGTGTGGGTTCTGGCACAAAAGATGACGTATTCTTAGGAAGTACTCCTGGAGTAAATCACTTTGGGATGAAAGACGAATTTGTTTTCATTATGAATAAAGAGGCGACAAAGAGAAACGGTGCTTTACTTGAGGCTATGAATAAGGGTTTTGCTGGGGGTGGGTGGGTTAATAGAGGATATGGATTGCTTGATTCCGTAGTTAGTGTTGCTACAGGTGGTTTGTTTGGTGGGGGCACACCGGGACTTGGACTTCCTATAGTCGGTCCTATAGTAGAGTGGTTACAAAAGATTTGGGAAGAACTTACTGCACCGCCTGAGATTCCCGAGATTCCATTTGACCCGAAAGTATTTACTGGAATCCTTGATAGTATAGACCAGATGCTTGATAAGACCACCGCTCTTGAAGATGCTGTGAATTCTGCTAATCAGCAATTTGACCAATGGCGAGATCAGCTTATAGAAATGAATGCTACGATAGCACAACTATCTGAAGTAGAAGATCAAAGGGAAGCTGTCCTTGCTCACATTGCTGCTGAGATGGTAAAAGACTTTATAGAGCCACTTGAAGCTATTATTCGAGAAGGTACTTTATCAAACCTTAGTCTTCAGGTACACCAACTTAATGAATGGTATAGAGAGCAATCCGAGATTGCGGAAGAGCTTGGACTAAGTCTCGATACCGTAAATCAAGCTTACGCAGTACAGCTACAGCAGTTACAAGAAGAAGTAACTCAGACTTGGGAAGATATTAATAGGGAGATTACCCTAGCAACAGGCACGATGACTGACTTTCAATGGCAGGTGATAGGTGTAAATGACCAGTTCGATAATATAATAGAACGTATGAAGGAGATGAATGCTACTGAAGCTGACCTTGCGAGAGTCGAAGAAGCAAGGATCGGAGCGATGCAGCATCTTATAGACATTCAGAAAGAAAGTTTAGAAGCGGATTTGGAACAACGTTTGACTCAATTAACGCTTGCTGAAACACCAGAAAAGCTCGCAATATACAATCTGACTAAAGAATTTACGGAAGTCATAGAACAAATCAGAGAGTGGTCTGATGTAACAGGAGAAGGTTATGAAGATTTAATTGCGCAAACTACTAAGGTCTATGAACTTGAAATGGAAGCTGCTATAAAGCAGTCTGAAACGTATCAAAAGTTACAGTCTTCAATAGACGAGTGGACAAATATTGCTAAGTCTCTCGAACAAAATATTTTTGATTTACAAACTTCATTAGCAAGTCCCGAAGATGTTCTTGAGAGAATGGGAAGAGTTTGGTCTGAAATTCAGGACGTCGAAACGGGCGGTGCAGACACCCCGGAAGAAATTCAGAAATTACAAGAACTCTATATTCAATATCTTACGATGGCACAGGAAGCTTACCAAAGACCATCTTCAGAATATCAAGCGATATACGATACAGTTATAGGTGCTTTGGAAGATCTTAAAACAGATGCTGAAGATTTTGCGAGTATTTATGACATTCAGCAACAAACAATGCTTTCTTTAGTAGATAATGGTAAAACTGCTGCACAAATTCTTAACGAGATTTCTACGGGTATAATGGCTGGGATACCTGTCGACGTGACTATGTTAGTTCCTGATATACCACCAGTGATAGTAGACATTCCAGATGTAACTGTAAATGTAGAACTACCAGACATTCCTTCTCCTGAGGTAATTACTCCAACTATACCTGATGTAAATGTAAATGTAACCACGGTTGTCAACGAAACGATCCTGAATGATCAGAAAGCTATTTTAGAACAAATTCGATCTAATACTTATGCAGCGGCTAGAAATCTATTGACAGTAGCTGGTAACGATTTTCAGTGGATTACTTATCCAAAATATGCTAAATATGGAGGTATCTTTACAGGTCCAGAATCTGGTTACCCCGTGATTTTACATGGTACAGAAAAAGTTACTCCGGTAGGAAAAGATTATCCTGAAATAAATATGACAATTAATGTCAACGAAAGTAAAACTCCGCGTGCTACGGGACAGGCAGTCCGTAAAGAACTTGAAGGATTCTTAAAGAGTTCTAGAGGAAGAAAAATAGTTCAACAAACGTCGATAGGTAGAGGGTAATGGGAAAACTTATTATTAGCGGTGACTTTGTAGATTTGGGTGTTATTACATCTCGTACAGAAGATGCAAGCTTTCCTGATGGGAATGTAAATGATCGTTGGAATCTTAAGAGACATTTTAGAGCGGCTGATGTGAACGTAAATGACTGGTTGCTCAAATTTGATTTCAAGTCTGCACAAACAGTTGAGGGTGTTTTTCTTAACGACGTCAATTTTAATGAGGTTCAAATAGAAGGACATGCTACGGATGCTTGGGGAGGCCCGACTTATCCAGGTTCGATTATTGATGTTGATTTAGACGTGATAACTAATCGGTATAAAGTTTATATTCCTATTTCCGGTTTTAATTTAAAATGGATGAGAATATTTATTCCTGCAGGGGCTGCTGCTGTTGGTAATTATCAAAACAAATGGGAAGTCGGTACTGTCGTTGTTATGGATTCCGTTACTGAACTTAGTCGGAATATGTCTTTTGGTTATCAGAGGGCTTCTGACAAACCATATGAAGATCTTAGTTTGCCCCATGGTGGTTTTGGACGAACTAATCTTGGAAATGATCTTGCGTGGGTAGGAGATGTTATCCTTGGTAGAAGAACAGAAACCGAGGAAGAAGAACTTTGGACTATTAATAAGTATAGTATTGGCGACCCTGTAATAATCTATGAGAACCGTGGGAAAACTTCAAAGTCTTATCTTTGTCTTAGAGATGATCCTTATCAAGGGTCGTTAATAACAAATAACAACGTACAAGGAAACACAATTAGATTTAAGGAACTTGTGTAATGGCTAAGGTTTTACATTCATATTCTCCAGTTATCTTAGTCGATTTTTATTTTGACGAAACTGCTAAATTTGCAACGCACGATCATTATGATAGCAGAGCAAACTATTATCGAGGTAAACTTTTAGAATTTCCTACGGTAGCACAAGAGTTATCTGATATCTACTATGGAGTAGAACAGTCGTCTTCTGTTACACTTCGTTTTGCTAATGAGCGTAAAGAAGG
>SDBU01003943.1_pt1 | contig 18554 bp, 42 predicted proteins | sample 2277071 | NCBI WGS metagenome assembly SDBU01 (sample SAMN10397929, study PRJNA504765) | marine sediment metagenome | isolation source: marine sediment core GS08_GC12, 126 cmbsf | place: Arctic Ocean: Gakkel Ridge, Loki's castle | collected 2008 | reverse complement strand
GAGATCGGTGAGAACAACCCGGAACTCAAGGGCTACGACACCCTGGCTGTCCTGAAGGAGGTGACGCGGCGTCTCGGCCGAAAGCTGTGCATCTACATGGCTGTTGATTCGCGGCCCGAGCTTCTTAAGAGCCATCCCGACTGGGTGTGGACGGATGCCGATGGCAGCCATAACACGCGCACGATCTGTCAGCTGCCCAACCGCCAGCAGAAGGGTTTTCTCTATTTGCTGTAACTTTTGCTTTTTCTTCTATTGTTAGTCCTACCATATTTATAACATTTTCAGCTATAACTTTTAGATGTATTGCTGTTGGTCCTACTTCTTTTTCTTTTAGTCTTAGAAACATAACTATTGCTTCTGCATATTTTGCTCTCATACTCATATTTGCTATACTCATTTTTACTTCCTTTCTATAAACTATTCTCTCTTAGGGTTTTTAAACTTTTTCTTTATTTTTAGGTTATTACTGATGTTTTTCATTTATCCAGAAAAATTTCTATATTTTACCTAACTTCTTTGTTTTCATTTTTAGTAATTTAATCTTTTGTCGTTTTGCCATCTTTATATTATCCTTGTTTTGCATTCTTCCATTGGAGCATTTATATAAGGGGTCGGTCACTAAAATTAAATCACATGTTTCAATTGCTAATTCGAGCCAGTCTGAATCAACATTTTTCGGAACTTCCATTAAGTTTGAATAGCGACATAGTGAATAAAAATATTTTGGCACATGAGAAACTGTAACTGCCTTTTCGATATTTTTAAGAGTATATTCAGCAATACAGTTATTCTGGTAGTTATATTCTGCCATACGCCGAATGTCATTTGCTTCTAATTTACTACACATACTAATATCTTTCCAAAAAGTATTACGATATGCTTTTTTATATATGTCAGCGTCAAAATCATATCTATCTTGTTTATTTCCAGAAAGATAGTTGTCTTCTACTGTATCTACAATTCTCCCATTTTTCCATTTCAAGCCTGTCCCTATTACGCAAAATAGCATATCCAAAGCTGTTGTACGATTACGTATAAAAACAGGATGATAATAGATTAATGTCCAAATATCTTTCTCTGCCTCAGTTAATTTACTAAACCAATCTAAAACACCTATGCTCTTTTTTATTTTCTTCTTCATTTTTATTCTCCAAAAGAAGCTATAGCCTCTTTTTCTACTTTTTCATTATGTTTAAATCCTAATTTTTCAAGACTATTTTTAAGATTTTCAGGTGAATAGAAATAAAATCCAAACAGACCTTCTTCTACATATTCTATTGGCAGAGTATTCATTTTACTAAAAACTTCTTTAGATAAACCTGGATCTACATTGTCTCCTGCATCAAATTTATCTTTTGAAATAAGTAGTACAGCTGGTTCATCGCAATATTCACAAATACCAAAATAAACTATCATTCTTATTCTCCTATATGTTGATTAATAACTTATTTATTCAATAATTTCTTTACAGGTCTAATATATCAAATCTTGAATAGATTGGAACAGGAGTATAATATTGAACTACAATAGCTTTTTCTTTCCATGCTCCTGGTATTTCTTCAAAGCAGTATTCTTCATTATTAGTTATTATATCTCTATCTATAGTTACTATATAATCTATTTTCTTTAATGCTTCTCTTATATAGTTAGGGTAATTTAGATCTTTTCTTATAATAACTTTATCACCTATTTTATATTTCTTTTGTATCATAGTTTTTTTAGACTTTTTCTTTATTTTTAGGTTAATATGGATGTTTTTCATTTATCCAGAAAATTATTCATCTGCCCAGTTTATCCAGTATATTATCAAACTTACTATTCCAGAGGATGTTGTTATCCCTCCTATTATAGTTAATATAACAGTAATTGGATTTGGAGGGGTAATAAATGGTAATATTATTAACAGTGTTACAATTCCTATTATAAAGACAGATAAGCATACTCTTAATTTTATAGGTATTTTTATTATTAATTCTTTTATTATATTTTTCATATTACAAACTTTCTTCTCTTAGGGTTTTTAGACTTTTTCTTTATTTTCAGGTTATTATATTTTTTTATTTATCCATGCTATTATAGAAATAGTATTAGCTATAGTGAGTATTTTTTCATTTGGTTCTATATCTCCTATTATTTTTATTTCTATACCTTTATCTGTTTTTTTAAGTACAAATTTATCATCTATTTGAGAAAACATTAGTTTTTTATCTGTTTTTTTTGTTTGTTTCATTATTCCATTCTTTCTTATATACATTGTATTCTATTTCATCGGATCCATGATACCAAACATGTGCTGTTATTCCCCAAGCTCCGTCTATTCCTTCTATATTTGACAATTCTTTAATATAAGCATCAAGTTCTATCTTATTAATGGATATATCCATATCTCCATTATCTTCATATTCATAACTTATGATTCTATCTAGGTACCATCTTTTATTAATCTTCTTTGGTCTAAACTTAGCTTTTGATTCATCTACAGATATATAATCAATAGTTCCCTCATATTCATCTACTGTTAGAGATAGTTCTATTGGTGTTAGTATTCTCACAATATCTTCCATTGATATTGTATCTTTAAATGGCATTCTCACTACTGCTATGCTTGAATTACAACTCATTTCATTCTCCATACTCATTTTTAATAGCTGATACTAATCCGCTTATATATAGTATTACTTTTTCTGGTTCTATATTATGTCCTACCATAATCAGGAACATATCTATCACTTCTTCTAGGGTACCTCTTTTATAGAAATTTTGTTCATCTATATATTTATTAATAAGTTTAAGTTCTTCATTCGTTACTATTCTGAATTGTTTTTCCATATTCTTTTTCTCCAAAAATTTATTTATCTTTTTAAAATCACCTAGTAGGTACATAGACTCTTCCATTTTATCTATATCATCTTCTTTCCAGTATTCTTGAACTAGACCAATTACTTCCTTAAATAGACCTGTTGTTTCATCAGGTTCAACCTTACTATCTCCTATAGTAGCAATTGCTTGATCTTGATGACAAGAGATTCCTCTACATCTGACTATATTGGTGTTTTCATATATATCCCAAGCAGCACATTCTGAACTACATTCTCTATTTTTATCTCTCCAGCATCTAAGATGTCCTATTTTATCTACTTCTATTATTTGGCATTCTGTTTTCTCTTTATGTAGTCTATCTAAAGTAATTGTTTTCAACTTTGCTTTTCTTAGCATGGTAATTATTCTTTCTCATTTATTATACATTGGGCACCATATTAATTGATTATTTTTTATAGTTGGTTGATCAATTGAATATTCTTCCCACAGATCTGGTCTAATATTTTTAACATCATCTCCATATTGATCAGTAACTATTTTCCATTCTTTTAACATATCATTCATAGGGCAATTATTTTTATCAGAGCATGTGGAGCATACTCCTTTATTTGTTGGTAGTTTCATTTTTTATTTCATCCATTTTATCAATAATTGTTTTTTCTAGCACATGGAACATTCCTGCTAATGTTCTTCCTATATCATCTCCTGGAGCATGTGATACAGCGCAATACTTACAAAGCCAAGATACTTGATATCCTGGTCCACAGTGGCTAAATCTTTCTAGATCATCTATTAAGTATCCACAATCATCGCATTCTCCTGGATTATCCATACGTTCATCAGGGTCATCTACTCTCATAATTCTTCCTTCATTTTATTCTATATTTCCATAATCTAAAAGCTTCAACTCCCATACACACTAAGATGTATATTCCTGTAATTAGTGCTAATATCGTGAGTATTTTTTCCATTTTCTTCCTTTCCCCATATTCTTTCCCATAGGTTTTCGTTAGGGTCTTCATTCCATATTCTTTCCCATATATCTTGTTCCATTATATTTTATCCTTCACTTAATAGTCATAATTCTATTTAAAGATTAATATTAATACTAATACGACAACAACTACTTGTATGCATTCTTTTATTTCTATCATATTATTATTAATACTTTGGATTAATTCTATTACATTAGGGTCTGCTATTATATTAGGATCTATCATTTTTTACTTCCTTTAATTTATCGATATCAGACAAGGCTTCTCTCTCCACATTTAATTTCATTTAATGCTCCGCCTGCGATACAACCAGAACACCTATAACCACCAGCCTCTTCGGAACACTCACAAATATAATTTGACGCTATTTTAAGTAATTTATCATAACTGCTCATTTAATTCTCCTTCGTACATAATTTCAGCATAATTTATTATATTTCCTATTTGTATTATATCATGTCTTTTAAAAGTTTTATAACAACGTTCTTCGAAATTTACAATTGAGCAATGTGAATTTCCTTCATCTGGCACAGATATTCTCATATAGTTATTATTATTTATTTTCCATTCTATTTCAATGGCATCAAGCTTAGTCATTTTTATATTTGGTTCAGGTATATTTTTTCTTATATTAATATGTGATATTAGCCATAGTGTATAATAGCAATGTTCTTGTTTGAATCTTTTAATAAAGCATGTATCTTTTTTTTCTATATACTTTACAAGTATTTGTTCTATTATTTTTGTAATATTCTGTAATTCCATCATTCCTCTTTATCTTGGTCATCAATAATATCTGTCATTAATCTTATAAGCCATATAGCATGTAGTATTCTCGACTGATGTGTTGTTGCCCATTCTATTTTTGGTCCTCCGAAGTCAGTTAATGAGAGGCTATATCCTTTATCTCTACAATCTTGATAGCTATATTCAAAGTTTCTTTTTCTATACGTATTTAATGATGGTATTCTAATATCTCTATCATCTCCAAATAAGAACCATCCTTTAGGATGTTTTTTTGATTTTGTAACTCTATATCCTCCCCGCGCATCTTGTCTTGGCCATACTGTTCTAACATGTAATTTAGCATTAATTGTTGCTTCTTCATCAAGTATAAAGATATGGGTATTATCATCTGCGCAAGAGCAATGAGAAGTATGTATAATTATTTTCCTATTATCAGGCCATTCATGTTCTTGTTTCACATATTCTACCCATATATCACCATCAACGTCTCCGAAGCCGAGTGTGTTATTTTTATCATATTTATTATCATGTAGAAATTGCCATATTCTTTTAAGTTGAGGTAAATATGCTTTTACTATTTTTCCCCACAATTTATCATTAACCCACTCATTTAATAATTCTCTACAACCATTATCTTCACTTTTCATATAACAATTATATAATATTTCAGATATAACAGATGATACTTCATCTGTCTTTATTCCTTTATCATAATATATTTTCCCTTCATGTTTTACTGGTATATTGGCATATTTTTTATTAATTCTTTTAGCTATTTGTTTTCCATACTTATTAGCATCTTTGTATCTATTTTTATAATCATCAACTCCTTTGCTTATTTCTTTCATTTTTTCTTTAAACTTATCAGTATGTTTATTTTTTTTTACATACTCTTCTAATCTATCTATTGCGTCCAGTGCTTCTACTTCTGCTTTATCTTTTTTTGCCATTTTTATTTATTCCTTTAAGCTAAAAGCTGTTCTGTAATTGACATCCATCATTGTATGAAAGCTTTCTTTAATTCCAAAAATTTGATTACATTCTTTACAATTTATGAATGATATATATATCCAAGTTTCTGAGTCTCTCTCTCGAAGATCTAATTCTTTGACTTTTATTTCGTTTTTATATATACATTGAGAGCTAAAGTGTTTTTTACAATAAGGGCAATTTACAGACCCTTGTCTTTCTTGCTCTTTTTCTTGTTTTTTTCTTTCTTTCTTTTCTGTGCTTTTTTTTCTATTATCTTTAGCTATTTCTTTTGCTTCTGCATAAGCTACAAGTAATTTTTTACTAAGTTTTTTAAACATAATTTCTTTCTATAATAAAATTATTTTTTAAAATATTTTGAAAGTTCATATTAGCATTATATCATACATTTTCTTATTGTCAAGGGTTAAAGCAGTAAAAAACAAGATTTTTCTATTCTTATGTACTTATTGCCATTCTTTACCACTCTTTACCACCAAAATTGCCATCTTAATTTTTTATAGTTAAAGTTGTTCTAGGTTCTTGGGCTGTTTCTATATTTATCAATATTTTATCTTTATCAATATGTTTTATTCTGTCAGGATAGGTTCTTTCTAATCGTAATTTACTTTGTTCTTCTCCTGTAATATTGATATTAAGAAATCCATTTGCTACTAATGTTTTTTCAATAAGTTGACATATAGTAGTTTTACCTGTTCCTACTTGACCTTTGATTGTGATATTAATCTTGTTCATTATTCTTCTCTTTCATTATTTTATTATTTTCCATGTTTTTTTAACCATTCTTCAGTTCCGTCCCAATCTAGGATACCTTTTTCGTCATCTTCTTCCCACTGTCTCTCTGGGGATTTCCCCCAGTAGTGTTCGCTTCTGCCTGCTCTTATTTCAAGTTTTGATCGTCGTCGTCTTCTCATTTATTTTTCTCCTTTCTGCATTTTTAGTTAATTCTTTCTGGTGTGATTCTTTTGTGTGCCATACCATTGGTGTAATATATCCTTGAGATTTTAATATAAGATAAATAACTATATATAAAATATAATCGCTGCTTATCTTAGCTGAGAATCTTGTTTTGTAGTATTTGTTTTGTTCTTCGTAGTATCTAAACACAAGTTCCTCTGGGAAACCTTCAAAGTAAACTGAGGATAATTCATCTCCAGTATAGTCTGGTTCTATAGGTGGAGTAGTATGAAAAAGTCCTTGAAAATCAGTAACTATAGGATTTGAACTAATCACTGACATTTTCCAGTTATAAAAATTTTCTCTTAGAATAATATTCAAATTTTTTCTTTGTAAATGATATACTGGTAATGTAATAGATTTTGAAATATGAGTAGATATTACTTTTACAGATATTCTATCCTCTCCCTCCAAACAATTTTGCATTAATCCATTCAAATCATCTCTAACAAAAATGACTTGATTTACGTAACTTTTTTTCCATAACATCTCATCAGACACATCATTACAACTAAACCATTTTTGTAAGTCTATTCCCTTTTTTAATATATCTAATACTTTTCTCATTTTTCTATCCTTGACATTTTTTACAAATAGTTTTAACCCATCCTTTGGTTTGAATTACTCCTTTTGTTGATCCGCATATTTCACAAATGGTATAACTGAGGTTTTCAGTAAAATGTATTATCGCATATTGTTCAATCGTGCCAGAATCTACATAAAATCTTAATCCTCCAAACTTCTCTTTTACTTGAGCTGCTTTTATTTGAGGTTGATTATTATGATCTATATCGCTTTGTAAATAATTACAAAGTTGATTTATAAGCCAGTACCAACCATCGTCCACGCATATACCAAATGCCATACAGCTTTCTTGTGGGCTTTTTTCTACTTCTGAGAATATCTTAGGGTATTTTTCAATTAATTGATTCTGTAGTTCTTGTTTCATTTTTTCGCCTTTCTTCTTCTTTCATTCTTAATCTCCTGGAAGAGTTAATATTCCAATCACATTATATTCTGATAGATCTATTTTTTCTGGACAAAACGTTTGAGTAACGAATCTTTTTAAAACTTTATCATTACAACTATCCTTTTCAGCATCATAAAAATATTCTCCTATTTTATCTTGATATTTCCCTGTATCTAGAATATTTTCTTCCTTATCTTTATACATAGATTTCCATTTTTTTGTAGGGGTAAATTCTTCAGAAATAACGATATTATAATCTTTTTCAGAAACTATTTCAAAAGATGCATCTCCCCCCATGTCTGTAATTATTATACCTACTCTTTGTCTACTCATGATTTTTATCCTTTTTGTCAGGCTTAGCAATTATTCTAAATTCTTTCACTATAGGACATTTAGGATTGCCTTCTGCTACTACTTGCGACATATAATCTCTTTGATGATCATTTGCTTCTTCTGCTAAATATATAAGTTTTTGTCCAAATAATTTTGCTTCTGAAGCAGTCATTATCCATTGTTCTTTTTCTTTTTTTTCTACAAATATCATATTATTGCCCTTTCGTTATATATTCCCAGAATTTTTGTTTATCAATATCTATTGCAATATTATCTCCCTGACTATCAGTAAGGAGGGCTCCCCATTTTCCACTTCTACAATACATTTCACCTTTTACCCAATTAACGATTTCGGGATGAAGCATACAAACTGCTGCCACTGGATCGTTAAATTTTTTAAAGCCGGAGTCATTAAGGTGCATATTCATACTTTCTCTTAAAAGTTCTGTTGCTCTATTTTGAGGTTTTATTGATTTCATTTTGTTATTAATATCTTCATTATACTCTATAGAACAGCAAATATTTTCTCCTATCCATTCTCTCTCTCGTATTAATTTAGAAGTAATATATTTTATTGATCCTTCATAATTTTTATCAAGATTATATGTAGAACAAAAATTTATATCTTTGAATTGATTTAATTTCACCACATCTTGTTTATGTATATCATATCCTATAAATCCTCCTTGCATAGTCGCTCTTTTAATAAAAAATGTTTTTTGTGGAGAATTAGGTAGAAGATATTCCCCTACACTAAAAAGTGGTCCGATACAAAATAATTCTACATTCCTATATTTTTCATGAGTTTCTCTAATAACTTTTGATCCCAATCCATCATGATTAAATACGGAAGGAAATTTATATTTTTTTAATAATTGAGTATGTACCCCTCCATCCGACGATTGAACCCTATTTAATATTCCTACACCTACAGGAATATCTAGACCAACTTCTTTAAGTAGGAATTTAGCTACAGCAACTTGATCCAGATCACCAGGAGAGATAGTAATAGCTCTTATTTTTACTCCTGCTGCTATTAGGTAACATAAGGCAAAGAAATCATCAGGATCTCTTCCTAAATTGGTTTCCACTATTAATTCCATCATTTATTCCTACTATAATTTTTTTCTTACGTCATTTATATATCTAAAATTTCTGATCTACTATGTATTGTGTTTAATCTTACTTGCTCTTTTTCTTTTTCTTTTTCTTTTTTCTTTTGCTTAATATCTAGTTGTTTACCATCTCTACTTTTTACATCTTTAAGTATTTTTACATATGTGCAAAATATAACATCTCCAATATTTTTAACAAATTCTGGTTCTTTATCAATTATGTCGTCTCGATTATAAAAGCTAAACAAATTAAAAAAATTATATAAAAAACATATTAATGTTGCACCCACCAATAGACCATAAATCATAAATTGTATTGTTGAATAAATATCCTCTCTAATACATGTAAAATCTGTGTTAGATAATAGTATTATCATAATAAGTATTAATATTGTATTTCCTGTTATTGCTACAAATATATACTTAATAAATAACCACAAAAAATATATTATCAATTTCATGGGTTTTAACACATACCTATATATAGGAATCATTATCCGATCTATAAAAAAGTCGTACATATTAATAGTTTCCTCTTGTCCATGTCTTAGGTTTTAAATGTATCCCACAGTTTTTACATTTTTGAGGAAATCTGTTAACTAGTTTATTATTAGATATTTGTTTTTTGGAATCATCATAATAACCAATAGCCTCATGTTCACAATCAGATTCTACAGTTTCTACAGGTTCCCATTTATCAGGCCATAAAAGTATTCCACAATGTTTACATCTACGATGCCATGAGTTTTTAAGAAAATCACCATGTATTCCTTGATAGTGATGGTTTTCTGGTACATGATGTTCAAAAATACATTGTATTAATTGTTTCTTAGTAGATTTTTTTACATATTTACATCTTAATTTATATTCTGCTATTTGTTGCCCTATGATACTCATAAAACTTTTCCCTTATACTGCTTATGAAGTTTTTTGTATATTTCTAACTCTTTTTCTTGTTTTGTCTTTGCTCTTTTCTCTGCTCTTATTTTGCTGGCTTCCGCTTCTTTTTTATTTTTTTCTTTTCTCTTTTTAAATTCTTCATCAGTTTCTAGTCTAACTCCGTGAAGTTGATGCTCTCTATATCCTCCTCCATAATCATCATAAAATTCCTCAGTTATAGAAAATTTATAAAATCCCTTTTCCGCATAGGTTTTTTTAAGTTGTTGCAAGTGAGAAATAAGGCAATCAACGTCTCCTTCAATATCTATAGAACAAAGCATTTGTGATATTTCTTTTTTTATTTCTTTAGTCATCTTATATCTTATCCTTAATAATAATGAATTCTACTTATATATAGTAAATCTTTCAGTCATTGATATTTGGTCAATATCTACATGTGGTTTTGTTAATTTTTTCATAAATCCAGATCTCTGCTGCCATAATTATTTGAAAAATTACTTTTATATCTTGTTGGTTTAGCTAACACTCTTTTTGTCCACCAATAGGAAAATATACCCATTAATGCTGCTGCTAAAAGATTCCAAAAAGATGGGTAATAAAATGCTGCATAAATAGACCTAAGAGCCAATATTGTGAATATAATAGCCACAAATCCCTCTAAACACCAAAACTTTTTAGCTGTTCTTATTAAATTATTCATTTTATTATCTCCTTATTATTTAATATTCTATAATTAATATTGGTATTGTTTCTACTTCTGTTTCTTTCATTTTTTCTATTTGCTTATTATTCCATGGTGCAGTAGAAATTTTAGTTTTTTCAAAGCAACCTGATAAAAGCACAATTAGTAAAAATGATAAAATAATTAGTGTAATTTTTTTCATCATACATTCCTTTCTTATTTTCTTTTTGGACACCAATTTGGTACCTTTGATTCTTTTTCAAGATTATATGGTCTACAAGAACAAGTTACTACTTTAAATTTGCTCCTATTAGATATCCATTTGGATTTAGGTTCAGGTTTAAGATTACTAGTTAACCTGCATATCACTGCCATATCATCATCGCAAAACCAATCATTAGGATCCATATCATTAATAACCTGATGATCATCACATTCTAAGCAACTTTTAATCTTTACCTTTTTCATAAGCTTCCTTATAGGCATCATTAAGACTATTAAAATTCACATTCTTTTCTTTTTTTATTAATTTCAACTCATTATTTATAATTTCTAAATTCTCAAAACAATTTTTATTATAATCTAATATTTGTTTTATCAATTTTGTTTGTTTTGCATTATTAAAATACACATAAATCAATGCTAAAATAATACCTATAGTTATTATAATAAATGCTGTTGCAATAATTAAATCTAACATATATGTTCATCTTTCATTCTTAGACAATCTACATATTTACAAAAATTTTCTAACTCTTTATCTTTCTTTTTTAAAGTTTTAGATTCTTCAAAAGTATTATTTTCAAGTAGAAGTTTAATTTTTTTTATATTAGTTAATTTAACATCTTCATTATCATCTCTATCTAAAAGATTTTCCATATCTCCAACAATAGAAAAATTTGCTTCATAAAGACCCATTGCTTTTATACAGGAATCTTTTGTATCTAAATCATCCATGTAATGAACCATTTCTCTAATAATACTTTTATAAGCTTTTTTCTCATTAAGAATATCTAAAATAATACCTTTTCCGCTGTCATCAACCATAAATAAACACCTAGGGTATTCTGAGCCAGAATCTTCACAATATATTTTTGTCATAAAGTTATAGGAATATGCGTCTTTTTCGAATAAGTGTCCTCTTTTATCTTCCACAGCAATTTTATATTTAACAACATTATCAAATTCTGACCAACTATCGTATTCTCCCCAATAATCGCAATCTCCCTCTATCCTAAATTCTACAAGATAAACCCCTGGATCCTCACTAAAATCATCATCTATAAAATCTGAATAATCTTCTAAATAATAATAATTAGCTTTTTCATAATTAATAACGGTAATAACGCTAACTTCTCCTACTGATGAAACTGCAACTACACAAATAAGGTTCTCATTACCATTGTTTTGATATGTTTGAACAAGTTCTTTTTTGCTAATTAGAACCTTGAGTGAATTATATTTTTTTTCTACATCTGACACTTTTTATTACCTAAATATTTATATTTTGACTAATTTATTATAATCACTTTAATAATAAAATCAACAATAATATAAAATAATACGTAACTGCCTTTGTGATAAGCAGTTATGTGTTATTTGTTTCTCTCTTTCACTTTTGTAAAATTAAAAATTTCAGACTTTTATTTTAGAGTTAAGTGAGCAGCCGACCCTTAAAACAGGTGGGCTTCCTAGATCTTTAACAACTTAATAGTCGATAGTTTTGACAAAACTTACATTAACAATATTTTCTAATTTAGCAAATATTGTTGACACAGAGGATTCTGTCTCCCTAGGCTTAACTTCCCTACGCTCCGTAGGTACAAAGTACTTACTTACAGTTTTACTGTTCGTAGGTACAAATTTTTTAAGTCCTTCAGTTAGAATACATTTAGCACTTTTTATATCTCTGTCTTCTGTATAATTACAAGAAATACAAACATAAGTTCTTTCCCATACGGGGAGTTTAGTTTTTTTATTACAGACAGGGCAGAGTTGGGTAGAAGGAAAGAATTTATTTACCATTATAGGTGTATGAGATTTATGTTTTAAATCTCTAATTATCCCACCTATAGCAGTGTTTTGTATTTTCTTACCATGTCTACCTGAGTGCCAGGCTTTAACGCTTTCATCCTGAAAGACTATAGTTTTATAATTATTAACTAAGCAAGATACTATTTTATTTTTAATATCTTTTTTTTTATTAATGAGTTTAAGATATAGTTTTTCTCTTTTTAAGTAGTCTTTAGTTTTATTTTTAGAGTTAGGTCTTTTGTTTTTACTTATCTTCCTATCTAATTGTTTTAAGCGTTTATTTACAGGTTTTTGATATTTAAGTTTAACTCCGTTAGATAGGGTTAGTTGTGTTTCACAACCAAAATCTATTCCTATACTTATATTAGGAATAATCTTTAAAACCGTATTTTGATAAGTAGTAATATAAAAATAGTAGTCAGTACCTTTTTTAACTAAGTTAGCATTAGCTATTTCAGCATCATTTAGTATTTGAGAAAGTCCTGATACTTTTAGTTTTTGTTTAAGTCCCTGAAGTTTAATAGTATTTCGTTCTTTATCAATTTTATAAGTAACTTTATATTGTTTAAGAGGTATACAAGATAGGTTAGAAATAAATTTAAGTTTTCCTGTTTTGTATCCCTTTTTTTTGGCTTTAGATAAGTTTAAAATAGACTGAAACATTCTATCTTTAATACCTTGTTTCATTTGAGAAGAAATAACAGAGAATTTTCTATTTTCAAATATTTCTTTAACTTTAACAAGGACTTCTTTGATTTTAGTATTATAATTTTTTATATCTTTAGAAGACAGTACTGAGTTATATAACCACTTACCTTCTAAAAATAAAGATTTTAAATGATCACGAGTAGATGTAGAGAGCTTAGAATAATTTATTTTTATTTGATAAACCTTACAGGTTTGAGATTTTCTTTTTTCTCTAGTTCTTTTAATTGTTTCTTTTCTACTCATATTATCCCTATTACTATGTAATAAATAAAATACCTTCTTTTATTTGTAAAATATAATTAATCATCTTGCATTATAATAGTAGAAATTGACTCTAATAATAAACAATAAAAAACAAATTCATAAGGTATCATTTTTTCTAACATCAAAAGAATATGTATTCCTTCATTATATTCATAACCTATTTTTTCTAATTTTTCTATTTGAGATTTTTTTTCTTCTTCTGACAATTTTGCTATTACATTTTGTGCAAAACTTTTATTATATTTATTTTGTTCGAGTCCAATTGTCTTTTTATTTATTTTGTTCATGATATTATCATTTGGTGTTTAAACTTTTTCTTAATTTTATTAATTTTTTAGTTCTATTAACGGGATCTAATCTATCTATGCTATCTTGCATATCTTTTAAAATCCTATTTCTCCTTTGTTCTATATCTTTGATACATGCATTAATAGCTTTTTTCTGATTAATAAATAATTGAGTAGGGTGTTTTTTGATTGGATCTTTTTTATTAGCAGTTAAAGTAATAATTCCTCGTTGAAGAGTAATTTTATTTTCTATTTTGGATATAACCCATTCAACAGAAGGATCTTCCAATACAAAAACTTTAAGACCTAAATTTAGTTTTTTTCCATCTGAGGTATGAGAGCTATCAAATATTTGTTTTTTATTTGCTTTTTCAACAACTCTTAAAGAAGATGCAATTCTATTGTTCCATTTCTTTGTGATTTTTTTAATTATTCTCTTTGTTTTTATCATTATCCCATTCCCATTCTTTTTTTATTTCGTCAATTGCTTTTCTCACTTCTTCCTCTGATAAAGGTTCTGGTTTTTCTACTTTATTAAATTTACCATCTTCTTTAACATATAATTTATTAAGTTCAAACTCTTGTAAAAGATATTCAATAAAAACTTCTTGTGTTTCTTCTTGGTTTAAATTAGGATAAACTTCTTGGACAACTTCTTCTCCTGCTTGCATTAACCAGTGATGTAGTCCGCACGTACATACTCCTAAATAAGAGTTATATATATGACAATCTCCCATATGAACTACAGCCCCTTCTGGGTGAGCCATAACTTTTCTTTTATACACTCTTATAATTTGATCTTTCATAGACATAATCTCTATTATCCCTTCCATTCATTAATTGGTATTTCTATTATCTGAGCGATAATTTGCATATGTCTTAATGCCGATTCCATAGCATCGTCTCTCAGTTCTTCAGAAGTTAAAAGATGATTATCCTTACCAGTTCTAACAGTTCTTGTTTCGCAATGTCCATTCGAAGCAGAATGCATATGCCATTGAGCATATAAAGAATGTTTTAATATTTTTTGATCTTTAGTCATAATTTTTCCTTATATAGAAGAGATTTCTTTTTCTTTTTTAGCAACATGTAATATATCTTCTTCTCCATATCTATACCATTCATGAAAACAAGAATGTTGCCATAAAATTCCACCATCTTTTTGATTAGAGTAATCTACACGAACAATTTCCTCTGGTCTGAGATCATAATGCCTAGTTAAAACAGAATTTGTAGTTTTTAAAATAGGGTAATAAACTGGAACATCACTCATCTGATTAGCAGTTAAATAATTACTATGGTCTAATCTTAATTCAACATCTTTCCATGCTGTACATTTTAAATATCCTTCTTGAACATCGAAATTATCCCCAATATCAAATCTACCATTATAATGTCTTTGATCTTGTGCTTGAGTTTCTCCTACTACAGGTTTACCATAAAAAACTCTTATTCTCTTGTTTTCTTGTACTGCTTTACACAAAACTTTTAATAGTTCTATGTTAAGGAAAGATGGAAACGCTAAATATTGAGGTCCCATTATATCTTCGAACTCATGTACAAGAAAATATTTAATTTCCCCAGGTTTTTGATTTAGTCTCCATGCTAATTTCATTTCTACCCTTTCTACATATCTAAAATATAAAATTTTATTATTTTTTGATCTTTAGTCATAATTTAATTCCCGAAAGAAAATTTTAAATCTTCTGGATTTGTTGCTATACCTCTACCACAACTATTTCCATAATCAACAAATATAAATTTTTTATTCCAAGATGTTATATGTCCTTCTTCTTTACCACCTGCTCCGTCAGTATAAATAACATTTCTACATTTGTCTTGTTCTATCAATTTTTCTATTATTATCATATTAACTTGTTTCATCCTTATAATCTCTTACATATTCTCCAGAAACAAAAACAACCTCAATTACTTAAATTCATGTCATTAACGATCTCTATCAAACTCGTCAAAAACCGTATAAACATCTTGAGCAGAAAGATATATCTTGCCACTCCAGTCTTTGAATAATCCTTCTCTATCAAACCAGAATTTCACACCACCGTCACCATAAAGCACATTAAAGCCTTCTCGTATCCAGTGGGGATACCCGTCGGGAACATAGATATTGTCCGAAAGAAAAGCCTTGCTCATCAGTGTACTTTGTTTAACAAAGTGATTGTAGCCATTCGCCTTACCAGCTGCATTTCTTTTAGCTTGGACAAGGGAGTTCCAAAAAACGTTCTTTACGCGGGTATAATAATAGTAGCTCATCCTCGTGTAGCCTTCATCTGGGTTGGAGTCCCACGGCACTAACCACGGATTAACCTCGGTATCAAAACTGTGTCCTATATTAGTCTCACTGTCACAATAGAACATTTTGGGTTGCGTAATATACTCTAGATCGAAAAGGAAACCAAGATTACGCCAATTATCATTTTGGGGTTCGTACACAAGATAGGGATAATGTTGACTCCAAAGAAAGTTAGGGGGCATTATGTCGTCATTGTCGGTGGCATAAGAGCGTATCGCAATTCCCCATTGGCGAAGCTGACTACCACAAACCACACACTTAGCCTGTTCTCGCGCCATTCGCAGGCCGGGCATCAGAAGGGAAAGCAGCAAAGCAATAATAGCAATTACCACCAACAATTCAACCAACGTAAACCCCTTAACATTATTTCTTCTCATTATGAAACCCTTTCAAAATAATTTTAACTTTCAGTTTAAATATTATACAATATTTTACTTTTTCCTTTAAATTTCATGATACTTTTACTTATTATTATCATCATATTAACTTGTTTCATCCTTATAATCTCTTACATATTCTCCTGTTTCAGCAAAATAAGTCAAAATTGGTAGAAGGGCTTTAACTTGTTCTTGAGTAAGATGCATACGAGTGGTAAAATGAACATCATCAGGCACAGAAAATGGTACCCATCCAGATCCTTTTTTCAAAATCTTTGGATTTGCATTATCTATACCAAACCATATAGCGGGTTCACTAGCTAATGAACTATCTTGCAAACTACACTCTCTGCCATATTTATCTTTAAAATCAAAAAGACCAAAACCACGATTTGTTTTTGTTTTTGTAAGAGAATTCAGGAACGTTTTTTCTCTAGTGTATTCACTATCTTTTTCAATTTCAATTTTATTATCTTCCATTCTATAGCCCAATATCTTTCCATTTGATAATGTTCTCAACAGTTTTACCACCACTATATTTATCCTTATTAATATCTAACTTCCATTCTTTATCATTATTAAGATAAGCTGTAGAAGTTTTACCATCAGTAAATATTACTACTACTACTTTACCGATATTAGGAAGGACAGTAGCTTCTCTTTGCCATTCTGAAATTTTTTGTTCTACTTTTATATCGGAAACTTTTTTAATTTTTGGTTTTATTTTTTGTTTTTTAGTAGAAGTTTTTATAGTCCATTTCCAATGATCTGAGCCTGTAGGTTGTTTGCGAAAAGATAAAGTCCCTACTTCCCCTATGCCTGGCCAATGGCCTTCCCAATTTTCTTTCCATACTTGTAACCATCGACTGTTATCAATATGGAACATCAGCCCCCATCCTTTATCATTATTCATTGGATCTATATCTATAATTTTGCCAGTGTGCCATTTTTTCCACTTATAGTTCTTAGCAGCATGTGCGTTCGGAATAATATCTACAAAACTAACTAACAACATTATTAAAACACATATACATACAATACACATTGTAGATATAGTTCTTTTTTTATAATACTTCATTTTATTTGTTCCTTAAATGATTAATAACTTTTTGTACGTCTAATAATATTTAAAATTTTACTTCTCTTAGGCTCTGTAAGGCATGTTTTACCATAGTGCCAATTATTTATATCGTGATAAGAATACATAAATCCTGCCTTATGTAAACGCATCAAAAGATCATCAACAATTCTTCCTTTTAAATTTCTTTGAAGAACTTTATCTTCTTCTTGTTTTTCTTCAGGACAAAAACAACTTTCTTCTTTCAAAACTTTAAGATACTTTCTAGACTTTTTTATCTTTCTTTCAGTAACTTTTATTTCTGCATCTACATTCTTAACAGGAGGTCTTTCAACTTCCCAAAATCTTAACATAACAGTGTCCTGATCATGAAATTGATCCATAAGGTGTTCTTTTATATCGTCCATTCTCCAATCATCAGAGAAATATTTAAATTCACTACTACTACTTTGATGTCCTGGCCCATAAGTACAATAGTAAAAAATCCACATAATTAAAATCTCCTGTTATTTATTTCGCATTCTGCCCTACACCAGCTACCTTGCCAGTCAGTTCTTCTACCATATTTACGATGAAGTATTTTCATTTCTTCAAGATTATCAGCGCAAATATTATCCCAGATATCGTGCCAAACAGCACCGTATCTTTCCCCTTTTTTAGATTTATATTCTATAGCATCGGCATGAATAATCAATATTTTTTTATTCTTCGGACATTTATTTTTATAATGATCAGCTGCAAGATTAATTACATCTTCTGATTTTTCTATAACAGTAATAGTCTCTACGTCTTTTTTGTGAAAAAGAGCTTCAATTACCCATCCAAGACCCAGACCATTAATTAAAACATTTCCTGTTGCTTTATGAATAAAATAAAGGTGATCTCCTATTTCAGAAGGAGTGTCGGACATAATAACACTCCCTTTTCTCATCAATTTTGTATAATTCCCTGCTTCAATAATTCTTCCACCGCCACCGTAAGAG
>SDBU01003941.1_pt1 | contig 18561 bp, 8 predicted proteins | sample 2277071 | NCBI WGS metagenome assembly SDBU01 (sample SAMN10397929, study PRJNA504765) | marine sediment metagenome | isolation source: marine sediment core GS08_GC12, 126 cmbsf | place: Arctic Ocean: Gakkel Ridge, Loki's castle | collected 2008 | reverse complement strand
GGATACGACTATACCGCCCCCGTAGGCAGTTTCCCCGCGGGAGCCAGTCCCTACGGGGTGATGGATATGGCAGGCAACGTCTGGGAGTGGTGCGCGGATTGGTATAACAAGAATTACTATAGTCAAAGCCCCCAGCAAAATCCTAAAGTACCTGATTCTGGAAGCAGGCGCGTGTTGCGCGGTGGTGGTTGGCCCGACGGCTTTGCGAGCATCCTGCGCTGCGCGCTCCGCTACTTCTACGTACCGTCGCGCGCGCGCAGCCCCATCGGTTTTCGTTGTTCGCAGGATCTGTAGCCCTTTAGCTCTTTTACACTTTTACCCTTTGCGCCGCCCGAAGGGGGGTGCTCGAAAATTTTAGTCGATTCCAGAGGAGAACTGAACCCTGAAGCTGGGACCATTAACAGTTGGAATACATAGAACGGCGCAGCCGCTTTATCAAACTTGTTGCATAAAAGGGGAATGAATGATAAAATAAGTTAATGGATACAAAAATTCGAGAGAGGAGGGAAGTTGTGTGAACATCAGTTTAGAATTTGACATGGAATCTCCTGAAAGTGAACTACTGCTTCGCCCGATGGAGGTGGGGCGCACCTCCCGACCTTCGCTAGGGGAAATACATAATATTATAGCGCTTGCTTTAAAAAATGAATCTGAAATCGCAAGATATCGGCGGGATGAATTTGCTAAAATTTGTGAACAATTTGAGCGAAAATACCAGATGGATTCGGATACATTCTTGAAGCGATTTGAAAATGGAGAACTCGGCGATGACTTGGATTTCTTCGATTGGTTTGCTGCAAAACGCGGGCTAAATATTTGGCAGCTAGTGAGGAGATGAATTTGTCAAAAGTTTTATCAGCGACAGTTTTTCTATTAGGAGAAACACCATGAAAATAGTTGTAGCTCCAGATTCTTTCAAAGGTAGTCTGACAGCGTTACAAGTATCAGAGGCGATAGAACAGGGCTTTAAGAAAATATTTCCTGACGCAGAATATGAAAAAGTGCCGATGGCTGATGGCGGTGAGGGCACTGTGCAGTCACTAGTTGATGCGACGGGCGGTCAATTATTGACAGAAATTGTTACCGACCCTTTGGGCGGTAAAGTCGAAGCTAACTATGGAATATTGGGCGATGAGATGACAGCGGTCATCGAAATGGCGGCGGCGTCGGGATTGCCGTTGGTGCCAATGGACAAACGTAATCCGATGTTTACCACAACGTATGGCACCGGCGATTTAATCAAAGCTGCCTTAGAACGCGGTTGCCGCAGGTTCATCATCGGCATAGGCGGCAGTGCTACTACGGATGGCGGCGCAGGTGTGGCACAAGCGCTCGGCGCGCGGTTACTAGATGCTTCAGGAAAAGATATCGAGTTCGGTGGCATTGGCCTGAAAAACTTGGCAAAAATTGATATGTCCACAATCGATTCGCGCGTTGCCGAAAGCGTGACAGTTGTGGCGTGTGATGTGGATAATCCGTTGACTGGACCGCGCGGAGCCGCGCATGTCTATGGTCCACAAAAGGGTGCGACACCAGAACAGGTGAAATTGTTAGACCAATATTTAGAACACTTTGCCGTCGTTGTCAAACGCGATTTAGGCAAAGATGTCAAAGAAACACCTGGTGCAGGCGCGGCTGGCGGTCTGGGCGCTGGCTTGATGGCGTTTTTAAATGCGGAACTGCGTTCCGGAATTGACATCGTCATTGAAGCCTCCAATCTGCCTGCGCGGGTGTCAGGAGCCTCTTTAGTAATAACAGGCGAAGGACAATTGGATGAGCAAACCGTCTACGGTAAGACTCCCATCGGCGTGGCGAAAGTCGCTAAGAGGTCAGGGATACCGGTTCTTGCCATCGCTGGCGGAATAAAGGAGGGCGCAGAAACATCCTACGACGCGGGTATTGACGCGATGATGAGTATCGCGCCAGGTCCAATTTCACTGGATGAGGCTATTGAGCGCTCGACGGAACTTGTTGTTGATACAGCGGAACGAGCCGCGCGGATGATTAAAATTGGGTCGCTCTTGGATAGAAGGAGCTGAACTAGGAAAAATTATTCTGGTGAGCGGGAGTGAATGGGCAAAAGGGCAAGGAGGCAAGAGGGCTACTTTCGCCTTTCACCTTTCGTTTGGAGAATTCACCTTTTTCTCCCTATGAGCGAATTGGATTTGGTTTTTAGAGGCAAAGTATCAGACAAGAGAAATACAGAAATTGAGGACGGATGCCTGTTATGGTCAGAACTACCGATTGGTTGGGACAGGCAGAGGCGGAATTAAAAGCCGCAAGAGATTTGCTGGCAACGGATAATTATGCGTGGTGTTGCTTTACTGCCCAACAAGCAGCAGAAAAAGCGTTGAAAGCAATATTGGAACATTTTCGCGAGCGAACGCCAGGTCAGAATTTAAACGTACTAGCGGAGGCTATTGGGCATAATATTGCCGTTGATACTGAACTGCGAGCAGCTTGCGCGCGATTAAATCGGCTTTACATCCCAACAAGATATCCAAATGCTTTTGTCAGTGGCGTACCAGCAGAACAATATTTCCAGACTGATGCTGAACAAGCTATTGAGGACTCGGAAAGGGTGGTCACTTTTGCTCGAACAACTCTCAGACCGACCTAATATCGACTGTTTGCAGAATTTCGTTAATCGGGCGTTAGCCGAAAATGGCGATGAAATTGAATTCATTGTATTGTTTGGTTCGATGGCAAAAGGCAACTGGTCGCATGGCAGCGACTATGAAAAGATCGCTTCGCCCCTTCGGGATGTCCTCATCGGCTTGCGGATAGATGATAACAAGCGATTTATCGATAGACTGTACGACTATTCGCTGTTGAGCCGTGGTCCGATTGAAGCATTTGTCTATAGCCAATCGGAAATTCAGTTGATGTTTGGGCAATTTCATCTCACGTTGTTAGAGGCTCTCGACCACGGAATTGTCCTTTTTGATAGGGGCAGATGGGCAAAAATGCAGGAGCGATTTGTCCTGATGCTCAAAAAACGGGTCATTGAACCCGTTGAACATGGTTGGAGAATTTCGAATCACGAATTAGAGTCGGACCTGGCCTAATTTATAATTTGTAAATTCGAGTTCTCTCGGAAGTAGCTCAAGATTATATCAGCTACTTAGAAATTTGGGCTACATTCATAAAAGGAGGTAATCTATTGAAACCGAAAGTTTATGTAACCCGGCGATTACCACAGCCGGCTTTAGACCGATTAGAGGAAGTTTTTGAGATGGAAGTCAATCCCGAAGATAGGGTATTGACTCGCGAAGAAGTGCTAGAGAATGTAAAAAAATGCGATGTTCTCCTGTGTCTATTGACCGATACTATTGATGGAGAGGTCATGGATGCCAATCCCAATCTGAAGGGCATTGCCAACTATGCGGTGGGATTCAACAATATCGACGTTGAAGCTGCTACCGCCCGCAAGCTCCCTATCTGCAACACGCCTGGCGTATTGACAGATACCACAGCGGATATGGCGTGGACACTAATGTTTGCTGCTGCAAGACGAGTTGTGGAATCCGATGTATTTACTCGCGCTGGCAAATTTAAAGGTTGGGGGCCAATGATGTTACTCGGTGTCGATGTATACGGCAAAACCCTTGGCGTTGTAGGCACTGGACGTATCGGGGACGCGGTTGCCAGGCGGTCTGTCGGATTCAACATGAAAGTATTATATTACGATGTAGTGCCGAATGAGGCCCTGGAACGCGATATCGGCGCGCAGCGCGTTGAGTTGGATGAACTGCTCAAAGAGGCGGATTTCGTTTCGGTTCATGTCCCACTGATGCCTGCGACTACCCATTTCATCGGAGAACGCGAACTGAAGCTGATGAAGAAGACTGCGGTTTTGGTCAATAATTCTCGCGGTCCTGTGGTCGATGAGAAAGCATTGGTCGAGGCTCTCAAGAGCGGCGAAATCGCCTACGCCGGGCTTGATGTGTTTGAAGACGAACCCGAACTCGCGCCCGGGTTGGCAGAACTGGATAACGTCACTCTGACGCCTCACACATCCAGCGCCACTGTTGAAACCCGTACAAAGATGGGAATGCTCGCAGCGGAGAATGCCATCGCCATCATCGAAGGGCGTAAGCCGCCGAACATCGTCAACCCAGAGGTATTAGAATAACGAATTACGAGTTACGAATTACGAATTACGAATCGGAATGGGACCGAATCTAATTCGTAATTCGTAATTTCTAATTCGCACGGGAGAATTAATATTAATGAAAGTCATTGGAATCATACCCGCCAGGTACAAGTCCAGTCGATTTGAAGGCAAGGCCTTAGCGGATATTTTGGGCAAACCAATGGTGCAGCATGTTTATGAAAGAGCGGTTAAAGCAAAAACGCTTGATGATGTTATTGTCGCGACAGATGACCATCGCATTTTTGACTGCGTTCAGAATTTTGGCGGCAAAGTTGTAATGACTTCTGTTGATTGTCCGACTGGCACAAATAGAATTGCGGAAGCTGTCGCCACAGAGGGACGACGCTACCCGGATGGCGCGTTATCGCTAGAGGATTCCGATATTATCGCGAATATCCAGGGCGATGAACCATTACTCGAGCCGGCGATGCTTGACCAGATGATTCAACCGTTTTTTGATGACCCCGCCATTCAAGTAAGCACATTAATGCAACGGATTCATTCGGAGGATGACTATCGCAATCCCAACGTCGTTAAGGTCATTACTGATAAAAGAGGTTTTGCATTGTATTTCTCGCGGTCACCGATTCCTGGAAACCTAAAACTAACATGGCGCGATGGCATGAAGGCGTATAGGCATGTGGGGTTATACGCATACAAAAGAAATTGCTTGTTACGATTTGTCCAGATGCCTCCTGCGCTGTTTGAGCAGGCTGAAGGGCTGGAACAGTTACGATTTTTGGAAAATGAAATTCCCATCAAAGTGGTAGAGACACAGTATTCAACAATTGGTGTGGATACGCCATCGGATTTGCAGAAGGTCATTGGGGTGTTATCCGAGTGAACGGAAGGCGGAAGAAAAAAAGTAGCTTGCTAAATGGCAAGATGGCAAGATGGCAAGAAGGCAGAGAGTTATTGTTGCGTGTGATGGTGTGGGGAACTTTTGCCTATAATCCCGCGATAACAAGCTTTCCTGTAGAATGGACGGAAAACAGAAATAATTATGCTTTACGCAACACGCAACACGTAACACGCAACACGCAACACGTAACACGCAACACGCAACACGTAACACGCAACACGTAACACACATTGGATTGACAATAGTACTACAACGAGATTTCTAGGAGAAAGGAACATCAATGGTCAAATATATTTTTGTGACGGGAGGAGTTATTTCATCAGTCGGCAAAGGAATTACGACCGCGTCGTTAGGGCGACTTTTAATTGACAGAGGATACAAAGTGATGGTGCTGAAAATTGACCCGTATATCAACACGGACGCGGGGACAATGAATCCTTTTCAACATGGCGAAGTCTTTGTCACCGACGATGGCGCTGAGACTGACCTGGATTTAGGACATTACGAGAGGTTTCTCGGTATTAATTTGAATAAAGATTCTAATTTTACCTCCGGTTCCGTATATAGTACGGTCATCGCCAAGGAGCGGCGCGGGGAGTATTTGGGCCAGACAGTTCAGCTTATTCCTCATATCGTCAACGAAATTAAAGAACGAATCTATAAACTTGGTAAGGTTAACGGAGCAGACGTTCTCATCACTGAAATTGGAGGGACTATTGGCGATTTTGAAACTCCGCCTTTTGTGGAAGCTATCAAACAGATTAGCATGGAAGTTGGGCGAGAGAATGTTCTCTACATTCATGTGTCTATGACCATTCTGGGTTACAGCGGCGAAATCAAGACCAAACCCACCCAACACAGCGTAAGGGCTTTGTCAGGTTTGGGCATTCATCCTGATATCTTGATTTGTCGCACCAGTCAACCTTTGGATTCCCAAACCCGTAGAAAACTCGCTATCCATTGCGGCATGCCAGAAGAAGCTTTGATAGAAGGCAGAGACACCAATATGATAGAAGAGATTCCTTTGAGGTTTGACAAACAGGGGATAGCGCGTCTGGTTTTGAAAAAGCTCAATCTCGAAGACCGTCCGCTCATCACAGACGAATGGGAACAGATGGTGAATAAACTTAAAAATCCTCTTCATAGTATCTCAATTGCCATTGTTGGTAAATACACAAAGGGTTGTGATGCTTACATCAGCATCGTCGAAGCGTTGAAACATGGTGGCATTGCTAACGATGCCGCCGTAAAAATCAAATGGGTTGATTCGGAGCAGCTTGTTAAAAAACAGAATGTAGCACAATATTTTAAAGATATCGATGGTATTTTAGTACCCGGCGGATATGGACATCGCGGCATTGAAGGAAAGGTAGCAGCGATTAAATATGCCCGCGAGAACAAAATTCCCTTTCTCGGACTCTGTTTAGGTATGCAATGTATGGTCATCGAATTTGCCCGCAACGTCGCCGGTTTGAAAGACGCGAATAGCTCTGAATTCGACCCCAATACCCCACATCCTGTCGTCGACCTGATGCCCGAGCAGAAAGAATTACAGGAACTAGGCGGCACGATGCGTTTGGGATTGCATCCCTGTGTTTTGGAGCCGGGCAGCACAGCCTATCAGGCATATCAGCAACCTATCCCGAAGGGGCGAAGCGCTCTGTTCCCGAAGGGGCGAAGCGCTCTTTTCATACTTGAACGCCACCGACACCGATGGGAATTCAACAATGAATATCGCGAACAATTGACCGCGTTGGGCTTGTTCGCCAGTGGTTTATCACCCAATAAAGAACTCGTTGAAATCGTTGAAATCCCGGACCACCCCTGGATGGTCGCCTCACAATTTCATCCAGAATTCAAATCAAGACCACTCGAGCCGCATCCGCTCTTTCGCGATTTCATTAAAGCATCGCTTAAAACCGGAAAGCCGGAAAGCCAGAAAGCGTAGTTCCGTAAGCCCAGCGACTTGGGTTGAGTAGGCGAAGCCGTATCGAAACCAGCCAGGCGTCGGTGAGCGAAGCGAACAGAAAGCCGGACAACGAGTAATTGCTCACGAAAGTAATGTTGCCAATAACTGGTTTTTCCACATTCCCGTTTTTTTGAAAAAAATGAGAAGAATATTTAACAACTACATAATTGCCGTTTTGTTGCTCAATCTCACTGTAATATTCATTTATCCAATGAATTCATATGGCGACGAGGTGCCCGCAACGACTGGCCCAGAAACTATTATTGTCAGCGGTCCTGATGGTAAAATTGGGTATAGCAATGTCGCATTTTGGTGGATAGGAAAATCTACACATCCTTTCGATACTGGTTTCGATACGCCTTCGGCTACTCAACCCAAGTCGCCTACTCAAGACAAGCCTTCTACACGAGTCATTGGATATTATTATCAACTTGATGAGTCTCAATTTGTTTTTACTGAGAGTAACCATGTGGTATTTTTTCAGCTTCCGGTGGGAGCGCACAAATTCAGTGTCAAAGCTGTAGATGAGACATTGACAGAAGATGAATCGCCTGCCAGCCGTGTCTTCAGTATTGACCCAGAAATAGTGCTTGAGGATGAGATAAATAACATCGATATGGATGCGAATCCTTTGCCAACGGATGTAGAAATGCAGGGTATTAATAACGATAATATTGACGATGATTGGTTCCGTGTCGTACCTCGGGTAGTCGAAGTCCCTGACTTCGGGGATTCCGCACTGCCTGGGCTTATTCTCACACACATTACGTTCTTTTTCTGGCGGACGGCGCTGAGTAAAACTGAGACTAAACTTACCATTTACAAGTCATCCGTTTCCGATGCCAATAAGATGTATGAAGAGATTGTTGATGCCGAGACGCAACAACTCGCAGTATTCACATCAGCGACAAACACGAGCGAAGAATGGTTCATCAATGTTAATCCGCTTTCCATTGATGAAACAGACGTACTGCATAATTATTATAACATAACTGTTGCTGTCAGTAATTTGGTCAATGCTAGTTGGGATATGGAACATAACGCGGATGCTGTCTTCGCCAATGAACTACGTCTAGCGGGCGACGATACTGCTGTGGTCTTCGGCAAAGCGGATAAACCAAAAGACGTAGATTGGTATAAGATTCATGTTCCTTATACGACTCTGAAACAATTGCATATTGACCTCACCCGTCCGTATGGCAAAGGTAAGACGGATGTGGATATCTATCGGTCATTGCCAATCGCCCCTAGTAGACAGGTTGGACACATAACTATTGATGCGGCAGAAGGACAACAATATGCCAGTTTTCAGACAGCCGTCGCGTTTGGAGATTATTTCCTGAAGGTTAATAATAATGAAAATGTCATTTCTCCTGAAGCAAAGCAACCAGATTTTTATATCATAAATATAAGCCTAAATGCTATTCCTGAAGGCAAGACAACTGCCACGAAAGTTTATGTAGAATTAGAACCCAATGGCGGTGAAACTCTTAAATATCCTGGTGATGCTACTTCCCTGCCAATAGGCGTGCCAATGTATGGCGACAGTTGGGATGGGAATACTGATTTTGACTGGTATAGCACCGTTGTGCCTCCATCAATAAATGTCATTGCGAGCGAAGCGAAGCAATCTGGTGAAACGGGTTTACTTGCTCTCACCCTGTCCCGTCCATCAGGCGTCGGGACTACCAAATTGGAATTGTCTAATCCAACTTCCACTCATCTCGCCGAATTAACGATTACTACGGACAATGAACAACGAGGTCAGCTTATCGCGCCCGTAAAGGAAGGTACGCACTACATAAAGATTATGCCGCTGGATGAAGCCGATGGCGCTTCCTACCAACTGTCGGCTCTATATATCAATTCAGTAAAACATGATGTGACTGGTGGTTTCGATACGCTTCGCACTCAACCCAAGCCGCTGGTAGCAGGGCAGACATTGACGGTGACATTGGATTGGATTCCGGGGAATACAGCGACTTTTCGAATTACGAATTACGAAATCCCCCTAACCCCCTTTGAAAAGGGGGAACGTTTCCGAATTACGAATTCTGGTATCCAACTATTCGATGATGGTCAACATGCCGATGGTGATGCGGACGATGGCCTGTATGTCGGTTCATATACCGTGTCGGAGGGGGATGATGTATTGGATGCTCTCATCGTTGTGCATATCAAGGAATCTCTGTACGGCATTACTGCCGATGTGACCTTGGAACCGACCATTACTATTGATACGCTGCCGCCTGAGATAATTTCTCTGATACACGATGGTGCGGGCGTGCTGTCTGCTGGCGACACATTGACTGTGACTTTGGTGGGAGAGCCAGGCGCAGTTGCAACATTTGACATCGGCAATCCCCCCTCCTTTAGGAAAGGGGGAAAATTACCTTTGTTTGATGACGGACAACATTCTGACGGTGATGCGAACGATGGCGTGTATGTGGGTGTATATAATGTTAACAAAGAGGATAATCTCTCAGATACGCCTATTACAGCTACTTTGGTTGATGATGCTGGAAATGAAACTCACATCACAGCAGAGACGCCCGTAACAATTCGAGGGGATTTTCCAAAAATCGAAACGGCATGGCATGATGCGACGACAGCGCTAAAATTGGGAGATGTCCTCAATGTTACCGTAAAGGGAGACGTGAACAATGTCGCTACCTTTGACATTCTTTTTAATTCCGAAATCCGAAATCCGAAAAGTTCCCCCTTGAACGGTTCCCCCTTTGAAAAGGGAGTTCCCCCCTTTGAAAAAGGGGGGTCAGGGGGGATTGAGGGGATTAAGGGGGTTAGGGGGATTTCCGAAATCCGCGGTCTGCCGATGTTCGATGACGGACAGCACAACGATGGCGCGCCCAAAGATGGCGAATATAGTGGTGCGTATGTGGTAGCGGTGGGCGATGATTTAAAACAAGCTATTGTGACAGTGAATCTGACCGATAAACGAGGTTTTATATCCCAGATATCTCTGGAGGAACCTGTCACCCTTGATGGATTACCGCCTCAAGAGGTCATCGGCGTCATTGGCAGTGATAAACCCGACGACGAAGGCGTCGCATTGATTGTCTCATGGCTGCCTTCGTCAGCGCCGGACCTGTCGCATTATAACGTATATTTTTCAACCTCTCCCATTGAGGAAGTCGGAAGTCGGAAGTCGGAAGTCGGAAGGAAAACAGGTATTGTAGAGACAAGCGCGGAGATAGATGTCCCCAGGGAGTCAGACTTATACTACTACATTGCTGTGACTGCTGTTGATTCTGCGGGCAATGAATCCGCATTGGCAGAAGAATCTCACGCTGGGCCATTGCGCGCGATGGATAATTTGCCACCCGCCTCTATCGTCGGGCTTATGGGTTTTGATACGCCGCATGACACCGGCCGCAGCCTCACGCTTCAATGGAGCCAGCCTACTACCGCAAGAGATTTTTCACATTACAACGTATATATATCGCCTGAGCCGATACGGAAAACGGAGAACGGAGGACGGAAAACGGAGGACGAACTTCCGACTTCCAAAATCCGAAATCTGATAGCCCCAATACGTACGGTTATCCATCGTGAACAATTGACAATAGACCTGTTTACCGAGTTCGATAATGTCGATTATTTTTGCGCCGTGACTGCAGTTGATACTTCGGGCAATGAATCGGCTATCACAGCGGATTCCACAGTCGGCCCCATTCAATCAAAAGACAATACTGTCTCACAACCAGAAAAACCAGTGCGCATTACATTTGGTCCTTCTGGACTTATCCGATATAGCGATGTAACATTTCAGTGGAACCGGTTCTCACCAAGTGAAAATTTGGTAGAAATTCCCCAATCACCCAATTACGGATATATTTATCGGTTGGATAACGGAGAACCGCGATTTACGACGGACGGTAGCGTAACGCTGTACGATGTTTCGGATGGCGAACATCGTTTTGCTGTGGCGAGAGCGCCTCTTCGCACAGATGAGGATTATACTATCCGTTTCTTCACAGTGGGCAAAATGTTGCTTAGAGAGTTGGAACCAAATGGTACGCCTTCCTCAGCAACCGAATTGCCCTTGGCGTATACTATATTCGGTTCTCTAGCGGAGGAAGATGATGATTACTACCGGCTGGAATTGGCAGACACCGTTGCAAACGAAGTGGGGAGATCCCTCGGAAGCCTCGGGAGGGGCTCTGAAGGTATTGTGAATATAAGTTGCGAATTCGGAATTCGGAATTCGGAAATCCCCCTAACCCCCTTTGAAAAGGGGGAACGTTTCGGAATTCCGACGATGCGTCTTTATAAGGAGATTGTATCGCCGGATACCCTCATTGAAATGATGACGATTGATGAGAACACCAACTGGCGCGCCACCCTTTCGGTTGGCAGCAATACTCGTATCTATTACGTACAAATTTCCGGTGCTTCTTCCAATTCGTCTTCACCGGAAACAAATTACGAATTGAGCGCGGATTTCCATCCGATAGAACTACCCGATGTCTGGGAAGTGGAGTTGAACGATACCGCAGGTGATGCCCAGGTGTTAGATACCCAAAGTCTTGCGACTTCGGCTGCCTTGGAATTAACAGGCGCAAGCCATTTTTTGTTCTCCGCGCAAGAACCGGACGGAGAACAAGTCATTGTCGCCGGTGACGAGGATTGGTATCGCTTCACAGGTCCGAGCGCGGCGCGGTTTCTGCGCCTACAGGCATATCGTCCCAGCAGTGTATCTACCACCTCGATAACTGTCTACTCTACATTCCCCATTCAAGAAGCGAATAAAATAGGCTCTATCAATCTTGATTCATCAAATCGCCAGACCGCCGAATTTATGACGCCCATTGTAAAGCAAGACTATTATATACAAGTGCATAGTACGGATAGAGAACCAGTTTACACCATACTGGTCAGCTTCGCTGATATAGATTCAAAAGAAACGTGGGAGTTGGAACCAAACAATCGCAATGTGGACGCTAATAAATTGGATATCGGGAAGCAGTTGCACGGCATGATATATCCAGATGACACAGACTGGTATCGCGTTGATGTCTCGGAAGAAGGCATTCTCGTTTTGTCTTTCGCACGCGCTGCGAGCCTTGGCGATATCGCAATTACTGCGCGAGATACCAAACTAGATGAGATAGCTAACATACACATACCGGAGGCGCAATTTCAGGGATATCTCAGTAGCGCAGTCTCCAAGGGAACATATTTTTTGGTATTATCCAACTTGTCAATTACCCAATTACCAAATTACCCCATTTCCCAATTACCTCATTACCAAATTTCCACTTTATTTGTCAAAGAAAGTAGTCATGATGCAGTCACCGACGACGGTACTCCGCGTACACTCACGTTAGGTGACAGCCTGATAGTGACCCTTGAATGGATGCGTGAGGGCGAGGCGGCTTTCTCAATCGGTGAGATACAGAGCGATATCCCTCTTTTCGACGACGGTAAAAATAATGATGGCAATGCTAATGATGGTGTCTATGCCGGGCGATGGGATGTACCTGACGGTATAGAAAGGTCTGCTGTCGATATTTCAATAACTTTAACGGATGCAAACGATAATACAGCTATGTTTTTTGTTCCGCCGCCGGTTGACATTGATACCCTTTCATCGCCGATAACATCATTGGTACACGACGCTACTGAACCATTGATAATTGGAAATACTTTAACAGTGACATTGACAGGAGAAAAGGGCGGTGTTGCAACATTTGATATCGGTGACCTTCGACGCGTTCTTTTAATGTTCGACGACGGCGAACACGACGATGGAGAAGCGGAAGATGGCGTCTATGTCGGTAAATACGAGATTGGAGCGGGTGATTACGTGGTTGATGCGTCTCTTACAGCTCGATTAACGAAAGCCAATGGCAGAACTGTCGAGCGGACAGCAACAAAAACAATCACTATTGACACTGTCGCGCCACAACCGGTAACTGGTGTAGCAGCGATTGATAAACCGGACGATGAAGGTTTGGAACTTTCCCTGACCTGGGACGCACTGGGGTTGAAACCCCAGCCTATGGCGGATGACCTCGCCTATTACAATATATACCTTTCACGCATCCCCATCAGCTTGACGAATTACGAATTACGAATTACGAATTACGAATTAAAAACAATGCCATCCTATACGTTAGTTGTAGAGGAAAATGGCGTAGAATACTATATCGCGGTGAGTGCTGTTGACGGAGCAGGCAATGAATCCTCTCTGGCGCTCTCTTCTGTCACAGGTCCTGTGATGGCACAGGATGACCGTTCTCCTCCTCCTGTTGAACGGCTGTTGGGTTTCGACACACCTGATGATGCTGGGAAATCGATTACCCTCAAGTGGACACGTCCCTCATCAGCTAACGATTTTGACCACTACAACATTTATTTTTCTAATAAGCCTATTATAACTGCTGATTTACAGACCACGCTGATGCCGATAGCCCAGACTGCTCTGCTCCCTTCGGTCAGCAGTTTACCTCCGGAAAATCGCCGCCTTCTGCTTACTGTTGACGTGACTGTTCCCACGGATGATGTGGATTATTATTTCGCTATCACGGCTGTGGATTCCTCCGGTAACGAGTCTTCTTTGACAGATAATTCTCGCGTTGGCTCCATTCAATCACAAAATAATCTTACTCCGCAACCACAAACCGATATCCAGTTTATTTCCGCGCCGGTTGGATTGGTTCGACACGACGACGTGGCATTTCAGTGGAACCGATATAAGGTTGCTGATGATGACGTCGATTCGGCTCCTATCATGGAATACTTCTATCGGGTGGACGGAGGTCCTATGCGCCTCACCGCCGCCGCACGCGTAGAACTCTACAATCTAACAAATGGTGCGCATACTTTTGCTGTGAAATCTCGTGAAGCGACGGATTACATCACACAGCGATTTACTGTTGACAAAACGGTTGTGCGTGAAATACCAAGCCTCTCCGGACAGCCCAATGACCGTCCCGAATTTGCTATCCCTCTTATTCTTGGGGTAACCTTTGCAAGCGTTTCTAAAGGGACCAATTACTATTTGCTGAATATGTCACAACGCGGTATCGCGAACATCAGTGTTTCGCAACAAGTAGGTGAAACAGAAGTTAACATTTATTCCGCTCGTGTCGCGCCAGAAACCCTGGCGGGAAGCATGATTGTCGGCCCGGCTACCCAATGGCGCGGTATACTGAGTGTAGGCGTTGATATTGGCGAATATATTCTTGAATTGTCGGGTGCGGAGGAGACAGCGTACGAACTTAGCGCGGTCGCGTATCTGATTGTTGAGCCTATAATCATTGACAGCGAACCGAATAATACACCGCAGCAAGCCAATCGCGCCACTTTTTTTACACATACGATAGAACACGTTGAAGAAAGTCAAATATACGGCACTTCATACGGTGGCGATGCTGATATATATTATCTTTCCCGCACCGAAAGCACCATTCGCTGGATGACTATGAAAGCGTTCTGCGAAGCTATAGAAGGAGATATTCAGGTTCGGCTGTTTTCGAGGATGTCCTTTCGTGGCAGTCCATTTCACCAAGACCAACAGATAGCGGAATTGCGGTTAAACTTACCTGGCACACCATTTATGATGACGCATCTACTCGCAGATAGCAAAGACTATTTCCTCGAAGTCCGCAATATAGTAGGAGGGCAAGAGGGCAATGGGGAAATCGGGCAAGACGGCAATCCCGTTGAGCAAAGTGAATACCCGTTACTTGACACTCGAAATTATTCTATCTATCTCAGCTTGTCCGATACACCGACAGACCGTATATGGGAACAAGAACCCAATGGTAACACCCTACATGCAAATTCACTCGGTGTGTTCTCTCCCCAATCTCATCAAGAATCGGTCTGGGGGACCAGTTTCAGTGCAAGTGACAGCGACTGGTATACACTTCACATTTCCGGAAGCGGCATTTTACTGCTTACACTCCAGGAGGCAGAATATCCTGTTGAGCTATCTTTGTACGATTCGAAAGAAAATGTGCTCGGCGCCTTGCACATTGATACAAATACTTTGCAAAAAGGACAATTGAAAACGGCAATCCAGCGGGGTAATTATAATATCCAAATAAAACCTGTGAATAGTGAATTTATTCATCCAGATGCCCCATATCAACTAACCGTCTTTTTCATCAGTGTTTCCAAATATACTATCAATAGAGAGGAAATGAATGTTACGCTGCCCACAGTTGCAATAGCGGATGATATTCTTGGAGTCGATGTGATGTGGCAGCCTGGTAACGATGTCCGCTTTTCTCTTAGCGACATGGAAATGGAAAAAATTCCGCTCTTTGACGATGGCGAACATGACGATGGGGGCGCGAACGACGGTATCTATTACGGTATCTATAAAATACAACCCGGCGATGACATCTCCGACACCTCTGTGATTGTGCATTTGCGTGATGAATGGGACAATACCGCGGACTTAGCATTATCGCCAACTCTGTCCATCGACACAGAAAAACCTAATATCCAATCAGTTTTTGTTGACACTCAGACACCGCTCAAAGCAGGTGCCACCCTCACAGTCACGCTCATCGGTGAAGCATCAGCCGAAGTTGCGAGCGAAGCGAAGCAATCCGCGAGTTTTGAAATTATAAAAGAGTCCTCTGACCTCCCCCTTCCGAATTCCGAATTCCGAATTCCGAATTCCGGAGAACGTCTCGTTATGTTTGATGATGGCGCACATGGTGACAATGCACCCAATGATGGTATCTATACGGGTACTTATATTGTGGCAACCGATGACGACGTGACCGATGCGCAGGTTATAGCGTGGCTCATTGATGCTGCCGGAAATGTCGCGTCGCGCACCGCTGCACAATCGGTGTCTTTTGATACAATCCTGCCCGATATTGTTGATGTCCGCCATGATGCCGAACAAATTTTGACAGAGACTGATACGCTTGTCGTCACAGTTACTGGAGAAACGGACTGTGAAGGAACGTTTGACATCGGTGATTTCCGGACTGGGTTGCGTATGTACCCCGCACTTAAGTACGGGGCAAATGGTGTACATGATGATGGGGATGCGGATGATGGCGTTTACGTGGGTACCTATCGCGTCCGGACGTCCGACCAGATTGCGGCGGCGACGCTCCATGCAGTCCTAACAGATGCTGCAGGCAATCAGTCTACTTTGGACGCCTTTGAGCTTATCAACATTGATGCCCTGGCACCCGTCATCACAGAGGTAAGTTATAACGCTCTTTCTCCAGATTTTCAGACTATTCCTGCGGGACATCCGCTTGCTTTGGATTCAACGCTTACAGTGAGATTGGTCAGCGACATTACCAAGGACCCAATCGGAGGTGCGTCCGCTACTTTCCGCATCGAAGGCTTAGAGACAGCTCAAGACTTGCCTCTGTATGACGATGGCATACACGGCGATGAAGCCGCGCAAGATGGCATCTACGTTGGGACATACATCGTCCAGAAAGGAGATGATGTAAAAGACGCGCGCGTGACCTGTACGCTAGTCAAAGCCAATGGCAAATCTACAACAAAATTTGCCCTCGCGCGCGTGACAATAGATTCAATAGCACCTTCGCCCGTCACTAATGTTAGCGCCGAAGATAAGCCCGCAGACCAGGGTTCCTACATACTCCTTAAGTGGCAAAGCAGCGCGGAATCCGCTTCGGATTTTGACCATTACAACATCTATTTATCATCGAATCCCATTGTCTTGCTCTCATCTATGGTGCCACACACGCGCATCAACCAGGGCCGCGTCACCGAGACTGAACTGGAAGTGCCCAAAAACAATATTGATTACTACTGTGCGGTTACTGCTGTTGACGTCGCCGGCAATGAATCCCTGCTGCAGTTAGGAGATGGAGGTACTGTTTCTGCCCCCACTCGGGCGCAGGATAATCTCCATCCTTTACCTGTTCGCGGAGTACATGCCATTGATACTCCAGATGATTTCGGGGGAAGCATCACTGTCTCATGGTCTGAACCATCATCAGCGCCTGATTTTGACCATTATAACATCTATCTATCGGAGACTCCGGTTCCCCCCTTTGAAAAGGGAGTTCCCCCCTTAAAAAAAGGGGGGTCAGGGGGGATTGAGGGGATTATGGAAGAATGGAAACTTGTTGACACTATTACGGATAGGTTTCTAATGAGCGTAGATGTATCGGTAGGGCAGGACAATGTCAACTATTATGTGGCTGTTACAGCGGTTGATATCAACGGCAATGAATCAACGCTCACACTAAGTCAATCGGTGCAATCAACCCGCGAACAAACGGGTGGTGAAACACAGGTGCAGATTATTAGTGGTCCCATCGGACAAATTCGACAGAGCGCTGTAACATTTTACTGGTCTCGTTGGCCCGCAAATTTTAGCGAAGATGGCGACAGGTTTACCGGGTATTTTTATCAACTAGACGGCAGCGATATCCAGTTTACCGAAGCCAATACGCTCACTTTCTATGACCTACGGGAGGGACGGCATGATTTCGCTGTACGTGCTTCTAACATTGATACGACCGGAATTCAGGCGAATTCGGCTACCCGCTCATTTTCTGTGCTACCGACGTTTACATCCGAATCCGAACCGAACGACGAACCAATCTATCACAATTTGCTCACTACATCGGCGATTATGCGTGGGTACAACGCCGATGACAATGTAGCCGCTGATGAGCTTCGCCCGGATGTGGATTGGTATCTGATGCAAATATCCGCAGGAGGACAACTCGACCTGTTTATGCAGCGTCCAGAGGGCATCGGACGTACTATCGTCAACATTTTTTCCGCCGACGCCCTTAGCGAAGATGCCAAACTCGGCGAATTCATCATCACTGTGAATAATCGACAGCGCAATCATCTCAGTATGGGGGTCCACATTGGCAGCTATTTGATTAGTGTCTCTTCGGAAAACGAAGATGCAACAGCAGAATACGAATTGTCTGCGTCGACGACGATATTGCGAGATGAATATCGCTGGGAAATTGAACCCAACAACTTTGAACAATTCGCCACGCCTATTCCCCTAGATGCTTATGAAATTTATGGTATTGCTAACAAAGGAGGCGATAGCGATTGGTATCGCCTAAACGTCAGCAGGGAACAACCAGCGATGTTGCGCCTGGAAGCCACCCGCCCATTGAGTATGTATACAACGCCTGTGAATGTATATGCCGGTCTGCCGATTGTCCCCGAAAAACAAATCGGTTCTTTGCTGCTCACGCCCAACAACAACCAATATGGGATATTGATGACGCCTGTGCAGACGGGTGCGTATTTTATCCACCTAGATAATAAAGCTGAGACGGAACCGACTCTCTACGCATTGCGTACAACATTCACTGAAATAGATGATTACTGGGAATTGGAACCCAACGGCACGCGCGTGCAGGCTAATGAGTTACCATTGAACAACGCTATTTTTGGTACCAGTTGGCACCCCAACGATGACGTTGACTGGTATAGATTTTCGATAACGGAGAAAAATATCCTAAGTCTTGCCTGTAAGCGAAAAAATGGCGCAGGAACGACGCAGGTGCGTTTGCTCACTGCGGGAGCCGCTGAAATCAGTGGTTTTATGATTGCCTCAGAGAC
>SDBU01003940.1_pt1 | contig 18568 bp, 17 predicted proteins | sample 2277071 | NCBI WGS metagenome assembly SDBU01 (sample SAMN10397929, study PRJNA504765) | marine sediment metagenome | isolation source: marine sediment core GS08_GC12, 126 cmbsf | place: Arctic Ocean: Gakkel Ridge, Loki's castle | collected 2008 | reverse complement strand
GACGTAGTCAGCCCGTATCGGGAGCTCACGGTGCCCCCGGTCAATGAGAACGGCTAGTTGAATGGAGCGAGGTCGCCCTAGGTCAATTAAAGCATCCATAGCCGCCCGAATGCTCCGCCCGGTGTAAAGGACGTCATCAACCAGCACTATGGATTTGCCATCAATGTTAACCGGAATGTCAGTGCGCTGGACAACGGGTTGCAAGTCTAACGAGAAGAGGTCATCTCGATAGAGGCTGATGTCTAAGGCACCAACCGGTATTTTTGACTTCTCAAAGGTTTCTATATTGGTGGCGAGGCGCTTTGCCAGAGGAACTCCCCGAGTATGCATGCCAACCAGAACCAGGTGTTCAATAGCCTTGTTTCGCTCTATAATTTCATGAGCAATGCGGGCTAGAGTTCGCCTGATATCCTCTGCGGTCATTATGGTTTTTGGGGACATGAAAATACCTCTTACCTTGGCTGGCAAGAGGTCCTGTTAATTACCCTTTTCATTTTCCCCTTGCCAGCCTCACTGGACCGACTTAAAGGTTCAAAATTATTTTATTGTTCACTTCTTAAAATAATAGTATACCACTTTTATCAAATTATTTCAAGTATTTGACCTTATTGACCAATAATCAGCTGTCTGATAGTCTTTGGCTGAATCTTATGGGTACAGACGGCAAGCTGATTATATCCCGCCGACCCGAGGGCCTATCCTGCTTCTGCCGGGAGTTTATTGCTACTCTACGAGAATGATTGTATGTTATTGTTACCAGTTGAACTGGGTTGACTAACGGTTTCAGATATATTATGCTATAAGGTTAGCCGAATAATGCTATTTTCTGGAAAGGTTGCGGCTTCAGGCTGCAGGTGGAGAGCAGTGTAAGGAGGGGGCATTCCTGCCGGATAGTGCAAGTGTGCCCCCTGTACTCTATCTTGCTGCAAGAATAGCTGACAAAAAGAATGAGGCTTTCCCATCTGCAACCGAGGGAAATGGCGCTTGTAACTGAGGCGTTTGAACTCCGGGAGGCAGCTAATTTGTGTTCGCTGTGAATTGTACCTTTGTGCTGGCAATACACACTGGAGCCTGTGCTTCATGGGTATTATGTCGTCAGGAGATGGGATAAGGTGACGGTATTCTTACCTGGAAAAACTGCTGGCATTAGGTTTTGTATATGTCGCTGATGAATTAGAAAGGGATTGCTGAGAAATGAAACTAGATGGTAAAGTAGTAATTATTACTGGAAGCAGGCGAGGGCTAGGTAAAGCTTTTGGTATAGGGTTTGCTGAAGAAGGTGCTGATGTAGTCATTTGTGACCGAGTAATTGAGGATGGGCTATTAGAAGCTGCAGCTGAGGAAATCAGGGGTCTTGGGAGACGCTGTTCGGCTGTTCAAGCTGACATTACACTGGAAAGCGACGTAGAAAATCTGGTTCAGAAAGTCGTAGATGAATTTGGTCGCATCGACGTTCTGATAAATAATGCTGGTGTTGCCTACTATCCCCCGCTGCTAGAAACACCTTTGAAGCAGTGGGAGCTGGTGCTAAGAGTTAACTTAATAGGTGTTTTTCTTTGTTCAAAACTAGTGTTGCCCGTAATGATAAAACAGGGAAGCGGTAGTATTATAAATATCTCCTCAACGGCAGCCAACGATAGGGATATCGGTGCCGTCCCCACCGGCATAGCTTATGGTGTATCCAAAGCTGGGCTTGACCGCTTCACCTTTGGCTTGGCTGCTGAGGTAGGTCAATATAACATTGCCGTCAACGCTATTAAACCGGCAAAAGTAGTCAATACCGAGGGAATGAGATTCTGGCTGGCAGATGCTGATAAGTCGCAGTGGCAATCACCGGAGAGGATGGTAAGATGTGCCGTTTTTCTGGCTACTCAGGATGCCAGGGGAATCACTGCTACCGTGGCTACTGATGAGGAACTGCACGCCTGGCACGGACTAAAATAAATAAAGGAAGGAGATTCTTAAATGGCAATCAGAACGCCACAAGAGTACGTAGAAAGTCTTAAAGATGGGCGAGTCGTCTATATTTTGGGGGAAAGGGTGAGGGATGTTACTCAACACCCTATTCTGAGGATATGTTCGGACTGGCTAGCAATGGACTATGTCCTGCAGCAAGACCCTCGGTATCAGGAGTTAGTCACCGAAAAGAACGAGGAAGGGGAATTAGTCAGCTTTGTCTTCATGCCACAGACGAGTGCTAAAGACCTTCTCCGGCTAAGAGAGGTTGTGAAACTTTGGTCCAGGATAAGCTATGGTAAGCCGGCGGGGGCTAAATTTGTCGGCAAGGATGGGCTGAATGCCATAGCCGTAGTTACCCCACGAATTGATAAGCGATTTGGCACCAATTATGCGGAGCGCGTTGAGCAATACCGAAAATTCTTGCAGAAAACCGATGCTTCTATGGCGTTGAGTATGACCGATGTTAAAGGAGATAGAAGCCTGCGTCCGTCAAAACAGCAACAACATCAGGACTACTACGTCAGAATTGTGGAGGAGCGCAGCGATGGCATAGTGGTCAGGGGGGGTAAGACACACATCAGCATGTCACCGGCTTCCAATGAGATACTTGTCTTACCTTGTCGGGCGATGCGTGAAGAAGATAAGGACTATGCCGTTTCCTTTGCTGCTCCGGCTAATGCTAAAGGTATTACTCTAATATGCAGTGAACCGGAGATTACAGAGCCAGGCAATTACTTTGATCACCCCATTAGCGCCAGTGTATACATAAACGATGCTACAATTGTCTTTGATGATGTCTTCATTCCCAATGAGAGGGTATTTCTGAAAGGGGAGTGGCCGTTTGCCGGTGAAATGGCCTACATGTTTGGCAATTTCCATCGCCTCAGCGCCGAGACCTACAAAGCGATAGAGCTTGAGCTTTTAACTGGTGCGGCGCTGCTGATAGCGGAATACAATGGTGTTGACAAAGCTTCACACGTCGTGGAAAAGCTTACCTGGCTCATCCAATACACTGAGGCAATCGACATTCTAGGTAGAGCCGCCTGCGAGCACTGTGTAACTGAGCCTGACTCAGATTTGGTTTATCCCAATCCAATGATTGCCAACATAGCTAAGATGTTCTTTGCTGAAAATTGGCACCAGGCAACCAAGTACATTCAGGACATAGCCGGGGGTATTGTGGCAACAGCTCCCTCATCCAAGGACTTCTTTAACCCGGAGACACATGACATGATTGATAAATACCTTGGGGGGAAGGATGGTGTTCCCACTGAGCATAGGCTGAGGTTAATCAAACTCATAAAGGATATGACCTCTAGCTATGAGGATGTTCTCACCCTTCATGCAGAAGGGTCTCTGGCGGCACAGAGGCTTTCCATATACGGCTTGGCAGATTTTGAAAGATATAAGGCAGCGGCCAAGCGGGCGGCTAGGATTAAGGATGGAACAGAGCATCCTCTCTTTAGCCAACTGCCAGAGTTCCCGAGAAAAATTATCCCGTAGCACCGAAACACCATTTGAAAATAGGTATTAACATGGCATCCCGTACTGTTTGGTTAAAAGGCTGGGTATCTGCTCGCAGATACCCAGCCTTTCCCCAATACTAATACCTGCGGTACCGGTGTTAACTCTTTCCTATCCGGAACATCTTAGTCCCGCATGTGGGACATGTCCCTTGAGTCGCCGGCTTACCGTTCTTCATGGTGATGCTTTTAGCATCCTTTATTTCCCTTTTGGCACGGCATTTCACACAGTAGGCTTGCATTTATCACCTCCCTTTTTGACTACAAAGGATAAACTATTCTGGCTGTAATGTCAATAGTTATATGGATGAGATAGCAGTTTTTTTTCTTATCGCTAATATTGACCTCGAAGTTGTATAATATGAGCATCAACCCCGGAAAGGAGATAGAGTATGGTAGGTGACTTATTCCCAATTGGCGGGCTTATAGCGGGTATTGTTGCCATTGCAGCTGGCATCATTGTACTCGTCTGGCCCAGGATAATTACTTATATTCTTGGTATATACCTTATTATTGTTGGCTTAATCACTGTAATAGCTGTATTACGATAAGAGGTTGTCTATCCCAGGGAAGTTTGCAGGAGAAACTGGACTCAGGGGTGAGGTTGACAAACAGAAACGATGAGAAACAACCTGTCGCCGGTATCCGTTACTGAAGGTTTAGGAACTCGTTTTATCGGGCAGCGGGTTATTTATTCTCGTAGATTGACGTCAACAATGGAGGTGGCACGACGAGAGGTTCAACGAGGGGCAGCAGAGGGGACTGTCATCATTACCGAGGAGCAGACCAAAGGAAGGGGGCGGGTAAGACGCCCGTGGTTGTCACCTAAGGGCAACATTGCCCTGTCTATTATTCTTTACCCCGATGTAGCTCACCTGTCTTCCCTTATTATGCTCGCCTCACTGGCTGTAATCCATAGTATTAAGACGGTTACTGGCTTGAAGCCTGGGATAAAGTGGCCTAATGATGTTCTTATCAATGGCCTGAAGGTTTGTGGCATCCTAATTGAAAGCGAGGTGCGCGGAAACACGGTAGACTATGCGATTATCGGTATTGGGGTAAATGTTACCCTTAAGTCTTCTGAGTTCCCTGAGATTTCGCAAACGGCCACCAGTCTTTCCAGTGAATTGGGGAGAGAGGTATCACGCTTAGATGTGGTCCGGCATCTGTTGGTTGAGTTAGAAAGATTATATTTAATTGTGCAAGCTGGGGGCTCTATCTACGAAGAGTGGCGGGATAATCAACTGACGCTGGATAGACAGGTTCATGTAACCTGGGGTGAAACAGTATACCAGGGCATAGCTAAATCAGTAGCCAGGGATGGTAGCCTGCTACTGCGTCAGTCAGATGGAACTCTGACCCGGATTGTTGCCGGGGATGTAACCCTGCGCCACTAACTTAAAACCAGGTAGTACCCAGAACGTGCTCTCAAGGGCACGCTCTGGGTTTATTTAGTAGTGGGCCCACAAATCTTAGGTCTTGCTATGCTTTCTTACTTGATGGGGGGTGTTTTATCCTCTTTTTTTATAAACATGCTGATAAGGTCTATGGGCAGAGGGAAGATGAGGGTGCTGTTTTTTTCTGAGGCTACTTCGGTCAGTGTTTGCAGGTAACGAAGCTGTAGCGTGACTGGCTCCCTGGCGATAATCGCCCCGGCTTGAGCCAGCTTCTCCGCAGCCTGAAACTCACCCTCAGCATGGATGATTTTAGCCCGTCTCTCTCGCTCTGCCTCAGCCTGAGCTGCCATCGAACGCCTCATTGATTCCGGAAGTTCGACTTCCTTAATCTCCACGGTGCTGACCTTCACCCCCCACGGGTCGGTATGCTCATCAATTATCCTCTGTAGCGTCTGGTTAAGCGATTCCCTTTGCGCCAGTAGCTCGTCGAGGTCAGATTGCCCCAGTACGTTACGCAGTGTCGTCTGGGATATCTGGGAAGTGCCTCTGATGTGGTCTAGAATCTTAACTACAGATGCCTCAGGGTCAACCACCCTGAAGTAGACCACAGCGTTTACCCTGACGGTAACATTATCCTTGGTGATGACGTCTTGTGGGGGAACATCCATAGTTACTACCCGCAGGTCTACCTTCACCATACGGTCAACAAAGGGAATGATGAGAAATAATCCCGGCCCCCTAGCCCCAACTAACCGCCCGAGGCGGAAAATGACCCCCCGCTCGTACTCGGCGACAATTTTCACCGCCATCGGAATGATTATCAGTGCGGCTAAAACAATTACACCAATAAGAATCATTATTTACCTCCTTTATTTATTTTAGCTACTCGTAGCATTAGACCCTCAACCTTGGTTATAATCACCTCCTCTCCGGGCTGCACCCGGCCGTCCTCTGATATTGCCGTCCAGCGTTCACCCTGAATGAAAACTGTTCCTTTGGGTTTCATGACCGTCTTGACTTCGGCCGTCTTGCCTACCAGCTCTTCTCTGCCGGCGAGTATCTGCTGTCGGTGGGCTCGAATTCCCCAAATAATGGTGACGGCGATGAAAACCGCAATAGCAATTACAACTATTACAATTAGCCACGGGTTTATTGGGCCTAGTTGAAACAATGGACACCTCCTAGGAAATAAGATTTCGGGATAAATTTATGCGGGCTCAAAACAATTATAGGGATAACAATTGGGCTCATTTGTTTACCTCATTTATTGTTTTTTTGACTACTCGTAGTGTTAAACCATCAACCCCGGTTATAATCACTTCCTCTCTGGGTTCCAGCCGGCCTTCCTCTGATATGGCGTTCCAGCGTTCGCCTTTGAAGAACACAGTCCCTTCGGGATCCAGGGCTATCTTGACCACCGCTTTTTTGCCCATCAGATCCTCCCTTCCGGTAGAAGCCTGACGTCGGTGTGCCCAGATTACCCGACTAACTACGAAGGCGAACAGAGCAGCAATTACAGTTGTCACCGTAGCAATCAGCCATGGATTTATTCTAAACAATGGGGAACCTCCCGGAAATAAGATTAAGGCACCAAGAACTAGTGACACTACGCCACCGGCAGTAAATAAGCCAAAGGAGGCAGTAAATACCTCAGCGATAAAGAGACCAAAGGCGAGAACGATGAGTAGAATGCCAGCGATATTTGTCGGTAGCTGTCCTAGTGCATAGAAGGCCAATAAGCCACAGATGACACCAACTACGCCGGGGAAAATGAGCCCCGGGTTTGTGATTTCAATGATAATACCAAGCGAAGCCAGGCTTAATAGAAGAAAAGCGATGTTTGGGTCACTGATAGCGTAAAGAAAGCTCTCAATCGCAGTCATATTGGCCTTGTTGATGGTAGCGCCCTCGGTATTCAGAGTCACCACACTGCCATCAAGCATGGTCACCTCTCTACCATCGAGTTGGGAGATGAGGGCATCAAGGTCAGCGGCCACCATATCAATGACATTAAGTTCTAGAGCCTCTTGCTCAGTGGCGGAAACGGCTTTTCTAACTGCTTTTTCGGCCCACTCGGCATTGCGTCCGTGGGACTCGGCAAGGCTTCTAATATAAGCCGCGGCATCATTGACAATTTTTTCTTTCAATTCATCCGACATCCCACCTTCGCCGCCACCTAGCTGGACTGGGGTAGCGGCACCAATGGCAGTATTTGGTGCCATGACGGCGACATGGGCGGCCAGGGTAATAAAGGCACCCGCCGAAGCAGCTCGAGCCCCGGATGGAGAGACATATACTACTACCGGCACCTTGGCATTAACGATGTCCTGTATAATTTCACGCATGGCGGTGTCCAACCCACCGGGTGTATCCATCTGGATAATGCAAGCGATAGCATTTGTCTCTTCAGCTCGGTCAATGCCCCGCTTGACATAATCGGCGAGTACCGGGTTAATAACGCCATCAATGCGAAGAACGACAATGTTAGGTGCAGCTGCTTGCGCCTGAACAGAGGCAAGGGCTGTGATTAATAAGCCAGCTAAAAGTAGGATGCGTATGATTCTCGTCACATCTTAACCTATCAACGGGTCTGTAATAGATAAGTATATATTGCTCGCAGTCTATTGTAAAGCCGAAGCCCCTTAAAAATCTATACTCCCTCTCCTTTGGTAATTGGAAGACCCCATCCCCTGTATTCCATCCCCCTTAATAAGGGGAAGGGGAAGATATTTTTAAGAGGGGCTAACGCTCCTCTAAGACTTCCTATACTATTTCGGAATTAGGGAAAGTCTCCCTGATTACTACTGTGAATAAGGAGAGTTGAAGAGAAGCTTCGCTTCTCTTCCAAAACCAATTCCCCCTCTCCTTCTCAAGGAGAGGGGGATAAAGAGGGGTGAGGTTGATAAAATGACGTAGTTGAATGACTGGGCAAATTAGTGTAGAATTTACCAGCCACCGGTAACAGGAGCGATATGAAAGTTCAAAGATGTAAGGGAAGCCGGGATCTATCCCCTGAGGAGATGAGGCGGTTTCGCTTCATTGAGGGGATATTTATAGATTGCTGCCTTAAAGCGGGATATGAAGAAGTCAGGACGCCAACCGTTGAGTATCTTCATCTCTTTACGGCGACGGGGACACTGACCCCAGGCAGACTAAGTAGGGTATATTCCTTCCTTGATTGGGACGGCTGGAGCGGGGAGAGGGTCGTCTTGAGACCTGATGGCACTATTCCTATTGCCCGACTTTATATCGAGAGTATGCCCGAGAAGGAACTGGCAAAGTTGTTTTACATAGCCAATATCTTTATTTTTGAAGAGACCGGGACGAAGACGAGGGAGCGGTGGCAGTGTGGAGCCGAACTTATCGGAGCCGGGTCAGCCTTGGCTGATGTGGAATTAGTCACAATCGCTCGGGAAGTTTTAAGCAAGTTAGGGCTTGAGGGTATAGAACTAAGGCTATCGCATGTTGGCTTAATAAGGGCACTACTTGTGGAGCTTGGGCTAAAGAATGCCGAGCAGATGAAAATATTTGACCAGATTCTGGACGGGAATATGGAAGCATTGACCAGGATAAAGCCGGGGCGCCCGGAACTGGGAAGGGTTTTATCTTCTTTACTGGAGCTGAAGGGAAAATCTTCCGGATTTTTGCAAAACTTTAAGGCGTTATTTAATCGAGAGCTACCGAAACTTGAGCCCTATATTGATGACTTCATCAACGTTGTTAGTCTTCTTGATACCCTGGGCTATGATTACCAGATTGATATTGGTTCGGGGGCTGGCTTTGAGTATTACACCGGGATGACCTTTCACTTGTTTCTGGGTGAGGAGAAGATTGGTGGTGGGGGGAGATATGATGCCCTTCTGCCGCTAATGGGTGGCCGGAGTGTTCCTGCTTCAGGCTTTGCCCTTTACCTTGACTCGCTGATGAGCCGGTTAACCCCGGCAACCTTAAATAAACGCCCATCTCACAGAATTCTGGTTACGGGTGAACTGGAAGCAATGAAGCAAAGCTTCACAGTTGTCAGCTATCTCCGCGAAGCGGGCTATGTGGCTGAACTCAGCCTGGGTACTCAGCAGTTAGCTGATTTTAGGTGGACACTTAGTGTTCAGAGTAAGGCGCCGCTATTTGTTTTGACTGACCAGATTAAACAGAGGAGATTTGAGGCGCAGACTGCAACCGAAGTTTTGGCATTATTGGAGGCTGGAGGTGCCGATAAAAATAGCCTTGTCTAAAGGTCGCCTTTTGGATGAAACGGCTGGCTTACTTCGTAGAGCCGGCTGGGGGCTTAGTGGCTATCATCAGGGGACACGTTCTTATCGCCTTAAATCCGCAAAGTTTCCCCGCCTGTTAATAAAGGTATTCCACGAGAAGGATATCCCTATTCAGGTAGCGGTAGGAAACTATGACCTGGGGATTTGTGGGCTAGATTGGATTGAAGAGCTCTTGGTTAGATACCCCAGCAGTGCCCTGGTGAAGGTAAGAGAACTGGGGCATGGACGGGGCACCTTATATATGGCTGCTAGCCAGTTTGGCGGGACATCTACGATTGACGAAATATCAGTGAGTCAGGGTATTATTCGTATTGCTAGCGAGTACCCTAACCTGGCTGAGTCATTTGCTGTGAACCGTCGGCTAAGGCGGTTTAGCGTGTTTCCGGTATGGGGAGCCGCCGAAGTCTATCCGCCAGAAAGTGCTGACCTGGCATTAATCTCGGTGAAAGCTGAGGGAGAGCTTGCTGATTATGGGCTAACTCCAATAAGCAAAATCCTCACCTGCAGCGCTTTTCTGATAGCTAACCGAAATAGCTGGGAATCTAAAGACATGCGTTCGGTGCTGTCTTCTATCTATGATAATCTTGCTGCTGGTGAGAACGATTTGCCTACCAACGATGTGCCGGAGACACCCAGGATGACTGGGCAGCACTCTGCCGAACCGACCGCCGATGATACTATCTGGTTCGCCTTACCTGACGGTCATCAGCAGCCGCCTACGCTTCGCTTGCTCACTAGAGCCGGTATTCAGATTAGCGATTACCCATCACCGGCAGGCAATCGTCGCCCAGCCATTGGCCTGGCTGGGGTCAAGGTTAAGGTGATTAGGCCCCAAGATATGCCGCTGCAGGTTGCTAACGGGAACTTTGATTTGGCTATTACCGGTAAGGACTGGCTTATGGAGCACCTTTATCAGTTTCCGTCCAGCCCGGTGACCGAGCTTTTGGACCTCAAATTTGGAAAGGTAAAAATAGCCACCGTAGTAAGCGACCGTCTGGCAGCAGATGATACCTATGGATTGAGACAGCTTAGCAGTGAGCGATTGGTGCCACTTAGAGTAGCCTCAGAGTATGTAAACATAGCCGACAAGTATGCCAGAGATAATCACCTCGGATGGTATCGGGTGGTTCCAACCTGGGGGGCTAGTGAGGGCTTTTTGCCGGAGGATGCCGATTTGCTCATTGAGAATACCCAGACCGGGCAGACCCTGTCTCGGCACAACCTTAAGATTATTGACACCCTTTTTGAGTCAACGGCTTCCCTGATTGGTAGCACAGTAGCTGCATCCAGTCGGAGCAAGAGCGAACGGATAAAGTCGATTACTGCCACCTTACAGACGGCAGTGGAGGACTAAGTTGATAATTATTGACGACTTTCAGCCAGCAAAATCGGCATTATCACGGTCTCCCCTTTCCGAGTTGTACCCAGTTTCACCGGCAATAAATGAGAGACTGAGAGAGATATTTGGGATGGAAATTGACCCCGAGCAGGCGGTGAGACAGATTATCGCTGAGGTACGTGATAGGGGAGATGCGGCGCTGCTCGATTATACATTTAAGATTGACAGTGTGGAACTTACCTCACTGGAGGTAGGCAGGGAAAAGATAGCCAGTGCCTACGACGAGGTTGAGGAAGAGCTAGTCTCAGCTCTAAGGCTGGCAGCGGAGCGCATTCGCATCTTTCACACCAGACAGAAGAGCGAAATTTGGAGTCAAGCTGGTGGACTGGACTTGGGTTGGCTAATACGCCCGCTGCAGCGCATCGGTGTTTACGCTCCCGGCGGTACTGCTGGCTACCCATCAACAGTATTGATGACAGTCATACCGGCTAAGGTGGCTGGGGTCAAAGAGGTTATCTTGGTTACTCCTCCAGGATTACAGGGAGAAGTCCCGCCACCGGCATTGGTAGCCGCTGATATTGCTGGGGTTGACCGTATTTTTTGTGTCGGGGGTGCTCAAGCAATTGCTGCCTTGGCCTTTGGCACGGAATCCATCCCCAGAGTGGACAAGATTTGCGGCCCGGGTAATATTTTTGTCGTCTTGGCCAAGAAGATGGTCTATGGAGCGGTTGATATTGATGGACTCCAGGGACCTAGCGAGATACTAATTATCGCCGACAAAACTGCCGACCCTGAGTATTGTGCCGCTGAGCTTTTGGCTCAAGCGGAACATGACCCGCTAGCCTCGGCTATTCTGGTAACTACCTCACGAGAGTTGGCCGACGAGGTTAATCGGGAAGTGAAGCGTCAGGCAGAAGATTTACCCCGCCAGGTTGTAGTCGCCGAGTCTCTGGAAAACAGGGGGATGATTGTGGTGGTCACCACAATAGATGAGGCTATAGAGTTAGCCAACCTGTATGCTCCAGAGCACCTTAGTCTCATGGTGGACAGGGCTACCGCCTACATCGGCAAGGTGACTAATGCCGGAACGGTATTTATTGGTAAGAATTCAACTGTAGTTCTGGGTGATTATGTGGCTGGGCCAAGTCATGTTTTACCTACCGGTGGCACCGCCCGGTTCAGCTCGCCACTTAACGTGGGTAGTTTTCTGAAGCTTATGAACTTGGTTAATATAGATGAGGCTGCTTTGAGGCGACTTGGTCAGGCGGCATCAGTTATTGCTAGAGTTGAGGGGTTTGATGCTCATGCCCGGGCAGTGGAAAGGCGACTGAGATAAACTATTGACAATGAATGCTTGCTGTGATAAACTTCTCCACGAGAAAGTATTAATCGGAATACGCAAATGTTGGCTAATGCTATGGTACACAGTTCATATTACACCTTCATATTTACAAGGCGCACAAGGTGCGCTGGTGAGGGATTTGTGTGAAATAGGAATAGCCACAAATACAGATTAACAGTCAAAAGGTTGAAACAAGAACCCTCCCCAGTGGAGGGAATTCTATTTTAGTTAGTAGTAGATATATATCTCGAATGAATATTTGGCCGGTCTGGGAAAACAGGCATACCAGGAGAAACTGCCGTTAGTCATGGGCTACCAAAAAGGAATAGAGGAGATGAAGATGGCTATAGATGGAGGGATAGAGAAATTAGTGAGACCTGAGATGGCTGCCGTCGGAGGTTATGTTGCCAGCAAGTCACCGGAGACACTAGAAGGAAAGGTAGAAGTGCCCGTAGAGGATATTATCAAGCTGGATGGTAACGAGAACCTCTATGGCTGTTCACCAAGGGTAAACCAGGCTCTGGCTACTTATCATTTAATGAATATTTATCCTGACGCCGATCAAGGTGAACTTAGGGAGCTACTCTCAGGATATACTGGCGTCAACGCCGAAAATATTGTAGGTGGTAACGGCAGCGACCAGCTAATAGACAATGTGCTACGCTTATTTGTTGGACCTGGTGATGAGGTGATAAATTGCATACCCACCTTTGATATATTTCGTTTTAGGACGCAGATGTGCGGTGGCACCCTGGTTGAGGTGCTTCGAGATGATACTTTTGCGGTTGATGTAAGAGCAGTGAAAGCGGCGGTAACCAGGAAAACCAAAATGATAGTTTTGGCAACACCTAATAATCCTACGGGAACACTAACCCCCCGGAATGATATTTTGGAGTTAGTGGATACAGGGGTGCCGGTTCTGGTGGATGAAGCTTATGTCGAATTCAGTGGAGAAACAGTTACTCAATTGGTCACCCAGTATGGAAACTTGATGGTGTTACGAACATTCAGTAAGTGGGCAGGGCTAGCTGGTCTGAGAATTGGCTACGGGATTTTCCCGCCCCAAATCGCCAGTTATCTGATGTCAACTAAGCTTCCGTACGCGGTAAATGTTGCTGCCCTGGTTGCTGTCCGCGAATCGCTAAACGACCTCGATTATCTTCGAGACAGGGTAAAGGCAATAGTTGCCGAGAGGGAGAGGCTTTTTACTGAGTTAGAGAAGCTGGAATTCTTGAAACCCTTCCCATCAAGGGCTAACTTCATTTTCTGCTCGGTTCTAAATGGTAACGCCAGCGAAATTCAGCAGAAATTACAGAATAAGGGGATACTGATTCGTTACCTTGATTTACCGCTTCTGACCAATGCCCTCCGCATTGGTGTTGGGAAACCAGAACATACCGATGCCGTAATCAAAGCGCTTCGGGAAGTTGGGGAGGAAATAAGTGGTTAGTAGACTATCGATTTTTAAACGGGAAACAAAGGAAACTAACATTAGTCTGGAGCTTGATGTTGATGGCAGCGGTAAGTGGGAAACGAATACTGGCATCAGGATGTTGGACCACCTGCTGGCTCAGCTTGCCCAGCATGGGCTATTTGACATAAAGATTTCAGCTACCGGGAATGACCAGCATCACCTGGTTGAGGATGTTGCCATTTGTTTAGGTAGGGCTTTTGGCGAAGCTTTGGGTGAGAAGCGGGGCATTGTCCGAATGGCTGATGCTGCCGTGCCTATGGACGATGCTTTAGCGATAGTGGCGGTGGACATTAGCGGTAGGGCATATACTGTGCTGGAGTTGCCCTTTAATGATAGTGAGATAGCTGGATTAGAAGTTGACCTTATTCGTCACTTCCTGGAGTCGTTTGCCGTTGAAGCCCGGCTGAATCTACACGCCAGGTTTGCTTACGGCACTAATGACCATCACAAAGCCGAAGCTCTATTTAAAGCTCTAGGCAGAGCCTTAAATACGGCTACCAGGATTGATGAGAGAATTGCCGGCGAACTCCCCAGCACCAAGGGTTTATTGGAGGACTAGGATTTGATATGAACCCCGTGATTGGCCTAGTCCTGATTGTGGTCATCGCACTGCTGGTAGTGCTTATTATCCCCCGGTGGCGTCTAAAGCGAACTATTCCCCAGGTAATACGTATTTTCAGGGAATATAATGCTATTGGCATTAACAATGCCAAGACGATCGACGAGCTGAGGCTCAAGCCTCGAAATATGCTGGAAGGAATGTTAAAGGGACGGGACTACCGGCAGTATGCCTTGAGCACTCTGATGAAGGTCGAGATTATACGGATGACCGAAGAGGGTAAGCTTTACCTCTCGGAGGAAAAGCTCCTCGGTTCTGGTCTTGATAAGAGCGTATTATATTCCCGCTAGTGTTACGTTAGTTCTCCACCTGTTAGCCTTTCGTAAGCCTGCTCATATCTTTGCGTGGTGCTGGTTATAACTTCTGGTGGGAGCATGGGGGCGGGTGGCTCTTTATTCCAGCCGGATGCGGTGAGCCAGTCCCGAACCGGTTGCTTGTCATAGCTGGGTTGGGATTGCCCAACCCTATATCGGCTGGCATCCCATATCCGACTTGAGTCTGGGGTCAATAACTCATCAATAAGGATAAGCTTACCATTATCCATCCCGAACTCCATCTTGGTATCGGCAATGATAATACCTCTGGTTCGGGCATACTCTCGGGCATAGTTGTAGATGGCGAGGCTTTTCTCCTTCAGTTCTTCAGCCAGAGCTTCGCCCACCAGCCTTTTCATCTCGTCCGTAGTCAGTGGCTGGTCGTGCCCACTTTCTGCCTTGGTGGTCGGAGTAAATAATGGCTGGGGTAATTCCTGGCTTTCCTGCAAGCCTTTAGCTAGAGCTATTCCAAAAACGGTGCCATATTGCCGATATTCCGCCCAGGCCGACCCGGCAAGGTAGCCACGAACAACACATTCAATCGGGATGCGTTCCGCTTTTTTGACAATCATAGAGCGGCCGGCAAGGTAATCCGGGTAGGAAAAGCTGCTTTTCGGGGGAAGATAGGAATCAAGGTAGTGAACATCATCAATAACGGCTACCAAGTGGTTGGGCATTAAATTTCTGGTCTGGTTGAACCAGAAAACGGAGAGCTGATTAAGTACTAAGCCCTTGTTAGGAATGCCGCTGGGTAGGACAACATCAAAGGCTGAGATTCGGTCAGTGGCTATAATCAGCAACCGGTCACCCAGGTTATATGTGTCCCGCACCTTTCCCCGGAAAAATAGGGGCAGTGGCAAATCAGTGTCTAGTAGAACTGACGGAGTATTGCTATTTTCCAATCTTACCCCCTGTATACCCCTCCGAAGAAGAGGGAAGGACTACTTTTGAAGGGCTTTGCCCTTCCAACCTACCCTTAATAAATAACCGCTCGGGCTAACACCTATATAGCTCTAGGAGCTAAGTCTGTAGGTCTGGTCATACTCGTTTTCCACTGCGCCTTAGTTAAGCCCAACCGCCCAAAAATTTCATCTATATATCGCAGGTAGTATTGATAGTCAAAAAGTGACTCAAGCTCTGATTGAGGTAAGATAGCAGTAACCTCCGGGTCAGCCTTCAACAAGCTAAGGAAGTTCTTATTCTGCAACCACACCCGCATTGCGTTTCGCTGCACCAGCTCATAGGCTCTTTGCCGGCTCAACCCCTTATCAATAAGTGCCAGCATTACCCGCTGCGAGAAGACTAGCCCCTTGGTAAGCCCGATATTCTGCTTCATCTTCTTGGGATAGATATGCAGCCCGCTCATTACGGATGTAAACAGGGCAAGGCAGTAGTCCACCAGCAGACAGGCATCAGGCAGGATAATGCGCTCGGTAGAGGAATGACTGATATCCCGCTCATGCCACAGGGCGATATTTTCCATTGCAGTTAGAGCATAGCCCCGGACCAGCCGGGCCAAGCCGCAGATTCGCTCACAGAGCTCCGGGTTCCGCTTGTGGGGCATGGCTGATGAGCCAGTCTGCCCGGCACTAAATGGCTCTTCAACCTCTCGCGTCTCTGTTTTTTGCAGTGCCCGAATCTCGGTGGCAAATTTCTCTAGTGAGCTAGAGATTATCGCTAAAGTAGTAACAAACTGGGCGTGGCGGTCACGTTGTAGAACCTGGCTTGATACCGGAGCTGGGGCAAGCCCCAACTTGGCGCAAGTCTTCTCCTCAATCTCAGGCGGCACAGTAGCATAGGTGCCTACTGCCCCAGAAAGCTTGCCCACTGCAATTGTCCTCTTAGCCTCAGCAAGCCGTTGTTGATTGCGTCTCATCTCCCCAATCCACAGTGCCAGCTTCAGTCCAAAGGAAATCGGTTCGGCATGAACGCCATGAGTGCGACCAATCATCGGTGTATATTTGTGTTCTATTGCCTTTTGTGCCAGTACTGAAATGAGTTCCTTGATATCGTGACTTAATACCTCGACGGCTTCAAGCATCTGCAAGCTAAGCGCCGTATCGATGACATCAGATGAGGTAAGTCCGAGGTGAATAAAACGCGATTCATCACCCACGCTTTCTGATACCGAACCAAGGAAGGCAGTCATATCGTGGTGAGTTTCTTTAAGAATCTCCTCCATGCGTTTAAGATTGCATCGGGCCAGCTTTATCTTGGTTACGGCTTCCCGGGGAATGACACCTCGTTCTGCCCAAGCATCACAGACGGCAATCTCTACTTCAAGCCACTTATTAAACTTGTTCTCGTCCGACCATATTCTCTTCATTTGAGGGCGGGAATAACGCTCAATCATTGCTCTCTCCTCATAATCCACCTCTGTATTTCTTGTAGGCGTCTCTTATCTCGTCATACTTCAAGCCCAGAATTTCAGCAGCAAGATAGGCGGCATTCTTAGCCCCGGCGGTGCCGACAGCTACGGTGGCTACCGGTATTCCGGCAGGCATCTGGACTATGGATAGCAGGGCATCAATACCCTTTAACTCACTGCTGGCTAACGGTACACCGATAACAGGTAGTGTTGTCCAGCTTGCCACAACCCCGGGCAGGTGAGCAGCCCCACCAGCGGCGGCAATTATCACCTCAACCCCCCGATTTCGGAACGCTAGCGCAAATTGCCTCACCTTCTCCGGATTGCGGTGGGCGGAGATTACTTCAACCTCATAGCCGACACCAAGGCTATCCAGCACTTCCAGCGTTGCCTGCATCGCTTCGGCATCAGATTTCGAGCCCATAATTACTGAGACTAGTGGCATACTACCTCACCCCCTGTATCCCCCTCTCTTATCAAGGAGAGGGGGAATTAGTTATGTGAGAGGGACTTCGTCCCTCTAAGACTCCCTTTTGAGCTACCTCGCCTTCAAAGAAGAGAAAGGTAGTTTTTTGAAGAGGCTTTGCCCCTTCAATCATTCCTTTATTTCCGCAATATCTTTGCGGTAATGGCAACCCTCAAAGTGAATTCGCGGGATATTAGCGTAGACCTTTTCTCTTGCCTCGGCAATGGTTTTGCCCATGGCGACTACCGTGAGCACCCGTCCCCCATTGGTCAGTATTTGTCCTGGCTTTGCGCCCGCCTTGGTTCCAGCATGGAATACCAGGATGTCGTTATCCAAGTCATTCAGCCCGCTAATCGGAAGCCCGGTCTTGTAGCTACCTGGGTAGCCGGCTGACGCCATTACGACACCAACACAAGCATCTTCGTTCCACTCTACATTTATCTTGTCAAGGCTGTTGTTATCCACTGCCATCATGATATCTACCAGGTCGGTCTTGAGCCGGGGCAGGGTAACCTGGGCCTCCGGGTCACCAAACCGGGCGTTATATTCTAGCACCTTTGGTCCGTTCTCGGTAACCATTAGTCCACTATAGAGGACTCCCTTATACGGTCTTCCCTGCTCGTGCAGGACTTTTACGGTCGGCTCCATGATGGTTTCGGTCACTGTTTTCCCCAATTCCGTAGTAAAGAAATATGGCGGGCTATAGCTGCCCATACCACCGGTATTTGGCCCCTGGTTACCGTCAAAAACTGGCTTATAATCACACGCTGGCACCATCGGGATTATGCTATGAGCATCGCTGAAGGCGAAGGCACTCATCTCCCTTCCTGACAGACACTCTTCGATAACAACCATATCGCCGGCGGCACCAAAGATTCTAGACTCCATGATGTCAGCCAGGGTATCCAGGGCTTGCGGGATTGTATCGGCGACAGTCACCCCTTTACCCGCCGAGAGTCCATCCGCCTTGATGACAATAGGTGGCTGTTGCTGCTGGACATATTCTTTTGCCCGGCTATAGTCCGAAAAGCTGACACTTTGAGCACAGGGGATATTATACTCCTGCATTAGCTCTTTGGCGAATACCTTACTTGATTCTATCTGGGTGGCTATTTTTGTCGGGCCAAAAACAGCCATGCCCCTGATTAGAAATTGGTCGGCAATGCCGCTGGCTAACGATGCCTCGGGACCGACCACAGTAAGGTCAATCTTCTGTTCCAGAGTTACCTTGACCAGCGACTCAATATCGGTGGGGCTAATATCAAGATTACGGGCTATTTGGGCGGTGCCGGCATTACCCGGGGCCACATAAATTTCCTTAACCCTGGGGCTCTGGGTTAGCTTCCAGACCAGGGTATGCTCCCTGGCCCCGCCACCAACAACCAGTATTTTTATTTACCTCACCCCCTTAGGCTTTATTTAACCCCATCCCCCTTTTTACACTTTATACTGTTACCGTGTCCATTTCTACAGGAGTAATCTCCTCTGGGACTGGT
>SDBU01003939.1_pt1 | contig 18569 bp, 16 predicted proteins | sample 2277071 | NCBI WGS metagenome assembly SDBU01 (sample SAMN10397929, study PRJNA504765) | marine sediment metagenome | isolation source: marine sediment core GS08_GC12, 126 cmbsf | place: Arctic Ocean: Gakkel Ridge, Loki's castle | collected 2008 | reverse complement strand
AGATACTTTCCGTGCTGATAAAATACCACAATTCTATTTTTCATTAGTAATTTCCGGTAGGTTTTTTCACAATGGAGTTATCGGACAATAAATCTTCTCATTGATATCCCTACCTCAAAACAGCAATTCTTTCCTTTATTAATCCAAAAATTCCATAATTTGTGTATTTGTTAAAAAAGAATGTTACGGCGATATAAATAAATATACCTAAAAGTATCAATCCAAAAAAACTTAAAAAACCAACTTGTACTACAATGTATTTTTTCATGATTATTATTGTGAAAGACATTACTACCGTACTGATTAACGAAAATAGTATCGGATTAAAAAACTCTGAATATGTACATTTTATTAACTTAGTTGACACGTACCACACAATAAGAGAAGGAATCAGCGTACTCAGGAAAAGTGAAGCTACTGCTCCAACAGCGCCCCACTGGGATGACAGTGGATAAATTGCAATAATCAAGATGATTAACCCAATCAAAGATATCTTAGTTCCGATTGAGGGTCTTCCAAATGCCTGAAACGCAATGGAAGCAGGCGTATTTATTAAGTCAAGTATCGCCGCTAGACATAATATTTGCATAAGAGGCACAATGGGAAGCCATTTGTCTGTCAAAAACAGATAAACAAAGTCCCTGCTTAAAATAAAAAGACCTCCTGCCATCGGTATTCCAATAAAGGTCAAAAGCTGTAATGTTTTCAGATATGCTTGTTTGAATCTCTTGGGATCCATCTGTAATTGAGAATAGGCGGGATATCCGACCTTCCAGACAATTCCACTTACTTGAAGGAATATCATGGTAGAAAACGCATCGGCTCTATTGTAAAACCCGAGTATCGGCATTCCAAGTAATTTTCCCACAAACATGATCATTCCTTGTTTCCTTACCATCTCAACTATAGATGAACCGAATATCCATTTCCCAAAATTAAACAAATTCCTGGCTCTTTTGATATTGAAATCAAGGCAAGGTCTGTACGGATGCATCACATACGAAATGTAACAAGCTGTTATGGCTTGCATAAGACTTGCCCAAACCAAAGCCCATACATTCCTTAAAGAAAAGGCTAAGGGGATAACCACGGATATATAGACAATCAGGGGCACTATCTCCAAGACGTATAGTTTCTGAAAATCAAGATTCTTTCTAAAATAAACCACTCCGATATTGCTAATACCCTGAAACACAAAAGACAGGCTGATTACCCGTAATATAGACACTGCTCTCGGTTCCTTGAAAAATGAAGCAAACAGGGGAGCAGCAAGGAATATAATTAAAAAGAGAATTACACTTCTCCCCAGCTCAAATGTCCAGGTGGTATTTAAAAAATCTTCCGGTCTATCCTGCTTTTGAATCAAGGCTGACCGAAAACCGGTTTGGGTCGTGCCTTGCGATAATGCGATTATTGCCATGACTATTGCCATCAAACCAAAATCCTCAGGCGCTAAAAGCCTGGCCAAAATTATGGCACTTACAAGGCTTAACACCCTGACGGATATACTAGCGGCAATTACCCAGAGGGTTCCCTTGGTAACCTTTCTTGATAAAGAGTTGTCGGTCCTGATATCCAAACCATCATCAAGATTATCTGTCATTGATTTCCTGAAAGAAATAGAAAATCACTAAGATATGTATCCATTGGGATGACTTTTATGCCATCTCCAGGCAGTCTCAATGATTGTACGAAGATCCGAAAAACGAGGATTCCATCCTAAATCATTGATGGCTTTTTGGCAGGAACCAATCAGGGTTCCCGGATCCCCTGGTCTTCTTTCTACAACCTTCAAGGGAATCGGATTCCCGGTGACAATACGCGCAACCTCGATAACTTCTCGGACTGAATTGCCATCACCATTCCCAAGATTGTAACTGCCGCCAGACTGACCATTCAAAAGCCTCTCTAAAGCAAGTAAATGTGCTTGGGCTAAGTCATTTATGTGAATATAATCCCGAATACAAGTACCATCTCGAGTTGAATAATCATCTCCGAAAATATTTATTGAGTCCCTCTGGCCAAAAGCTACTTGGAGAACCAAAGGAATAAGATGGGTCTCTGGCTTATGATCTTCTCCCAATTCACCGTCAGGATCTGCTCCTGCTGCATTAAAATAGCGCAAAGAAATATAATCCAAACCATAAGCGCTTTTGAAATCTTCCAAGATCCTTTCAACCATGAGTTTACTTCTTCCATAGGGGCTGATAGGATTTTGAGGATGTTGCTCAGTGATGGGAATCTCAATGGGTTCACCATATATAGAACATGAAGAAGAAAACATGAAGTTGGGAATACTCTTCTCAACCATAACTTCAAGCAAGTTTATGGTATTGGCAACATTATTCCGGTAATATTTAGCTGGATCTGCTACTGACTCTCCCACATAACAAAATGCCGCAAAATGCATCACAGCTGCAATTTGATACTCTAAAAATACATGCCTTAGCAATTTTAAATCACCGATGGACCCTTCTATGAATGGCCCCCATTTTATTGCCTGTCGATGACCATAAACAAAATTATCAAAAACGATAGGATTATAGCCACTATTTGCTAAGTATTTGCACATATGAGAACCGATATACCCAGCTCCACCAACGACCAATATATTTCCCTTTTTTTCTTTCAAAAAACTCTTTCCTTCGCCCTTGGGAGATAAGCTACCGCCGATGGCGCCAAATCAAAAATTCGTTCGCAATAAACAATCCATCACTATAAACACGTTCGAGAATTGAAATACTGGTTCCGCTATAACACTGGTCAATTCACATCAAGCGTCAACTATTTTATCCTTGTTGTTTCACAAGTTAATTTAATCATAAGACTAATGTTGCTGTATCTCTTATTCATTTTCCACTTTTTGTAATGTGGGAAGCATCATAATGATTCCTGCGAAAAACCAGAAAGGTTCCATGATGCGCACGATAATAAATGTATTTGCTGTTAGGGCATGAAAAACTAAACCAATAAAACCCGCTATAAAACCAAGAGTCAGGCCTTTATATAATTCATCATTCATTTCTTTAAAGACACTCAGAGAATGCTTAAAAATTGACCATAAGAGCCATAAAAATGCAAGAAGGCCAAGAATACCCACCTCGGGCAGAAGGCGAATATATTGTCCATCAAGAAATCGGAATCCTGTTATTCCTCGTCCTAAAAGAGGATTTTTCTTCCATGTTTGGATGCTGTATTTCCAACTAATAATCCTTGCCGTTGAAGAGGGATCGAGATAAATATTGCCGATTTTGGCTAAATTTTCTTGTCTTTGCTGAAATGTATATTTCACCCTTGAAAAGACAGTTTCAGGCTTTATCAAAATTCCTGCCATAATGAGCACCATCATCACTGAAACTAATATGAGTTTTTTCTTGCTCAAGACGATAAATGCAAGAAAGGAAAAGATAAGGCCCACATATGAGGCCCGTGACAAAGTATAGAAAAAGGGGAAAATAATTAAAACAGAGAGAGCGAATAAAGCTTTACGTAATTGTGGAGAAACATCATGTAAAAAGATTCCTATCGTTATACAAAGAATAAAAAGCAAGTAGCCGCCAAAACTATTGGGTTCTCCCACTTCTCCTTCGAAAGGGGCACTGACTCTTCTGCCTGAAGGGATTTGAAATATGCCATAGGCTGATACAAGGGCACAGACTATTAAAAAAGCCGCTAGAAAGACTTTTATCTGTCTCCGGGAATGAATTTGATTCGCCACCAATATGAAGAGCAAGAAATATTCAATGTATCGAACAACATAAAAAAATCCTTTTGCGGGAATGACATATCCCAAGACAATCCCGCGTAGCGTAGAAATGAGACATATGAATATAAAAATACCTATTATCTTGTTAAGGGGGGTTTTTATAAATAAAGCTAATTCTTTCTTAATGGCCGTTTTTGCAAGCCATCCAAAAGTAATAATCAATAATAATATATCTTCCAATCGAATAACGATATCTCTTCCCGGAATTTCGCCTGCAATTATTTCTGGAGAGAGAAGCATAGAAAAAATCATTATAAAAAGTCCGATTTCTATATTTACAAAGATCAAAACAAGAATAAGGATCGAAAGAATTATGGCTAAGGTGATAAGCCCTGAAGAATCAGAGAGCAACTGCACCAGAAGTAAACCACATATTAGACTGACAATAATTATTACTATACTAAATTGAGACGCAGGAGGACTGATACGCATTTTTACCGATTCCTACTAAAAAAATGTCATTCTAAACTTTCACTGAAAAAACAATGAAAATTTAAAATTTGAGACTATGCACTTTGGATCCACATAAATGTCAATATTTTTTATGCTCAATTACTTAGATGGCTATCTCTTTTTCTTTTTTTCTCCGTAATAACTATAATAACGATATCTCTGATATGGAGTGATATCTTCAATGTATTCAGCCTTAATATTATTGATGACAACTCCAAATATTTTGGATCCTGTTCCTTCAATTTGCTGTTTTGCCCGGGAAAGAGCATATCGCGAAGTGGCTCCTGCCTGATAGATTATAATGACTCCATCAGTTATGGGGCCAAGAATTGTAGGGTCTGAAACTGGAAGAACTGGAGGCGTATCAAATAAGACAACATCAAATTCTTGCTTAATATCTTTAACAAATTCTTCCATCTCAGGAAAATTAAGCATTTCAGCCGGATTAGGAGGCCGTGTTCCGCTGGTTATAATGCTGAGATTCTCAATTCCCTGAATTTTTAGGACTTGATCATATTCAAGCTCTCCCATAAGTATATCGGTTTCCGTTTTCACTGCATCTCTCCAGGAGACGCTCTTTATGAGAATTTCGCTTAAACCTGGTTTTTTGTCTATTCCAAATATTTTATAGAGAGAAGGTTTTCTAAAATCAGCGCCTACAATTAAGGTTTGCACTCCGCTTTGAGCAAAAGCTAAGCCGAGATTAGATACAGTTTGAGATTTTCCCTCTTTTGGAGCAGAGCTGGTAATAGTGATACATTTTCCTCCATTTTGTGCTCCGATATAATCGAGATGTGTACGCAGAACTCGGTATGCCTCCGATGCAACAGAAGTGGGCTTAAACAAGGTTGGAAGCTGCAGATGTCTATAATCCTTTTCCTGTGTTTCTTTTTTATTAAACCTGTCAAATATTGAAGATTTTTTTCCCAGTGTTACACTAGGAATAATTCCCAGTACCGAGACATTCAAAACTTCCTCAATATCCTCTATCCGGCCAATAGTAGTATCAAAACTCTCAGAAACAAAAATGATGAAAAATCCAAACAACACTCCTCCAACCAAACCTAACATCATATTCAGTCTTCTGTTTGGTCTTATTGGACTGCTTGGCAGTGCTGCCGGCTCTATTTTTTCAACATCACCGACTTTTTCCGCTTCTAGAATTCGAGCTTCTTCATATTTTGTTTTAAACTTCAAATACAATTCTTCAGATACAAAGCGACTCCGCTTCAATTGCATCAATTCGATCTCCTTTACAGAGTTGTCTGTACTTTGCACCGCTAATTGACTGGTTAAATCCGATAATTGTTGTTTGGCATTATCGAGATTTTGTTTTTTGGCAATGACTTCGGGCCATTCATCTGTGTATCTACTCTTTAACGAGAAATATTCTAACTCCAACTTTGTGATCTCCCCTAAAAGACTTGTTATTCGAGGATCTTCTCGGCCAGCGGTCAGGCTTTCTGCTGCAGTGATAAAAGGATTTTGTTGTTGAAATTTTTTAAGGGCTTTCTCAACGGCCAACAATTCTTGTTTTAAGTTGTTTAATTGTTCTCCGATAAAAGTTTTAACATTTGAAGCTTCTTGTTTTTTATTTTCAAAATGCCAGTCAACATACTCATCTGCGACTAAATCGGCTAATTTCATCGCTTGTTTGGGATCAGCTGATGTTACAGTAATCATAATTATGTTGGTGAATCCTATCTGTTCCGTCTCAATCTGAGATTGAAGACCCCTAATACGATTATTTTTTTCCATCTCATCCATGTTTGGATTCATCAAATTTTCTTTTTCAGCCACTCGTTGAAGTACTTTAAAACTCTTAATGATAGTGGCCTGAGATGCCATTTCGTCTCCGGGTGACCAAGTGATCATTTCGGTCAATATCGCGGCCACAGATTTTCTCTGTTCAATTTTAACTTTTGAAGAAGCGCTATAAATGGGAGTTTGTTTTAATGTGTAATAGGTGACTGAAACAAACACCAGTATAATAGTCAAAATGAAAACTCGTTTTCTCTTGCGCAGGACACGCATGTAATCAACAAGATTCATCTCGATTTTTGGCATTTAACTAAATACTACCTTCCGAACAAAACATACAAATACAATGATTGTGTCATCAAACCCATCCAAGTAGTTAAATCAGATACAAAACTCTTTGGGACATAGACTATATCTCCAGCATTCAATTCAGGATTTTGACTAAAATCACCCTCTTTCAAAACTTTCTTTAGATTGACCCGAATCGCTTTTGGATTCTCTATTCCCCCACTAATAACTATGATGCTTCGAGTCACGGCCTTGTCTGTATATCCTCCAGCTTCGGAAATTGCATCAAGCAGCGTAAAATTTTCTTTTACAGGAATATTTCCAGGAGATGACACTTCACCCAAAACATATATTGTATTATCCTCAAGAGGTGGAAAATAAACCATATCTCCTCCAGCCAACAACACTTTTCCTCTTTCCAGAGGATCATTCATGAGAAGGCTCAAATCATAAGTCAAAATACTTCCATCCTTTCGTATTAATCTCATATTGTGTATATCCGCATTCTCTGTTGGCCCGCCTATCTGGCTTATAAATTCTACTAAAGTGGTCTCCCTCTTTAAGGGATATATACCGGTACTCGTCTCCCCTATGGCAATAACTCTTTGACTGTTAAACTCTATCACTTTAACAAAAACAATAGGTTCAACAAGGTACTTTGATAACACTGATTCCAGTTTATCCTCTAATAATGTGATATTTAATCCCAAAACATCCACTTTCTCTTTCATCGGTGGCAGCTTGATATCACCGTTCTCGCTGACGGTTACATCGCGCGATATATCAGGATATGTCCAGACTTCAATGCTCAGGATATCTCCCGGACCGACAATATATCCTGGAATAATCTGAGTTTTTTCTTGCCCATTGCCTCCATTATTTTCATTCTTATCATTTTGTACTTCAACAATGGAGGAGGAATGAGAGGCGGCAGGATTTTTAATCACAATTCTTATTGAGTTCCCAGAATTATCAATTTTAAAGGGTAAATCTTGGGTCAATTCAATAATCAAAAAAGCCAGAAACTGTCGATCGCTGCCATTACTATAATAAAACTCTTTTTTTATACTGTTTATCGGTCCTGTATTTTTTATGGATATTTCATCATCACCAAGGTAAATTTGATCTTCGGGAAAGCTAAGGATCAGGCCTGGAAAATCCTTTAATCTGGTTGTCTTATATTTCACAGGACTTGATGTGGTCAATATAATTTCTGTTTCTTCAGAAAATTCCTTTGTTATAATATTTGCCTTATAAACAGGTCGGGATGAAACACATGCACTTATTACAAAGAGGGACAATACTGTGACTGCAAAAAAAGTGAACTTTTTCATCTCCATCCGCCAAATTTTGTGTCTAAATTGTTCTTTAATAGTCACTTCTATGTACAATATAATCTTTGAAATGTCAATCATGATTTTCATTCCCGTGCATCCATTCTCCCAAGAAGAGGGAAAACTGTCAATCGTCATACAAGAGGATTCCGGGGGGGATATTTTCTCACCTCCTCTCACCTTTAGCGATGATATAAAATCTTTTCAATAAGGCCGTTTTTATCGAATATAAAATAATTTTTCTGATCACTCAGTTGTATTAAAGGAAGATCAGATGTAAACTGTATTTTCTTAAAGAAGGTAAAAATGACTCAGCTCAATGAAGCCCGAAAAGGAAACACAACAGAGGCGTTAAGAGAGGTGGCTGCAGAGGAGCAGATCTCAATCGATACTCTGGGTACGCTTGTGGCAGCAGGAAAGGTTGTCATCCCTCTCAATCCCAACCACTCCCCTATTCATCATGTAGGTATAGGGAAAAAACTACGAACAAAAGTCAATGTGAACATCGGAAGTTCAGCAGATTTTCCAGAATTAGAGGATGAACTCGCAAAAGTCGAAATCTCCCTTAAATACAAAACCGACACTATTATGGATCTGAGTACTGGCGGAGATACGAAGAAAATCCGCCAAGCAATCCTCGAAACAGCACGGATTCCACTTGGAACGGTTCCTATTTACGAAGCGGCCATCAAAACAATCCGGGAAAAAGAATCGATTGTTGATATGGATGAAGAAGACATCTTTGCGGTGATTGAAGAGCAAGCCAAACAGGGGGTGGATTTTATGACCGTCCACGCAGGCCTAACTCTTAAAGCCTTAGATCGATTAAAAAAACAGACACGCGTCGCCGATGTCGTTTCGAGAGGAGGGGCATTCCATGTCGCCTGGATGCTGCATAACCAGAAAGAAAATCCTCTCTATGCCCATTTTGATAGACTTCTTGAGATAGCTCAAAAATACGACATAACCTTAAGCCTTGGAGATGGGCTTCGACCAGGTTCTATTTTAGATGCCACCGATCGCGCTCAAATCGAGGAACTTCTCACTTTAGGTGAACTTGTTTCAGAAGCATGGAGCCGTGATGTTCAAGTGATGGTCGAGGGCCCCGGCCATGTTCCTCTCGATCAAATAGAGATGAACATGAAACTCCAAAAACGCGTGTGCCAAGAGGCTCCTTTTTACGTATTGGGCCCCCTCGTTACAGACATTGCTCCTGGATATGATCACATCGTCTCCGCCATTGGAGGAACTGTCGCGGCCGCGGCAGGAGCTGATTTCCTCTGCTATGTCACTCCCTGTGAACACCTGGGGCTTCCTTCTGTGAACGATGTCAGAGAGGGCCTTATCGCATCAAGGATCGCAGCGCATGCAGCCGATATCGTAAAAGGAGTCAAAGGGGCTGTCGATAAAGATCTGAAACTCTCTGAAGCACGGAGAAAGCTCGATTGGGAAGAACAGAAAAAACTGGTTTTAGATCCTGAAAAATTTGATGAAATAAGAAATAGAAGAAAATCTGAATCTGAGGCCTGCTCCATGTGTGGTGATTTTTGTGCCCTCAAAGTCGTCGACGAATTCCTTGACCATCCAGGAGACGCCGATGAATACCGGTGCTGATAGACTCCTTAGGTTTTATGAATAATTAAGGGATATTACCGAAGGGGAGATATGAAGGACTACAAATTACTGATTAACGGTTTGTGGGAAGATGGACATATCATTAAGGAATTCAAATCTCCCTATGATCAGAAAGTCTTTGCAACCATTCATTTTGCCGATAAAAAACAAGTTCAAAAGGCCATCCTTTCGGCACATGAAGCCTTCGAAAAGACAAAGCATCTTTCCAGTTTCGAGCGGTACGATATCTTATGCCATATCTCATCAGAAATAAAACGAAGGAAAAAAGAGCTGGCGGAATCTATAACCCTGTCAGCAGGAAAAACCATAACATCTTCCCGTGTTGAAACCGATAGAGCGGCAAATACTTTTCAAGTGGCAGCCGAAGAGGCCAAAAGGCAAGAAGGAGAACTCATCCCTCTCGATTGGAGCCCTCAGACAAAAAAAAGATGGGGACTCATCCGACGGTTTCCTATCGGTGTTGTCGTCGGAATCACGCCCTTCAACTTTCCGTTAAACCTGGTCGCGCACAAAGTGGCTCCTGCTATTGCCGCAGGAAACACTTTTGTCCTAAGACCTGCATCTCAAGTCTCCATTACATCGCTTATTCTTGGAGAGATAATAAATGAAAGTGGATTCCCTGGAGGGGGGATCAACATTGTCCCATGTGGATACGAAGACGCAAGTCCCCTCCTTGAAGATGAGAGAGTCAAAAAAGTCACTTTTACAGGAAGCCCAGAAATCGGTTGGGCACTGAAAAAAAAGGCTTTTAAGAAAAAAGTTACTTTGGAGCTGGGTGGAAATGCGGCCCTAGTCATCGAACCCGATACAGACCTAGACTTTGCACTATCCAGAACTCTTCTGGGAGCCTTTTCTTATTCCGGTCAAATATGCATCTCCATACAGCGCATATTCCTGCACGAAAATATTTATGACCGTTTTATGACTGATTTTGTGGCGGCTGCAAAAAAGCTGAAAATAGGGAATCCTCTGGATGAAGACACGGATATCGGTCCAATGATCAACACGGATGCCGCGAAACAGACAGAAGAATGGATTCATGAAGCCGTTGAACAAGGTGGACATCTATTAACAGGGGGTCTAAGAAAAGGAAATATCTTCGAACCAACAATCCTGGAGAATGTTAAACCGGAGCTTCGCATATCCTCCCAGGAAGCCTTCGCACCAGTAGTTGTCGTCTCACCCTACAAAGATTTTGAAGAAGCCCTAAAGGAAGTTAATCATTCGATATATGGACTCCAGGCAGGAATCTTCACAAAAAATCTCCATAAGGCCTTCCAAGCCTATGAAGTTCTGGATGTGGGGGGTGTTATCATCAATGATATTCCCACATTCCGCATCGATCACATGCCTTACGGAGGTGTCAAAGAATCCGGTTTTGGCAGAGAGGGCATAAAATACGCTATAGATGAGATGACCGAGATGAAGTTACTGACCATCAATCTAAATATCTAGAAAGATTCATTATAATCTTATTGTTCTTTTTTTAAGCAAACTGGTTGTCAGTCCAATAAATTCTTGACAGACATTTGAGTTAAATCTAAACTAAAATTTCATGTCCATTTATAATATATAATTCCCGGAGGTATTTTATGAAAACCATTATTCTGTCTGAAGTCAGGGACAAAATAAAAGAGCTTGTCCAAACTGGAAACTTTGTGCTTCAGGATGATGTCGTCAATGTTATCAATGAGATGAAAGACAAAGAAGAATCCCCGGCAGGGCGGGCCGTTTTCGATCAAATTCTCGAGAACGCACAAATCGCCAAAAAAGAAAAACTGGGGCTTTGTCAGGACACAGGCCTTGCTATTTTTTTTGTAGAGATCGGTGAGGATGTCACACTGAACAAGGACGATGGACTCGGAAGCCTTAAAGAAGCCATCATCGAAGGTGTCAAAGCAGGGTATGAGGAAGGCTATCTCAGAAAATCTGTAGTGGAAGATCCCATCAGAAGAAAAAATACCGGAGACAATACACCTGTTTTTATTCATTGGGAACTGGAACCCGGAGACGTTTTTAAATTGACATTTATCGCCAAAGGCGGAGGTGCAGAGAATATGAGTGCTATCCGCATGTTCGCGCCGGCAGCCGGCCAGCAGGGAGTCGAAGACTTTGTTGTTGAAACGGCCGACAAGGCGGGATCAAATCCGTGCCCTCCCATCGTTGTGGGAGTAGGAGTGGGGGGAAATTTTGAATACTCCGCTCTTTTAGCCAAAAAAGCCCTGTTGAGAAAACCTCTTGGTTCTCATAATGCAGACCCGTTTTATGCGGATATGGAAAAAAGGCTCCTCAAGCGGATCAACAATCTGGGGATAGGCCCACAGGGAATGGGAGGCCGGTGCACTTCCCTAGCCGTCCATGTAGAGGCCTTCCCGTGTCATATCGCCTCTATGCCTGCGGCTGTCAATATCCAGTGTCATTCGCACAGAGTCATGTCATTCGAACTCTAACACGAATACTAGGAGGATGAAATGCCAGCTAAAGGATATGTAGAAATATCCATAGAGACCTGCAAAGGATGCAATTTGTGTGTCCTCCACTGCCCGACCGACTGCTTAGCTCTCAACACATCGGACACCAACATCTACGGATTGCACTACGCCTACCTGGTTGACGAAGACAAGTGCATCGCCTGCCTGAATTGTTCTGTCATCTGTCCGGATGCAGCCATCAAGGTTTTTAAAAAAGTTGCTTAATCAAGGGGAGGAAAAATTGGGTGAAGTAAAATTAATGAAAGGCAATGAAGCCCTCGCAGAAGCGGCTATTCGGGCAGGACTTCAGGGGTACTTCGGATACCCGATAACCCCTCAATCCGAAGTTATTGAATATCTGGCTAGAGAAGAGCCCAAACACGACTACGTTTTTATTCAAGCCGAGAGCGAGGTGGCGGCTATCAACATGATCTACGGGGCAGCCGGAGCAGGAGCCCGGGTGATGACAACCACGTCCTCACCGGGATTTTCTCTGATGCAGGAAGGCATATCATACCTCGCCTGTGGAGAGCTTCCCTGTGTGCTTGTCAATGTTGTCAGAGGCGGCCCTGGCCTTGGAACCGTCCAGCCTGGTCAGGGAGATTACTTCCAGGCCGTTAAAGGCGGAGGACATGGAGATTATAATCTGATCGTCCTTGGCCCCAATTCGGTGCAGGAAATGGTCGATTTTACGATTCTCGCATTTAAGCTCGCAGATAAATATCTGACGCCCGTCATGCTGCTCTCAGATGGAGCCATAGGCCAGATGATGGAAAAGGTCGTTCTCCCCTCTCAGATGGAATACAGGCCGGATAAGCCCTGGGCGACAACCGGAAAAACACCGGACAGGGAAAGGAATATCCTCACGACACTTTTTATCGAGCCCGAAGAGATGGAAAAGAGAAACTTGATGCTTCAAAAAAAATATACGAACATCAAAGACAATGAAGTCCGGTTCGAAGAATACAGGACTGATGATGCAGAAATCATTATCACGGCTTTTGGGTTGTGTTCTCGAATAGCCAAAAAAACAATCGACATCGGAAGAGATGCTGGTTTCAAACTGGGCCTTTTCAGGCCCATCACTCTCTGGCCATTTCCCTACGATCAACTGGAAAACATGGCCTCTCGAGATCATGTCAAATTCTTCATTTCTCTCGAGATGAATGCGGGCCAGATGGTAGAAGATGTCAAGCTGGCCGTATGCGGGAAAAAACCTGTTCACTTCTATGGGCGCATGGGAGGCATAATCCCCACTCCGGATGAGGTCTATGAAAAGATCAAACAACACCGTGATGAAGGAGGTTTGGGATGAGAGAAGGTTACGAATTGATATATGAGAGGCCCGGGCCTCTCCTATCGACACGGATGAGTTTTTGTCCGGGATGTTTTCATTCCACCGTGCATAAAATTCTGATGGAACTGGTCCAGGAAATGGACATTCAAGATAAAATTGTCGGTGTCTGTCCGGTTGGATGCTCTGTGTTTTCCTACAATTACTTGGATATCGATATGCAGGAAGCGGCACACGGCCGTGCGGCAGCCGTAAGCACCGGCATCAAACGCATGCTTCCTGACCGGATCGTATTTTCTTATCAAGGGGATGGTGACCTGGCCGCAATCGGCTTAGCCGAAACTCTGCATGCCTGCAACCGCGGAGAAAATTTTACATTTATCTTCATCAATAATGGGATCTACGGTATGACAGGCGGGCAGATGGCTCCGACCACATTAGAAGGACAAAAAACATCGACAAGTCCCTACGGCCGGGACCCATCGACGACCGGAATGCCGCTCAAAATGGCCGAAATGGTCTCCCAATTTGATAGGGTGGTTTATGTGGAAAGAGTCAGCTGCGACACTCCGGCACACACCAGAAAGACAAAAAAGGCGCTAAAGAATGCCTTTGAATACCAGATATTAGGCCTGGGAACCACGTTTATTGAAGTGGCATCAAATTGTCCAGCCGGATGGAAATGCACGCCGGAAGAATCTTTAGACTGGGTGAAGGAGAAAATGCTCCCTTATTTTCCTCTTGGAGTATTCAAAAAACCGGAGAGGAGCTAAAATGCTGCTAGAAATGATCTTTGCCGGATTTGGGGGTCAAGGAGTCCTGTCCATGGGAACACTCCTGGCCTATGCGGCCATGAAAGAAGGGAAAGAGGTCAGCTGGATGCCTTCCTACGGACCGGAAATGAGGGGCGGCACGGCTAACTGTATGGTCAACATCAGTGATCAGCCGATTTCTTCCCCCATTGTAAGCCGCTTTGATGTGGGGGTTGTTCTCAATCAACCTTCACTAAAGAAGTTTGAATCCCGAATAAAGAACGGCGGCATATTCATTTGGGAAAGCACCAACATCAAGCATCCTCCTACCCGTTCAGATATCCAAGTGTTCGCTCTTCCTGCACTGGAAAAGGCCAATCACGAATTAAACAACGTCCAGGTCATGAACATGGTTGTTCTTGGGGCTTTAATCAAAATCAACGGTATCGTCAAGAAGGAATCCCTCCTCATAGCGCTCAGTGAAACTCTGCCTGAACGGCACCATCATCTCATCCCACTCAATAAACAGGCGATCGAGTTGGGTGAGAGTCTGGTTTGATACTTTTTATGCGCCGAGAAAAGAGGAAATAGTCGTAAAGTACCCGGTTATCAATAAAATTCCTATGATGACCAAGAGAATTCCACCCACCAGAGTGATAACTCGAAAGTACTTTTGAATTGTCTTGAAGTACTCGAAGAATTTATGGATAAGGAGTCCTGCGAGGAGGAAGGGGATTCCCAATCCAATAGAGTAAGAAATGAGCAGGATAATGCCTTTTGTGATATCTTGTGTCGCTGCGGCCATAGTCAGAATACTTCCAAGGATTGGCCCAACACATGGGGTCCAGCCGGCTCCAAAAGCCATTCCGACAAGAACTGTACCAAATAATCCCAGCGGTTTTTTATTTAGATGAATCTTTTTTTCCCGATCCAAAAATTTTATCTTGAACAGTCCGGCAAAATGCAGCCCAAGAATGACAACCAGTGATCCCCCTATAATCTCAAGCCACCTGATATTCCTGGATAAAAATTTTCCTAAAAATGTCGCCGATGCCCCCATTGCGATAAAGAGAATAGAAAAACCCAGGATAAAAAACAGGGAATTGGTAATAACCGATTTCCTCACTTTTTTCAGGTTTTGATCCTGCGACAGCTCTTCCAGAGAAATGCCTGTGATAAACGCCAAATAGGAGGGAATCATGGGTAGAATACAGGGGGAGAGAAAGGATGCCAATCCTGCCAAAAGTGCCATAATTATCGAAACATTTTCTGCACCTATCATTTTAATCTTCGTTAATCAATTCCTGGATATATCTTTCGATCTCTTCTTTTTCCATTTCGCCAATCAACTTGTACCGCAGTTTTCCCTTTTTATCGATGATGACTGTCACTGGAATCACGCGAGCAATCTCGTAATTCCTGAGAAATTTCTGTGAACCCATAACTACAGGATAGAGCACTTCCTTTTTCGCTAGAAACTTCTTGACGATTTTCTCGCTCCGATCAATAGAAATCCCGATGATGTTCACACCCTTATCCTTGTATGTTTCAAAGGCCTCGTTAAAGTAAGGCATTTCCTTTTTGCAGGGAGTGCACCAGGTCGCCCAGAAATTAAGAAATACGACTTCTCCCTCCAGTTCTGACAGAGAAATTGTGTTTCCATCAAGATCGGTCAGAGAGAAATCCGGAGCATCCTTGGCAGGGGCCTCTTGTGCAAAGAGAAGACCTGAAACTGAGCTGACAAACAGGACTAGAGCAAAAGAGAGGACAATTAACTTATTTCTCTTCATTTTGAACTCCTCACAAAACCTATCCATTCAATAGTAATTATAGGCACTTTCTCCTTCCTGTACAAGATAAAAGGAAATTACCACCTGTAGGTGATGGCAGCCCAGGTGAAACCTGCACCAAAAGCATCCATGACAATAATATCACCCTTTTTGAGTTTTCCCTGCTCTTTTAGCTCATGGAGACCGATTGGAATTGTGGCTACAGAGACATTTCCGTATTTTTGAATGTTTATGAAGACTTTTTCCGCAGGAATCTTGAGTCGTTTCCCTGTGGCTTCGATGATCCGGATATTGGCTTGATGCGGTATGAAGTAATCGATATCATCTGTCGTTAGACCGGCTTTTTTTAGCGCAGCCAGTGCGGCTTCTCCCATTCTTTTTACGGCATGCTTGAATACTTCATTCCCTTTCATCTGGAGAAACTGCAGTTTCTGTTCCAACATTTCCGGAGTCGCTGGATGCCTTGATCCACCGCCAGGCAGGGAGAGAAGTCCCCCGAGATTTCCGTCAGCTTTCCAGTAATAAGACAGCATCCCGGATTCATCATTACTCTTTTCTAGAACCAGGGCTGCGGCCGCATCCCCAAAAAGGACGCAGGTATTCCGGTCCTCCCAGTTCATAACCTTAGTCAACATTTCAGCACCGATAAGAAGAATCCTTTGAACAGTCCCATTTAATATCAGGGCTTCAGCGATAATCATAGCGTAGAGCAAGCCCGTGCACCCGGCCGACACATCCAGTGCCGGAATATGATCAGCTTCCAATCCCTTTTGAACCCAACAAGCAGTGGAAGGAAAAATTGTATCCGGAGTGGATGTGGCCAGCAGAATCAGATCAATATCCTTGATTGTTAACCCGGAATCTTTCAGAGCCCTTTGACAGGCAATCACACTAAGATCAGAGGTGGCCTGGTCTTTAGAACCGATTCTTCTTTCCTTGATACCGGTTCGAGAGACAATCCATTCATTCGAGGTATCGACCATTTTTTCAAGGTCAAAGTTGGTTAAAATTTTTTCGGGAGTATAAAATCCTGTCCCAATAATTTTAATTCTTTCCATATTTTTTGCAGCCATTTTCTTTAAAAACCATATTTTATAGCATAAACATCCCGAATTTGCAAATATCATCTATCGGCGTATATAAGATAAAAACTTTAGTTGCGGAATCGCTGTATCGGCGCTAGAATTAAAATGATTATGAAAAAAACAAAATTTCTTTTATTGTTGATGTTCATTCTCACCCTACTTTTTTTCTTCCCTCATCCCGCCTTATCTCAGCTTGTCCTCGGTCAGTATGAAGATGAAGCCCCTCTGCAAACATGGAATACTTTTGGCATCACAACAGCCGCTTCACTCAGTCGGGGAGGCACCTCCTTCACACTTTCGGAAAGCAGCGCAGTGTCGTTTTCTAATCCTGCCCTCCTCGTCAAACTCCCAAGGTTCACTCTAACATTAAGCGGATCCTATCGAACAACCTTGCTTAATAAGTACGGTATTGTCAACACAGGGGCTTTCTATTCCCCCCAGAATAGTGCCTTTAGGCTTTATTCGGGAGATTTCGCGGGATTTTCTCTCAACATAAGAGGGTGGGCCTTTTCTCTCTCTGTCGGCGTTCGGGAAAATTACAGCCGGCCGGAAGTCAATTGGGATTTCGATTTCGCCGGCCAGCTCTATTACTCCTTCAAATACAATCAAACCGGAATCCTGCTCAATTACAATTTTTCTCTTGCAAAAAAACTTACAAATGGGATTGCCATTGGTTTAGGTCTTAATTTAATTCAGGGAACATTTAAAAAACAGGTTGAAGAACAATGGATTCAATCCGGCCAAACGATTTCGGATGACAAAACTCACGATTTTCACGGATTCTTTATCAATGGGGGAATTGCCATTGATATTTCGGAAAATTTGACGATTGCCGCTGTTGTCCGCTCTCCGTATAAGAAAAATGCGGACAGCGAAAGCCTGTATCGCTTTTTAGATATTGGCGCCGACACTGACATTCAAATCGACAGCTCAGAAACAAGTATCTTCCATCAGCCACTTTTGGTTGGATTAGGACTACAGGCTGATATTCTCCAGAATTTAACCATGGCTGCCGATGCCTCATTTTTTAACTGGTCGAATTACAAGGTCAGCTATTTCGGGGAAACACTCCGGAGAGATTTTAAGGATGTCATCCGGCTCAATGCCGGACTCGAATATTCGAATGAATATCCTGTTTTTAACACCATCTTGAACGTGCCTCTCCGGTTAGGAGTCATCTATGATCCACAACCCATGAAGAATCCCCATTCATATTATTTCTGCTATACACTGGGAGCCGGACTCCATTTCAGGAACGTTCAATTGGATGTGGGCTATATCTCCGGTAAGGAGTATGGATCGGGTTTCGATTTGGCCTTCCATAGATTCTTTTTAACATTCAATTACACGATGGGACAGACAATATGAATCTTATAGACAAAACAGTTTTATGGAATTTTTTGGCACAACGATTTCTTTCTTTGTTTCTTTTTTTGGTATTTTCTCTCGTCCCACTTCTCGCTCAAAACTATGCTTTAACTGAAATTATCAGCATAGAAAAAACCAACGAAATCAGAGAAAAAATAAAACTAGTCCCCTTGGATTATCTCATGGAAAAGAATGGCAGAATCTATATTGTCGCTGACTTGGAAGATATAGCCGTTCTCAATGACCACCTTGTTCCTTTTATCATAGAAACCCATAAATTTTTCCAATCTAACCGGACAAATGCTTCTATTCTTGGAGGAGCCAACGGAGATTTCCACTCCTATGTGGAATTGGAAAGAGATCTTCTGGACCTCGAAAATTCCTTCCCGGCTTTGGCCAAAGTTTATGATATTGGAGACAGCTTGGAAAGCAGAAACATCTATGCCTTAAAAATCTCTGATAATGTCGCCCTCGATGAGGATGAGGCTGAAACTTTATTTTTAGGATGTCATCATGCGCGTGAATGGATTTCTATCGAAGTGCCGTTTCTTCTCGGGAAATACCTTCTCGAA
>SDBU01003938.1_pt1 | contig 18571 bp, 12 predicted proteins | sample 2277071 | NCBI WGS metagenome assembly SDBU01 (sample SAMN10397929, study PRJNA504765) | marine sediment metagenome | isolation source: marine sediment core GS08_GC12, 126 cmbsf | place: Arctic Ocean: Gakkel Ridge, Loki's castle | collected 2008 | reverse complement strand
ACTGGCCATCGGCAGTGAAGCCAAGGAGATGGTGGGGCGCACCCCAGCCAACATCGTGGCCATCCGCCCCCTGCGCGATGGCGTTATATCCGACTTCGACATCACCGAGAAGATGATCCACTACTTTATTGGGAAAGTGCACGACCACGTGATCCTGCCCATTCCCCGCCCCAGAGTGGTGGTCGGCATCCCCAATGGCTGCACCGAGGTAGAAAAGCGAGCCGCCTACGACGCCACTATCTCGGCCGGGGCTCGCGAGGCCTACCTTATCGAAGAGCCAATGGCCGCTGCGCTGGGAGCAGGATTGCCTATCACCGAGGCCATGGGCAGCATGATCGTAGACGTCGGGGGTGGCACGACAGAGGTGGCCATCTTTGCCCTGGGGGGGATCGTGGTCAGCCGTTCAATTCGCGTGGCTGGCGACGAGATGGACGAGGACATAATTCAATATGCTCGCCAGAAGTACAACATCCTGATTGGCGAGCGGACGGCCGAACAGGTCAAGATCGAAATAGGTTCCGCCTATCCCCTGCCTGAGGAAATGACCACTATCCTGCGAGGGCGCAACCTCATCACCGGCCTGCCGCAAGCCATCGAGGTGAGTAGTATAGAGATCAGAGAAGCGCTATCCAGTTCCGTGAACCTCATTGTAGACACAGTCAAAGATGCCCTCGACGAAACCCCCCCTGAACTGGTGGCCGACCTGATGGAGCAAGGCGTCGCCCTGGCTGGCGGCGTGGGTCAATTGCGGGGCCTGGCCGAACGGCTGTCCGACGAAACGAAGATGAACGTATACGTAGCCGACGATCCGATGACCTGCGTGGCCCGTGGAGCAGGCCTGGTGTTAGAGGATTTGGACAGATTGAGCAAGATCCTGGCCAGCCTGGACTAATAGAGAAACCGGTCACGGCTGACAACACGTGTCCTGGACGGACAGTACAGGGTCGAGCGCTCGTGTTGAGCTTGTCGAAACAAAGGAGTGAGCTCTGGTGAAGCGTCTGCCAACCAGGTCCACGGTGTTAATCATCCTCATCCTGCTGAGCCTGGCCGCAATTGCCCTGGATCAGAACGAAGACTTGCAACCCATTGAAGATTTAGCACTGCGCTTCGTGGTCCCCATTCAAGGAAAACTAACCTCCCTGACCAACAGGATCACAGACTTGACCCAGACTACGCAAGATATCAGAGAGCTGCACCGCCGCAACGAGGAGTTGCAAGGCCTGGCCGATAGCCTGATGATCGAGAACGTGCGTCTGAAGGAGATCGAGTCCGAGAACGAGACCTTGCGCAGGCTGCTAGGCTTCACCCAGGCCAACCCCACCCACAGTTACAAAGCAGCTGAGGTAAAGGGTCGGGTCATTGGCCGCGACCCCAGCAACTTCCTAAGCTATCTCACCATTGACTCAGGCTCCCAGCAGGGAATCGAAAAGGGCATGCCAGTGGTCACCGAGCGGGGGCTGGTGGGGCGCATCACCGACGTAGGCTCCAACTGGGCTAAAGTGATGCTGATCATTGATCCCTCCAGCTCCGTGAACGCTCTCATCCAGACCTCCCGGGCCACGGGGGTGGTAGAGGGTCAGGTCGGCAGGAGCCTGGCGATGAAGTACATCCCCCAGGGGGAGACGGTCAATGTCAACGACATAGTCCTCACCTCCGGTCTGGGTGGCAACTTCCCCAAAAAGCTGATCATCGGCCAGATCACAGCCGTCCACCAGCGCGACATTGAGATGTTTCAGCAGGCCGACATTCGTCCCACCGTGGATTTCAACAACCTGGAGATAGTCCTGGTCATCACCAACTTCTTACCGGCTGATTTTGAGAGGCTGGTCCCCTAAGAAGCAGTGCAAAGTTGAGATATGAAACCCAAAGTCTATCTTGAAACGTCAATTATCAGTTACTTGACCTCGCGCCCTAGCCGTGATTTGATTGTTGCAGCAAGAGCTACTGGAGGAATAGAAAATGTGGCAAGATCCAATTGTCGCGGAAGTACGTCAAGCGCGAGAAGCCCATGCAACACAGTTTAACTTTGATTTGCAAGCTATTTACCGCGCCTTGAAAGCGCAAGAAAAACAAGGCCAACGTAAGAAAGCCTCATTCGCTCCCAAGCGTATTCCATCCATTAAGATGGCAATGAAGCCGGCTTTAGCGGTTTAAGATATGGGAAGCTGGGGCACGCGGTAACGTTAGGACGAACCGCTAACGTCTAATCGAGGTGAGTCGCCATAAACATTTACGCCACTATCCTGCTGCTAATCGCCACCGTGATAATACAAACGACAGCGATGCCCCATCTGACCATCATGGGCGTGAAGCCCGACCTCATGCTCCTGATGGTGATCTCCTGGAGCCTCTTGCGAGGAGCACAAGAGGGCGTGATTTGGGCCTTGGTCGGAGGAATGGGATTGGACCTGGTCTCAGGCGCTCCCTTCGGAACCTCTACGGTGATCCTCGTGGCCCTCAGTTTGGTGGCCGGCCTGGGAGAGTTGAGCGTCTTCCGTACCCACCTCGCCCTGCCCCTGATCGCGACTTTAATTGCTACCCTGGCCTACGACCTATTCTTCCTCCTCCTGCTGCACATGCAGGGCTGTTCGATAGCCTGGGCAGACAGCCTGATCAAAGTGGTGCTGCCCTCCACTTTGTTCAATGTACTGTTGGTGCCTTTCGTCTACAAAGCCCTGTATTGGCTCCACCGTAAGACAGGGCGAGAAGAGATGGCCTGGTGAGATATCGAGGAAAAGGATGAGACCATCACCCGATCTTAGCCTCAAAAGAAGACTCTGGGCCTTTCGTGGCATCGTCATCCTGGTCTTCCTGATCTTTGCCTTTCAGATGTGGCGGCTGCAGATCGTCGAAGGCGAGCACTATCGAACGTTGGCCGACCGCAACCGCTTCCGCCTGGTGCCCACCGAGGCCGCCCGCGGCGTCATCTACGACCGCCACGGGCGCATCCTGGTACAGAACATCCCCAGCTTCGCCGTCACTATAATCCCAGCCTATTTGCCCGAGGATGAGCAGGAGGAAATGGCCATCTTCTCCCGGCTATCGGCGCTGCTCGAGATTCCCGCCAGCACGGCGACCGCTTCTGCCGGCCTCTTCTCCCCCCAACGAGGCATCAAAGAGATGGTGGACGAAGCGCGCGATACCGCCCCTTATCGTCCCCTCACCCTCAAGACTAACGTAGACCGAGACACTGTCTTCATCATCGAAGAGGAGCACCTGGACCTGCCTGGCGTGCTCATTGAGATAGACCCCATCCGCCAGTACCCCAGCGGGAACCTGATTTCCCACATCATCGGCTACATGGGGTACATCCCTGGCGAGCAGGCGGAGACCTATGCAGCGCGAGGCTACGACCCCAACAATGACAGGGTGGGGCTGACTGGCGTGGAGCTGACTTTCGAGGAGGAACTGCGCGGCAGCAAGGGGTACCAATATAGCGAGGTGGACGTAGCCGGGCGCGAGGTCAGAGTGGTGGGAGATCCCCAGCCCCCCCTGCTGGGCTACAACCTGATCCTGACTATTGACCTGGACCTGCAACAGTTCACGGAGGACGCCCTGCGCCAGGGCATGGAAAAAGCTGAGTCCGCCTTCGGCGAGGTCAGTCGAGTCGAAAGCGGCGTGGCCATCGTCATGAATCCCCAAACCGGCGAGATTCTGAGCTTCGTCTCCCTTCCCAGTTATGACAACAATCTGTTTGCCAGCGGCATCTCCCAGGAGGATTGGGCCCAGTTGATAGAAGATCCCGGAAGACCTTTGGTCAACCACGCCATCAGCGGCCAATATCCGCCGGGCTCTGTTTTCAAGATCGTCCCCGCCGCCGCTGCCCTGGAGGAAGGTGTTGTAAACAGGAGGACAGCTCTGACTTGCCAGGGCACCCTCTGGCTGCCCAACAAGTACTTCCCCGACGATCCTGAGTTAGCCCAACAATTTTACTGCTGGATCCACAAGTATGATCGAGGCCACGGGCCACTAAACATCATCCAGGCCATCGCTCACTCCTGTGACATCTTCTTCTATCAAATCACGGGAGGCCTCGAAGAGTTCCAGGGCCTGGGGCTGGAACGACTGAATGAATATGCCCACTCTTTCGGACTGGGCCAACCGACGGGCATTGATCTCCCGGGGGAGGAATCTGGCCTGGTGCCCACCAAAAAATGGAAGCGACTCAACTATGCCGAGGGCTGGGCTACTGGCGACACTTACAACGTAGCCATCGGCCAGGGCTTTATCCTGGTCACCCCCCTGCAACTTCTGAACGCCACCGCAGCAGTGGCCAACGGGGGGACGCTCTACCGCCCCCAGATCGTCTACCAGGTGACCGACGCAGATGGCCAGGTGATCCGGCCTTTCACCCCAGAGGTGCTCGGCCAGGTGCCCGTCTCGGAGGAAAACCTGGCCCTGGTTCGCGAGGGACTGCGGGCGGCCGTTGAATGGGGCACCGGCCGGGGGGCCAACCTGGAGGGGATAGAGGTGGCCGGCAAGACGGGCACTGCTGAGTATCCTGGCCCCCCCATTGACGATGAAGGACATCTGCCCACCCATGCCTGGTTCACGGCCTTCGCCCCCGCTGAGGAACCGGAGATCGCCCTGCTGGTCTTCGTCGCTGGTGGTGGCGAGGGGTCGGCCACCGCCGTGCCCATCGCCGTCGAGATCCTGCGCTACTATTTCGGTATACCCGAACCACAGCCAACGCCAACCCCGGAATCTGATTCAACGGAGTAAAGCTATCGTGAAATCAAGGCAACGCCAAGAATTCCAAACTCCAAACTCCAACCCTTCGGCCAGGCTCAGGGCAGGCTTCCAAATTCCAATTATTGTACTGGTCGCCAGTGCTCTCCTGGCGACCTTGCTTATGGCCAGCATACTCTATTCCGATCGGAAGAACAGCGAAATCGCCGCCCTGAGGGCCGAGATAGAAGTCCTCAAACAGGAGCAAGAACTCACCCAACGAGACATTGCGATCCTCACCAATAAAGTGGAAGGTGTGGAAAAGGCGGTATCGTCTCAAATCAGCATGAACGTTACCGCGCTCGGAACCGACATTGAGGCCCTGCAGCGAGATCAGATGACCATACACTCGGAAATCGAGAACCTTGCCAATGAGATGGAGTCATTGAAGAATGTGAAGCCGGAGGAGATCTCCTCGGCAGAGGTGGAGCTAGATGTGCCACGCTACAAACAAGCTCACAGCTTGACTTGCGAGTCGTCGGCTGCCTCGATGGTGGCCAACTTCTATAGGATTCCCCTAAGCGAGGAAGATATCAGCAAAGCACTGCCGAGAGACGAAAACCCCAACCTGGGCTTCAGAGGCAGGCTGGACGGCGTCCCTGGCGGCTTAACGGATTACGGGGTATACGCCGCGCCCATTAGAGAAGTCCTGGCAGCGAATGGCCTGGAAGCCACTTATGTAGAGGATGGGCTGGATGGAATAAGAAGAGCTCTGGCCAGAGAGCATCCGGTCATAGCCTGGGTAACCTACAAGCTTCGGGTGGAACAGCCAGTGGAAATCACGTTGAGCACAGGGCAAGAAGTGAAGATGGTCAATTACGAGCATGCGGTGGTAGTGACAGGCTACAATCAAGAGGGCTTCTGGGTAAACGATCCATTTGACGGACGGGAGTATTTTTACAAAAGCACCGACTTTGCGCGATCTTTCGGATACCTGGACAACATGGCCCTCGAAGTAGCTCCCTGAGCATTTGGATATTAGATATTGGATATTGGATTTTGGATTTTTGTAACGGGAGCAGGCCTGACTTTAGGCGCTTTCACCAGCCGCTTCCTGGCAGAGAACTTTTACCACACCCTGCCAGGGCTCAACTCCCTGCCCCAGACTGCCCTCCTGTCGTCGGCTGTCACTCTGGCCCTCCTCGCTTTCTGGCGTCTCTATTCAGCAGCCTGCGCTCGACGAGGCAAGACGCCGCTGCATCAGGCCCTCGCCGACGACGCTCTCACCTACACTCCCCTCTTCTTGTTGCTCCTCTACCTCATCCAAAGGGAAGTGAACCCCCTCCAGGCCAAAGTGCTGCTAGGGGGCTGCCTGCTCCTCGTCATCGCCCTCAAAGTCAAGGTCTTGCGCAGGAAGGGAATCGTCAGCCAGCGTTGGGTTGATAGAGCGATTCCCGTGAGCCTCTTCATCGTGACCTTCGTCGTCTATCTGAGCACCCTCTCGCCCACACTGGGTGAGGCCGACAGTTTCGAGTTCCAGGTCGTCTCTTACACTCTGGGGATTGCCCACCCCACCGGCTACCCGCTGTACATTCTCTTGGGAAAGCTCGCCACGCTGTTACCCGTCGGCAACGTCGCTTATCGGGTCAACCTCATCTCCCCCCTCTTCGCCAGCCTGGCCGTCGTCTGGCTCTATCTCTGCCTGATGCATTTGACCCGCCATCGAGCTGCCAGCCTATTGGCAACCCTGGCCTTCGCCTTCTCGCGCACCTTCTGGTCGCAGGCGGTGATCGCGGAGGTATACACCCTCAATGCGTTCTTCGTGGCTTTGGTGCTCTATCTGGTCTTGAAAAGCAAAAAGCTGCTCACTGCTTTCGTCTACGGCCTCAGCCTGACCAACCACCTCACCATGGCCCTCCTGGCTCCGGCTATAATCATTTACACCTTGCTGACCCAGCACCGTTTTTTAACTAGCCGCAGTAGATCCAATTTTGCTCAGCCTGGATCGCCAGATCCAGGCCAAAAGCGGGGATCAAGGCAACCAGAAGTTGCCCGCAATCCCCTCAGAGCGAGAACTTTTGGACTTTGGACTTTGAACTTTGGACTTCTATCGGGCCTCTTCTTGCTGGGCCTGTCGGTGTATCTCTACCTCCCCCTGCGCTGGCCAGCCCTCCATGATGGACGCCCCATGGCTCTGGGCGAGTTTGCCAACCTGGTGCTGGGCAGCCGCTTCCGCGGCGCCCTCCACTGGGACGCCTGGCTCAAAGACCCTGAGCGCTACCTCATCCTTGGCCGCCTGATGCTGGAGCAGTACGGTTGGGTCGGGCTGATCCTGGGGCTGCTGGGCCTGGTCTGGCTGTTTGCCCCCCCTTCATCCCCCCCAAAGTTGGGGGGGAAAGAGGGGAGGCGAAGGGAAGCCATTCTTTTGCTGGTTGCTTATGTCACCTACTTCATCTACGGCCTCAACTACTACGTGCCCGACATCTCGGCCTTCATCATCCCCGCCCACCTGATCTTCGCCATCTGGATCGGCGCCGGACTCCGCGCATTGTGGCAGGCAACAAACAAGCTCGCCCCTTCTTCCCCATTACTCATCACTTGTTTCTCGTTACTCGTTACCCTCTTACCCCTTAGCCTCCTCGTGACCAACCTCCCCCAGGTAGACATGAGCCAGCACGGCTGGGAGGCCTACCGATGGGGTCAATACGTCCTGGGACTGTACTTGCCTGCCGAAGCCGCCATCCTGGCCGACAGCGAGAAGATAGCGCCGCTTTACTACCTTCAGCGCGTGGAGGGAATGCGGCCCGATCTCGACATCATCGTCATGGGCGACGAGGCGGGCTATCGCCAGCAATTGGAGACCCGGCTGGCTCAAGGTCAGCCGGTCTACCTGGCCCGCTACCTGCCCGGCCTGGAGGGGCGTTTCCACCTGCGCTCTCTGGGTCCCCTGGTGGAGGTGGGCACGACGCCCCTCACCCAGGAGTCGCCTATCGAGCAACCCCTATCAACTGACTTCAGCCAGAGCATTCGCCTCTTGGGCTACGACGCCGATTCTCTGACCATCGAGCCGCCGACCCAACTGCGCCTGACCCTGTTTTGGCAAGCTCTGAACAAAACAGATGCCAACTATCACGTTCGACTACGTTTAACGAGCGAGAGCGGCCGCGTCTGGCTGGAGGAAGAGGGGCGTCATCCCGTAAATGGCTACTATCCGACGGTCGCCTGGCACCCTGGGGAGATCGTTCCCGACTTCCACGAGCTGGCTATCAGCAAGGCCCTGCCCCCTGGCGCATACGAACTCGAAGTGGGCCTTTTCCCGCCTTTCAGCCAGGAGAGCATTTCCATCGTCCAGATAGGCCGCGTTCACGTCCTGGAGGGAGAAGGTTGGCAATCGCCGGAGAATTCAGACATCCCATATCCCCTGCGAGCTAGTTTCGCCGGTGAGCTGATCCTGCTGGGCTACGATCGGCCCAGCTTCGTCCGCCCTAACGGATCGGCAACCTTGACCCTCTACTGGCAGAGGTTGCGCGAGGGCACCGGGGACTACGACATCGCCTTGCAGATGGTTGATGAGTCCGGGAACGTGCTCTGGCAAGATAGCGCTCCTCCCCTCTTCGGCGAGCATCCGACTTCGCGCTGGGGGGTGGGCCAGATTGTGCAGACCAGCCACGACCTGACCATGCCTGCAACCGCTGGGGAGGTCGGTTTGCTGATGGGGCTCAGCCACGGTTCGGGCGAGATGCTGCCGGTGAGGAGTCGCTGGCTGGCACCCCTGAGCGAGTGGTGTCCCCTGCGGCCCATCCAGGTACGCAGCGCCCCCCTGGCTGGCGGCCCGGCCATCAACTTCGACAATCGCATCCTATTTCTAGGATACGACCTCGACCGCCGGCAGCTTCGTCCCGGCGAGACCTTGGAGCTATCCCTCACCTGGCAGAGCTTGAAGAGGCTGGAGGAGGACTACACCGTTTTCGTCCACATCCTCGACGAAGAGCAGCGCATCTGGGGGCAGGAGGACATAGGGCCTGTCCACGGCACCTATCCTACCAGCCAGTGGAAGGAGGGTGAGATCATCGAAGACATCCACTCAGTGCGCCTCTCCTACGAAGCGCCTCCAGGCGAATACCAGATCGAGGTCGGGCTCTATCTCCTCTCCACCATGGCCCGCCTGCGAGTCCTGGACGAGGAGATGAAGGTTGTTGACGATAAAGTGATTATCGAAATGACCAAATGACCAAGGAGGAATCACAATGGACTTCGAACTCACCGAAGAGCAGCAGATGATCCGCAAGATGGTGCGAGATTTCGCCGAAAAGGAGATCGTGCCCATCGCCCAGGAGACGGACAAGACGGGGGAGTTCCCCTGGCAGACCATCCGCAAGATGGCCCCTCTGGGCTTGTTGGGCCTTCCCATCCCTGAGGAATACGGCGGGGCTGGGGCCGACAACGTCAGCTTCGCCATCGCCCTGGAGGAGATCGCCCGCACCTGCGGCTCCACCGCCCTCACTTTAGATGCCCACACGTCTCTGGCCTCCGAGCCTATCTACCTCTTCGGCACCGAGGAGCAGAAACGGAAGTATCTCGTCCCCCTGGCCAGGGGCGAGAAGCTGGGCGCTTTTGGCCTGACGGAACCAGAAGCAGGCTCCGACGCGGGAGGGACCAAGACCCGCGCCGTGCTGGACGGCAATGAGTGGGTCATCAACGGCCAAAAGATCCTTATCACCAACGGGTCCATAGCTGGCGTGGTGGTGATAACTGCCGTGACTGATCCAGAAAAGGGCACGCGAGGCATCAGCAGTTTCATCGTGGAGAAGGGCACGCCGGGCTTTCGCCCTGGACGCGACGAGGAGAAGATGGGTCTCAAAGGCTCAGTCACCTCCGAGCTCTTCTTCGAGGACTGCCGGGTTCCCAAAGAGAACCTGCTGGGCCAAGAGGGGCAGGGCTTCAAGCAGTTCCTGATCATCCTGGATGGGGGGCGCATCGCCATCGCGGCCATGGCGTTGGGATTGGCCCAGGGTGCCTTCGAGAAAGCCGTCGCCTACTCCAAGGAGCGGGTGCAGTTCGGCCAGCCCATCGCCAACTTCCAAGCCATCCAGTGGATGATCGCCGACATGGCCACCGAGATTGACGCCGCCCGGCTGCTGATCTACCGCGCTGCCTGGCTCAAGGACAAAGCCGTTTCCACTTCCAAAGGCGTGCGCTTCACCAGGGAGGCAGCCATGGCCAAGCTGTACGCCTCTGAAGCGGCAGAACGAGCCTGCTACAAGGCCATTCAGATCCACGGCGGCTACGGGTACACCAAGGAGTACGACGTGGAGCGCATGTACCGCGATCAGCGGCTGTGCACCATCGGCGAGGGGACGAGCGAGATCCAGCGGTTAGTCATCGCCCGGCAGGTATTGGGTAAACTCTAGCACCTCAAATGGCTCAAGTGAACGGGGCACTTTGGAGTGCCCCGTTTCGTTTTTGGGAGAATCTCACTAACTATAGCCAAAACGACGAAAATGTGGTATAATATAAACAGTCGAGTAAGCCGGTTGATTCCTTCCAGTAAGGAGGTACCGATGGACAGGCTGGAGTATCTCGATTTCGATATAAGGCTTGAAAAGCGTGAACAGCGCTATGCCGTCAGTGTCATCCGCTCGCCTGCTGGCGAGGCAGAGGGCGAGTTTGTCTTGCCCTTCTCCGACCTGGAACTGGAGAATCTTATTTTGAAGGTCGGGCGGACTCGCCGGGGCGTGCGCCACATCGGCTCGCCGGAGTGGCAAGCTGCCAGGGCTTTCGGCGGCAAGCTCTTCGAGGCGGTCTTCAAGGGCGATGTCCGCGGCTGTTTCAGGAGCAGCCTGGATAAGGCAACCCTGGAAGACAAAGGATTGCGTATCAAACTGCGGCTGCTGGATGCCCCCGAACTGGCCGACCTGCCCTGGGAATACCTTTACAACCGCCCACTGAACCGCTTCCTCTCCCTCTCCGCGCACACCCCTATTGTTCGTTACATTGAGCTACCTGAGCCGATTCGTCCTCTGGCCGTCAAACCGCCCCTGTGTATTCTGGTGATGGTCTCCAGCCCCAGCGACTATGCACAACTTGACGTCGAGCGAGAGAAGGCCAATCTCCAAGAGGCCCTGAGTGGCCTGGAAGAGCACGGGATGGTTAAACTTGAGTGGTTGGAAGAGGCGACACTGCTTGCCTTGCAGCGACGCCTGCGCCGGGAGAGGTATCACATCTTCCATTTCATCGGGCACGGCGAATTCGATGAGCGGGCTCAGGACGGCCTGTTGTTGATGGAAGACCAACGAGGACGTGGCCGGCGGGTCAGCGGGCAACACCTGGGCGTGATGTTGCACGACCACCGAACCCTGATGCTGGCGATATTGAATGCCTGCGAGGGGGCGAGGAGTTCACGCACCGACCCCTTCGCCGGGACAGCGATGACTCTGGTGCAGCAGGGCATCCCCGCCGTGGTGGCCATGCAATTCGAGATCACCGATGAGGCAGCCATCGCCTTCGCCAGTGAGTTCTACGCCGCCATCGCCGACGGCTACCCCGTGGACGCCTCGCTGGCCGAGGCCCGTAAGACCATCTTCGCCACCGGCAACGACGTGGAGTGGGGCACGCCGGTGCTGTACATGCGCTCGCCCGATGGGCAGATATTTGGCGTGGAACCGCCAAGTGAGAAGGAGCGGGAAGCGCTGGCCAGAGCGGCGCGTGAAGAAGAAGCGCGGCTACAGGCTAAATTGACGGCAGAAGAGAAGAAAAAACGGCCCAAACCCACCGGAGTTCCAAAGCAGATAGAAGCCCTGACCCGTCTGATGAACATCCGCCGAGACACGGCGGAGCCTCCCTATGTGCTTGTACTGGGGGCAGGAGCTTCCCTCTCCTCCGGCTGCAGCTCCGGCGCAAGAATCATCGAAGACGTAGTAGGTCAATTGAGTCGTAAGGATGTGGCTGCCCTCTCCTGGGAGGAGAAGATAGCGGAGTTTTACGACCTCCTGGACAATTTGAGCCCGACGGAGCGCTATACCATTCTGAAGAGCCACGTCGTGGGGCAGTCTCCGTCGCCAGGCTATCGGCATTTGGCCCAACTGACCAAGGCCGGCTACTTCGACATCATCTTTTCAACCAACTTCGACGTCTTCCTGGAAGACGCCCTTAGCGACGCGGGCCTACGGGCGCGGGACTTCACCGTTTTGGTTGGCAGTCGGGAAAGCGAGGAGGAAATCGCGCGGGTGCTGGGCTTCTCCGAGCCCAGGGTTAAGTTGGTCAAACTCCACGGCGATTTGCCGGCGCGTATCTTCGCCTTCACTCCTGAGGAGATCTTCCAGTTCAGCGATAAGATCGAAAAGGTGCTGAAAGAATACCTGAGTCGAGATATCATCATCGTCGGCCACAGCATGCGCGATGACGACCTCAACCGCTGTATCAGGGCGCAGGGTGGCTCTATCTGGTACACCAACCCTGCCCCACCCACGGTCTCCGACTTCGTCGGACGGGCCATCAAAGTGCGTCGTGGCAGTATCATCTCTGGCGAGATGGGCAAATTCGACGACTTCTTCCAGGCCCTGGGCGAGGCATTGCTAGAGGCGCCGTCTAGAGCAGCGCGTGAGAAGGAAACGCAACGACAGGCCGAGTTGTCAGCACTCTACTCGAAAGGCACAGATGCTCTGGCGGAGCGGGATTGGCCAACTGCCATCGAGCAGTTCAAGGCCCTCCTGGCCCTGGATGACAGTCACCAAGACGCCAAGTCTATGCTAACGGAGGCGCAGAGGAGGGAACGAGAGCGACAAGAGCAACTGGGCAACCTCTACAGCGAGGGAATAGGCGCAACCGAGAGGTCAGACTGGGAGGCAGCCATCGCCGCGTTCAAGGAAGTGATGACAATAGATAGCAAGTACCGGGATGTGGCTGCCAGGCTGGCAGCGGCCGAGGCCGAGCAGAAAGAAGCAGAGGAAGCGCGGGAGCGAGAGGCACGGCTGGCCGATCTGTACTCCCAGGCGATGCAGGCGAAGAAAGCCAAGAGCTGGGCACAGGTCATCTCGACCTGCGAGGAGATACGTACCATTGACCGTCGCTACAAGGACGTGGCCAGCCTATTGAAGCAAGCGCGGGCCGAGGACAAGCGTGAGCGTGAGCTGGTATCTCTCCACGGGCAAATAGTGAAGGCACAGGACGACCAGGACTGGGATACGGTCATCGCCTTGTGCGAGGAGATACAGGCCATAGATCCCAGCTATAGAGATGTGGCGGCCATTCTCCAGGAGGCCAAGCGAGTCAAGGAGGTGCAGGAACGAGAGGAGCGGCTGACCACGCTCTACGACGGAGCGGAAGAGCGTTACCACAAGGGGGAATGGACCCAGGCAGCAGAGTTGTACGGGCAGGTGTTGGCTCTGGAGCCAGGCTACCGAGACGCCGAAGAGAAACTGGCCGAGGCCCAGCGCCAGCAGCAACTGGCTGATCAGTATGCGCATGCGCTGGAGCACCTGCAGGCTCAGCGCTGGCAGGAAGCCATCAAGGGGTTCAGGGCCGTTCTGGGAGTCGCTCCGACTTACAAAGACGCCACCACCTTGCTCGCTAAGGCGAAGCATCAGAAAGAGCTAGCCAGCCTGCCCGAGCCTCCTGCTGCCAAACCAGCGCCGCCTCGCAGGCGCAAGCCAGCCACCCTGCCCAAGTGAAAAAGGAGGCAGTTGAATGGACTTTGCTCAGGTCGAAAACAAATACAAGGAGTTAAAAAGAAAATACGACGCCGGCGCCATCCCAGAAGACGAGTTCAAGGCCCAACTCGAGGAGCTGATGATCGAGGATGAGGAGGGCCAGTGGTGGATCATCGGCTACGAGACGGGCATGTGGCACTACCACGATGGGGAGAAATGGGTGCGGGGCGAGCCTCCGCGAGTCGCCAGGCCACCTGCCCTGCCATCCATTTCTGACATCCAGGCAAGCCTCCGCAAATGGCGTTGGCCAATCGTGGCGATCGTGCTGTTGATTGTTCTTCTTGGTGTGGTACTGACCAAGGACATCTGGGCGCCTAAGCCGACGGACACCCCAACGCCGCCGGCGACCCACACCCTAACGCCCACCGACACCGCAACACCAACGCCAACCAATACACCCGCGCCGACGGCCACACACACCCCGACGCCGACCGACACACCGACGGTGATTCCCAAGATCACCCCGACCATGACACCGACGAGCACACCCACGGACACGCCGACCTCCATACCGACCAGCACGTTCACGCCGACCAACACACCTGCCCCCGCAACACCGACGCCGAAGCCACCGACGTCAACACCCGTGCCACCAACAGCAACACCGAAGCCACCAACGCCAACACCCGTGCCACCAACGTCAACACCCGTGCCACCAACGTCAACACCCGTGCCACCAACGCCAACACCAACACCAAAGCCACCAACACCAACACCGAAGCCACCAACGCCAACACCTGTGCCACCGACAGACACGCCCCCACCTCCTCCGACAGACACGCCGCCACCTCCTCCGGTAGACACACCAACACCGACATCATGATGGGGCCGTGTTGGTAGACCCGTTGCTGGCGATGAAATAGGAACTGTCGTACTTTTGTGCACGAAAGGAGGATAGGATCATGAAACGAGTTACTACCATCTCTGCAATCAGCCTCATCGTAGGCTTGGCCCTGCTGCTGGGCTTTGTGCCTGGCGGGGCGTGGCCCACGGCAGCCCAACCGCAACCGGGCCCCTGGGTTGCGCCCGCCTTGGTTGTCCTGAGCGCCCGCCCTGAGCAGAGTCGAAGGGGTGCCGCGAGGAGGGCCGCTTACCAGCCCCCTTCCGGCTGGCACATTGAGACCGTGGACAGCGAGGGCTGCTGGAGCACCTCCCTGGCCCTGGATGAGGGAGACTATCCGCACATCAGCTACTACCAGGGAGGCAACGATGCCCTGAAGTATGCCTACCAGGACGCTTCTGGCTGGCACATCGAGACCGTGGGCAGCGAGGACGGCCTTTTCACTTCCCTGGCCCTGGATCTGGATGGGGACGGGTATCCGCACATCAGCTACTACGACGAGGTCTACGGCGACCTGAAGTATGCCTACCAGGATGCCTCTGGCTGGCACATCCAGACCGTGGACATGATGGAGTTTGCGGAGACCTTGAGGACCTCCCTGGAACTGGATGGGGGCGGGTATCCACACATCAGCTACCGTGGCAATGGCCTGAAGTACGCCTACCAGGATGCTTCTGGCTGGCACATCCAGACTGTGGACAGCGAGGAGGCTGTCGGCGGGTTCACCTCCCTGGACCTGGACGGGGGCGGGTATCCGCACATCAGCTACTACGACGAGGTCAACCTCGCCCTGAAATACGCCTACCGGGACGTCTCTGGTTGGCACATCGAAACGGTGGACAGCGAGGGATATGTCGGCTCCGACACCTCCCTGGACCTGGATGGGGGCGGGTATCCACACATCAGCTACTACGGCAACTACGCCCTGAAGTATGCCTACCAGGATGCCTCTGGCTGGCACATCCAGACCGTGGACAGCGGGGGGGAGGTCGGCCATTTCACCTCCCTGGCCCTGGATGGCGGCGGGTATCCACACATCAGCTACTTCGACTACACCAACGACGACCTGAAATACGCCTACCAGGACGCTTCTGGTTGGCACATCGAGACCGTGGACAGCGAGGGGTGGGTCGGCGAGTGGACCTCCCTGGCGCTGGATCGGGACGGGTATCCCCACATCAGCTACCACGACCACACCAGCGGCGACCTGAAGTACGCCTACTACTCCACCGCGCCGCCGACGCCGACAATTACGCCCACGCCGACACGGACACCGACAGCCTCTCCCACCCCAACGGCGACACCCACACCCACGCCGACAGCAACGACCACACCCCACACCATCCGCGTGTTCTTGCCGCTCATCTTGAAACGTTATCCACCCTGCGACCCTTATGAACCTAACGATGCCTCGCCCGGCTGGGGACCACTGGTCTCAGGCCAGAACTACCAGGCCAAGCTCTGTTGGGGAGACAACGAGGACTGGTATCACTTCACCATCACGAGCCTGGATGACATAGTCATTGACCTTGACGTGCCCGCTACCGTGGACTACCATACGTGGCTCTACCATGAAAGCGATACCACCAACCCCGTGGGTAGTTCTGCGAACATCGGCAAAGGCGTTGATGAGCATATAACCCATACTCCTACAACGACGGGAACGTACTACATCCGCATTCGCCCTCGGCACGAAGAGGACCACGATGATGTGAACTCTTACACCTTGGCGGCAAGTTTCCGGTAGGGAGTATAGGACAATAACCTGTGGTGGTTCTGCTTACTTCGCAGAAGGAGGCTAACTAATGACCAATTTGCATCCTCTCGTCCAACTAGCCAAAGACACCATCGAAAACTACGTCCGCCACGGGAAGACCATCCAGCCACCAGAAGAGTTGACGCCAGAGATGGAGAAGCGGGCCGGCACCTTCGTCTCCATCCACAAGCACGGGATGCTGCGGGGCTGCATCGGCACCATCGAGCCGACTCAAGACAACGTGGCCCAGGAGGTGATCCAGAACGCCATCTCCGCTGCCACTCAGGATCCCCGCTTCCCGCCGATCATGCCGGAGGAGCTGGCCGATCTGGACATCAAAGTGGATGTCCTCGGCGAGCCTGAGCCGGTGGATGGCCCGGATGAGTTGGATCCCAGGCGCTACGGGGTCATCGTGAAGAGCGCCAGGGATCAGCGAAGGGGGCTCCTCCTGCCGGACCTGGAGGGAGTGGACACGGTGGAGTACCAGGTGGACGTCGCCCGCCGCAAAGCCGGCATCAGGCCCGACGAGGCGATAGAGCTCTACCGCTTCGAGGTCGTGAGATACACCTGAGCTTCAGCCTTGCGAAGACCCGTCATAAAAAACAACACCCCACGCTTTCAGTGTGGGGTGTTTTGGTCTGCGTAACCAGCAACTCAACTACCGTCGCCTTGGTACTCGTGTCCCCCTCTGCCCCCTTTGAGCAACTCGATCCCGTGGGGGATGGCCGGCAAGATAGCCTCCAGGTCCTCCCGCACCGCCTTGGGGCTGCCTGGCAGGTTGATGATAAGGGTATGGCCTCGGATGCCGGCTACGGCGCGGGAGAGAATAGCGTGGGGCGTGATCTCAAAGCCCTTGGCCCGCATGGTCTCAGCCAGTCCCGGCGCTTCCCGCTCGATCACCGCTTTAGTAGCCTCAGGCGTAACGTCCCGTGGCCCGAAGCCCGTCCCCCCGGTGGTGAGGATCAGGTCGAGGCCCACCTCGTCGGCCCACACCACCAGCGTGCCTTTGATGATGTCAACTTCATCGGGCACCACCGCCTCTAGTTCCACTTCAGCTCCCAGACGCTCGATGGTCATCTCGCGGAGAAGAGGCCCGCTCAAATCCTCCCGCTCCCCTCGATAGCTGCTATCGCTGATGGTTAGGATACCCACAGTGATCATAGAAAGCCTCCATCCGATTATCCGTTGTTTATCCGGCTCCCTCACATCCTCAAGTAGGAGTCAGCGAAGATGACCTCGTTGTTCAGGATTTGAAGCGTCTTGTAAATCGCCGCCTGTTCGGGGTCTCCCATGTCCACCAGAGATGGGTCCAGTTCCTCCATGGCTGCGGTGGCGTCGTAGAGGTTGACCAGGAGCTGGCCCACCGCGGTGCTGGTGTCCCGCTCCTCGACGATGCGGATCACCTCGTTCTGAGCCTCGTCCAGGGGGTCGGCGATGGCCGAGTCGAGCCCCGCGGCCAGGAGCATCACCAGAAAAGTTCGGTTGATCAGGCTGCGGTTCTCGTGCGGCACGCCGTTGGACACGTTGGACAGGCCCACCACGGTCATGGGCGGCGGATCGCTGAGGATTTTGAACATGCGAATCGCGTTCAGGTTTTCCGCAGCATGATCTTGCATCCCCTTGACCGTCATCACCAGCGGATCGAGATACACGTTCTCCATGGGGACTCCCAGCTCCATGGCCTTGGGCAAAATGACCTCCATGGCCAACTGCACCCGGCCGTCGGCTGTGGCGGGGATGCTCTTCACCATGGTGAGGGCGATGATCTTGGAGCCGTACTCTGCCGCCAGAGGCATGGTCGCCTCCAACCGCTCAGGATCGGCCGAAGTGGAGTTGATCAGGGCCTCAATGCCCAACTCCTGACATCGTTTCAGGCCAGCTTCGATGGCCGCCGCGTTAGTGGTGTCCAGGGATAGGGCCGCGTTGGGAGCCACCTCGTGGATGGCCTCGACCAGCCAGGGCATGACCTCGTGCCCATCCTTCTTACGCCGTCCGATGTTGAGGTCTACCATCTGAGCTCCTCGCTCGACCTGCATCTTGGCCATTTCCTGGAGAGGCTTGGCATCCCTCTCACCTACGGCCTTCTTAACCACGTTGGATATGATCTGGATGTTCTCGCCAATGATGTACACCTTGTATCCTCCTTCTTTGTTGGATGTTGAAAATTGGATGTTGGAGGTTGGAACGTCCAACATCCAATTTCTAATCTCTAATTTCTAATTCCCCAGCCTCCAGCAGCCTGACCACCGAGGGGAAGCTGGCCAAGTCGGTGTTAGGCAGGAAGAGGGCTTTGGTGAACTCGTCCATGAAGGTGTTGTCGGCCGATAGCTCCAGGTAGGTCATCCTGCTGGCGATGTCCATCACCTCCTGGCGCATATCGGGACACAGGAGAGCCGTGTAGGCTCCCAGGGCCGAGGTGTTGCCCAGATACTTGAAGCGTTCCCAGGGCATGTCGGGCAGCAGTCCGATCTGGATGGCCTTCTCCACGTTGATGTATTTGCCAAAGGCGCCGCCGATGAGCACCTGCTCCACCTCGGCCAACTCCAGCCCCACGCTGCGGGTCAACACCGAGAAACCAGCGTAAATAGCCGCCTTAGC
>SDBU01003937.1_pt1 | contig 18572 bp, 17 predicted proteins | sample 2277071 | NCBI WGS metagenome assembly SDBU01 (sample SAMN10397929, study PRJNA504765) | marine sediment metagenome | isolation source: marine sediment core GS08_GC12, 126 cmbsf | place: Arctic Ocean: Gakkel Ridge, Loki's castle | collected 2008 | reverse complement strand
ATTCTTTAGTGCTTTATATTTCATCCTTTCACCTCAGACTTCATACTTTGGATATTACGCGATTCAGCAGCAACACACTTACTAACCTTTTCAATTTCACATTGAGTGCAATGATCTCCCATCTGCCACCAGCATTTATGCTTCTTACAATATGTCATTCCTTCTCCGATGTCTATGTGTTGATTTGATTTCATCTTCTCCATAGTTGTGTTTCAGCATCTGGAGAAGGAGGATACCTGCCGTTATCTAATGGAGTGCTTCAGGGTGCTGACGGCTGGGGGCAGCGCCTACCTCCACTTCAGTAATTTCCTGGATGATTATAACTTCGCTGCCTTTGCTGATTACGCCCGGAACCCGTGGAAGAGGTCAAGGATAAGGATGAGGTACCACACTGTCCCTGAGCTCAACAAGATACTGGAGAAGATCGGCTTCCATATAGAATCAACCAGCAGTAATGGCAGTATCGTTATGGTGGTCAGTAAACCTTGAGCCAGGAAGGTATGGTGCTGCCCGAATATAGATTCCAGCAGTATTCCAGAAAACGGGAGAGAAATAATAGAGGATAGAAGCTACCTCACCGCTAAAGCTATGGATAGGGATGTATTACCCTCAATGAAACAGGACAATACCAGTAGATTTAAGGTGCTAGTAGTCACTAATCCCTTCAGCGACATGGTCGGACAAACAATCCTGGCCAACCTGATAGATGTTCTTATGCCGACATGTAAGTATGTTTCTGTCATCAGCGGTAATTTCTCATACCAGGCAAATAAAAGGGTTCGTATCTTCAAGGTAGGCAACATTACCACCAGTGAGCCCTTCTTTATCTGGGTAGCCAAACAAATCCAGGCTCAGTTAAAGGCAGCCTATCACTTAGTGAGGACATCAAAAAGATTTGACATTGTCCTTTTCTTTCTGGGCGGGCGAGCCTTCATTTTACCGGCCCTCGTAGCTAAGCTTTTACGAAAGAAAGTTATAGTTGCCGCCACCGGTTCGGCTTTAGGTACTGCTAAAGGAATCTACTCCAATAGATTTTGTGGCTTGGGCCGGATTATCCCCGGGGTGGGCAGAATGCTGGAAAGGGGGTGTTTTTGCCTCGCTGACCAAATTGCTATAGAGTCGCCAAGTGCTATCAAATTCTTAAAATTAGGTAGATACAGCAATAAAATTGCTATCAATGGAGCCATGTATGTGGACCTTAACCTTTTTCGGATAGAAAGGGATTTAAGCCAGCGGCAGAATATTGTCGGCTTTATCGGGCGCTTGAGTGGTGAGAAGGGGGTAATGAACTTTGTCAAAGCGATACCATCTATCCTGAGGCAATACCAGAATGTTAGGTTTCTGATTGGTGGTGACGGACACCTCCGTGAAGAACTTAAACGAGAGCTTGGAAGGAGCAACTGCGCCGGCAGGGTGGAATTTAGCGGTTGGATTTCTCATCAGGAGCTCCCCCACTACCTGAACAAATTGAAGGTGCTGGTTGTCCCCTCATACTCCGAGGGAGTTCCCGGGATAGTTCAGGAGGCAATGGCTTGTGGCACCCTGGTTCTAGCCACCGCAGTGGGAGGTATTCCCGACCTGGTGAGGGACGAGGAAAGCGGCTTTATCCTGAGAAATAACTCCCCACCGAGCATTGCCACCGGTGTTATCAGAGCCCTAAAATACCCCAAAGGTGATGAAATCTCCCAAAGTGCTCATCAGGTCATTGAGAGGGAGTATGCCTTTGAACTAATGGTAGGTAAGTGCCAGAAAGCACTGGCTAGTTTATAAAAAATAGGAAGTATAGCGCAGTTGAGTATCAGAAAGAGATTAGTCTTCATCATAGCCACGCTGGCGATAGCTGACCTGGCTATATTTCTGGATATTCCAGTTCTAAGGCAAATCCTGGGCTTTGTCTGCTTCAGTTTTATACCCGGGCGACTCGTTCTCTATGTCTTCAAGCTAAATAAATTAGATTTGCTCAAGAGGCTGCTATTGTCGGTGGGGCTAAGCATTGCCTTCCTGATACTCATTGGCCTGCTGGTAAATACTTTGCTCCCCATCTTGGGCATCTCCCGCCCCCTCTCCACACCACCACTAACAATCTCATTAAGTGTCATCATAGTTATTCTATGGATTGTAGCCTACCAGAGAAACGCCGATTCCTACCTCACACCCCCGGCAACCAGCCCCACGGAGCACTGTTACCTCTCACTGCTAATCTTCCCCTTCCTTCTCCCCGTGCTGGCTGTCCTGGGGGCACGCCTTATGAACGCCACCGGCAACAATATCGCCTCGCTGAGCGTCCTTATCCTCATCCCGATTTACCTCTGCTTTGTCATTCTTCTCCGGAAACATATCCACCAAGCTACCTACCCCATTGCTATCTATATGATAGCGGTCTCACTGCTGCTGATGCACGGATTGCGGTCAGACTATGTCGTTGGCTATGATGTTCATAATGAATATTATGCTCTTCAGCTAACCTCAAGTTTTGCTCACTGGAGCATATCAAGCTATCGCCAAATAACTAACGCCGTCTTGAGTACCGCCTTGCTAGGAAGTATATATCAATCCCTGATGAACCTGTGGGCATTGCAGTATGTCTATAAGCTGGTATACCAGCTGCTCTTCGCTCTGGTGCCGGTGGCTATCTATGTTTTAAGCAGGAAACACCTCACTGAGCTGTATGCCTTTATAGCTGCCCTCTTCTTTATGTCATTCCCTGATTTTGTCTCGCTACAAAGTGCGATGCGTTGCCAAATTGCCATGGTCTTCTTCGTCCTATTTATAGTGGTACTCTTCGCTGACGAAATCCCCAACCTGCCTAAAAAGTTACTGTGCCTGCTGTTTATGCTCGGTGTAGCGGTCTCCCATTATGCGGCAGCCTATATCGCTTTTGCTCTCCTCTTCCCAACCTGGCTTATAGTCAAAATACTATGGCCAGCCCTTAAATCAAGGGGATTGCCCCGGCTACAGCTCCCAATCACCGCCGGAATGGTAGCCTTACTTTTCATCGTTACCTTCACCTGGTATAGCCAGTTGACACCGACTTCTTTTGACTACCATATCTCATTGTTTATCAGGGACACATTCTATAACCTACAGAACCTCTTCATTCATGAGATGCAAGTCGTAACCACCCTTACCTCCTTCGGTACCGAGGGAATCCCCCCAGCTCTGGTGAGAATAAAGAGTATTATTTATGATGTGTCCATTCTCTTTATCATCCTCGGCTTTGTTGTCCTGCTCAGGGAACGCAAAAGGATAGAGATGGAGCGGCTAATACTGAGTGGGATAGCCCTGGTTGGCATAGCGGCGGCAGTAATCTTGCCTGTCATCTACAGCTACGACCAGGGGCGGCTTTTCCAGCAAATGCTAATCTTTCTGGCTCCCTGCTTCGTCCTGGGCGGTGGTTTTATCGCCAGGTATACATTCCATAGGTGGCAGCTACTAATTATTATTGCCGCTCTAATCCCCACCTTTATGTGTGGTACAATGCTCCTTCACCAGCTCTGGGGTGTTCCGGCTTCAATGGACCTGAATGACCATGGGGTTCAATACAACAAGATGTATATCTCCGACGACGATGCGGCTGGGGCAAAATGGTTAGATGATTATCAGACACAGGACACAGTTATATATGGCGACTATTTTGCCAATACCCGTTTTACGGCAGGATTAGGTAAGCCGCTGGACTGGATTAGCTGGATTTTTCTTGAAGGTTTGCCCACAGGTGATTCATATGTATACCTGCGACGTGCCAATGTCGTTAATGAGACGATATATATTGCTGGATTCCTCGCCAGTGAGAAGGTAAGTCAAGACGAGTATGTTCAGTTATTCCGAGGAAGGGGCAAGATTTATGATAATGGTGGCTCGCAGGTATATGAGTTCCTCAGATATATACCGCCGGGGGAATAAATTGAAGCTGGTTTGGAAAGCAACAAATTTATTATTTAGGCACGCCCTATTTTTACTTGAAGTTCTTCTGGAAAAAGCAATGGCTAGGCTTGGGAAAGGAAGGGACGGAAAGGTATATATTTGCATTACTGTTGATGGTGATGCTCATGGGATTCCCAATGCCCTAGAAAAGGGGATGCCTCTTCTCTTCAAGATATTTGATAGGAATGGTTTATCGGGAAAGGTAACTTGGTTCATAAATGAGCGCTATGACTGGACAGGAACTTATCCCCACCTTTTACAGCAGATACTGTATCGGGGTGACCGGCTTGAAGTTCACTGCCACATAGAAAGTTTGATAGCCAGGGATGATTTTGTCCAGATTTATGATGAGATAGCCCGGGATAGACAAAAAATAGAATCCTTTAGCCGAAGATATCTACCTAATTACAGGATAAGCTGCTTCAGGTCTGGGTCAGGAGACAGGTCGGTGAAGATGATGCAAGCTCTAGAGGAACTGGGTTTTAGCTATGATTCGTCTATTACTCCGGGAGAGAGTTTTGATGTCTACGGTAAGATGATAAGTGATAAAGATGTTCCTCGGTCGCGAAATTGTTACTTTCTTCGTCCTGAGGAATACAAAGTTCCATCAAATAAGCCGACACAAATAGTTGAGCTTCCGGTATATAATGCGTTGTATGGTACACCGCGCCTGAGGGAAAAGGAAAAGGAAAGCGACTATCCCATAGTAATCACCAACCTGATTCACCCCTATAACCTTGTAAAGAAAAATGGCGAGATAAACAAGCCTGTGAAACTTGCCTATGAATGGGTGGTGGCACTGCTCAGGATGATTCCCAACTCAGAATTTGTTACCCTATTACAGGCGGGGGAAGCTTGGAGGAAAAGTCACTCATGAGGTATATTGACAATATGAATCTGCTTGTTTCTCACATCCCTGAAATTGTTTCTGATAAGAAAAAGAGGCAACTTCTTTCCTTTATGTACGAGAAACAAGCTGTAGATGTCAGCTTACTGGAAAACCAGGGCTTTGCCAACGTCATAGAACCTCTTGAAGAGTGCCGTATCCTGACGAGGAAAGACAATAGATTGTCCCTCACCAAAGCCGGGCAGACCATAGCCTATGGAATCAGGGAATATGAATTGGGACTTGAAAGCGATTATATGCATTCCTTACTGGAAAAGCTCAGTATAAGCGATAACTCCGTCATTTTGGATGCTGGCTGTGGTGTCGGGCAATTTCTGATGGCATCATCAAAATATGACCCTCGGCGCGCTGTAGGTATGGACATTGACCCTATGTTACTAGCCTTAGCTAAGCACTTGGGTAAGGAGAACAAGGCTAACCCCAGTTTAGTTCTTAGTAGTATAGACAATTTGCCTTTCAGGGAAGCCTCCTTTGATGCGATAATATGTCGTGGTGTTTTACCTTATGTGAAAAACAGAATGGCTATCACTGAACTATGCCGGGTGCTGAAAAAGGGGGGAAAGATTTACATAAAAGGACTTGGCTTTGGCTACTATATTTTAATATTAAGAAGACAATTTCTTAGAAAGGGTATAAAGCATCACCTTTATTACCTTTTCGTCTTGTTTAACGGCATTCTATTTCATCTCACCGGGAAGCAGTTGGTATTTAAAAGACCCCGTTTTGCCATTAGATGGCTGCCCTTTGATACTACCTGCGAAACCTTCCAAACCTTATCCCGAATGGAAAGTTTGCTGAGGAAAGAAGGACTTACCATTATAGAGCATGAAACCAAAAAAGAGGCTGGATTCCCCCGGAGCCTAAGCATTATAGCTAGGAAAGATTAAAGGTGGATAATTGAAAGACAAGCCAAGATTGCTATCTGTATTTGACCTCTTTGTCACCCTGGCCGCCTTTGTTCAGCAGGGCTCCCTTTCCCGATTTCAGCAACAGTATCAGGAATACTCAAAAAGCTTTAAGAGGACCTACATTAAGACCTATGGCGAGGAGAAATACCCCAGCTTCCCGGATAATGTTGAGGTTATACCCTTCCGCAAATTCCCGATGGGGAGGTATTTTTACTTCCTTTTCTCCGGATTCAGAAATTACCGACCGGTTGACTCTGTGGAGATGCTTGACCCCAGGGCTATTATGCCCGCCCTGATTTATAAGGTGAGGGGGGCGAAGCTATTCCTGGATTATCGCTGGAATACAGCTTTAACCTCATGGCAGGAGAAATCGTTTAAAGGATATTTAGGAGCTATTCTCTCTCATATGCTCCACACCCTGGCTTTCAAGGCAGCCGACACTATTGGAGTCAGCACCAGAAGGCTGGGGGATGAGGTTAGAAAGTACACCAGAGAGGACAAGATATACCTGCTGCCTAACTTCGTTGACACCAATCTATTTAAGCCCCTGGGAACAAAGAAAGTGGATAATCTACTGGTCTGTGTCAGTCGGTTGAGCAAGGAAAAGAACCTGATGGTGCTCCTGGAGGTAATGAAGGGGCTACCCCAATACCATCTCCGGATAATCGGGGGAGGTGTATCACAGGAAAAGCTGATTGCTTTTAAAGAAAGGGAAGGGATAGCCAATGTCAGCTTTCTGGGAATGATTCCCAATGAAGAATTGCCCCGATACCTCAACCAGGCCCAGGCGTTCATCTTGGCTTCCTTCCTTGAAGGGCACCCCAAGGCATTGATTGAGGCTATGGCTTGTGGCTTACCCTGTATCGGAACCAATGTAATTGGCATCAATGATGTTATTATTGATGGTGAAAACGGCTGCCTGTGTGAGGTAGATAGTCAGAGCATAAGAAATTGTATAATGAAAGTGTTTCAGGACAGGGAAAAAATGAAGGAAATAGGAGAGCGGGCAAGGAAATTTGCCATTGAGAACTACTCCTTTGATAAGATAATACGCCGAAGAATAAAGCTAATAACCGGGGATACTAAAAACCTTCCCCCCCTATTCAGTTCTGACTAGCCCCCGATACAACCCCTCAAGTCGCTCCACTATGCTCTGCCAGGAATAGCCCCTTGCCTTATCCCGGCTACTTTGCCCCATTGCCTCAGCCAGTTTATCATTGGAAAAGAGGGATAACAGCCTCTCCGCAATCTGCTGGTGATTTCTGGGCTCCACCAGGAAGCCATTGCCCCCCTCCTCGATGATTTCGGGCAGCCCCCTCACTCTGGTAGTTACTATGGGCAGACCAGCCGCCATTGCCTCCAGGACGGTGAGGGGAAACCCCTCCGACAGGCTGGGCAGCACAAAGACATCAGCCGCCGCCATATAATCAGGGATATCCCGATGTGGCTTCCGACCAATAAAGCTTATCCTGGAGGCTACCCCCAGCCTTTTAGCCAGATTCTCCAGCTTACCCCTCTCCTCACCATCACCCACTACCAGTAGTCTGGCTAACCTGTTCTCCCGGATGACAATGCTCATTGCCTCTATTAGATACCTTACCCCCTTCACCGGGCGGAGTGTGCCCACAAATAGGGCTACCTTCTCCTCCACCCCTAAACCTATTTTCTGCCGTATCTTCTCTCCGGGCAGACCCTGGTAGCGCTCAAGCTCAACCCCGTTGGGAATGATAATGATTTCCCTTTTATAAAGCCGCTGTACCGCCTCCCTCATATCAGCGGTCAGCGTAATTACCGCATCGGCACCTCTCAACACCAATCTCAAGATGCCCAGGCTAAGTCTATGGGGGAGGTACACCTCTGAACCCTGGCACCAGACCACATAAGGCATCCCCAGCAACTTCTTCAGAGCCAGGGCAAACAAGCCCGACGGTGAGATTGCCTGGGCATGAACTATATCAGGGTGGCACCTCCTCACCAGGGGGATAAGCCTTATCAAGTATAACACTGAGCCCAGAACGGGCACCCTTACTGTTTTCAGGCGGTGGATATGAAAACCAGCCTCAATGCTTTCCCGGGGCAAGCCCTTATCGCGAGCAGTGATGATATGTACCTGATGTCGTTTGGCCAGGTGCTCAGCCATACTGTGGGCGGCAAGCTCGGTCCCGGCTAGCCGCTGGGGGGGAAACCCGGTAACCAGAATCAGGATATTCAAACCCTGCCCCCCCGGACCCCGCTAATAATATCCCCTACCAGTTTAGCATTAAGCAATGCCTGCTCCTGCACCCTTTTTATCCTGCCAGCTAGCCCCTGGCTGATTTCCCTTCGGTTCCTCCATGCTCTATCAATTTTGGTAGCCAACTCTTCGAATTTCAAAGTGGCTATCTCGCAAACATACTCTTCTAACCCCAGCATTGCCATAATACCCTCGGTCTTGTGGCGGTAGCCGATGGCGACCGTGGGAACATACATTGAGGTGGCAAAGATATTGGAGTGCATCCTGGTCCCGATAAACAGACTGGTCTGCCCGATAATGCCCTTTAGCTCTTCTGGCGAATAGTTTTCAGAGAGCAATTTGAATCTCGCTTTGTGATTTATTAACTCAAAAACCTCCTTAGCCACCAATCTATCATCCTCCTCAAGGGATGGCACTATTACTTGGGGCATAAAGACAATGGTAGCATCCAGTTTGCTGATGACATAATCAGCAATACGGGACATTACCTCTATATAATTACGGAACCTTCTCTCACCATCGGTTGAACCGGGGAAGCCCCACCACCTCAGGGTCATCCCCACCAGCGGTCTATCAGAGTCTATCCCTTCTTTAGCTAACAGCTCCTTTGCTCTTGGGGCAGCGATGGGCTGAAGGAGGAAAGCCGAATCAGCTGTAACCAGGGTGGGTGGCTTGCTTACCCCTATCTCCTTCAAGTATCTTTCGGATACCGTCTCCCTCAGGGTTATCAGGTCAGCCCGATTAAGAAAGGCTCTTACCACCCACTCATGAATTCTTCCCCGAAATGGCCCCACCGACTGGGAGTAGATTACCACTGGCTTACCCAGCAGCTTGCCCAGGAATATCTCGGACAGGTTAAACAGCATATAGCTAAGCCCACCCCACAGCACCTCCCCCCCGCAGCTTACAATTATATCAGCAGTAGCATACCAGTCCAGCACCTCCCCCCGCTTACCCTTCAGCCATCTGGTATTCCTACCCAGCAGGCGATAGCCGACCGCCCACAAGCCGATGGTAAACCAGTAGTAGAGAACATCAAACAGGCGGACAAGTCGGCTGCCCCCTCTGCCGCCAAAAAACCTCAGCCCATTAAGCACCCTAATGTTGTATTGCTCATACCTCCGGCTGTCCTCACCTACCGTGTAGGACAGGATGCATATCTCAGCCTGAGGTATGTATTTGCGGAATGCCTGTGCCATAGTGATGACAATAGCGGCATCCCCCTTGTTGAGCCAGCTCCAGGCGTTAGTTATAAGTATCCTGGTCATTTTTGTGCTATCACCATAATACTTGAGCCCAGAGGAAAGAACCTCTGGAAGGGAGCATAGATTTTTTCCATAAAGAGCCATAGATATTTAACATACCTTTGTAGAGATAGGGGGCACGGGGTTAGCATCCCGAAGCACCCCATTTCCTTTACGGTGAAGCCAAAGTCCATCAGGGCTGCCCTGACCTCCCGGTAGGAATGTTCCTGCCTGACCCATACCCTTCTGCCCAGTCTTAAGGCTATCTTCCGATATAGCCTTGATTCAAGGTTGCTGGCATTCCACTTATTGACGAATACCAGCATCGTTTGTCCCCCATCCCCCAGCACCCGCTGACACTCGCCCAGAAATGTCCGCATATCTACATAGGGAATGAGACCGATGGCAAAGATAGCCTCCACCACCCCTGACCGGATGGGGAGCCGCTGCCCATCCCCATATATCAAGAGGGTATCTTGGTCAGCCAGCTTCTTTCTGCCACAGGCTAACATAGGCAAGGAAGAATCAAGCCCGATAGTTAATTTAGCCTCTCGCATATGGCGGGTAAACTCACAGCTACCACAGCCAACATCAAGGATAACCCTCTCCGAGCATAACTCCTTAATTTTAGAGATAAGGTGAGGGTGCCACAAATCATGAAGGTACCTTTCGGCCTTGTTTTTCAGATATCTCTTATCGTATTCTTCAGGCTTGTCGTATGCCATTATTGACCATCACCTCTCTTAGTTGCAATTATGGAATAATACATGCCAATCATCCTGATTAGCGGCAGTCGGCAAAGTATCCTCTCTACATAATAACTGATATTTTTTGTCTTTAGACCTGGCAGTGGAAGATAGGGGCAAAAAACATAGGGCTTTAGCTGATGGATGTGGAAACCACCCCGCCTCAGGATTCTCTGGATGGAGGGTATGGTAAATAGCCTCTCCTGGGCATAGGAGACCAGCTCTCCGGTGCGGGGATTTCTCTTCTTGATAATAAGTCCTCCCCGCCGGCGCTGGTCCCGGCGGGCTCTGAGGTAAGCATAGGGGTTCAGGGCATTAGCATCAATTATTATTAACCGTCCCCCTCTATTGAGATGCTCATAGGCAAACTGGATAAGCCTCTCCACCGGGTCAATATGGGAAATGGCATCCATAACATGAATAATGTCAAAGCTATCCGAAAGGTCAAAAATAGAGTTGGCAACAAAGCTAACCTCAATCGGTCTATCCAGTTGGCTCTGATAAAACTCCAGCCTTTTATGAGCAACAGCTAGCCTCTCCTGGGAAAGGTCCACCGCGGTAACACTTGCCCCCAGGATAGCACCCAGTATAGATTCCGAGCCCAGACCACAGCCGGCATCAAGAAGCTTCATTCCCGGGCTAACGGAGGTAATCAAAGGGCTTACCTCCTGGTGATAAATACCCTCAAGGTAATGAAAATGATTCCCGGTGGCAATCTCTAGGTAATGATAATACTGGCGGAAAACCCTGGCTTCCTCACGGCTTAGAAACTGGTTGCAGATGGCTAACTCCTGCTTGACCAGTCCCAGAAACAAGGCTGCCTGGTGATAGGTGTTCTGTAGTTTATTCAGCCTTTGTATTCCCTTTAACTCCATATCAGATGCCAACTTAAACCCTCCCTTTCCCAGTGGTAAGAAACGCTGAAGACAGAAAATTTGCTAGAGTGTATCTGAGTCTCCTGTTTGAACAAACCAGTTTTTCTGCTCCTTCAGAAATTCCTTAGAAATATCGGGGGCACTAGAGTAGGCACAAAACCAGTGACCCTTTACAAAAGGCATAGACGATATAAAACCATTCTTTCTAAAGGCATTAACATATGTTTTACTTGCTATCATGCTGCAGGAGACGAGGTCTGCCTTTTCCTGCTTACAGTGCGCTGTGGCTTTAGAAATCAAGCATTGAGCTATTGGCTCTGATTGGGCAAGCATATCAAAAATGACGCCTACTTTCACCTGCCCCCACTGCATAGGCCGCAAAACTAGGTAACCATAAATCTCACCCGCTTTCTCAGCGACATATACCAGGTAATTTACATCGGGAACAGCAATATATCTCCAGTTAAGATAGTCCTTATTTCTCACCACCATTATCTGGTGCTGGCTAGAGACCTTAGCCCAAAGCTCGTTGATACGCTCATCAAAAGAGAAAACTTGAGTAATTGTTAAGCCTTCTACGATAGGGGCTTGCTTAGCTCTATAAACTACTTTTTGTAGAATATTGCCGCCAATTGCCCCCGGTTTTAATAAGAATTTATTGCTAATCTTCAGCTTCAGGGCATTTCCCCAGTTGAGTGGTTTGAGTAACATTCTTGTAGTGGCAATATCAAACCAACCAGATTTCATATGGCCAGGATATGCCGCCGCATTTGGAAAGCCGATGGTGATGTGCACTCCTTCTTTTGCAACTTCATCAAGCGCTTTCCTTTCTAGCGTTGAGAACATCCCCTGATATCTATAAGCAGGATGAGTCATGTCATCTATATTCTGAGAGGCCTTTATTATTGTATTTCCTACTTTTAAGTACATAAAAATGAGTGAATACTGCCCCACTATTCTATCTTCGTGCTCGGCAAGCCATATCTTGGCACTCCCAGCAGGGTTCTCCTTAAATGTCCAATGCCACCATCTTAGCCATTTATCTTGGTCGTACTCCCTTTCGGGATTTACTGCTTTCCGAAGTTCAAAAATCCCCGCCTCATCCCCATCCCGGTAGGCTCTTATTGACCACTTCCGTTCCATAGTTAATCACCCTCTTATTCGGCTCAATATGGCACTTAAATCCGGTAATAATCCAGAAAGGAAGAGCTTGAATGTGTTAAAATTAGGTTGTGCCGAAATCCGTCCTAGTTCGTATAAGTCTGTCCCGGTGGTAACCATTCTTGGGGCAACAGTAACTGCACAGGCAAACCCATTTTCTTTAACAATTTGTTTAATGTCGTCATTAAAATCAGTGGGCTCACCACCGGGATAACAAAATGTAGTAACAGCTTGATTAAGCTTTTGCTCAATGTGCTGTTTTGACTGGATTATTTCCCTTCTTGCCTCCTCCAGTGGTAATTTGGTTAAGATGGGGTGAGTGACGGTATGAGCACCAAAGGCAATACCATTATTACTCATTTCTTTAACCTCATCCCACGACAGGATAAGCTCTTTGCCCAAGTTAGCCGGGATAGCGACACCTGAGATATTCACAAGCTTTTCAATTAATGAGTCCTTTTCTTCACCCGGCAGGTTTTTAAGGCTTTCCACAATTCTGGAGGCTGCCCGCAGTCGTTCACCGGTAGACCGCAGGGGATACTCCGCCAGCCCATTTAATTCAAGTGTTTTCAGGGTCGTATTCAACACAATATATCTAACCTTGTCTGTCCAAAACAGATTCCCGGAACCAATATAACCCGTCGCCAGAAAAATAGTCGCCGGCACATTGTATTTTTTAAGAATAGGATAAGCACATGTGTAGTTATCTTTATAGCCATCATCAAATGAGACCACGGCAGCTTTTTGGGGCAAAGGTTTTCTCTCCTGAATATACCGCCCTATCTTATCAAGTGATAGCACTTCGTATCTTTGGCACAGGTATATGAGCTGGTGTTCAAAGTCCCTGGGTGTAATTGATGGATGAATCCAGGGATATTTAGCGCCTCCTACCCGGTGATACAGGAGAATAGGCACCTGGAGTCCGACCAGGCGTCCTCTCAAGGAGCTGTAAACATCCAGCATGCCGAGATGATTTGCCGCCCATATAATTGGTGTAGCCAATCTTTGCTTGTAAGTCACAGTGAAACTCCGGTCAAACCCTGCCTTTCCTGGCGACAAGAACCACTCTGGGTGGGAAATAGCTATAAATTTTGGCAATTAGTGTGGATAGTTTCATCATTTTAACTATTCCGGCTATTTTTCTTTTTAGATTAGATGATTCTATTTGCTCTGGATTGCTCAATTTATTATAAATGTCTCGCTTTGTAATATTTTCCACTACCATGCCTTGCCTTTGTAACAATTTTATAGCTTTAGGAATAGATAGGTAATAGACATACCTTTCAAAGAATTGCGGGTTAAAGCCCCTTAGCTTTAAATATCCTCTAGCTAGTATCTTGGGCATATATGGTACCCAGAAAATCTTATAGTGGCCTTCTCTGGGACACGAGGGGTTAGGCAGGCTAATGTAGATATTTTGAGCTACTCTAGTTATTTCTCTTACAGCTTTCTCTCTATCCTTAACATGTTCTAACACACCTGTCGCAGTAACCACATCAAAATAGTCATTAGCAAAAGGGATATGCAGTACATCACCCATGAAAAAGTCATTATCCAAACCGTAATACTTTGCCCTAAGCCTACAGATTTCTATCGTCCTAGCATCATCATCAAAGCCTATAGCCTTTGCCCCTTTTAGCTTGAGGGCAACAACAAGACCGCCTATGCCACAGCCAATATCCAAGGATTTCCTTCCGCATACCGGGAAGAGGTTCCTTTCAATATCATCAACAGTGGCAGTCATCTTGGTTTCATCATTCATCTGACGCCTTATAGCGTCTTTATCCTTATACCATGGCAGCCCAAGATAGCCCCATTTTCTGGAGATATATCTTATGCTTTTCTGCTCTAATTCCTCATACTTCATTATTTTCATCTTCCGCTACAATTCTACTTTAATACCCCTTTTAAGTTTATACAAGAAGCCGCCCAGCGCCCCCAGGTAGGAGACACCGGTGGCTAATATCGCTCCCGTAACCCCCAAGGCCGGTATCCAGAGGATATTAAGCAGTATGTTAATTAACGCCATAGTAAGGGTAATGAAGGCAGTTATTCGTGCCCCTTTCAATCCGTGGGCTGAAACAAGCCAAGCATATACATTATACAGTCCAAATACCAGGGAGGTAGCAGCAAACAGCAGCATAAGCCCCCAATTTATTGGGTACTGACTACCATAGAACTTCATAACTATAAATTCCAAACCAATTATCGCCGGAAAGCCAATGATAATCAGATAGGGCACAAGCTTGTTAATCCTTTGGAATATTGCTCCTTTATCGGGATATTTAGAGGCAGTGGGAAAGAAGATAGTGGCGAACACTGTTACTGCCATAGCAACAATACTCAGGGAGGCAGTGGAATAGGCTTGATAAATACCGACATCAGCCATAGTTAAGAACCGATTTATCAGTATCTTGTCCACACTGGTTAAAATGACACCAGAAGCCACTCCCATTGTTCCGTAGGCAGCATATTTCATTAAACGGTTCATCCAGAACCTACTAATAGCTTTGGGGGAAAGAAAACCCCGCAGGGTGAAAACGATTATTCCTGCGGTTAGAGCACAGGCAATATAGGCAGATAAAACAGCCTGATTAACAGGGGCAAATCTAAGATATACCAGGAGGAGAAATGCCACAAGTAGGCATACTGAGTATACGACCTGGAACAGGGCTAGACTTTTTACTTTGAGGAGGCTCTGTAAGGAAGAAGTGGAAATAGTGTGAAAAACAAGAAGGATAGCAAAAATAATGGCTAGGGAAAAAACGGCATTGGAGACGGAAAATAGCTGTGCCAGTTGAGGGGAAAAGAGGTAGTAAACTAGAGCAAAAACCAGGGAGAAGACCAGAACCAGAAAATAGGTGCTGGAGAATACTAATGAGCGCATCTTATCATCAGAGGCAGCGGCGTTAAGCCTGACCATTCCCGTTGTTATCCCGGTGAGCATTAAGATGGATAGAATAGAAGCAATAGAGATGACAACAGCATATTCACCATATGTGGTAGGCTCAAGAACCCGGCCAGCCCCTACCTGAAAAGCAAAGCCTAAAACCGAAGCAATCCCATAGGCAACCCCGAAGTAGCCGATGTTATAGGCAAACTGGTTTTCTTCCCCGGTGGGTTCAGTACCGAAGACCCTCCGGTAGGCAGCATTAAAGAGCCTGGTTATTATTTTACCCATCGTAAAATCTTCGCCAGCACTGCTTTAGCCAGCATACCCCCACTCTGTCGGTTGAGTCTAAGTAAGTAAGGGAAGATGCTTGTGTTATATTTTCCGCTATCACCTTCCGTCGCTTCAGAGGCAAACCTGAAGCTAACCTGGCTATGCCTTGAGATGAAGCCGATTAACTGTTCCATAGCCGAGATACAGTAATCGTCCAGCATACAGGGTGAGTGGAGACAGATATGGAACAGGGGACTACCTGAGCGGTAGTATTCGGTAAAGCACGCCTTCAGCCAGGGGAGTCCCCATGCCGGGGCTGCCTCCGGATTTACGCTACCCGCGGCGAGCATTCGGGAAATGGGAACGAGCAATAATGGCAAATCCCCCCTCCCCTGGTAATCCCCTTCACCGGGGTGATAGGGCATACAGATGCGGGGGAGCCTTGACCAATCGTAATGAGATGCCTTTGAGCGCGGGATAGGGGTACAGTCATGGGTAAAGCCTGCCATCAGCAGAGCCTTAATCGTATCGTTATTCTCTGACCACCGGCCGGCAACAAACACCCGGGGCTCAACCCCAAGCTCCTCTTTCAGGTACTCCTTGCCAACGGTTATCATAGCTAACTGCTCTTCATAGGGGTAGTCCCTTAAGGCAGTGGAGTCTATTGATTGCCGACAATGCTGCCTAAGATAGGCATCACCAACATAGAACCTAAAGCCATAGGCCTGGAACTCCTGCCAGCCGGGATGAATATGTAACCCAATCTCGTGTTCTATGTTGTGGGGGAAATGCCTGGCTACCTCGGGGCATACCGCAAAGGTAACTCTGGCGCCATACCTATCGGCTATCTCAATTAGATTGTGGGAGGCTTTCTCTACTCCATCTACCGCCTTCTTATCAAATACGACCTTTCTATCACAGGTAAAACCAAACTCGGTATGACATACAATAATCACATCCATAGGCATTATTCACAGCGTTTTATAGTAAAAGCCTTTCCTTTCAGCCTCTTCCCTATTAAAAAATCGGCGCACATCAATCAAAACCGGGTTATCATTCATAAGCTCCTTTAGATTGTCCAGCGTTATTTCCCGAAAGGCGCTATGGCTCACAGCTAATATTACACAGTCAATACCTGAAATACCTTCTAAACTTGGTAACGCCTTTATTCCAAACTCAGTCTCAATGCTGTTAAGTAGAGGGTCATAGCCCCATATCTCAATGCCGTATTCCTTAAGCTCTTTAATAATCTCCTTGGCTGGCGTCTCCCTGGTGTCGGCAACATTCTCCTTATAGGTTAAGCCCATTATCACAACCTTGGAGCCTTTTATTACTTTACCGACATTGTTTAATGCCTTAATGGTCATTTCGGTAATATGCTTGGGCATGGAGTCGTTTATGGCTCTGCCTGCCAGGATTACCTGAGGGTGGTAGCCAAGCTCTTTAGCTTTGTATACTAAGTAATAAGGGTCAACCGGGATGCAGTGCCCCCCAACCAGCCCTGGGGAATAGTGGTGGAAGTTCCACTTGGTCGCTGCTGCATCTAGAACATCCTTTGTGCTCAGGCTCATCTTCTCGAAAATCATAGCCAACTCGTTCATCAGCGCAATATTGAGGTCACGCTGGATGTTTTCAATTACCTTGGCAGCTTCAGCAGTCTTTATGTCTTTAGTCTTGAAGACTTCAGGGCATATCTTGCCATACAATTCAGCTACGAGCTCAGTGGTATCCTCGTCCATCCCGCTGACTATTTTAGTGATTCTGTCCAGGGTATGCTCCTCATCTCCAGGGTTTATTCTTTCTGGAGAGTAGGCTATTTTGAAACCTTGCCCCCATTTGAGTCCAGAGTCCTCAAGAATGGGCTTAACCACTTCGTCGGTAACACCGGGATAGACGGTTGACTCCAGAATTACAGTGGTGCCGGTTTTCATATTTTGGCTGACGGTTCTCGCAGCGCTGATAACATAGGATAAGTCTGGCTCCCTGGATTTAGTCACTGGAGTGGGGACGGTAATGATGATAAAATCAGCCTGGTTTATCTGCCCAGGGTCATCAACTATAGTAAGATTATCACCACTATTCTTGAGATTTAGCTCTTTTACCCGACCACGGTCAGTATCAAAGCCAATCACCTTGAACTGATGTGAGAAGGCTTCGGCTAGAGGTAGTCCAACATAGCCCAATCCGACGATGCAGATAACTGCTCCTGTTAATCTATCTCGCATCTGGTCCCCCTTATTGTCTCCCTCAACCCATCTTCCAGGCTATATTGTGGTTCATAGCCGATAGCCCTAGCCCCGGAGATATCGGCTAGACTATGCTTTATGTCCCCAGACCTAGCCTCTTCATGGATTGGCTCAATATTTCTCCCCACAATGTCAGCAATAAGCCTTGCCAGCTCATTTATGGCGATACTCTCTCCTCTGGCAATATTGAATACGCCTGTGGCACCACCTTCAGCAGCTATGATATTTGCCTTAATAACATCTGTTACAAAGGTGAAGTCCCGGGTCTGTTCGCCGTCGCCGAAGATGATAGGTGGTTTACCTTCTGAGAGGCGTTTAATAAAGAGGGGGATGACAGCAGAGTACTGAGAATTTGGGTCCTGCCTGGGGCCATACACATTGAAATACCTAAGGCAAAGGGTGGCAAGGCCATAGACTTGTTGAAAGACCTGGCAGTAATATTCACCAGCCAGTTTAGTTATGGCATAAGGGGACTGAGGATTAGGGAGCATAACTTCATTCTTAGGCAGAGTTGGCGTATCACCGTACAAGGATGAAGACGAGGCGTAAATCACCTTCCTGATGCCATTGTCCCTGGCGGCCAGAAGCACATTCAAGGTTCCAGTCATATTAGCTTCATGAGAAGCGAGGGGATTCTGTATGCTTCGGGGCACGCTAGGAATAGCTGCTTGATGAAAGACGAAGTCAACATCCTGGAAAAGCTCTTGGAGCAAGCTAAGATTGATAATGCTACCGGAGACAAACTTCACATTGTCCCTCTTCAGTAGCTGCTCAATGTTTTCCATTTTCCCGGTGGACAGGTCATCGAGGATAACAACTTCATAACCCCTCCCCACCAATTCCTCAGCGAGGTGTGAGCCAATGAATCCGGCACCTCCCGTGACAACTGTCCTTTTCATTTGACATTAGTCCTTAAGTTAGCAGCTATTATAATCCGAGTTGGCAAGCTAAAGCAAGGGTATTAGCATGTTACAATAGGTATGGTGTCGACCCTCAGCATTATTTTCATAGAAGGGTGGAATACAGGGGGTAACGGCTTAGCCAGGGGTTTTATCAGGACAAGGCAAAGAGGTTCTGAAATTTGTGAAGTTGTATCAATTGCATCCGCTCTGCCTCCCTGATAAATGACCTTTATGATTGTGAGATTGTTTGTCAACTCACCCCT
>SDBU01003936.1_pt1 | contig 18579 bp, 26 predicted proteins | sample 2277071 | NCBI WGS metagenome assembly SDBU01 (sample SAMN10397929, study PRJNA504765) | marine sediment metagenome | isolation source: marine sediment core GS08_GC12, 126 cmbsf | place: Arctic Ocean: Gakkel Ridge, Loki's castle | collected 2008 | reverse complement strand
GGTTGGTAGAAGTTTTATTTGAAGCGTTAATTTCATAATTTAATTATACTCACTTGTTTGAAAATGTCAAGTATTATTTTGAAAGGAGGAAGGCAATTCATCCGCCAGATAAATCAGGCGGTTTCTTTGCCTAAAATCTATGACAACTGACAACAAAAAGGTAGGAGAACTTCGGTGTGACCATATCATCGAGCGTCAAAGCGATCGGAGATATGGCGAGAACTGTGGTCGTTTGCTGGCAAAAGGTGGTGTGATCAAATGTCCCAAATGTGGAGGAATGACACCTTTTGGTCCTCCTGAAATATTGGAGCAAATTACCGAAAAAGATTAGGAAGGGCAAGGATCCGAAAATATAGTTGAAGGTTTGGGAAACCTCTGAGATTTTGGAGGTTTTTTAAAATGGCAACGGACAAAGACGTAACTAATATTATTCCCTTGGGACCCTGTGAAGTCCGGTTCGGTGGTGTGAATATGGGCCACACCCAAGGCGGGGTAGATGTAAGAATTACTTCTCACTGGAAGACGGTTGTTGTCGATGATTACGGCAACACGCCGGTTGACGATTACGAGCGGGGAATGGAGATAGAAGTTGATGCTCCGCTGGCTCAGTACGATGTCGCTAATCTTCGCGTTGCATTACCGGCTTATCAGACGATCGTGGGTGATCGCCTGAGCTTTGGAGACAAGATAGGTGATAGCATTGTCAAGGCTCGTCTTGTGGTTGACCCGGAAAACACAAGCGAGCTGGCAGTGGTGGTTTATCGCGCTGCAGTTACTAACCAGATCACTATCGGGTACGACAAAGAAGGCGAGAAGATTTTGCAACTTACCTTCAAGGGCTATCTGGATGAAGACCGGGCAATAGGCGACAGACTCTTCCGAATCGGTGGAGGCGCATCATAATTTCATTAAAAAGGAGGATTTAAAATGGGAGAAATTCCAAAACTTGAAGACCTTGTATCTCCATATGCGGCGGAATTCCGCATCGGCGATAAAGTATGTAAGATACGAAAGCTGAGCATTCGGAAACGTATCGAATTTTTGAAAAGTGAACAAGCCAGAGATGATGCTGGAGACGACTCTACAGCGGGATTGGAACGGCACATCGATATAGTTGTTGATATTGTAGAGGGCGCGGACCGTGAAGATCTCTATGATTTGAATTTCGAGCAACTCGGGTGGATCATTTCTCAATCTATAGGGTCAGACATCAAAGTGCCAGACGGCACTACAAATAAAAAAGGTCCAAAAAAAAACTGACAAAGGCCGGGCACGTAATCGATGGACCCGGCCAAATTTTTGCGGAACTGATCAGATTTTATTATCTTGACCCTGAATGGTTGGTAGAACAAAATCGTGAGTGGATCACTTTTTTAGCATACCACATGGGCAAGATGGAGATAGATCGCCGTTTGGAATTGATACAAGATTTCAATGCAGCCATGAATCCAAAGTCGGGTCAGCAACACGTTAAAAATCTTCAGGCTAGACTGGAACATTTGTATATGCCACTTCCGAGCAAAAAAGTGGTAAGGGCGGGATTGAAACAACTCAGACGTATCAAAAAACGATCAAGACACGCATAGGAACCCTGGAGGGCCGAGTATTGAGAAATAAATGGCAACAAATATAGGGACCCTTGAAGCCAAACTCAAGCTTGAAGGCAAGCAATTCATTGATGGGTTGAGTGGTGCCAGCAAAGAGGTAGAGGGGTTTAAGCAAAAATCCATACTGGTCGGAAAACAATTAGCCAAGATGGGTGTTGCAATGGGAGCCGCTGCACTCGCTGCCGGCACTTATATTGGAATCCAGTCGGTTAGAGAATTTGCCAAGTTTGAATCAGCAATTGCCAATGTTGCAACTCTTTTGGAAGCAGGTCCTGGCGGTGTCCCGACGTTAATGAAGGATTTGCAGGGTGCCGTTTTAAGCTTGAATCCCGAACTCGGCAATGCTACTGAGCTTGCTGATGCTTTGTATCAGGTGATATCTGCCGATCTGAATTTAAGTTTAACAGATGCAAAAACTAAAACTGACGATTTGAGCCAAGCGCTTGGGACTGGATCTGATCCTCTCACAGATCAATTGTTGGCTACTACAGACCAAGCTGCAGGATTAACGGATGAGTTGAGTGGTCAAGACAAATTAAACGCTCAAATGGCCTTCTTGGAAACTGCGGCCTATGCAGCGACAGCAGGATTAACTACTACATTCGTCGCGGTTGATGCTGGCACAACCATTTTGAATGCATTTGGTTTAACGTCAGGCGATGCAACTAAAATTTTCGACCAAATGTTCAAAACTGTAGAGTTAGGTAAAACTACATTTGAAGCACTTGCCAGCAATGTAGGTAAAGTAGCATCGACTATGGCCTCGGCAAAACAACCAACCGAACAAATGTTTGCCGCAATAGCTACATTAACGAAAGGTATAGGGTCAACCGAGGAAGCTACTACATCGCTCAATGCAATCATCTTGGCCCTTATCAAGCCAGGAAAAGAAGCGGCTGAGATGGCCGAATCTCTCGGTTTGGAATTTAATGCCACAGCATTGGAATCAAAAGGTCTTGCTCAGGTCATGGCGGAAGTCAAGGAAAAGACTGGTGGGAACATAGAAAAGATGGTTGCTCTTTTCCAAAACGTAAGAGCATTAAAGGGAGCATTGTTACTTGCCGGATCTCAAAGCGAGACATTTATTGGCAGCCTTGGGGAAATGGAAAAATCTTCCGGTTCTGTTAAGACGGCCTTTGATAAACAAGCAACATCACTAGAGCATAATGTGAAAGCCATAGGAAATTTAATTGCTAAAATTAAAATTATGATTGGCGAACCATTGGCGAAGGTTGTAAAACAGTATGCCCAAGAAATACTTGCCTGGGCAGAGGCTAACGATAAACTCATCGAACAGGATATTCCACAAATTGCTGAAAGTACGGCTAAAGCACTTGGTGTAACGATTACATGGATGATAGATGCGTACAAAACGAGAACAGAAGAAGATAAAAAATGGAAAATGAGGCTAGAAGAAGCGGTTCTTTCGTTAAAAAATCTTGGAAAAATAGAGAAAGAAGTATCACAAGAAAGCATGAAGGTCCATTTGGATGAAGTGGTGTTCAAATACTTAACAACACAAAAATATTCGACATTGGAACAAAAAGACGAAACAGATGCACATAAAGAGTTTGTCAAATTACAGAATAAAATAAAGCTTGAATATGCAAAGACACTTTTGGCCAAGAAAAAAACGCATGATGATTTTCTTGAAATACAACGAAAGACCGCAATAGATAGCATAGAAGCCGCAGAAGACGACGAAGAAAGAAAACTTGAAATTACAGAGGATCGGTTCATCCAAACCAATGCCCTGTTAGATGACTGGACAGAAAAAACAGAACGTGCAGCGCAAGACAGGCTACATGCGGAAGAAATGGCCGAAAGAGGCATGACTGAGATCACCAGACAAGAATGGGAAAAACGTTGGAAATTCCAGAAGCAATATGGAGCAGAATGGTCAGAATTGGCTGAGATGATCAACGAAGACATAATTGCCGAATATGGCCTTGCCAAAGAGGAATTAAAAAATCTTGATGAGAGTTTTTTGACAAGCACACAAACGACTCAAAAAGATATGCTTACCTCCTGGGAAAAATACAACGACAATACGATCGATGATTTCGAATTAACCGTTAAAGAGTATGAGGAAAAATTCAGCGGCGATGCAGACAGTATATTGGCACATATTAAAACAGGGCTGTCTAGGAGTATTTATGACGAAGGCGGATTTATGGATTGGAAGGGGAAGGTATTTTCCAATTATGACAGTGTTATGAATTCAGCTTATCAGGGAATGCAAGATGGTTTTCAAACCCAATTTTACGATTTTTTTAGTGGTAAGTTGACTGGCGGCACGGAAAGTATAGAAGCCATTTGGGCGTCAATGTGGGAAGCAATGAAACAATCAATGGCGAAGCAACTCGCAGACATGGCGGCTGAGTTGTTGGTAAATAAATTGATTATAGGAGGATTAGCTTTAATCCTCGATACTATGATTGGTTTTCTTTCAACAGATACTAATACTGCTCCCAAACAATACGCAGAAGGCGCATGGAACGTTGAGGAAGATGAATTAGCACAGTTACATGCAGGAGAAATCGTTATACCGGCACAGATGGCCCTTAATGTGAGAGAGATTTTCAAAACAAATTGGCAGTCACATGTAGACGAAAGCAAGAAAGGCCCTGGTATATTTGCTGGTATGACCGCTGATGGTATAGATACTGGAGGAATTGGTATAGGTCTTGGAGCTCTTGGTGCTGGAGGTTTTGGCGTTACCGGGAGTGATGTAGTGGGAGGTATGCAAGAGGGAGGGATTAAAGGGACTGCGCAGGGACTTAGCGCCATTGGACTCGCAATAGCTATGGGTATGTCACCTGCAGCGGCATTGGCTGGATTTGGGCAAGCAATAGGACTAAATATTGGTCAGTCTATCGTTGAGGGATCTATAAGGGGGAGCATACCAAGTGATTTAGGTACTGTTATGGGAATTGATGTAAGTAGTGTCATTGGAATTTTGGGAACCATAGCATCTGTTGTCGCAGCAATAGTGGGTGCTCCACCGATAGCAGTATTTGCTCTTCCAATGATGATCGATATTATAGGAGCACTCATTGCAAGTCTTTTTGGTAGCAGTGATGCCCTAGGTCCAGGTATGTTAGGACTAGGAGACGCAAATGTTGGCGGTAGCGGAATAACGGGTGCAAATGTGGGAGCTTTAGGTCTGGGAAACTTGGGTTTAGGGGATGCAAGCGTTGGTGGAAGTGGAATAGGTGTTGGAGATATGGGTCCTGGTTCACCTGGAGGCGGTATGGGTGGCATGGGTGGTCTTGGTGCAGGTGATGCAGGTGTTGGCGGGAGCGGAGTTGGTAGTGGTGGAGATGCTGGCGACGATGGCGGTGAAGGTGCGTGGCGCTTAGGCACCGGCCTTGAAGGGCTGCCTCGTACCGGATCATTTTTTGGACATGAGGGCGAGATCATCGCAAGTCCAGAAGAGTCTGACGTGTTAAGATCCGCTTCCCAAATGGGAGGCGCGGGTAATGACGTTCATCTACATCTTACGGTAAAAGTGGATGGAGCCAGGGAAGATATTATTATTGACAAAATCATTCCGGTGATCAAGGATCTGTCCGCCCTGGGCGAGCAAATTTTATATGCCGAAGGCGTGATAGAGGCAGAGGGATAAAATATGGGTGCTGTTGAAATACCTCGTTTTTTATATGATTTTGATTTCGATGATGGAACCATAACATCACTTTCAGAGGCATCGGCAGATCTTGCCGATGACAACGTGGTCAACGATCTGGTCGGAAAAAAATGGCGGAGCGGTGGTGATGACGATGAATGGGTCAAATTTGATCTTGGTGCAGCCACTACGATTACAGACGTTTCTATATTTGGTCATAATTTGACAGATGCTGCGACCGTTACTCTTTGTGGTCATGCCGCTAACCTTGGGGATTTGGCAGGCGATTGGATTGGTACTGCAACGTACGATACCGCATTTGATTGGAATTCCAGGAACCTTGTGCAATTTCCGGCTGCAAGCAATAATTTGCAGTGGTGGTTCATTAATTTTGATGATGCGGCAAATCCTGATACATATATTGAAATCGGCAGGATATGCGCTGGGTCCTATGTTTCGCTTGGAATGAGATATTTCGTAGATTGGAAAAAAGATCTAATCGATCCATCCGAGAGTGATATTACTGAAGGAAGGCAAAAATATCATTTAGAAAAAGAAGAGTATTGGCTTTATAATTTGATGATGAAAAGCATGAACTCAGCAGATCGGGACACGCTGGAAACCTTATTCAGAGCGGTGAAAAATGTTAATCCATTGGTTGTTCATTTTGCCCCAACAGGTGATATAAACGATGATACCATATATTGCGAAATCACAACTCCAATGGCAACCAGCGTGAAACTGATCAATCGTGGGGATGTGCGTATGCAATTAGAAGAGAAATTATAGGAATGGCTACAGACAAAGACACGACAAATCTGATTCCCTTGGGTCCTTGCTCAATTATTTTTGGCGATGTCAATTTAGGGCACACCCAGGGCGGAACAGATATAAGGATTGATTCACGGTGGAAACAAATCCTGGCCGACGATTATGGTAACACCCCGATTGATGATTTTGAGAGAGGGGCGGTGATTGAGGTCGATGTTACCCTTGCACAGTATGACATCGAACAACTGGAAATATCGATACCTAATTACGTCAGGCAAGTCGGAGATCGGGTTAATTTCGGGGACAAAACGGGCGACAGCATCATCAAAAGTGAACTTGTAATAATCCCCGAAGAAGCAAGCGAATTGCAATTTACGATCTACAAAGCAGCAGTGATCAACCAAGTTCTTATTTACTTTGATCAGGAAGGAGAAAAAGTCCTCCGGGTTACATTTAGGGCATACATTGACGAGACACGAGTGATAGGTGATAGACTGTTTAGAATTGGTGATCTTGTTTATGATTTTTTGGTAGAAGCAGATGGCGGCGGGGTAATAGGGATACAAACAGAAGATGTTCCCTTTGACATCCAGATCACCGCCAGGGACATCAATGGCGATATTGCAATCAACTTTAGCGGGACAGTGGATATAACGTCCGACGATACGATGACGACAGGAGGAGGTACGACAGGAGCGTTTACGAACGGTGTGTTGGCTGGCTATAGTATCGAGATGCAGGATGTCGGGGAATCGACTCTTACTGCAACATTCACCGGCGGCTCAGAGACGGGAGATTCTAATGCGTTTGCGGTATTTAAAAGCGTTATACTGCGCGAAAATTTCGAAAATACCAACTATGATCTTCCTGGATGGACAGAACATACAAGCGGGGGATGCACTTTAGATCCAGACGCATCAATCCCGGGCACTCCTCCCGTGTTTTCTGGAGTGCAATGTCTTGAATGTACGACTATAGGCGCGGGACAAAATGCTTATATCCGCAAAAATTTCGGGGATAACCCGATTTGTTATGTTAGAGCCTACGTTTATGTTGAATCTAGAGGGTTTGGAAATGGAGAAGAACTCATACTGTTAAATCTTGAAGATAGCACTATTAATGCAGCTGCGCGGTTACTTCTTGTTGGTGTAGCAGGGAATATGCGATTAAAATTTCGTTATCTTAATTTTGGAGGATATGTAAGTCGCGTTTCCGGGGTCAATTTATCACTTGAAACTTGGTATCGTTTTGAATTTAAGTATGACAGAACAAACGGGGCAGTTCAGTATTTGATTAATGGAAGTAATCAAGGTAGTTGGGCGATAATTATTACTTTTCGCACCCCCAGATATATTGAAGCTGGTATCCAAGATGGAGAAGGCGGCGGAACTCATCTTTATGTTGATCGTGTTGCGATAGACGATGCTGGCTGGATTGGCAGTGGTTAATTAAATTACAGATATGAATGGTCCCAACTTGGAAGATTGGACCGATTGGAATGATTGATGGCCTTTGACCCTACAGCGACAACGATAGATGGCTTTCACGTACTTTGTGAAATATCCCTCACCGGGAAAACGCTCCGCTTTGCCGATGACCATCTTTCAATGTCGGACAACAACTTTTATGATGGGCGTCTCAAGTCTGGAGAGGTACGCGCAAAATTCGCATCGTTACTTGAAAGCAAGCAGAAAATCGAAGATTTCAACATCACGCTTGACAACAGAGACCTTGGCCTTGACAACGATGTGGCGGGTTACGAATGGGGCAACAAAGCGGTTGTTGTCAAGGTTGGTTTCGGGAGGGATTTAACAAACTACGATACTGTATGGCAAGGGCTGACCCGATATCCAAAAACGATGAGTCATGGTGACCGGGAAATAAAACTTCGATGTGTTTCAAATATGTCCCGAGATTACAGGACGCTTCCGATAAATAAACTCTGGGTAAGTAATTACCCAAATCTTGAAAGTGGCCTTGAAGGGACACCCATTCCGATTGTTTATGGGAATTTTGATTCGACACATACATGCCCGGCATATTGTATTGATACTGCATTTGGGGGTGCAACGAAAAAGCAATTCATCATAGCCGACCATCAGATCAATGATATTACGCAGGTTTATGTTGATGGCTTACCAATAGCTCATGGCGACGAAGATTTAGCAAATGCGAAGTTTTCGCTCACAAATGCACAATACACAGAAAATGTCAATGTTTGCACCGTGGACGTGGAGGGTACAGAAGAAGGCGCGGGGATCATGGAGAATCCCGGTGATATCCTTGAGGATTTACTGACAACATGGTGCGGAGCGGCGGGCGGCGATCTTGATGCGGCTGTATTTGCTAGTTTGGTAACTGACACGGCCGATCTGACATTGAGGCGGTGGATCGGAGTTGAAACGTCAGCGAACATCTTAGTTGGCGAAATCCTGCTCGAATGCGGGATCGATATGTCAATGAGAAGCGGAAAATATTATCCGGTTCTATTCGTTCCCGATATAGACGCGGCATCAGATGAGTTTACAGATCTCGACATAGTTCAAGGATCTTTTTCAGCCACTTATGACCCTGAAAATGTAACTTGTAACAGGTTAAAAGGAAAATTCGGACTAAATCCTTCCGGTGGTGAATATACCGACGAGGACATGGTTGAAAACGTGGATAATCAAACCGCTGTTGGCCAAGTGGTTAGCCGGACAATTTATTATGAATGGCTTTATGATACCACCGAAGTTGCTGCGGTGATTGCCAGGCACATGATGAGAGTCGGAAATAGTCCTGAAGTTATCACGCTGGAATTGAAACATCGTGCAGCACTGAAAAATCTAGGCGACCAAATCAAACTTACATATGGAAGATTTTCGAGCGAATATGTGCAAATTCGTGAAATTGTCAGGAACTTCACGAAATTACGTTATAAAGTTTCGCTATGGGCATTAGCAACCGGGTTTGGTATTGGGGCCTGGACCAGTGACGCTGCTCCAAATGAGGGAGCGGCGACCCCGGCAGAATTGGCAGCACTTGGTTTTTGGCAGGCCAATGCGGAGCCTTCTCCTTCAGATGTATCAAATTGGTGGTAAATTATGGGTAATATAGCAAATGTTGTAATTGGCAATCCAACCAAAGCAAGTGAGATGAATGCTGTCATTGATTCATTGAATGCACAGCATGACGGCGATACCGGGACACATAAAAATATTACTGTTCCCGATGCGGGGAATATAGGTTCGGTATCGAAGGCTGATGCTCTCACAATAGCTGCCAATGGAGGAATCACAGCAGTCTTGTGGGTAAAAGTTACTGATTATATCGTTGCAACTGGTGGGCTGAGAGTTGGAACAGATGCCGACCCGGGAACAAATAATATTTCGGTTGCCAATAACATTACTGTTGGTGGTATTATCGAAATAAGTGGGTCCCCAGGGTTGCATTCGTTATCTCTCGTAAATACCGGGACTGATTGTTTTCTTACGATCGGGAATGATGAGAGAGGATGGCGTGTTGGAGTAAGAGATTTTGGTGGAGGAGATGATCGATATTATATTCATAATATTGATGATGTTTCATACCCGCTAACGCTTGACGGAAGCGATGTAATGAATGTTACCGGAGTTGTCAAAGTTTCCGATTACGTTGTAGCAATTGGTGGTCTTAAAGTCGGAGCCGACGCCGACCCGGGAGCGGACAATCTGGTTGTTGCGGGATTTGCCAAAGTAACTGATTATATCGTTGCGACCGGAGGACTTAAAGTCGGAGCTGATGCCGACCCAGGAGCGGATAATTTAGTAGTTGCAGGATTTGCCAAAGTGACTGACTATGTTGTTGCGACCGGTGGCCTCAAAGTCGGAGCCGACGCCGACCCAGGGACAGACAACCTGATCGTTGCAGGGTTTGCTAAAGTTACTAATTATGTCGTTGCAACGGGCGGACTCAAAGTTGGAGCAGATGCCGACCCAGGGACAGACAATCTGGTTGTTGATGGTACCCTAACCATGGTAGGATTGGCGGGAGCAAATCCAGCGACTCACAAAGCGGTTTATTACAATACTGCAACAGGTTCAGTGTTTTATGATAACACATAAAAAGGAGGATTTTTATGAAAAAGTTTAAAATCAACGAAGTGTTGCGTGATGATTTTGGAATACTGGACGGGGAAGCATTTACCGACAACAAGGGAAACCCGATCACATTACGATTTGCATTGCTCCACCATTGCGGAATGTATCAAGCTCAAAACGGAGAAGAAGCTATCCGATCATATGACATTGGTGTCCATATCAAAAATTCTCCTGACTTGCTTATGCTTGAAGATGCGGAGTATCAATTTCTTATCGACAAGCCATTAAGTCAAGCCAAATATGTTTCGATGCTAATGGCAAAAATTTTCAACATTGTCAAAAATGCCGAAACGGTAGAACTGACATCAACAGACGAATCATGTCTACAAGAAAGTCATTCAGAGAAAGATTAAACCATATCCTGAACCCACTGCATATTTTTTGCAGACTAAGAGACCTTAGCTTTTCTCGGAAAAGATCGCTCCAAATAGCCCGTATTTGGGAGAAAATTCTTAAAATGATGGGGTGCATAAAATGAAAATAGCTTTAAGCGATGGACATGACAAACGATTCCACGGTGCCACCGGAGTTTTTGGCCTCAAGGAACACGATTGCGCCATGTTGGTCAACGACATTATCGAGGACGAACTCTCCAATCTCGGATTTGACGTACACCGTATAAACGCCGACAAGGCGATATCGTGGGCGAAATTCTGGCAAACATGGCGATCAACGCTCAAGTGGAAGACCGACAGAATTAACGGTATTGACGGGATCGACCTGGCGATTGAGACTCACTTCAATGCCTGCCGTTCACATCGGGGCAGAGGACATGAAGTTCTCTGCGTGTCGAGGCGAGGCCAGTGGTTCGCCCGGATAGTGGACCGACACTTTGACAAGATGCTCCCCAATGGCGCACAGGATCGGGGAGTGATACACAGGGAGTCGTTGTGGTTCCTGAATAATACCTACTGCCCGGCAATTATTCTTGAACCCTGCTTTCTCGATAATCCCGAAGATGCGGGCATGGTTACATCGGAAAAGGGAAGAAAAGACATTGCGATGGCCGTGGTGCAGGCAATGAAAGTGGCGAGACAGGATCTCGAAAACAAAGGATAAGACATGGACTGGAAAGACGTTGTAGGTCTGGTAGCAAAAGCAGCGCCGATATTGGGAACGGCAATCGGTGGACCCATAGGCGCGGTGGCCGGCGGAGCTATTTCTTTGGTGGCATCGGCTTTCGGATTAACTGATGACGAAGCGAAAAGTCCCGATAAAGTTTTCAAGGCAATCCAGGGGGACCCACAGGCAACGATAAAACTTCAAGAACTGCAAAACCGACACAAAGAAAGATTGGAAGAATTAATCCTAAAACGGGACGCGGTTTATCTTGCCGACAGACAGAGCGCGAGGCAAAGAGAAGTTGAAACTACCAAGACAACGGGAAAAAGAGACATCAACCTTTATGTGCTTGCATGGACAGTCGTTGTCGGTTTTTTCTCTCTGACGGCTGTTCTTATGTTTATACCTATCGAAAGTGCGACTCCCGTGGTAACAATGCTTTTTGGAGGTCTGGTCTCCGGTTTCTCGATGGTCCTCTCATACTTTTTTGGATCGTCGAAATCGTCATCCGACAAAACGCTGTTGCTTTCCGGAAAAAAATAAGACTTTGAACATACCGGAAAAACCGGACAGTTGACCTTCTGGACGAACTTGAAAGATTATCTTCGAAGATCGGAGAAGGCTCTGTTTTGAAGATATTTCAGAGGAAAATCAATTACAAAGCCGGGGACGTTTTTTCGATCATAGCCTATGGAGATTTACACTGGGGGGCTCGCCATTGCGAAGAAAAACTCTTTGCCGAAATGCCCGGGAATATCGGGACAACCCAAACGCCTATTTTTTTGACCTTGGTGACACCTGCAACTCGATCCACGTCAAAGATCCCCGTTTCGACTTTCGAGAACTCGCTTCTCGATTCGAAGGTAGGCAAGATCTGATCGACGCCGGGATTGATGATTACTGCGATTTTCACGCGAAACATGGAGACCCGTCAAAAGAACTCGGGAAAATTGAGGTCTGGAATAATGACGATCTTTTCATGTAAGCGGTCGAATGGATAGAAAATAAATCCTGTTAATCAATCCGAATACCCACGTCAAGAAATCTACCAAAGAAAAACCTACCAAAAAAATCAATCCGCTGAAGAAGTCGAAGCGGGGAGAATAATCTTCCTTTTTATATCTTTTCTTCTTGACATTATAAACATATAATGGTAATATTATGTATTAATAAATAATATGTCAAAAAGGAAGATAACAGATGGATAAATTAAAAATAGGTCAAGTGTTGTATAGCTTAAATGTTGGGAATATGGCTAGGCATTCTGAACAAAAATTGTCAAAAGTCATTGTTACAAAAGTAGGAAGAAAATATTTTACATGCAAAGATGAAGATGAAGGCAGATGGTCAGAAGTGCAATATTGTCTTGACAATTGGTGTGAGAAAACAGACTACTCTGCTGATTCTGTTTTATATTCCAGTCCTCAAGAATGGGAAAACGAAAAAGAGTCTAGGCGTCTTTGTAAATTAATTTATAAGGAATTTGAATATGGGCACAATAGAAAAGGTTTATCTTTAGTTAAGCTTAAAATGATTGAACAGATAATGGTAGCATAGGAGAAGATCATGTCCGAGAAAACAAAAAGAGATCTTGTTAGAACTTCAATTTTCATTGACCCAAAAATACTAAAGATTTTGCAAAAACTGGCAGAGAAGAAAGAAAGGAGTGTTGCAGGGCTAATCCGATATGCCATTAATGAATATGTGGACAAATCATCAAAGTTAACATAATATATTGCCGTTACAAAACGCAACACCAACCCCTAACCTATCAAAATCATTCAAAAAAATCACTATTGCAAAAACGTACACGATTGTTTCAAAAACGTACGCTTTTTGCATGCGCTATATATGTAAAATTGAATATTTCAACACCGCCAGTTTGTCTTTCCTAACCATTTAATATCATTAAACAATCCCCCTGTGTAAATCACCACAAAAACCCCTCAATTTGCAATATCCTACACTATTTATTTTCCAAAAATTCGACTAGAAAAAAATAATTTTAAAATATTCGTAACCTATTAATATTACTAACTAAAAAAATTCAAATGTTTTGTGTATATATGCTGTTTTGGCACACAACTTGCATATATAATATAGTAAACAACAAGGAAACGGAAAATGAAAAACTTTAAAATCAAAAACAGATCAACCGAAACCAGCCCGAAAAAGCATCCTGCCACTCCGGATCGAAGCTGACCGGGACTCAGGAGAAGACAGAATCGGGGGGATGAGAGAGACAGGGAAAGGATCTCTGCTCTTAAGTGAGATTAGCAAACTCACCACTCAAATGAAACCCGATTAGGCTTTCACAAAGTTTAAGCAAAAACTTTGGACCCCGGTTGTCACCGCACCGGGCTGGCAGGGCCAGGAAGCGAAGATGGAGTTTTAAAGGAAACTGAGGACTCCATGGAGAGAAAAATCTTATGATGGTAGGGAGCAAGAATTTTGCTCTCCTCCATGATGAGATTCAAAAAACTTAGAGTGAAAGGAGAAAGCAAATGAATATCAAAGAGGCTTATGAAAAGCAAGCAGAAGTTGCCGAAACAACAAACGTGAGGAATGAATACACGCAGAAACAAAGTCAAGACGCAGACTTCTGGGCCATTAGATTTTCGGCTCTCGCTGCATTTTTGGGATGGAACCACGAAATAATTACCGACGATTGCGAAGACGGTTATGATGAAATTTTGGATATTTTGCAAGCAGGATCTCCAAACCGCCACGAATTTAACATGCTCATCCATGCCTATGAGATTATGGGATGTGTAGTTGATAATGGGCGTGCCCCATTTGGTCAAATTTAACAAGCCCCATTAGAGCCCATTCACCGAGTGGGCTTTATGGATGGCTTAAAAACTCAGATTGAAAGGAGAAAAGTGATGAGTAAATCAGAAAACTGGGAAACAATTTACATCAACGATCCAACCGCCCCATTTGGCGAATACTCCAACATGATCAAACTGAACGGCTGGCAGGTTGTCAACGCTCCTCGCCCAATTCCGGGCGAAGTCGAATGGACCGGGGAATTCCGACATGGTTGTTTTTATGCTGCCGGAGATACTGGAAAATTCGGTAAAACGTGGGACGATTTTGACGCCTGGCCAGTTGAGGAAATTAATAATATACAAATTGCTGATATCCTTTCCGCGAAATGCAAAGAGGACGGATGTTGTTTGATTACCAGGTTAGGGTTCTATGGTGATAGTATCGCTAAGTTGGCATCCGAGTATGGCTATCCTTGGTTTGAATCGCCTGATTAATCTGACGATTACGCTGGATATCCAGACGATTATAAGGAGAAAGGAGAAAGACAATGTTGCGAATACACACACAAGGGACCACGCATGTAACAGTAAAGGACTGGGTATTCAATAGAAGAAATATCAACAAAATTGCTTACAATTACGATGCTGAGGTTATCAAATTCGATCTTGATATCCGATTTGCATCATTGCGTTCAGATCTCGGTGGATTCTTCATTATGATTGATGAGGTAGCAAAACGATATTGCACTAAATGCCATCAATTAATTAATGGCTAAAAATGAAAGGATGGACCAAATGGAACCCGACCTGAATGAATATGATTATATCGTTGTGGCATTTTCTGGAGGTAAGGACTCAACGGCCTGTATACTCCATTTGTTAGAGGAAGGTATTGATCCTTCTAAAATCGAACTATGGCATCACCTTGTCGATGGGCGCGAAGGATCAACCTTAATGGACTGGCCAATCACTGAAGATTATTGTAAAAAGTTTGCGAAAGCTCTAAATATCCCTATTTATTTTAGTTGGAAAGAAGGCGGTTTTGAACGTGAAATGTTAAGAGATGAGCAGAAAACCGCACCAAGTCATTTTGAATATCCAGATGATAATCTCATTGAATGTGGCGTAACTGGTGGAAAACGAGGAAAGAAAAGTACGAGAAAAAAGTTTCCCCAGGTGTCTGCCAATCTAAATGTTAGGTGGTGCTCGGCTTATTTGAAAATCGACATATGTACCACAGCTATCAACAACCAAACAAGGTTTCTCGGTAAAAAAACTGTAGTAGTTACTGGAGAACGAGCAGAAGAATCCGCAGCTAGAGCAAAATATCAAACATTTGAACCCGATCGATCTGATAACCGAAACGGCAGTCGTATCCGTAGACATGTAGACCATTGGCGTCCAGTACATGCATGGACCGAAACTGAAGTATGGGAAATCATAGAGCGTAACGGAATTGTGCCTCATCCTGCATATCGATTAGGCTGGGGACGATTGAGTTGCATGTCCTGTATTTTTGGCAGTGATTCACAATGGGCATCTGTCAATCAAATCGCCCCTGGGCATGTTAAGAAAATCGCAAAATATGAAAAGGACTTTGGTCTTACTATTCACCGGACAAAATCGGTAATAAATAGAATCCGAGATGTTTCACCTTACTCATCTCTCGATCCAACAATCATTGATCTGGCACTATCCACCAATTATGCTTTTTCAATATCTACTAACACATGGGAGCTTCCCTCAGGTGCATTCGGAGATTCATCGGGACCATCATAAAGCCTTGAATTCAAACAAGAAAGGAGAAATAAAATGGAACATCAAGAGTTTACAAAAAATGGGAATACTATCAAAGTCGAAGCTATGAAAATTGGTTTAATGGATATGCATTGCCTTTATATTAAATGTGGAGGTAAATTTGTAGATGCTGCTGCCGCAAGCAATTATTATGTCATTCACGAAAGCCGGAGCTTTGCAGAGTGTGAGCGCATAGCCCGGAAGATCGATTCATCTTCCAGGGGGATTACGATATGTGGTTGATAGACAAATTAATCAAAATGGGGGTATTGTTCCCCGGTGGTATCCCCACTAGGTGGCATTACAATACCGGGACACAACAGCCTCGAACAATGATATGTTATGAGGTTATGATAGGAAGAGGAAGACGTAGATTTGACTACTTTGTAAGATGGGAATATCAGGGACGGAAAGGATTTTATGTAGAGGCCTGCTTTCCTATTTTAATGTTGACTAAAGAAAAAATAGAAATAGTAATCAATTCAAATCCAGAATATGGAACTATTGTTTTGGAGATATGGTTAGAAAAAGCAATGAATAGTCAAAGGGAAAAATTAAAAGACGAAGAGCAAGAAATTGTCGAGTTACGTAAGCGGGAAGCAATCGAGTATGGAATCAAATTGAAAGGAAAAAGACATGGAGAAAGGCGAAATTAGAATGATATTTGAAGATCCTTTAACCTGCGAAAAGGAAGAGGGAAAAGCAAAATTAATCGCGGGACCTGCCAAGATGAGCACTTCCCAGATGGAATACTGGTTAGTGCGCTTCCTCTCTGACGGATATCAAGTCCGTCGATGGATCAAGATATAAGATAAGCCCTACTAGAGCCCATTCCTTGAGTGGGTTCTATGGAGTGCTTAAATCAAAACCAGAAAGGAGCAAGAACATGAAAGCATCATTAACAGCATGGGCTGCAATCAGGCGAAACACTGACGACCATCACGAATTCATTGATCTTTCGTCGGTCAGTTCGGTGTATGAACAATCGATTTTGACAACAAAAGAGACCGAGAGAGATTTTCTTAACTGGACACATGCCAATCCGGTCAGAAGAATTGTGAAAGTGGAGATCATCGAAATATAACGCTAAATTTGCACCAGAACATGGTCAATGTTATTGTGCCAAAAATGTGCCTTCACTGAACAGGCCCCTTTCACCTTATGCCGAGAGGGGCTTATTGAGTGAAATAAGGAATCAAAAAAAGAGAGGAGGTTACTACTGATTATGGGAACTCATGTTAAAATCCATCCAGATTATGTTGATGTTTTCTGTGAATCCAGAGATTTTCACTACATCAAAGAAGGATTCATGGAAGGAGAGTCCGTGGTCTTCATGATAGGCAATGACGGGATTGAGGAGTACTTTTCCCTTGCCTACATCCGAAGGGCCACCCAGGACGATTTTTGGGCCACAGAGGAAGGGATGCTGGCCGGGGCATATGAAGAAATCAATGAACGTTCCCTTGAGGAACAATTGACGATCACGAGGAGGCCATGATGAAAAAGATTTGTTGCGCAACATTTTTGTTGCTCATTCTCCTCTTCCCTATCAACATTCGCAGTGACGAGGATTACTCGTTAGCTCGACGGCGCGGGGGACAATTGGGGATGAAGATGTACTACGATTTGCGAGGGAAGTCGGACAAGTATAAGGTCGGATATTTGACAGAATTCTTTAAAAAGGCTAGATTGGAGAGGTGAAAAATGAATTTTAGAGGGTTGTTATATTTTTTGGCGAAAATTTTAGGGGACGTTTCGTCAGTCAAACGGGGCAAGGTGGGCCGGAGAATCGTCCGCCGCACCACTGGCCGGATTGCCGGGAAGGCGCTTTGGAAGTTGTTTAAATGAACCCATAAGAATTTCTTAGCAGTTGCCGGAAGGCGGGAAGGAGCAAGGAAGATGATGACTCAACAAAATACAGAGGGATACACGGACCAACAATTAAACGCGCTGAACAAAGAATTTAATGAGCGATTTCAGGCTGGTGAATGGGGGCCTGCCGGCAAAGACGAAGCCGAAAAATGGTTTGCCGATGAAGTTGCTCGGCGATTGGAACACACACCAGGCCCTTGGTCGTGTTGGAATGGGGAAATTAATGGAATAGGCCAAAATTCTCACAGCTACGATGAAGGGATCATTGCAAAAATGCCAAACATGTCTAGTTTCAAACAACAAGCAAACGCCCGGCTCATTATAGCCGTCCATGATTTACTGGAGGCCTGCAAAGTGGCAAAGGCAAATCTAATCCACTGTAAAGCCAATATTGTTAATTACCCAGAGTATTTTGATATTGTTGTAAATACTCTCAATCAAGCTATTACCAAGGCAGAAGGGGAATGAGAGATATTGAGTTGTAAAGGATTTCTTAACAACTGCCCCGCTCTTAACCGAGCGGGTTTTTTATGCAAACACTTCAATACTTCTCGAAATATCAAACTACCATCTCTTCCCAAACAAGCGCGTCCTCCTCTCCCACAATCGCCACCCTATCCCCCAACAACCCTACCCTCCACCTCGTACCATCCTCCAAAAACACAGTCCCCCGCTTCAAAATCTTTTCCGAATCCCGGATCACGAACCGATCCCGGATCATACCGTCAACGATGCTTTCGGTGGACTCTTGGTTGAGCACCGATTGGACGCGGAGGCCCTGAATGTCTCCCTCGTATTTCCACATTTTCATAGATTTTAGGCAAGGAAACCGCCTGATTTGTCTGGCGGAGGAATTGCCTTCCTCCTTTCAAAATAATACTTGACATTTTCAAACAAGTGAGTATAATTAAATTATGAAATTAACGCTTCAAATAAAACTTCTACCAACC